>Ga0079305_1000470_pt1 | contig 87030 bp, 85 predicted proteins | sample LMS_cellobiose_e_FD_79183 | JGI IMG/M metagenome (GOLD analysis project Ga0079305, IMG submission 79183) | Rumen-fistulated moose microbial communities from Alaska, USA - LMS_cellobiose_enrichment | ecosystem: Host-associated > Mammals > Digestive system > Stomach > Rumen fluid ...
CCTTATCACAGGTTCGTCCTATTCGCTTTTCTTTTTTACCTGAGAATTTGTGAGCAGCTTAGCTGCTCATGAATTCTCTGGTCTTTTGTCACACATCATTGTAACACCTACACGAAAAGACTACCCACCGCCGGAAATCCCCTTTGCTTTCCCCGGAAGATTTGCTATAATGGAATTAAGGCAGACCTGCCTGATATCTATGAAAGGAGTATGCGATCATGTTAGCAAAAAAGTTTCTCGCTGAACTTATCGGCACCTTCACTCTCTGCTTCATGGGCTGCGGCACCGCTATGCTGGTAGGCTGCGACGCCGCCAACGGAGGCGGGTACATTCTCACCGCCCTGGCCTTCGGTCTGTCCATCGTGGCCATGGCCTATTCCATCGGCAACATCTCCGGCTGCCACGTTAACCCCGCCGTCTCCCTGGCGGTCTTCCTGCGGAAAGGGCTCAAGCCGGTGGAGTTCCTGTTCTACGTTATCGGTCAAATCATCGGCGCGGTGGCCGGGGTCAGCCTGGTGGGCATCATCTTCCAAATGGGCAGCGTCACGGATATGACCGGCGGCTTCGGCGCCAACGGTCTGGCGGGTGTGAACGGCAGCTTTGGCGCCGGGTTCCTGGTGGAAGTGGTCCTGACCTTTATCTTCGTCACCACCATTTTGGGCGTCACCTCTGACAAATTCAAGCACGGCTCCTTCGGCGGGCTCATTATCGGCTTGACCCTGACCTTTGTCCATCTGGTGGGCATCGGTCTCACCGGCTGCTCGGTGAACCCCGCCCGGTCCCTGGGCTCTGCCATCGTGGCCGCCACCGCAGGCAACACTGGGCCCATGGCCTGTGTCATCGTCTTCATCGCCGCTCCCCTGGTGGGAGCCGCCATTGCCGCAGCCTTTTACAGCTACTTAGAGAAAGAGTAACGCCTTTCTCCCTGAAGGGAGGCCCCTGTTATGAAAGCACCAGAAGAAATCCGCGCCATCATAGAAGAGCTCAAGCGTCTGTATCCCGACGGCATCTGCTCCCTGCAGTACCAGAAAGATTATGAACTGCTGTTTGCCACCCGGCTCTCCGCCCAGTGCACCGACGAGCGGGTCAACCAGGTCACCCCCGCCCTGTTCGCCCGGTACCCCACCCTGGAGGCCCTGGCGGCGGCGGAGCCGGCGGACGTGGAGCCCTATATCCACGCCTGCGGCTTCTTCCGGGCCAAGGCGAAGGACATCGTGCTGGCCTCCCGGATGCTCCTGTCGGACTACGGCGGCGTAGTCCCCGGCACCATGGAGGAGCTGCTGAAGCTCCCCGGCGTGGGCCGCAAGACTGCCAACCTCATTCTGGGAGACATCCATCGGACCCCGGGGGTGGTGGTGGCGGACACCCACTGCATCCGCATCACCGGCCTGCTTGGGCTCACCGACGGCACCAAAGACCCGGGCAAGGTGGAAACCCAGCTGCGGGCCTGCCTGCCTCCGGAGGAGTCCAACGACTTCTGCCATCGGATGGTCCTCCACGGACGTGCGGTGTGCCGCGCCAGAAAACCGGACTGTCCCAACTGCACCCTGCGGCCATGGTGCGATCACTTCGCCGCCGCCCAGCGAAAGTAAACAACGATCCAGACAAAACTGCCGACAGAATGGATAGCCCGTTCTGCCGGCAATTTGATTTTTTCATTGTTTTGTGCGCTCATAGATGATCCGCAGGCCATCCAGGATCAGGTCCTCCTCCAGTGCGTCGATGACGTCTGTAGCGGCGGCGACGCGGTGGGCCAGACCGCCGGTGGCAATGACCTTGACGTCCTCTCCATAGCCCAGTTCCTTCCGGCTCTGCCGGATGAGAAACTCCGAGGCGCCGATATAGCCCCACACAGAGCCCACCTGGATCTGAGTCACTGTGGTCCGGGCCAGGAAGTTCTCCGGCCGTTCCAGCTCGATCCGAGGCAGCAGAGCGGTCTTCTGGGCCAGGGCGTCGGCAAAGGTCCGCATTCCAGCCAGGATGCAGCCTCCCTGATAGACTCCGTCGGCGTCTACGGCATCCAGAGTGGTGGCGGTACCGAAGTCCGCCACGATGAGAGGCGTACCGTACTTCTCCATGGCGGCCACACAGGCCACGGCCCGGTCGGTCCCAAGCTTATCCGGCGCGCCCTCCTGGTATTTCATGCCCGAGTCCACATCCTCATCCACCACAAGAGGCGGCTTGCCGAAGTATTTTGTAATGGCGTCCTTCAGCAGGGTCATAACGCCGGGGACCACAGAAGAAATAATGGTGTCCTCCACCTGATCCATCTCCTCGCCGATGTGCTGAAAGAACTGACAGATGGTCAGCCCCAGCTCGTCGGCGGTGCGTTCCCGGTTGGTCACTGCGCGGAAGCTGCCCAGAAGCTTCTCCCCGTCCAGCAGCCCAAACACCATATTTGTGTTTCCTACGTCGATCGTCAGCAGCATCGCCAGTCCCTCCTGTGCGGCGTGAGCTTGCGCCGCCTATGGCCCGCGCAGCGGTGCTATTGTACCATACTCTCCTGGATTTTACCAGAATTTCTTCCGTTTTCCTCTCATGGACCGATCACAAAATTCCCGCCGGCCGCATAGACTGAGATAGGAAAAACGACAGGAGGGATCATGATGCCATCAGAACCTGACCGCTCCCTGGGGGATCCGGAGGCCATCCGCCGCCTGCTTCGGCAGCCGGAAGCCGGGACCATACTCACCGCGCTGAAGGCCCGGGACCCGGAAGCCGTCCGGTCCGCCGCCCAGGCCGCGCTGAAGGGAGACTCCGCCGCACTGGGACGGCTGCTCGGCGATCTATCCCGGGATCCGAAGGCAAAGCAGGCCATGGAACGGCTGGACCGGGCGACCCGGTAACAATCCGAAAAAGGAGGGCGATCCCATGGCGGACATGGAACAGGCACTGGACCGGCTGCTGGGGGATCCGGAGGCCATGGCCCAGATCATGGATCTGGCGGGAAGACTGAACCTCTCCCATCCCCAGAACTCGGAATCCGGGGAGACAGAGGGGGGGCGGGACCTCTCTTTGGATGACCGGAGCCTGGAGGACCCGCCCGCTTCCACGGAGAATGCCAAGGCTCCTGCTGGACAGAGCCCGGAAGACCTTGCGCCTCTGTTGGCGCTGCTCCGGCAGAGCGGTGGGACCGACCCCCGGTCGGACGCTCTGCTCCAGGCTTTGCGTCCCTATCTCTCGGAATCCCGGCGGAAAAAGCTGGACAGGGCAATCCGCCTGTCGGCGCTGGCCCGAACAGCCCGGACCGCCATCGGTCTGTGGAAGGAGGGAGCGCTGTCTGTATAATGCCTATCTGCCTCACCCCGGACTATATGAAAACCGCCCGGAGGGCATGCCTTCGGGCGGTGTGGAATCCTTTCTCGGCGCGCTGGGGGGCCAGAGGCTGAACAATCTGGTCCGGCGGCTGGGGCTTTCCCGACTGGACAGCGGGGATCTGCTTCTGCTGCTGGTCCTGCTGCTGTTGTGGAAGGAGGACCAGGCCGACCCCATCCTTCTTCTTACCTTAGCCGCCGCCTTCCTCCTGGAAGACTGAGGGCAGGGAGCCGTCAGGGAGGGTGAACACCGCCGTATCCTCCAAGGGCGCGGAATACTCCGTTTCCTCCATGGCATAGACCGTCTTCTCCCCTTCCACCGTTTCGCAGAAGGCCAGCAGACCGGTGGCGGTTTCGATCCAGTACCGGTCCGAAGCGTCGGAGCCCTCCTGTCGGACTTCCACATAGATGCAGTCCTTCCCGTCCCGGGTGACATAGGATGCCTTTGTGATGTCCTCCTTCCCGGCGGAGAGCACATCCTCATAGGTAGGGATATGCTGGGCCAGGTCTTGGGTCCGGCTGTCCGCGGGAATCTCCTTCCAGTCGGTGTCCCCGTCGTACCACAGGCGGAGCTTGTCATCCCCCACCAGCCGGTGCTGCACACCGCTGCCGGAGGTGACTGCGGTCTTCACCCAGCCGCTGTCGGCCCACATCTGGACCTGCTGGTCCCCTTTCCCCTCCTCGCCCCAGTAGAGGGTGACGGTGAGGGCGCGGCTGTAGCTCTCCGGACGGGAGAGCGTGGCCACCACGCTCTGGACCGTGTCCGGGGTGACCTCCACCGGCAGCAGCTGCTGGTGGGTCTCCTGGGGGACAGGCTGGTCCAGATCGGCCAGGGTAACCTGGGGGATCCGCCCGGTGATTGCGGGCAGGCCGAAGCTGACAAAGACCGCCGCCAGCACGGTGACGGCTATGGCCACCACCAGGACCCTGCGGTTTTTTTCATTCATGGCCTCTCCCCTCCTTCCGGCAGCATGGCGGCAAGGGTGATCTCGTTGTTAATGGTTGCCGGCGGAAAACTCCTCCGGGGGCTCCACCCGCAGGCCGTTGCTCCACAGGATAGCGTCCGCGATGCGGCGGCAGGCGTTTCCGTCGCCGTAGGGGTTCACTGCCCGGGCCATCTCCTCGTAGGCTGCCCGGTCGGTGAGAAGACGGGCGGCGTGATCGTAGATGGGCTGCTCCTCAGTCCCCGCCAGGCGGACGGTGCCCGCCGCCACCGCCTCGGGACGCTCCGTCTCCCGGCGGAGGACCAAAACGGGACGACCCAAAGCAGGGGCCTCCTCCTGGAGTCCGCCGGAGTCGGTCATAACCAGATAGGACCGGGCCATCAGATTGTGCATCTCATCGGGGGTCAGGGGATCGATAAGGTGGATACGGGGGTGGCCGGAGAGATACGTCCCGGCGGCCTTCCGCACCACGGGAGACAGATGGACCGGGTAGACAAGCTCGGTCTCCGGGAAGTCCTCGGCGATGCGGCGCAGGGCCTTCATGATATTAGTCATGGGCTGGCCGTAGTTCTCCCGCCGGTGGCAGGTGATGAGGATGATCTTCTTCCCCTGGTAATCCAGGGTGTTGAGCAGGTCCGTGCGGAACCGGTAGTCCGGGCGGACCGTGGTCTTTAATGCGTCGATGACCGTGTTCCCGGTGATGAACAGACCGGTTTTCACGCCCTCGTTCTCCAGATTGGTCCGATTGGCGGGGGTGGGGCAGAAATGGAGCTGGGCCAGACGGCCCACCATGGAGCGGTTCATCTCCTCCGGGAAGGGGGAGTACCGGTCCCAGGTCCGCAAGCCGGCTTCCACATGGCCCACGGCGATCTTCTGGTAAAAGGCGGCCAGGGCGCCGGAGAAGGTGGTGGAGGTGTCCCCGTGGACCAGCACCAGGTCGGGCTTCTCCCTGGTGAACACTTCCTCCAGACCCAGCAGGCACTTGCTGGTAATGGTGTACAGGCTCTGGCTGGCCTCCATGATGTTCAGATCGTAGTCCGGCGTGATGGCAAAAAGGCGGAGGACGTCGTCCAGCATCTCCCGGTGCTGGGCGGTGATGCAGCAGATGCTCTCAATCTCACTTCTGCTCTCCAGTTCCTTCACCAGAGGAGCCATTTTCACCGCCTCCGGACGGGTCCCGAAGATGGTCATGACCTTCAGGGGCATGGTCCTTCCCCTCCTTTTTCACAGAATGATCGGCTGCGTGGCCGATGGACACCCGGTAGGCGATGAGGCCCGCCAGGCAAAGGGCGCACAGCAGCACCATAGCCTTCAGCGCACCACTGGTGGTGAGGACCACCGCGGACAGGCCCAGAATAGCGCTGATGACATACAGGATCCCCACCGCCTGCTTCTGGTTGAAGCCCATATCGATGAGCCTGTGGTGAACGTGGCTGCGGTCCGGGGACATGGGGTTCTGCCCCTTGGAGAGCCGCCGCAGGATGGCAAAGCAGGTGTCGAACAGAGGCAGGCCCAGCATCAGGAAGGGTACGGCGAAGGAGATGATAGTGTAGAACTTGAACAGGCCCTGGATAGACACCGTGGCCAGGACAAATCCCAGGAAGGTGGAGCCCGTGTCCCCCATGAAGATCTTTGCCGGGTTCTGGTTGTAGGGCATAAAGCCGATGCACCCTCCCGCCAGGGCCGCCATGATCAGAGCCACCACGTTCTCGCTGACCAACATGGCAATGACCAGCATGGTCAGGGAACTGATGGTGGCCACCCCCACCGCAAGGCCGTCCAGCCCATCGATGAGGTTTACGGCATTGGTGATGGCAACGATCCAGATCACCGACACCGGGATGGACCAGAAGCCCAGGGACCAGTATGGGTTGTCGCTGAGGATGTTGGGGTTGGAGATGACCTGGATGACGTTGCCGTGGAGCACGGCGATGAGGGCCGCCGCGATCTGCACGATGAGCTTGGGCAGGGCGGGCAGAGCGTAGATATCGTCAAAAATACCCAGGATCACGATAATGATGGCCCCCAGCAGCATGCCCCGCATGGACTGGGACAGAGGGACAAAGACCAGGGCGCTGAGCAGAAAGCCCAGGAAGATGGCCAGGCCGCCCATCCGGGGGATGGGATGGTCGTGCATCCGCCGCTCGTCCTTGGGTACGTCCACCGCCCCCACCCGCTCGGCCAGGGACTTGACCACCGGGGTGGTGATGAAGGCGATGAGAAGGGCAGAGACCAGGGCCGCCGCCACACCGGCGATGGCCGGCAATTCCATAAGCATGTTGATGCGCTCCTTTGATCGTCAGAGGAATTCCCCGGCTCAGCGGGGCACGAAGCCCACCTTCTTGTGGACTTTCCGCAGGGTGCGGACAGCCAGCGACGCGGCCTTCTCCGCCCCTTGGCGGTACAGAGTCTCCAGATAGGCCTTGTCCGCCAGCAGCCGCTCGGTCTCCTCCCGGACAGGCCGAAGGGCCTCGATGACCGCGTCGCCCACGGCGGGTTTGAAGGCCCCGTAGCCCTGGCCGGCAAACTCCTGCTCCACAGCCTCGGGGCTCTTGCCGGTGACGGCGGCGTAGATCTCGATGAGGTTGGTCACACCGGGCTTGTCGGGGGAGCGGTAGACGCCGCCCTCGCTGTCGGTGACCGCCCGCTTGAACTTCCGGGCGATGGCCTCGGGCTTGTCCATCACCAGAACGTAGGAGTTTTCGTTGGCGCTGGACTTGCTCATCTTCTTGTCCGGCTCGGCCAGGGACATGACCCGGGCCCCCACCTTGGGGATATAGGCCTCGGGCATGGTGAACACTTCGCCGTACACCCCGTTGAACCGCTGGGCGATGTTCCGGGTGAGCTCCACATGCTGCCGCTGGTCCTCCCCCACAGGCACCAGGTCGGCCTGGTAGAGCAGGATGTCGGCAGCCATCAGGCTGGGGTAGGTGAACAGGCCGGCGTTGACGTTGTCGGCGTGAGCAGCGGACTTGTCCTTGAACTGGGTCATCCGGGAGAGCTCCCCGAACATGGTGTAACAGTTGAGGACCCAGGCCAGCTCCGCGTGCTGGGGGACGTGGGACTGGATGAAGATGATGCTCTGGGCCGGGTCCAGGCCGATGGCGATGAGCTGGGCATAGAGCTCCAGAGTCTGCTTCCGCAGGTCCGCCGGGTTCTGCCGGACGGTGATGGCGTGTTCATCGGCCACGCAGTAAAGGGCATTGTAATCGGCCTGGAGGTTCACCCAGTTCCGCAGGGCGCCCAGGTAGTTGCCCAGGGTGATCTTACCGCTGGGCTGGATGGCGCTGAATATGACTTTTTTCTTCTGTTCTTCCATGACGATTCTCCATTTCGTATTTCCATGCCGGAGACTTCCCGGCAGAATTGTCGTTTTTATATCTTAACACAATTCCACTCATTGCGCAATGATTCTCTGGCAAAGCTTGACTTTTCTTCCCTGTAAATTTACAATATGGACACAAACGATCTAAGTTTTTGTTTCGGAGGATACAAGATATGGATATGACCTGGTACGACGAGCTGGAGGCCCGCATCCCCAAGGGGACCGTCCGGACCCGCTTCGCCCCCTCGCCCACGGGATATATGCACGTGGGCAATCTGCGCACCGCCCTGTATACCTGGCTCATCGCCCGGAAGAACAAGGGAACTTTCATTTTCCGTCTGGAGGACACCGACCAGACCCGGCAGGTAGAGGGCGCCACGGAGCTCATCTACCGCACCATGAACGAGTGCGGGCTCACCCACGACGAAGGGCCCGACGTGGGCGGCCCCGTGGGTCCCTACATCCAGACCCAGCGCCGGGGGCTCTACGGCAAGTATGCCCAGCTGCTGGCGGAAAAGGGCCACGCCTACTACTGCTTCTGCGAGAAGGCCGAGAGCGAGGAGGAGTCCGGGGACTTCCAGCGGGGGGAGGACCCCTGCCGGAGCCTGACCCCCCAGCAGGTTCGGGACATGCTGGACCAGGGCAAGCCCTACGTCATCCGGCAAAAGATCCCCCAGGAGGGGACTACCACCTTCTCCGACGCCTCCTTCGGGGAGATTACCGTGGAGAACAACACCCTGGATGACCAGGTCCTGCTCAAGCGGGATGGTCTGCCTACCTATAACTTCGCCAACGTGGTGGACGACCATCTCATGGGCATCACTCACGTGGTCCGGGGCAGCGAGTACCTGTCCTCTGCCCCTAAGTACAACCTGCTGTACGAGGCCTTCGGCTGGGAGATTCCCACCTATATCCATTGCTCCCCCGTCATGCGGGATGCCCAGCACAAGATGTCCAAGCGTCACGGCGACCCCTCCTACGAAGACCTGCGGGCCCAGGGGTATCTCACCGACGCCATCCTGAACTATGTGGCTCTGCTGGGCTGGTCCCCCAGAGGGGAGCTGGCGGAGCAGGAGTTCTTCACCCTGGAGGAACTGGTGGAGGCCTTCGACATCACCGGCATCTCCAAGTCCCCTGCCATTTTTGACCTGGAAAAGCTCAAATACTTCAACAGCGAGTATATCAAGAAGCTCTCCCCCGAGGCCTTCCTGGAGGCCGCCCTTCCCTATCTCAGAGAGGGCATCCGGTCCGATTCCATCGACCTGTCTCTGGTCGCACCTCTGGTCCAGACCCGTCTGGACACTCTCACGGAGATCCCGCCCATGGTAGACTTTTTCGATGAACTTCCGGCATACGGCAACGACCTCTATGTCCACAAGAAAATGAAGACCAACGAGGAAAACTCCCTGGAAGCCCTGAAGCTGGTGGTCCCGGTGTTTGAGGGAATGACGGAGTGGACCTACGACACCGTCCACGACGCCCTCATCGACCTGGCCGCCGCCAACGAGCTGAAAAACGGTCGGATCATGTGGCCCGTCCGGGTGGCGGTGTCCGGCAAGCCCACCACCCCCGGCGGCGCGGTGGAGCTGTGCCAGATCCTGGGCAAAGACGAGACCCTGCGGCGCATCCACAAGGGCATCGAGCAGCTGACCCCCCAGGCATAAAACCCGATACAAACACAAACAACGCAGGGCAGATGGTTTTATCTGTCCTGCGTTTTCTGTCGGATTCTATCGTCGGAGCGATTGTACAAAGGGTCTGTCCTCGGGTCTGTCCTCAGGCCAGGCGCCAGATCTGGCCGTCAGGCAGGTCCATCAGAGTGCCGGGCCGAATCTCCAGCACCGCTCCGGTGCGCGCGTCCCGGACCACGCCCTCCTCCCGGTAGTCCGGGTCCTCCTGCCAGCGGGAGAAATAGAGGCGGTCGCCGTCCCGAAAATAAAAGGAGTCATGGGGATGGATGGGAAAGGAAACCTGTTCCGGCCAGACGATCTGAAATTCGTGGTCCGCAGACTGGCGGCTGAGCGTCAGCGGGGCGGTGTGGAGCATCAGGTTGTAGCAGTCCTTCACCGAGGACAAGGGTAGGGTGGCCAGGGGCTCTGTCTTCTCGCCGTCAAAGGTCAGCAACCGAATCTCCTCAGCAGGAAAGTCCACCACCAGCAGGACGACCCTTCCGTCCCAGAAGACGGGGCGTCCGAAATACTGCCCCGACCGAGGCTCCACGGGCCACACTGCCTCCCCCTCCGGGTACCGAACCAGGACCAACTGGTTTGGCCGGACGGGTTTTCCCATCCGGTGGATCTCTTCAGCCTCATATAAATCTCCGCTGTCGTAATCGCTGCCCCAATACCAGTCCTCTGAGCCCTGCAAAGGCTCCAGATAGGTGATTCCCTTCGTATCAATAGACTTGATGGTTTTCTCCACGCTCGTTCTTCCTTTCTTCCGGTTCAGAAGGCCTGTGCCCTGGACCAGAATCCGTCAAAATCCGTCAGGTCGGGCAGATAGAGATGACAGACCTTTTTCAGTTGGGTCTGGTCGCTGTAAGCGTCCGCCACTCCCGCCACCGGGAACCCGGCCTGATAGGCCGTTGACGCCGCGTGGACCGCGTCCTCGAAAACCCAGGTCTCCCCGGTCTCCGTTCCCATGGCCCGCCGGACCAAGTGAAAAAACGCCGGGTCGTGCTTGTCCAGCCCCACCTCGGCGGTGGTATAGATGCCGTCCAGCAACGGCAGGATGCCCGTCCGCCCCAGGCCCTCGGCAATGGCCTCCCGGGGGGTGTTGGTGGCCAGAGTCAGCTTCACGCCCCGGGCCTTCAGTCGCTCCAGAAAGGCCCTGGCGCCGGGCTTAGCCTCCACCCGGTCCCGGTAAAACCGCCGCATCCCCTCCTTGATCTCCGCCTCGATCCGCTCCGGCGACTGAGGAAGCCCGTACGCCTCATGGAGATAGGCCGCGCATTCCGGCAGGGTCAGAGGGAACAGGATCCGCTTCAGGTCCGGTCTGGCCGGGACGCCCTGCGCCGCCAGGTAGTTTTCCGCCGCCACGTCCCAGGCGCCCATGGAGTCCAGAAGGGTGCCGTCCGCGTCAAAGATCGCGCCCGTTATCATATCCGAAGCGCCCCTTTCTCACAAAGATTTCCGCCCCGTAGTGTAGCAGAAAAAAATTTCGTGGTCAAGTTGACCGGTTCGTGGTATGATAGCAGGGAAAGAAAAGGAGATGGTTCTATGTCCGCCTGCTATATCTTCGGGGCCGGGCCTTTTTTCGGCCTGCCTGTTCCTCCCACTCCGGAAGATTATGTCATCGCCGCCGACGGCGGGTATCGGCACTGCTGGGAGGCCGGACTGGTCCCTGACCTGTTGCTGGGCGATTTTGATTCCCTCCAGGATCTCCCCGACGTCTCTGACGTGAAACGGTTTCCCGTGGATAAGGACGACACTGACTCCATGCTGGCCATCAAGCTGGGGCTGAAAAAGGGCTTCCGGACCTTCCACCTCTACGGCGGCACCGGCGGACGGATGGACCACACCCTGGCAAACATCCAGGGGCTGGCCTATCTGGCCCGGAAGGGCGCCAGAGGATTCCTCTACGATCAGTCCTTCGTATTCACCGCCCTGTGGAAGGGCAGTCTGGACCTGCCGCCTCGGCCGGAGGGCATCTTCTCTGTGTTCACCCTGGGCGAGACCGCCCGGGGGGTCTCCATTCTGGGAGGGCGGTATCCTCTGGAAAAAGGAGACCTCTCCCCATACTTCCCCCTGGGAGTCAGCAACCACTTCGAGGGACGGCCTGTTCATATTTCCGTGGAAGCAGGATGTCTGCTGGTAGGCTGGGAATTGGCCTGACCCTCTTTTATTTTCTACAAAATATGCTATAATATAAAAACAAGACACAACATCTCGCACCTTTGTGCGTTCGGAGGCATCGACGATATGGACGCGAACACCCAACAAAAGCTCAACGACCTGCTGCGGGCCCACGGCATGACAGAGGACATCCTGGATCTGCCCGCCATGACCCACGCCTTCCTCTCTCAAATGCGCATCGCCCTCTACGGCGGCAAGACCTCTATTCCCATCCTGCCCACCTTCTTAAAACCCTTCGGCGCCCTGGTTGACAACAAACCTGTAGCGGTGGCGGAGCTGGACGACAGGGAGGTCCGGGTGAGCCTGGTGACCTTCTCCCAGGGAAACCCCACCCTCTCCGATCAGGCTGCCTTCCCCATCCCCGGCCGGGAGTACCCCGCGCCCCTGGATGATATGCTCTACGCCGCGGCAGAGCTGCTGGAGCCCCTGCTGGACCGGGCAGAGGCCATCGCGGTCTGCCTGCCCTTCCCGGTGGATTACGACAGCAAGGGGGACGGCTCCATCCGCCGGTTCCCCGGCACCATGACCGTTACGGACTATGAAGGCAAGCCGGTGCTGGCTTCTTTGAAGGCTCAGCTGGCCGACCGGGACCTGCCCGACCTTCCCATGATCCTGGTGAGCGAGCCTGACGCTGTCCTGGCCGCTGCCGGGGTAGCATCCCCCAAGCAGGACCGGTACCTGGGCCTGGTGTGGGACTCCACCATCGACGCGGGCTTTGTGGCCCCGGGAAGCATCGTGCTGCGGTGGCTGGCCATTCCCGGCCATCTGATGCTCTTTGACGGGGGCTTCTCCTCCGCCGAGTGCGTCCCCTTCTCCCTGGTGGATTATCCCAAGGACCGGGACAGCTACGCCCCCGGCGAGGACCTCTATCTGAAAATGGTTTCCACGGAATACCTGGGAGATACTTTCCGGCTCATGATGATCAAGGCCGCGGAGCGGAAGCTGCTGACCTTCGGGTGCAGCCGGGACGTGCTCTCCCTGACCTATCTGGACTTAGACGCCCTGATCGACTTCCTCAACGACCCGGTCAGCGGCGGCACCATGGCCCACTTCTGCCGGGAGCCAGAGGACCGGGAGATCGGCATCGCCGTGGCGAAGGCCGTGCTGGACCGGGCGGCCCGGCTGGTGTGCGCCAACCTCTCCGCCGTCCTCCAATTCATCCAGGGCGGTAAGGACCCGGAAAAGCCCGTGTGCATCGGGCTCTGGGGAGACGTCCTCCGACGCCCGCCGGTTCGCGCTGCCCTGGAGCATCACCTGGAGACCTTTACCCGGGATGTGCTTGGCCACCACGTGACCCTGTGCGCCGGAGAGGAGATGCCCGCTGTAGGCGCCGCTGCCGCCGCACTTTACAACCTTTGAATCCGAACGAGCCCCCCACCCTGAACAAGAGGAGGAGACCAAATGAACCGAATCATCGCGCTGGCTGCCGCCATCATTGTCCTGCTCTGTGCTTTGCTGATCTTCCTGGGCACCCGGCAGGAGGAGACCGGCAGCGGCCTGTCCCATTGGGGCACCGGCACCTCGTCCACCCAGGAGGAGACCGACGAGCCGGAGGACTTCCCCGAACCCATCGTGGCCACCCTGGCGGTATGCGGCGACATCATGAGCCATACCCCTCAGACCAACGACGCCTACAACGCCTCCACCGACAGCTACAGCTACCTTCCCTGCTTCCAGTTCGCCCAGCGCTGGCTGGAGGGAGCGGACTACGCCGTAGGCAATCTGGAGACCACCCTCAACGGACCTCCCTACTCCGGGTACCCTGCCTTCTCCGCCCCGGACGCTCTGGCCTATGACCTGAAGACCATCGGCATCGACCTGGTGACCACCGCCAACAACCACAGCATGGACAAGGGCTTCAACGGCGTCTGCCGGACCCTGGACGTGCTGGACCAGGCAGGCCTCAAACATGTGGGCACCTACCGCACCCAGCAGGAGCTGGATGAGGCCAACGGCGTGGTGGTGGCCGACGTGGGCGGCATTTCCGTGGCCTTCTTGGGATACACCTACGGAACCAACGGCATCCCGGTGGCTGACGACAACTGGTACTGCATCAACCGGTTCAATACCGACTACATGACCGACGTCTCCATCCTGGACACGGAAAAGCTGGATCGGGAGCTGGCATACGCCCGGAGCCTGGAAACCGACCTCATCGCCGTGATGATCCATTGGGGGATCGAATACCAGACGACGGAAAACGCCTATCAAGACGAGGTGGCGGACTATCTCATCAAGAACGGCGCGGACCTGATCCTGGGCAGCCACTCCCACGTGCCCCAGCCCATGATGACCCGGACCGTCACCATGGACGACGGGTCCACTCGCTCCGCCTTTGTCTGTTACTCCCTGGGCAACTTTGTCTCCAATCAGAGCCCTGCCACGGTGAAGGTCAACTACACCGACACCACCGCCATCCTGGAGCTCCAGCTCACCAAGAACTTTGAAACGGGCACCACCACCGTCAGCGACGTCAGTTATGTGCCCATGCTGGTCCTCAACCGGGGCGGCGGCGTGGCGGACCAGTATCTCATTCTGGACGTCCACCGGGCCATCGAGGGCTACGAGGGCGGAGACCGGTCCGTGGTCAGCGACGCAGTCTACAACAAGTTGCTCTATGCCTTGGAGGGCTGCCACAGCATTTTGGGCGAGCAGTACGACATCGCCAACAAGACCGGCGCGCCCGCGGCGGATGCCCAGGAGACGCCGGCGGAAGACCCGGCCGCCCAGGAAGAAGCTGCGGCGGCATAGACCGGAACAAACACAAAAGAACAGCGACGCCGAAGGGGGACACTTCGTAAAGAAGTGTCCCCCCTCGGCCTTTGTATCAGCCGGAGTGATTGGATTGCAGGAAATTCAAATCATACGGAGGATCACAACATGTCACAGAACAGCTTTGAACAAATGGGCGGGAGCTATCGTCAGGAAGGCGATTACCTGCTCCCAGACGTCACTGTCCCGGCAACGCCTCACATTGGCTTTTGGGGCAGAAGAAGGTTGGAGCACATGCGAAAGCACCGGGACCCCATCTATACCGGCCTGCTTCTCAGGGGAACCCTGAACACGCACCTGGAAGAGATCGACCGACAGGCGGAGGAGCTGCTCGACCTTCTGGTGGCGCAGATGGCCAGGGCAGAGGGCGTGACGGAGGACCTGAAAGCCAGGGATCAAATGGCCTGGGTCCGCGCCATGAACAATATACAGGCCAGAGCGGCGGAGATCATTTGCCGTGACCTGATCTGCACATGACAGAACAACGAACCGGGTTCGTCTGGAGCGATGCGCTTAGGACAGGCCCGGTCTTGTGTGTTCAATTCTTCGGCGTTACTTCATGTCTCGATTGTCGTTTGCTCGGCACTTTCCACTGTTTCCAGATAATGACTCTGAGTCTCGTTCTCAGATTCATACTTTCTTTAATCTATCCCCATTGTTTTTTCATAATTGTATTGATTGTGTTGTAAGATAATATCGTAGACAGGAGGAAGGAACCTCCTCCCGGCTACCACTTCATGAACACCTCTCTTTTCTCTCTCTTTTCTCTTTTTTCTCTTTTTCAAGAGCCGGCAGCGACGCCCCCCGTCGCTGCCGGTATTCTTTTGCCTGAAATTATCCTCGTTTTTGCAAAATCTATGGACTATTCCATCTTCGTCCATGATTGGGCATTGCACCTCTTGTGAGGATGCAGTATAATTCCCTGCCGAAGAGGACCCTTTTCCTTCCCGGGAAAGGGACAAAACCGAGACAAAGGAAGCCGGCCTCATGTTGGAAACCCTGGCCCGGGCGGTGACCCGGAAACCAAAACTCATCGTCCTCATCGCCCTGCTGCTGACGCTGCCCTCCCTGATGGGCTACGCCGCCACCCGGGTGAATTTCGACGTGCTCTCCTACATCCCCCAGAACCTGGAGTCCGTCCAGGGGGAGGACCTGCTGGAGGAGCCCTTTCACATGGCCGCCACCTGTCAGCTCATCGTGGAGGATATGCCCGCGGACTACGTGGCCCAGCTCCAGAACCGCATCGAGGAGATCCCGGGGGTCAGCAAGGTCCTCTCCTCTGCCGGGACCCTGGGCTCCCAGCTGCCCCAGGAGATGATCCCCCCGGAGCTGGACGAGATGTTCTACGCCAAGTACAACAACAAGGCCTCCACCCAGATGATGATCTTCTTTGAGAACCCTGCGGCCTCCGAGGAGACCATGCAGGCCATCAAGGATATCAAGGCGGTCAGCAGCGAGAAGTGCTTCCTGGCGGGCTTCTCCATCATGATCAACGAGATGAAGGAGACCGTGGACGGGGAGATGCCTCAGTACATCGCCCTGGCGGTGGCTCTGGCCATCCTGGCCATGACGGTGATGATGGAGTCCTGGCTGCTGCCCTTCGCCATCATCTTCAACATCGGCCTGGCCATCCTCTACAACCTGGGCAGCAACATCTTCTTCGGTGAGATCTCCTTCGTCACCCAGGCTCTGGTGGCCATCCTGCAGCTGGGCGTCACCATGGACTACTCCGTCTTCCTCTACTCCCGCTACCGGGAGGAGCTGCCCCACCACGAGGACAAGCGGGACGCCATGGCAGCGGCCATCCGGGAGGCCTTCGTCTCCCTGGCGGGCAGCTCCCTGACCACCATCGCGGGCTTCGCCTCCCTGTGCGTCATGCGCATCACCCTGGGCCGGGACGTGGGGCTGGTCATGATGAAGGGCGTCATCCTGGGCATCCTGTGCGTGGTGCTGGTGCTCCCCTCCATCATCCTGGTGCTGGATAAGCCCATCCAGCGGTTCCGCCACAGGGCCTTCGACCCGGACACCACGAAGATGAACCGGTTCCTGGTCCGGCACCGCTGGCTCTTCCTCATCCTGGCCCTGGTGGCCTATCTCCCGGCGGTGTACTCCCAGGTGAACACCGAGACCTACAACGACCTGGTGGGCAATATGCTCCCGGACACCGCCCCCAGCGTTATCGCCACCGACAAGCTCCGGGACGACTACGGCATCGTCAACCAGCACTTCGCCCTGGTCCACGCCGATTCCCTCACCAGCGGGGAGGTCAACGCCATGGTGGACGACCTGGAGGCCGTGGAGGGGGTGGACAGCGTCCTCACCTTCCGGTCCTACGTGCCGGACTCCGTCCCCGACTTCTTCCTGCCCGACGACATCATGGATATGTTCCAGCAGGACGGCTGGACCTACGTGATGATCAACTCCTCCTTCGAGACCGCCTCGGAGGAGATGGACGGGCAGATCAACACCATCCACGACATCGTGAAGCAATACGACCCCGACGGCTATCTCACCGGCTCCGCCACCATGGCCAAGGACCTGTACGAGACCGCCAGCCAGGACTTCACCTGGACCAGTTGGCTGTCCATCGCCGCCATCGTCATCCTGGTGGCCATCGTCTTCCGGTCCCTCTCCGTGCCGGTGATCCTGGTGGCCTGCATCGAGCTGGCCATCTTCATCAACGAAGGCGTCCCCTACTGGACCGGCGAGGTGGTCCCCTTCATCGCCAACACCTTTATCGGGTGCATCCAGCTGGGGGCCACGGTGGACTACTCCATCCTCCTGGCCACCCGGTACCGGGAGGAGCTCCAGGCCGGCCGCGACCGGAAGGAGGCCATGGTCGTCGCCGCCACCTCCTCGGACCACTCCATCATCACCGGGGCCCTGGTGCTCTTCTGCGCCACCCTGTCCGTGGCGGTGGTGTCCCACATCGACCTGGTGGCCAGCCTGTGCAAGATGCTCTGCCGGGGGACCCTGATCTCCGCGGCGGTGTGCCTCTTCCTGGTGCCCTCCATCCTGGTCATCTGCGAGCCTCTTATCGCCCGCACCACCCTGGGCTGGCGCAGCCCCTATGAATCCCGGAAGCAGCGGAAGGCCCGGCAGGCGGAAGAGCCCGCCCTGGTCTCCGCCGGCTCTGACGAGACCGAATCCAACTGAGGTGATCGTTATGTTCCACAAATCCTTTGTCAAACGCGCCGGCGCCCTGGCCCTGTCCCTGGTCCTGTCGGCCTCCCTGGTCCCCTGGAGCCGGGCGGCAGCCCCGGTGGTGGACGAGTCCTACTACGGGACCCTGGACTACTACGGCGCCCTCACCGAGGGCAGCGTGGTGAAGAGCTACCGGCTCAACGGCAACACCGACCTGGCCGACGTGGGGGACTACACCCAGGTCAACAACCTCACCGACCGCACCCAGCCGGAGGTGGAGGGGGACCACGTGTACTTCCACCTCACCGACGACAGCCTGAAGAACTTCTACTTCGAGGGTAAGACCGACAAGCCCTTCCGGGAGATGCCCTTCCTCATCAGCATCTCCTATAAAATGAACGGCGTGGAGTGCGACGCCGAGGACATGGCCGGGCAGACCGGCCTGGCGGAGATCACCCTGGACGTGAAGCCCAACCCCCTGGCCTCCGCCTACCAGCGGAACAACTTCGCCCTGGAGGCCGCCACCCTGTGCAAGGACAGCAAGCTCCTGTCCATCGAGGCCCCCGGCGGGCAGCTCCAGAAGGTGGGCGACATGGACGTGGCCCTCTACCTGGTCCTGCCCGGGGAGGAGCGGTCCTTCACCCTGCGCATCGGCTCCGAGGACTTCTCCTTCCCCGGCTTCACCTTCCTGTGCCAGCCCGCCACCCTGGCCCAGCTGGACCAGATCGACGAGCTGCGGGAGGCCAAGGAGGAGCTGGAGGACTCCGCCCGGGACATCAGCGACAGCTTTGACGACATCCTGGCGGACCTGGACAAGCTCAGCGGCACCAGCAGCGACCTGCGGAGGACTGCCGACGGTCTGGACCAGCTCAACCGGGCCAGGGCCGCCGTCTCCGCCGGGAAGGGCCGGGTCTACGACCAGGCGGACCGCACCCTGGCCTCCCTCACGGACCTCACCGAGAGCCTGAAGCCCGCCGTGGAGCACATCAAAACCGGCAAGGATGCCCTGGCGGAGAGCACCGAGCAGCTCACCGCCCTCACCGGCACGGTGGACGGTCTGCGCCCGGAGCTCCTGACCCTCCGGGACGACCTGGCCGACCTGCGGCAGGACGCCAATGCCCTCAACGCCACCCTGGAGCTGCTGAAGGCCGACGGCCTCACCGCCCGGGACCAGCTGGGGACCATCAACGGGGACCTGGGGGACCTGAACGGCCAGCTGGACCTGTTCAAGGGTGACGTGGGGAACATCGGTAAAGACCTGAAGGCCCTCCGCTCTGAGCTGGACGACCTGAACACGGACCTGGATACCCTCCAGGAAGATCTGAACCGGGTGTCCTCCCGCAGCGGCTCCCTGAAGACCGCCATGGACCGGCTGGACCTGGGCGAAACCGCCCTGGAGCCCATCCGTTCGGTCAACGTGGGCGGGACGGACTATACCCCCGCCCAGATCCAGGAGGCCTACGGCACGGCGGAGAGCGTGTACAAGGTCTGCGCCGCCGGGGCCGCAGCAGGGCTGCCGGACACCTACGTCGACGATCCCTCCCTGTCCCTGGCGGACCGGGAAGCCGCTCTTGCGGCCTTTATCGCCGCCAACAGCGGCGACATCGCCCGGGCCCTGGTCCTGGGGGACCCCAACGGCGTCTCCCAGGTGGAGGCCAAAGCCCAGGCCATTACGACGGAGAAGATCTCGGAGCTCTCCGGCTTCAGCCAGGACGACCCCGCGTTCACCGCCGCCTACACCGCCCTCTACCCCACCGTCTATCCCACGGTCTACGGCCAGGTGCTGGAGGCCGCCGCGGCCACCTATCAGGCCTCCCTGGCAGACCCCGACAACGCCGCCAGGCTGGCCTACCTCCACTATGAGTGGACCGAGGGCACCAACATCAAGCAGTCCCTCCAGACCCTGGACACCTTCAACTCCGTCATCGGCACCGCCAACACCAGACTGGGGGACCTGGGAACCCAGCTGGGGACCCTCCGGACGCCGGCCAGCAACCTGTACAGCGCCCTGATGACTCTGCTGGACCACACCAGCGGCGACACCCTGGAGGACGCCAGGGACCTGCTGGGGGACACCCAGTCCCTGCTGTCCACCGCCCAGACCGCCCTGGACCACACCCAGGGGACCCTGGACACCGCCGGGACCTCCCTGGAGGACGCCCAGGCCCTGCTGGGCACCGCCCAGGACCTTATCGACCACGTGACGGGCTACGACACCCAGGCCCTCAACGACCACGCCAACCATCTCTTTGACACCATGGATGCCTCCATCGGCCAGCTGGACGCCGTTCTGGACCAGACCGTCCAGCTGAGCCAGACCGTCACCCGGTACGAGCCCGACGCCCAGGCCGCCCTGGACGCCGCCCAAAGCCAGGTGGATGCCGCCGTGGGTCTGCTGGGCAGTCTGAACACCTTCAGCCGGTCCCTGGAGGACCTGATGAAGCTGGCGGGCACCGACCTGGACCGGGGCACGGAGAATGCCCTGCGCGGTCTGTCCGGCACCCTCCGCACCGCTTCGGACAGCTTCTCCTCGACCTCGTCCCTCCGGCGGACCAAGGAGACGGTGGAGCGGCTGGTCCGGGAGAAGTGGGAGGAGTACACCGGCGGGGAGAACAACCTGCTGAACATGGACGCCGACGCGGAGATGGTCTCCCTGACCTCTCCGGAGAACCCTACCCCCAACACCATCCAGCTGGTGCTGCGGAGCCAGGAGATCAAGGTCAGCGAGGACGAGAAGCAGACCTCCGCCGGGAGCGAGGAGGAGCAGCTTAGCTTCTGGGGCCGGGTGGGGCGGATGTTCCACGACTTCGGGGCCATATTCACCGGTGATTGAATGTTTTCGATCGTGTAGGAGGCCGCTCATAGGTTGAGCGGCCGACCTCCCACGGAACCGTGCGTACCGTTCGGTACACGGCTCTTGCCCTGTTTATGCCACTACAGATTTGTAGTACGTTAAGAACATTTGGAAGCCTGCCCTTTCCAGTCTTTGGCTGGAAAGGGCGGTTTTCACTGTACGGGTATTTATACCAATTCCAAATAAGAAGTGCAAACGGAGGAAAGATGTACTATAATCGAAATGGGAGATGATTATAGCCATGAAATACCGCTCAATGCGTAACAATGGGCATAAAAAGCGGCATAGACTTCTGACAGAAAATCTATGCCGCTGGCATAAGCGAAAAGGGATGCTCCTTGCGGAAACATCCCTTTATCGCTCGATTATTCGATTTTTGACCTTGCTCTGTTTGCCCGCTATCATAGAAAACCGTTGAATTTACTGCATTTTCTCATGTTTTCTTATGTCAGCGCGCCATAAACTTGAGTGTTCTCAACTGTCCCAAAACAAAAATGCACCGCCCCGGCGGGAGAGAGGGGCCCCGTTGGGTCGATGCACTGATCTGGTCTTGTTCCATGCCAAAGGAAGGGTACGGCATGCCTTACCCTTATCCGTTCCGTTCCGTTCCGTTCCGTTCCGTTCCGTTCCGTTCCGTTCCGTTCCGATGATGCACATTTTTGCCGATTTGTCAAGTGACTTCATGACAGTTTCTCCCTTGTCGGCATGGGCGAAGACGCTTTCTGGGGTCAGTATACCACACTCCTGGCACTTTAGTCAATTAGCAGCGCGAAGAATTTCAGGTTTCATTTTTTCCTCGCTGCTGAAAAAAGCCCAGGGCATTCTCTTGACAAGAACGAACATTTGTACTATAGTATGGTTGGCTCCATCCAGAGCCCACAACTCCATAGCGTGTGATCGCACCCTTCTTCATCTTCCCAGATGAGACGGCTCTTTCAGCCGGGTACATAGTTATATCACAACCTGCGAGGCCAACCCAAGGCCCCGTTGGTTTGGTGTAACTATGTGCCCGGCTTTTTCGTCGGGATGGCACCTCGAAAACTGAATGACCGTCCGATGGGGGTACCGCCTTGCGATGACAGGAGCGAGGCGACGTTCCAGGGTCAGGCTCTGGGGCAGGCAGCGACTTCGGGTGGAGCGGCAAACCGGGCGGTTCTCTCTCGGGGACCTTTTGTCCTCTGGGGCGGGTGTGACGACCGTGACGACTGTGACGGCTTTCTGCGGGATACCCTCTGAGCATCATATCGTCACGGCCAGAAGGGAGGTCAAGGGGGGAACACCCTTGCCCACGACAGCTTTGCAGCGAAGCTGAAAGTGTCATAGTGGGTTACACAGATTCTCCGGAATCTTGTGTAACCTGGATCGAAGGTTGGATTTGGATGGAGGTGATACGGAAATGAGCAACGTCAATTACTCGGTGGCCCGGGTGGTCGAGCACACCCGGGCATCAGTGGGAAAATTTGAGCGCCACATCGAGCGCAAAAATGAGAGCTACGAAAACATGAATGTGGTCCCCGCCCGGACGCCTCTGAACGTCCGGTTCAAAGGCTGCGGAGACCTGACCTATAACGCCTGGCTGGACAAGCAGATCGAGGCGGGGGCGGTCTCTCTCCGGGGATTGAAGAAGGACGCCACGGTGTTCGACGAGATGATTTTCGATGTGAACACCCTGTACTTTGAGGAGCGCGGCGGGTATGAATTTGCCAAGCGGTTCTATGAGGAAGCGTTCCACTTTGCTGAAAAGGAGTATGGGCTGGAGAACATTATCTCCGCTGTACTGCACGCCGACGAGCAGAACACCTGGCTCTCCGAGGCCATGGACAGGCCGATATACCATTATCACATGCACGTCATGGCGGTTCCTGTGGTGGAGAAAGAGATTCGCTGGTCCAAACGATGTAAGGACCCGGCCCTGAGGGGGACGGTGAAAAAGGTCATACACCAGGTGAGCCACTCCAAGAAGTGGGCCTCCCCGAAGGAGACCGACGAGACGGGCCAAACGCAGATCGTCAAGTCCTATTCTCTTTTGCAGGACCGTTTCTTTGAACACATGCGGGACGCCGGCTTCACCGGCTTCCTGCGGGGAGAGCGGGGCAGCACCAAGGAGCATCTGAGCGTTCTGGAGTACAAGGTCCAGCAGGACCGGAAACACCTGGCGGAGATTGAGCAGAGCATCAGCGAGGCCCAGGAGAAGCTGGATGATTACGAGCCCGTGGTCATGCAGATGACAGAGCTGGAGTCCCTGGGAAAGAAATCCTTTACGGGCAAGGTCCAAATGTCCCAGGAGGATTACGACAAACTGACCGATCTGGCCAAGGAGGGCATTGCCAGCCGGGGGACCATTGCCCGGCTCCAGGACACGATCCAGAAGCAGAGTGATCGAATCTGGGACCTGCACCGGACCATTGACCGCCTGCAAAACAGGCTGGAGGAGCTGACGGCGTTCTGCAAGCTCTATTTGGACGCCATGAAACAGGCCCCGCAGAAGGTAAAGGACTTCCTGGACGGCATTCTGCGGCCGAAGCGACAGCCGGAATACAGGGAAGATTGGGACGATATGCAGTTCAATGCAGCTTATCGGAACCCGTTACCAAAAAGCGATGGGAGGGATGCCAGATGACAAAAGACGATTATCCCCAGGTCCACGACTCCCTGGGTTCCATCTCCGCATGGATGGAAACGCTGACAGCGGAGCAGCGGTATCGGTGGTTCAAAAACTGTTTCCTCGCGGATTTCACCCACGAGGAGGACGGCACGACCTACCTTGTCAGGACCCACTACAGTCCCGACGCGGCGGAGACGCTCCAGGAAAAAGCGGAGCGATTGATTGCCGCAGATTGAAATTTTACTTTAAAGCATTGAAGAATGACAGCAGGCATGATATAATATCCGCACCTGCAATTCCAATCATGTCTGGCTGGGAAAGGAGCGCAATGAAGAAAAAGCAGTCAGAAAAAATCACAGCCCTGTACTGCCGCCTGTCGAGAGACGACGAGCAGGAAGGGCTGTCAGGAAGTATACAGAATCAAAGAGCCATCATCGAGAAATATGCTGCGGATAATGGCTTCAAAAATACCCGTGTGTTCATCGACGACGGCTACTCAGGCGTCACGTTCGTAAGACCGGCGTTTACGGAGATCATGGACCTGGCCGAGCAGGGATTGGTGGAGACCCTGATCGTGAAAGACCATTCCCGATTGGGTCGGAATCGTCTGGTGGTCGGCCAGCTTCTGGAAGAAGAGTTTGACCGGCTTGGGGTTCGATATATCGCCATCATGGACAATATCGACACGGCCAAGGGGATCAGCGACATCGTCCCCATGCAGGACCTGTTCAACGAATGGCACGCGAAAAACACAAGCCAGAAGGTGCGGAACGTATTCCGCAACAAGGGGATGTCCGGGAAACCGTTGACCACCAACCCACCTTTTGGGTATATGAAAGCCCCCACCGCGAAAGATGCCTGGGTCATCGACGAGCCGGCGGCGAAGGTGGTCAGGGACATCTTCCGGATGTGTATTTCCGGCCTTGGTCCGACGCAGATCGCCAAGCGATTGAAGGCTGCGGAAGTGATGACGCCCACGGAGTATTGGACAAGCATCGGGAGAAACTGCTGCAAGACTCCTGAGAAACCCTTCAACTGGTGTTCTGACACAGTGGCCAATATTCTGAGCAAGCAAGAGTATTGCGGCGACACTGTGAATTTCCGCAGCACGACCCGTTCCTTCAAGAACAAGAAAAAGGTCGAGAGGCCCCAGGAGGAGTGGCAGATCTTCAAGGACACCCATCCCGCCATTATCAGCCGGGAGGAATTCGCACTGGTGCAGGAGCTCCGCTCCCATCGCCGCAGACCGACCAAGACAGGGATTGTCAGTATGTTTTCCGGGTTGCTGTACTGTGCCGACTGCGGACAGAAACTGTACTACAGCGCCACCAACAACTACAAGCGGGAGCAGGCGTGCTTCTTCTGTTCCTCCTACCGCAAAGACAGCGATGTGTGTTCCTCTCACTTCATTCGGGAAAAGGTCGTTGCCAATCTGGTGCTGAAAAGTATGCAGGAAGTATTTGGGTTCATTAAAATCTACGAGCGACGCTTCGTGCAAAAACAACTGGACAGCTACAGCGAGGATAAGAAAAAGGAACTGGCGGCCAAGCGGAGGGAACTGAACAAGGTCCAGAAGCGGATCGCGGAAATTGATGGTTTGATTCAAAAAATCTATGAGGACAACGCTTCCGGCAGGCTCAGTGATGAGCGGTACACAACGATGGCAGCATCGTATGAGGCCGAACAGGGAAACCTGAAAGCAAGAGTACCTGAGCTGGAGGCATTTCTTTCCACCGAAACTGACCGCACTGAGAACGTGGAACGGTTCGTGGAAAGGGTACGGACCATCACCCGCCCCAAGAAGCTCACGCCGGAGCTGGTGCATGAGTTCATCGAGAGGCTCGAGGTATCCGAGGCTCGATATCTGGACGGAAAGCGCCACCAGATTGTGGACATCTATTACAAGGGTGTCGGGATGATTCGAGGCTTCTCCCCGGAAGAGATGGAAGAGGCGTTCCAGGAAGGCGTGGAACGCAGGAAGCGTGAGCGTGAAAAAACGGCGTAACCACAAGGGTCACACCGTTTCGAAGAATAATTGAACTGAGTTTACGAGGGCCGCTTGGGGCACCTTCCTTACGGAGGGTGCCCCAAGACGGCGCCGCTGTTTTTTGTTTGTGAGATTCGGAAGGATCAGCCCTGTTCACGCATACGGGCGAAGCACTCGCTGCAATACACGGGACGGTCAGACTTGGGCTCAAAGGGGACCTTCGCCTCGCCGCCGCAGGAAGCGCACACTGCGGTGAAGTATTCCCGGGGACCGCGGGCAGCGGCCTTGCGAGCGTCGCGGCAAGCCTTGCAGCGCTGAGGCTCGTTCTGAAAACCTCTCTCTGCGTAAAACTCCTGCTCACCGGCGGAGAACACGAACTCGTTCCCACATTCCTTACATACTAACGTCTTGTCTTCGTACATTTCTTTTAACCCTCTCTTTGACATGGTGACCCCGGCAGCTGAGCAGGGGTAAAATATATGCGATCAGCTTTCGCTGGTTTCGCCACGGGACAGGTGTCGCCCGATCTTGCGCCGAATGCGCTGGACTGCGTTGTCCACCGATTTGGGAGACCGTCCGACGGTCTCCGCGATCTCAGCATAGGACGATCCCTCAAGAAAACGCGCCAGGACCTGAGCCTCCAGCTGGGTCAGCTGGCTTTCAATGGCCGATTCCAATGCACGCAACGCCTCCTGATGGATCACGACGTCCTCGGGGTTGCTGGGTGATTCCATGTCTGCCAAGAGGAGGGAAGGTTCCAGGGAAACATAGTCGTTGAGGGGGGCGTGCCGTCCTCCCGCCGCCGCCCTCACGGCCGAAATGATTCGGCGGCGGACGCAAGTCTGGGCATAGGTAGAGAACCGGGCGCCCCGATCGGCGCGAAACTCCCGAATAGCGGCCAAAAGGCCCAGCATCCCTTCCTGGATGAGGTCTTCACTGTCTCCTCCTGCCAGGAAAAAGGGGCGGGCACAGATACGCACCAATCGGGTGTAGCGCAGGACCAATGCTTCCTCGGCGCTCCGGTCACCGGCGGCGACCTGAGCGCACAGCTGTTCATCTGTTACACGATAGCGTTCATTTTGCATAGGATCTTGTATTGCAACGGATTGTTGCCTCTATTATAAGATGCTGCCCGGAATAAGTCAAGCGCAAACCGCAAGGACCGCCAAAATCCATAAATGATTGCCGTCATTTTTGTCGGTTTTGCACTATGCTCTGCGACACATTTTGAGTATTCTACAACTCGATTCGGGTCTGACCGTCTTCTCTGCCGCCAGGCTCCATCGACAGCAGCATGCCCAGATGCTCATAGGCCAGCCGGGTCACGCACCGGCCCCGGGGCGTTCGGGTGAGAAACCCGATCTGCATGAGGTAGGGCTCATAGACGTCCTCCAGGGTGACTGCCTCCTCCCCCACCGTGGCCGCCAGGGTCTCCAGACCCACCGGACCGCCGCCATAGTGCTGGATGATGCTGCGGAGCATCCGACGGTCCACGTCGTCCAGTCCCAGATGGTCCACTTCCAGCATGGTGAGGGCCTCGTCGGCCACCCCCTTGGTGATGACGCCCCCCGCCCGGACCTGGGCGTAGTCCCGGACCCGGCGGAGCAGGCGGTTGGCGATCCGGGGGGTTCCCCGGGATCGTCTGGCAATCTCGGCGGCTCCCTCCGGCTCGATGGGGACTCCCAGGATCCCGGCGCTGCGGGTGACGATCTCTCCCAGCTCCTCAGGGGTGTAAAGCTCCAGTCGGAGAATGACGCCGAAGCGGTCCCGCAGCGGAGCGGAGAGCTGCCCGGCCCGGGTGGTAGCCCCGATGAGGGTGAACCGGGGCAGATTGATCCGGTAGGAGTTGGCAGAGGGCCCCTTGCCCACGATGATGTCGATGGCGTAATCCTCCATGGCGGGATAGAGGATCTCCTCCACCTGGCGGTTGAGCCGGTGGATCTCATCCACGAACAGGATGTCGTTTTCGTTGAGGTTGGTCAGCAGCGCCGCCAGATCTCCGGGGCGTTCAATAGCCGGACCGGAGGTGACCCGGATGCTGACCCCCATCTCATTGGCGATGATCCCCGACAGGGTGGTCTTGCCCAGACCCGGGGGGCCGTGGAGGAGAACATGATCCAGGGGCTCTCCCCGGAGCTTGGCCGCGTCGATGAAAATGGACAGATTCTCCTTGGCCTTGGACTGGCCGATGTACTCGGTGAGGGACCTGGGGCGGAGGGAGACCTCCCCATCGTCCTCCCCGGTGTGGGTCGGGGTGACCAGAGGGGTCTTGTTCTCGCCATCAGAGTAGTCGATGCTCATGGGCGCGTCCTCCTTACTTTACCATTTTGCGCAGAGCCTGGCGGATGATCTCCTCCAGGGCCAGCTGCTCCAGGTCCAGCCCCTTCAGGGCAGCTGTGATCTCCCCGGGACCGTAGCCCAGCACCGCCAGCGCCGCCGTGGCCTCGGAGGCCTTGTCCTGGGGAATCACCGTGACGCCGGTGCCGCTGTAGCTCTCCTGGTCAGACAGCTGACCGCCGGCCAGCTTGTCCTTCAGCTCCAGAATCACCCGCTGGGCAATCTTCTTGCCGATGCCGGGGGCCACTGTCAGAGCTTTTTCGTTTCCGGTGATGATGGAGGCAGCCAGTCCCTCGGGCGTGGTGGCCGAGAGAATGGACAGCGCCGCCTTGGGCCCCACTCCGGAGACGCTGATGAGCATCTGAAAACAGCTGCGCTCGTTCTCGGAGATAAAGCCGTAGAGCTCCATGGCGTCCTCCCGGACGTTCAGGTGGGTGAACAGCTTGGCGGGCTGACCTACCGTTAGGGCAGAGAGGGTGTAGCTGGTGGTTCGGCAGGCATAGCCCACGCCGCCGCAGTCGATGACCGCCAGGTTGGGGGCCAGATGGCCTACGGTACCGTTGAGATAGTAGAACACAGAAAGGTCTCCTTTGCGAAAGGGTTCACATCCCGTAAAGCCGGGAGGTACTGGAGCGGGCGTGGCACAGCGCGATAGCCACCGCGTCCGCCGCGTCGTCAGGCTTGGGGACGGCAGAGAGGTCCAGGATCCGACGGGTCATCTCCATGACCTGCCGCTTCTCCGCCTTGCCGTATCCCACCACGGCGATCTTCACCTGAGAGGGGGTGTACTCGAAGATCTTCACCCCCAGCCGGGCGGCAGTGGCAAGGATCACGCCTCTGGCCTGGGCCACGCCGATGCCGGTGGTGACATTGGTGTGAAAGAACAGCTCCTCAACGGCCATGACGTCAGGGGAGAACTCCCGGATCAGCGTCTCCATGTCCTCCTGGATCTGGAGCAAGCGCATGGGCATAGGGACCCCCGCCGGCGTGTTGATAGCCCCGCAGCGAACCATTCGCGCCTGGCCCCGCTGGGCATCCAGAACGCCAAATCCGACGATGGCATAACCGGGGTCAATGCCCAGGATGCGCATGGCTGTCCCTCCCTTTGAAATCGAACTTTTGTACTATTATACGATGCGGGTTGAAAAAAGGCAAGCCCTTTTCCCTTACCGGATGAAGTTTGTGGGGACCCATTCCTCCTGAATGGGTTTTGCCACAGCGCTCTCCGCCATGGTCCGAACCAGCCAGGCCATGTTCCGGCCCAGGACTCGCATGGTCTGCATCCCCTCGGCGTCCTGCCGAACCTCCTCGGGGGTGTTGCCGTGCACGTCATTCCAGTATTGGGAGCTGACCACGGGCATCTGCATCAGGTGGAAAAACTGGTTCAGCTGCTCAAAGGTGGCCGTAGCCCCGCCCCGTCGACAGCTGACCACCGCAGCGGCAGGCTTGCCTGTCAGCAGTTCCCCCTTGGAATAAAACAGGCGGGCCATTAAGGCGGTGAGGGAGCCGTTGGGTCCACCATAGTACACTGGGGAGCCCACGACAAGGCTGTCGGCCTGTTGGAGCTTTTCCAGGGCGGCACGGTACAGCTCATCCTGAAAGACACAGCGGTCCAGTTCCTCACATTTGTTGCAGGCGATGCAGCCCTGAACAGCCTTTCTGCCGATCCAAAGGATCTCTCCGGTGACGCCGCCCTCCTCCAGGGTCCTCTTCACCTCGGACAGGGCCGTATAGGTGCAGCCGTACTGGTGGGGGCTGCCGTTGATGAGCAGTACGTTCATAGCGGACTCTCCTTCCTCTTTTGCGATTCTGATTATAGCATATTCTTTCCGTGTTGTCACGAAAAGAGGACCGCAGCAGAACTCACGCCGCGGTCCTCCCCATCATGTTTGCTTTTTTCTTCTGGGCGCGGGAAGTTCCGGCCCCATGGCGGTGATGAGCGCGGCCAGAAAGCCTCTGTCCTCCACATTCTCCACCAGGAGCATGGGCTTCGCGCCCTGGTAGGGCTGCTCCTCCGGGGCCCCGGGCATCAGGCGACGGGCGGCGGCGGTGGGCTTCACCAGAAACCGGTCGTCATAGATACCGCCGATGACTTTGCCGTCATGGTACAGGATGTACTCCCCCATCATAGCCCGATGGGTCACACCCCCCAGCCCGGAGAGCTGGTCCAGGATATAGTCCAGGTATTCCTTCCGGGTTGCCATAGTCGATCAGGCCTTCAGGCGGCCCTCCAGAGCCTCCAGCTCATCGGCCAGGGCTTTGGGCAGCTTGTCGCCGAACTTTTTATAGAATTCCCGGATGCCCTCGGCCTCGGCGGTCCACAGGCCCTTGTCCACGGACAGCAGGCCGGCCAGGGTCTCCTTGCTCACGTCCACACCGTCCAGGTTGATATCGTCCACGTTGGGCAGATAGCCGATCTCGGTCTCCCGGGCGTCCACCTCCCCGGCGCAGCGCTTGAGGATCCAGTCCAGCACCCGCATGTTCTCGCCGAAGCCAGGCCAGATGAACTCGCCCTTGTCATCGGTGCGGAACCAGTTGACGTTGAAGATCTTGGGCGGGTTGGTGATGGACTTCTCCATGTCCAGCCAGTGCTGCCAATAGTCGGCCATGTGATAACCGCAGAAGGGGATCATGGCCATGGGGTCCCGGCGGGTCTCGCCCACAGTACCCTCGGCGGCGGCGGTCTTTTCAGAGCCCATGATGGAGCCTACGAACACACCGTGCTGCCAGTCTCTGGACTGATAGACCAGAGGCGCGGTCTTGGCCCGGCGGCCGCCGAAGATGATTGCGGAAATGGGCACGCCGTTGGGGTTCTCAAACTCCGGAGAGATGCAGGGACAGTTCTTGGCGGGGGCGGTGAAGCGGGAGTTGGGGTGGGCAGCGGGCTTGCCCTGGGCGGTCTCAGGGCTCCAGGGGTTGCCCATCCAGTCCAGAGCGTTGTGCGGCGGGTTCTTGTCCAGTTTCTCCCACCAGACGGTGTTGTCATCCAGGTTCAGGGCCACGTTGGTGAAGATGGTGCCCTTCTTGGTGGTGGCCAGAGCGTTGGGGTTGGACTTCTCGTTGGTGCCGGGGGCCACGCCGAAGAAGCCGTTTTCCGGGTTCACGGCCCACAGGCGTCCGTCGGGGCCCACCCGCATCCAGGCGATGTCATCGCCCACGCACCAGCACTTCCAGCCGTCCTTCTGATAGCCCTCAGGGGGAATCAGCATGGCAAGGTTGGTCTTGCCGCAGGCAGAGGGGAAGGCGCCGGTAACATACTTTACCTCGCCCTGGGGGTTCTGGATGCCCAGGATGAGCATATGCTCGGCCAGCCAGCCCTCCTGTCGGCCCAGATTGGAGGCGATGCGCAGGGCGAAGCACTTCTTGCCCTGGAGCACGTTGCCGCCGTAGCCGGAGTTGATGGAGAAAATGGCGTTGTCCTGAGGGAACTGGACGATGTACCTGTCGTCGGGGTTCAGATCCCGCCTGGCATGAAGCCCCTTGATGAAGCCCTCGTCCAGATAGGCGGCGGCATCCTTGCCCACCCGGGTCATGATATCCATATTCAGGACGACATAGATCGAATCGGTAAGCTCAATGCCGTACTTGGCAAAGGGAGAGCCCACCACGCCCATGCAGTAAGGGATGACGTACATGGTCATGCCCTGCATGGAGCCGTCATAGAGCTTTTCCAGCTTGGCGTACATGTCCGCAGGCGCCATCCAGTTGTTGGTCGGGCCGGCGTCCTCCTGCTTCTCACAGCAGATGAAGGTGCGGCTTTCCACCCGGGCCACGTCGGTGGGATCGGAGCGGTGGAGATAGCATCCGGGAAGCTTTTCCTGGTTGAGCTTGGTCATCTCGCCGGTGGCGCAAGCCTCCTGACGCAGGGCCTCCAGCTGTGCCTCGCTGCCGTCGATCCAGAGAACCGTTTCCGGCTTGCACAGCGCAATCTGCTGGTTGATCCAGTCCAGCACGGTTTTGTTGGTTGTCAGTTCCATAGAACACCCTCCTTGGGACATCAACAGATGGTTTGACTAGATATAGATGGTTTTATTATATAACGTCTCAAAGGCGATTGCAAGTCACAAGTTTGCCCCCTACCGCATTTGCGCGATTTTCTCCGTCAGGGCCGCAAACTCCGCGAAGCTGAGCCTCTCCCCCCGGACGGTCTCCGACAGGCCGCAGGCCAGGACCGCACCGCGCAGGACCTCCTTGTCCGCCAGGGCGGACAGAGCGTTGATCAACGTCTTCCGCCGCTGGTTGAAGGCAGCCCGGACCACCCGGAAAAACAGCTCCTCATCCCCTACGGGGACCGGAGGCTCCGGGCGGCAGGTCATACGGATCACCGAGGAGGTCACCTTGGGGGCAGGATAGAAGCAGGAGGGGGGCACGTCATAGAGCAGCTCGCTGTCGGCGTAATACTGACAGAGAAGGGTGAAGGCGCCGTAGTCCGGCCAGCCGGGCTGGGCGCAGATGCGCAGGGCCACCTCCCGCTGGATCATCACCGTCACCGCCCGGAAGCAGCCCGCCCGCAGCAGGGCGGTAATGGCGGGAGAGGTGATGTTGTAGGGCAGATTGGCACAGGCCACCGGGGTCAGTCCCGCCAGCTTTTCAGCGCAGAGGGCGGGGATGTCGGTCTTCAGGATGTCCCCCGGCACAATTTCCGCGTTGGGGCAGTGGGCCAGAGTCTCCGCCAGGATGGGCAGCAGGGTGCGGTCCAGCTCCACGGAGACCACCTTGTCCGCCAGGGCGGCCAGCTGCTCGGTCAGCGGTCCGATGCCCGGGCCGATCTCCAGAACGCCCACGCCGGGCCCCGCGCCGGAGGCCTCCGCCGTCTGACGGGGAACCCAGGGCGCCACCAGAAAATTCTGTCCCTTGCTCTTGGAAAAGCGAAAGCCGTGGCGGTCCAGCAGGGCTCTGATTTCTTTCTTGTCACACAGGTCCATAGGGCATCCTCCTCCGTTGGTTCTCTGGCATCATACCACACTTGCCCCGGGGACACAAGCCGCCCGCCCCGCATAGGATGGCAAAAAAGGAGGAAACGCCATGCCCATCATTTATCTCTCCCCGTCCACCCAGGAGTACAACCCCTATGTCAACACCGGCACGGAGGAGTACTGGATGAACCGCCTGGCCGACGCCATGGAGCCCATCCTGGACGCCTCGGGCATCCGGTATGACCGAAACACCCCGGACATGACCGCCGCCTCGTCCATCGCCGCCTCCAACGCCGGGTCCTACGACCTCCATCTGGCCCTCCACTCCAATGCCGCCGGGCAGAGCGGACCGGGAAGCCAGCGGGGAATCCTCGCCTTCTACTACCCCGGCAGCTACTGGGGGATGCGGGCCGCCCAGATTCTGGCCGACGGGCTCAAGGCCATCTACCCCCTGCCCAACCTGGTCCGGGCGGAGCCCTCCACTTCCATCGGCGAGGTCAGACGGACCCGGGCCCCATCGGTTCTCATCGAGCTGGGATTTCATGACAATCCCCAGGACGCGGCGTGGATCGTAAGCAACATCCCGGCCATGGCAGAGAACCTGGTCCTCTCCCTGACCGAATACTTCGGCATCCCCTTCTTTGCTTCCAGCTCCCCCCGGACCGCCGTGGTGGACACCGCAGCGGGGCCCCTGAACGTCCGCGCCCGGCCGGACGCCGGATCTCCGGTGATTGCTCAGCTCTATGACGGAGCTCAGGTCACAGTGGTCAACACCTGGAACGGGTGGGCGCTCATCCGGTTCGGAGAAGAGGTCGGCTACGCGGCGGCCCAGTTTTTGCGATAGGGAGGGGTATAAATTTTCTTTAGTTCATAAAAAGTTCACCAAAGTTCATAATTTGTTCATTCAAAGTTAGAAAATTATCCACTTCTTCCCCCTCCGGCTGTGGTATTGTATCATCAGCAAAAGAAAATTACTCTCTCTTCTCTCTTTTCTCTCTCTTTTCTCTCTTAAAAAATAAGGCAAAGACCCGGACGTTTCCAACGTCCGGGTCTTTGTTTGTTCTCCAGTACGCAAAAACAGCGCCATACATGGCGCTGTTTTTGTCATTACAGTCTGCGGCCTTTGGTCTCCGCCCGGACCCGGCGGAATACTTTGACCATATAGTAGACCAGCGCGACAAGATAGGGCAGGCCGAAATAGGTCAGGGTCCCGCGGGTGCAGGTGAAGTCCGCCATCAGGCAGAGCATACCGATGATGACGGTGAAAGCCGCCATGATCATCACGGCGATGCCCCGGTGTCCCTTCAGGGCGATATAGCCCGGACGGGTCTTGCCCCCGATCTTGAAGGAGGCGTACCAGTCGATGATGAAGAGGATCAGCAGGCTGACCACGAAGTACACGATGACTTCCCACATGATAACGTCCGAGGACGCGACTTCTTTCAGAATATTAGCGGTTTCGGTTTCCATAGTTGACTCCTTTTCCCATTGGGTTTCCAGGGGGACGGCTGCTTGTTCCGTCCAGAACCATTGGAGAAAGTATAGCACAGTGGGGCAAAAAAGAAAAGAGGTATTTGTGTTTTCCCGAAAAAACGGCTATTTTCCCCTGTTTTCTTCCCCCAGTGCCGCCAGAAGGGCGGAGCGTTCGTTGGGCAGGGCGCCCTCCAGGACCCGGTCCAGGAGCGTGGACAGGGCCTGTCCCACCGCAGGGCCCTCATAGCCCAAAGCCAGCAGATCCCTGCCGTTCACCGCCAGGTCCCGCAGGGTCAGGCAGGGCGACCGGGCCAGAATGGACCTGGCCAGCCGGGCGGTCTCCTCCAGGGTCTCGACCCGGCAGCGGAAGGCGCGCGCCAGAGCCAGGGTGTCCGCCCGGTGGACGGCCAGTAATTGGAAGAAGGTCTCCTCCCCCAGCCGGTTCAGCCAGCGGCGGACCTGCTTCTCCTCGGGGGCCAGCGGGGTGTCATGGCAGCGGATGAGGGTGAGGACCTGTTCCCGGACCCGGTTGGGGTACCGCAGACGGCGCAGGATGCCGTCGGCCAGCTCCACGCTTCGCTTGGCGTGGCCGTAGAAATGGCCCTGGCCGTCCTCTCCCACCGAAAAGGTCTCCGGCTTGCCCACGTCGTGGAGGAGCATGGTCAGACGGAGGACGGGGTCCGGGGAGACGGCGTCCACCGCCACCGCCGTGTGGGTGAGCAGGTCGTAACAGTGGTGGACGTTCCGCTGGTCGAAGCCCACCATGGGCAGCAGCTCGGGAATGACCGCGCCCAGGACGTCAGGATACTCGGTCAGGATCTTCCCCGCCCCCGGCCCGCAGAGGAGCTTTCCCAATTCCACGGCCAGGCGCTCCGGGGCGATCTGCCGCAGCAGCGGCGCTGTGCTCCGGGCTGCCCGGGCCGTGTCCGGGTCCAGGGCAAAGCCAAGGACCGAGGCAAACCGGACCGACCGGAGGATGCGCAGGCCGTCTTCCCGGAAGCGGGTCTCCGGATCTCCCACGCAGCGGATCAGCCCCTTTTCCAGGTCCGCCTGCCCCCCGAAGCCGTCCCACAGGCCCCGGTCCGGGTGCCAGGCCATGGCGTTCACCGTAAAGTCCCGCCGGGCCGCGTCCTCCCGGAGAGACCGGGTGAAGGTCACCCCGTCGGGATGCCGGGCGTCGGAGTAGCCGCCGTCCACCCGGTAAGTGGTGATCTCCAGCGGATGGCCCTCCAGGACCACGGTGACGGTGCCGTGCTTCAGGCCGGTCTCGATGATCCGCTCCCCGGCGAAAACGGCCTCGGTCTCCTCCGGCAGGGCGGCGGTGGTGATGTCGTAGTCCCCCGGGGTCCGGCCAAGAAGCAGGTCCCGGACGCAGCCTCCCACCAGCCATGCCTCATACCCCGCCGCGGTGAGCCGCGCCAGGGCGTTGAACGCATAGTCGGGAACCGGCCACTTTTCCATACCCTCGCCTCCTCGCTGTTTCCCGGACATTATACTATTCTCCGATAAAAAAATGGAAACTGTTTTTATCGCCATGGGCCTTCGCCCATGGCAGCCGCACAGTTTGTGCGGCTGGAGAAGCCGTGCAATCCTTGATCCTGCAAACCTTTGGTTTGCAGGCCACGGCTGATCGCCGTGGCCAATAAACATGAATATTTTATCAGAGATCAGTATTATACAATACTTCCCGGAAAAAGAAAAGAGAAAGCCCTCTCCCCAGGTGAGGAAAGGGCTGCGGCGTCTATTTCGCCTCCACGATCTTGATCTGGTCGGCCTTCAGGCCGGTCTGTTCCTTGACGATCTCCCCGATCCGGGCCGCGTCGGTGTCGGTCATGCCGTCGTCCAGCGCAGAGACCACCACGGTGATGCTGTCGTCCCCCAGGAAGGCCACGCAGTCGGTATACCCCTTGGCGGTGACCAGGTTTTCGATCTGGGCCTCGGTCATGGTGTAGCTGGCCATGGTCTGAATGGCCGCGTTGGCCTGGTCCACCGAGGACTGGTCCGCCTTCTCGTCCGAGGCCGCCTCCTGGAGCAGAGACAGGGCGTTGTCCCGGGCCTGCTGCCGGTTGAGCCGGGCGGAGGAGAAGTATCCCTCCCCGCTTGGGGCGGCGGTCTCCACCTCCCCGGCGCTGTCCGTGCCGTCCGCCGTCTCCCCAGCCTGGGTCTGGGCTGCGGTTTCGTCGGTCAGGGGATCCTGTCGGCTGCCCACCAGGGCCGCTTCCCCCAGGTTGCGGGCGGCAGCGGTGTCCTGGGAGTAGTTCCAGTTGACGTACACCGCCCCGCAGACCAGCAGGACGATGGCGGCCGCGATGGCGTTTCGTTTCCAGAGCTTCATAGTCGTTCCTCACTTTCCCTTTGATATGGCGATCTTATCCGCGCCCAGCCCCGTCAGGGCGGACACGGCCTGGGTCAGCTTCAGCCGGACCTGGGGGTCATCCCCGCCGGAACACACCAGCAGGGCCCCCTGATAACCCGGACAGAGCTCCTGAACCGTGATAGTCTCCTGCCTTCCGCTGCCGACGGAGAGGACCACCGTCTGGGACCGGGCGTCCTCTCCGCCCCGCTGACTGTCCTGGGCCAGAACCTTTTTGGGCCCGTCCCGGACGGTAAGCATGACGGTGACCTCCCCCGCCCCGTCGATCCGGGACAAAGTCTCCGCCAGACGGGCCTCGGTCCCCGCCAGGTCGAAGGCGGCGGGCGCGGCCGATTCCGTCGGCAACGCTTCCTTCTCCCCGGTGGGCAGCGCCAGCAGGACCAGCCCCGCCAGGATTACCGCGCACACCAGGCAATATCGGACAAAAACCGTCCGGAGGGCCCCGCTCCAGCGGCTTGCGGTCTTCTTCCAGTCCATGGTCACCCCTCCCGAAAGCTCTGCTCCCCCGCCGGGATCCCCAGGTCCCGGGCGATCCAGGCGGAGAGGGTCTGCCGCTGCTCCCCGGTGAGGCGTCCCGTGATCTGAACGGACCGGGGCAGGGGCACGCCGTTTTCGTCGGGGCGGCAGGTCACCCGGGCGGCGCAGGACAGGCCCAACTCCCCGGCCTTCTCCTCAACATATGCGGCCAGCTCCTCCTCTATGATGGGCGTCATGGGGTCCTGTTCCTCCGCCGACACGGAACCGGCGGGCAGATCGCTGACCAGGTCAGTGAAGTCCACCCGCTCCAGCGACATCAGGGGCTGCAGCAGCGCCAGAGTCAGCGCCAGGCCGCAGGTGAGGCTGCTGACCCGCTTCACCCCTCCCTCGGGCATCAGGGCCCGGGCCGCCGCCAGGATCATGGAGATCCCCGTGACCCCAAGGATCCAGGTCCCAAGGATTTGCATGGTCTTCCCTCCTATGGCGTCACCGCGGACACCGCTGAGATCATGGCCACCATCAGCAGCACCGCGCAGGCCCCCGTCATGGCCAGCACCAGGGCAAAGGCTCCGCTGAGGGCGTCGATGAGACCGGTGACCCGGCCCTCTCCCGCGGCGGTGGCGGCTAAGGCGGCGGTGCATTTGTACAGGAGATAGTGGGCGCCCAGGTTCAGAAAGGGGGTCACGCAGATCCCCGTCACCGCCAGGACCCCGAAGACCCCGGCGGCGTTCCGCAGGACGGAGGCTCCCGCCAGGAGGGTCTCCGCCGTGTCGGAAATCACGCTGCCCACCACGGGAACCAGATTGGAAATGGTGAACTTCGCCGCCTTGATGGTGGCCGCGTCCGCCCCTCCGGCGATGACGCCGGTGAGGTTCAGATAGAACAGAAATGCCAGGAGCACCGCCGAGAGCAGGATGGTGATGAGCCATTTGATGAGCGCCCCCACCCGCTTGAGCCCGTCGCTCCCCAAAGCGGCCCAGGCGGCGCTGGCCGCGATGAAGGCGTAACACAAAGGGATGAGAAACCGCCGGATGAGGCGAATGAGCAGGTCGGAAAAGAGAATGGTGGCCCCCTGCTTCACCACCGCCGCCCCCGGGCTGCCGCTGGCCGCGGTGGCCATGGAGACCGCCGGCAGGAGCACGTCCCCCAGAGCCTCCATCCGATCCATGGCCTCCTGGCCCAAGGCCAGCAGGGAGTGGACGTCTCCCACCGCCACGGCGGTGACGGACAGGCAGGCCGCCAGGGTCACCGCCTCCATGGGGTCTCCTCCCGCGGCGGTCTTCATCCCCTGGGCCAGCGACCACAGAAGGGCCACCGTCAGCAGAAGCACACAGCTCCGCGCCGCGTCCTTGACCACGCCATGGAAGGCCGTTCTGCCCTGATCCGCCATGTGGCGGAGGGCGGCGTTCACATCCGGGCCCGCCCGGATATCCTGGTCTCCGGTGTACGCCTCCCCCGCCCGCTCCAGTTCCCGGAGGCCAATGGCGTCCGCCTGTCGGTCCAGGAGCTCCTCCCGGTCCAGGGCCCGGGCCGTCGGAAGGCAGAGGGCCAGCACCAGGAGAAGGAGGATGATGGCTCGGATCACAGCAGGTCCTGGACCAGCTTCAGCACCATGTCCAGCAGGGGCAGAGCCGTCACCACCGCCGCGGCGCTGCCAGCCAGCTCCACGAAGGCGGCCACGCTCCCCTCCCCCGCGTCCCGACAGAGGGAGGCCGAGAGCCTGGTCACAATGGCCAGCCCCACGGTTTTTCCCACCGGCGCCAGCACCGCACCGGAGACCCCCGCCGTTTCGGCCAGATCCTCCATCCGGTCCCGGACGGTCTCCATCAGGGGCAGGGTCTTCCCCACCAGGGCCGCGCAGGCCGCCAGGGCCACCAGGACGGCCAGCTCCGGGGACCGCTGCTTCACCACCACCGCGCAGAGGGCTGCGGCGACTCCCAGCCCCGCCAGCGCTGTCCACTCCACCGCCGCCCCTCACAGGCCGAACAGGGTCTTGACCAGGTCGAACAGGTCGCTGATCCGCTGCACCAGCATCATCAGCACCACGATGAGCCCCGCCAGGGTGGTCATGGTGGCCTGCTCCTCTCGACCGGACCGGGTGAGGACCTGATTGAGCACCGACACCAGGATCCCAACCGCAGCAATCTTGAACACCAGATCAACATCCATCTCTGCCCCTTTCCAGGGAACGCTCGTCCCCTCTCGGTTCGTATTGCCGTACAGAATATGCACACTCCGCCGCCGGTATGCCTAGAAAAGCAGCACGCAGAACAGGCCCGCGGTGAGGCCCAGGGTCAGGTCCACCCTCCCCAGCCGTTTTTCCTCCTCCGCGCCGTCAAAGATGGCCTCGTCCAGCCGGGAGAGCAGGTCGCCCAGGGCCTTCCGCTGGGTCTCGCCGTCCCAGCGGCCCAGGAGTTCTCCCGCCCGGGCAAACAGGGCACGATCCGCCGGTCCCACAGGGAGCGCAGCCGCGTCCAGAGCCCTTTGCCAGCTGTCCGCCCAGCTCTCGCCGCCGGTCTGCCGGAACTTCTCCCCGCAGGCGGCAAAAAAGGCGGGAACGGGGCCCTCTCCCTCCCCTGCCCGGCGGATGAGCCGGTCCAGGGAGTCCAGAGAGAAGGACATCTCCCGGGTCAGGTCCGCCACCGCCTGCCGGAAGGCCCGGAGACAGGCGGTGCGGGCTCGGCGCCGGCGGGCGCGGTCCAGACCCACCCAGAGGCAGCTCAGAAACAGGAGGACCTTCCCCATCAGAACCGTCATGGTCTCCCCTCCCCGTCGGACACGGTGTAGGTCCGCCGTCCGTTTTCCAGGCGCACCACCACGAACCGGCGAAAGATCCCCGCGGCCAGCAGGTCCCGGTAGAGGGGGCGGCGATCCAGGTCTGTCAGATCGGCGCCGTGGGCCGTAGCCAGAAGGACCGCTCCGCAGCCCGCCGCCGTCTCCATGGCACGGATGTCCTCCGGCGCAGTGATCTCGTCGACGGCCAGGACCTGGGGAGCCATCCCCCGCAGGAGCATCAGCAGGGCGGTGGCCTTTGGCACGTTCTCCAGCACGTCCGTTCGGGGGCCCAGAAGCAGGCGCAGGTCCCCCGCCCCCAACTCCCCCCTCTGGTCGGCCACCCCGACCCGGAGGGGTTCCGTGCCGTCCCCGGCGGAGACACAGCGGATCAGGTCCCGCAGCAGGGTGGTCTTCCCCAACCCGGGGGGCGCGATCAGCAGACTGCTCTGGAGCCGCCCGTGCTCCGTCAAACGGGGCAGCAGCGGCCGGGCAATGCCGGAAACCGAACGGGGGATTCGCAGGGCCAGGGAGGTGACGGTCCGAAAGGCCCGCAGCGCCCCGTCCTCCACGGCGGCGTCACCGCACACGCCGATGCGCACCCCGCCGGAGGCGGTGACATAGCCTGCCCGGAGCTGGTCCAGGATGGCGTGAAGAGATCCCTTCCCCGCCACCTCCAATACCCGGCGGAGATCCTCCTCTGTCAGCGGCTGATCCCGCCAGGGGGCCGGGACCCATTCCCGTCCTCCTATGGTGAGCGACATAGGAAGGCCGGCCCGGAGACGAAGCTCTTCCATGCTTGTCCGCACCTTCGGCTCCAGCCTGTCCAGTCGGCCCCGCAGATCCCGGGGCAGGACTTGCTCCCAGGGTGTGGTCATCTCGCTCCCCCCTTTCGCTGCTCCCATCCTATGGGACAGGCCGGCGGAATATGCTTGCCAAACGGACGCTCCCACCCTATAATGAAACAAACCGTTCGTTTATTGGGGGGGCTTTCTGTGCGTATCGTGTTTCTGGTGGACAACATCTCTCACTGCAGTCTGGAGGCGGAATGGGGGCTGTCCGTTTATATTGAGTATGAGGGCCATCCCATCCTGCTGGACACCGGGGCCGGTCCACTGTTTGCCGCCAACGCCGACGCCCTGGGGGTGGATCTGTCCCGGGTGGAGTTCGGCGTCCTCTCCCACGCCCACTACGACCACGCTGACGGCATGGAGGAGTTCTTCCGCCGCAATGACCACGCCCCCTTCTATCTCCGGGAGGACTGCGGAGAGGACTGCTATGACCAGAAGGAGGACGGCAGCTGGAAGTACATCGGCATCAAGCGGGGCATTCTCCGGGCGTATCCGGACCGGATCGTCTTTCTGCGTCACCCCTTCTCTCCCCTGCCCGGCGTCACCCTGCTGCCTCATACGGCGCCGGATCTGGCCGCCAAGGGGGTACAGGCCCACATGTTCCGGCAGACCCGGTGCTGCATGATCCCCGATGATTTCGGCCACGAGCAGAGCCTGATCTTCGAGACGGAGCAGGGTCTGGTGGTCCTCAACAGCTGCTGCCACGCCGGGGCGGACCTGGTGGTGGAGGAGGCCGCCGCCGCCTTCCCCGGGCGGCCCATTTACGCCATCATTGGCGGGTTCCATCTCTATGATACCCCTCCGGAGGAGGTCCGCGCCTTTGCCCGGCGGCTGCGGGACACCGGGGTGAAGCATGTCATCACCGGCCACTGCACCGGGCAGGAGGGCTTTGACATTCTGAAGGAGGAGCTGGGCGATCTGGTGCGGCAGACGGAGGTGGGGCTGGCACTGGAACTGTGACCGCAATCCATAGAAAACACCCCTTTTCGGTTTTATCCGCCGAAAAGGGGTGTTTTTTTATGCAGTTTCTATTTTTTCTAATTATAGATTTGTGTTGCAGCGATTCAGCAGCTTGTCCCAGTTCTCATCCACGCTCTGCTGCACGGCCTCGATCATCCATTCGTTGCCGGGCTTGAACATGTGGCGGAACCGCCCCTGCATCTTCAGATAGTCCTCCACGGGCAGCTTCTTCTTGGGGGCGTAGCTCAGCCGCCAAATGCCGTTCTCCACCTCAAAAAGGGGCCAGACGCAGGTCTCCACCGCCAGGCGGCAGATCTCCGGCAGCTTCTCCGTGGGATACTCCCAGCCCCGGGGGCAGGGAGCCATCACGTTGAGGAAGCTGGGGCCGGGAGTGTAAATGGCCTTTTTCGCCTTGGTGTACAGGTCACGGAAGTTGCCGATGAAGGTGGTCTGGGCCACATAGGGGACGTTGTGGGCGGCGATGATGTCCGTCAGGTTCTTCTTGTTCTGGCCCTTGCCGGGCACCGCCGTGCCCACCGGGGAGGTGGTGGCGCTGGCAAACCGGGGGGTCGAGGACGACCGCTGGATGCCGGTGTTCATGTAGGCCTCGTTGTCGTAGCAGACGTAGGTCAGGTCGTGGCCCCGCTCCATGGCCCCGGACAGGGACTGGAACCCGATGTCGTAGGTGCCGCCGTCGCCGCCGAAGGTGATGAACTTCACCGTGCCCTCCACCTTGCCCTTGCGCTTGAGGGCGTTGTAGGCCGCCTCCACGCCGGACAGGCTGGCTCCCGCGCTCTCAAAGGCGGTGTGGATGTAGCTGTCCTCATAGGCGGTGTAGGGGTAGAGGAAGGAGCTGACCTCCAGGCAGCCGGTGGCGTTGCCCACCACAGCCCGGTCCTCCTCCTTCAGGGCCCGCAGGACGCCCCGGACGGCAATCCCCGCCCCGCAGCCGGCGCAGAGCCGGTGACCGGGGGCAAAGCGCTCCTTTTTCTCCAGGGTATGCTTAAAATGATAGGTTCTCTCCATGGCGCTCACTCCCTCTGTCCCATGTGGGTGTAAACCGGTCCCAGGTCGCCGCCGGCGGCGATTCTGGCCAGGCGGTCATAGACCGACCGGAAATGGTCCGGGGTCACGTCCCGGCCGCCCAGACCGTAGACATAGCCCACCGTCCGGGGCCGGGGCTCCAGGTCGTACAGGGCGGCCCGGACCTCGGAAAACAGGGGGCCGCCGTGGGCGGAAAAGCTCTCCGCCTTGTCCAGGATAGCCAGGGCCTTCACGTGACGCAGGGCCTCGGCCAGCTCCTCCGCCGGGAAGGGGCGGAAGACCCGGAGCTTGATGAGGCCCGCCCTAACCCCCTCCTTCCGCAGCCGGTCCACCGCCGCCTTGGCGGTGCCGGCGCTGGAGCCGATGAGGACCAGGGCCAGGTCGGCGTCCTCCATCTGATAGGCCTCGAACAGGCCGTATTTCCGACCGGTGACTTTTTCAAACTCCGCCGCCACCTCCAGGATCCGAGCCTTGGCGTTCTTCATGGCCTCGGCCTGCTGGACCTTGTGCTCCATGTAGTGACAGCCCAGGTCGTAAGGGCCGATGGCCAAAGGGTTCTCCTTTTTCAGCAGGTAGTTCTCTGGGGTATACTCCCCCACGAAGGCCTTCACCGAATCCGTATCCAGAAGGGTGATGTTCTCCAGGGCATGGCTGGTGATGAAGCCGTCCTGGCAGATCATCACCGGCAGGCGGACGTCGGGGTGCTCCCCGATGGGCATGGCCTGAAGGAAGTTGTCATAGGCCTCCTGGTTGTTCTCGGCGTAGATCTGGATCCACCCGGCGTCCCGGATGCCCATGGAGTCGGAGTGGTCGTTGTTGATGTTGATGGGTCCCGTCAGGGCCCGATTGACGCAGGCAAGCGTGATGGGCAGGCGGCTGGAGGCGGCCACGTACATCATCTCATACATCAGGGCCAGACCGCAGGAGGAGGTGGCCGTCACTGCCCGGGCCCCCGCCGCCTCCGCGCCGATGCAGGCGGACATGGAGCTGTGCTCGGACTCCACGGGGACGAACTCGGTGTTGACCTCCCCGTCGGCCACGTACTGGGCGAAATACTGGGGGATCTCCGTGGAGGGGGTGATGGGGAAGGCGGCCATCACGTCGGGGTCGATCTGCTTCATGGCGAAGGCGATGGCCTCGTTGCCGGAGAGGCGTTCGTTGTAGTTCATGGTTCTCCTCCCTCCTTCACGGACAGGGCCCCGAAGGGACAGACCTCGGCGCAGATGCCGCAGCCCTTGCAGTGGTAATAGTCGATGCCCACCAGCCGGCCGTCCTTCACCGGCAGAGAGCTGTCGGGACAGAAGGGCACGCACAGCAGGCAGTGCCGGCATTTCTCCGTGTCCAGCACCGGGGTGTTGGTCCGCCAGGCGCCGGTGTTCACGTATTGAGAGGTGGCGGGCTCGTAGATCTCCCCGCCCAGGGTCATCTCCCGCCAGGGGGTCAGTTCGTCAATGTCTTTGGCTCTGCGGATCATCCGGCCCGCACCTCCTCCCATGCCATGGCCAGGGCGGCCATGTTTCCGGCCACCACCTGGGGCTTATTGGCAAATTTGTGGTGGAAGCTCTCCTCCATGTCCCCCATGAACCGGTCCTTGTCCAGCACACCGCTGACCTTCACCGCGGCGGAGAGCATGGGACTGTTGGGAAAGTACCGGCCCAAGGTCTCCTCGGAGACCTTCCGGGCGTCGATGACGCACACCCGGCCGGTCCAGCCCCGAAGCTTCTCCCGGATCTCCGCCGGAGACTTGGGGGTGTTGATGATCACCGCTCCGTCGGGCTGCAGGCCCCGGGTCACGTCCACGGTGTCCAGCAGGGTCTCGTCTACCACCACCACATAGTCCGGGTCGTCGATGTTGCAATGGACGGTGCACCGGGCGTCGCTGATGCGGTTGTAGGCCGTGATGGGCGCGCCCATCCGCTCGGGGCCGTATTCCGGAAAGCCCTGGACGTATTTTCCTGCGGCAAAGGCGGCGTCCGCCAGCAGCAGGCAGGCGGTCTTTGCCCCCTGTCCGCCCCGGCCGTGCCACCGGAATTCGATCAAACCGTTGTCTTTCATGCTGTGTCTCTCCTTTTGAAAAAACAGCCTTCGTCCTCTGATAAAAGGACGAAGGCTGTGAAAACATTCGCTGTACCACCTGTTATCTGCGCACCAACATACGCGCTCCCTGTAACGGGGGACCCCGGCAGAACCTACTTGGAAGAGCTTCCGTTTGGCATGCAGCTCAGGAGGGATCTTCGGTTTTCCGCGTACTTCCTCCGGGCTTGCACCCTCCCCGGATCGCTGTGGGGTCCCGCGGAACCTACTGTCTCCGTCATCGCCTTTGACGATAATTTATCCCTTATTATAACATTCTTTTTGGCTCTGTCAACTGTAAAAACGCCCGGTTTTTCCGGAAAACCCAGGCAGGTTTCGGGCAAAACCGTATCATTCCTCCCCCGCCTGGCCGGAGAAAATCCACGGCGCGGGCTGGACCTCGATCTCATCCCGGCGGCCTACCTTGGAGACCTCCATCTGCATGATCTCCTGGGGCCGGATGCCGTTTTCCCAGAGCAGGCCGGGGATGCGGCTCATGTAGCTGAACTCCAGGGTGTAGATAACCACCCGGATCCTGGGATTGACCCGGACCAGGGTCTTCAGCTCCAGGCTCAGCTTATCCGAGGCCACCAGGAAGGCGGCGTCGGGCACCGGCCAGCGGTGGGAGTAGCTCTCCATGTCGTCCACGATAATGACGTTCCGCAGGCCGAACCGGAGGAGGTTCTCCTCCATGGTCTGCCGGTCCCCGTCCTTGTACTCCACCGCCACCACCTGGCCCCGGCGGGCGGCTATGGCGGCCTCCACGGCGATGCTCTCCCCGGAGACCACGCAGATGTTTTCATCCTCGTTGAGATGGAGCTTGTTGAGGATGACCGCCCGGATCTCCGGGGCCACATACCGGATGGACCCGGGGGAAAAGCTGCTGTTGTCCAGACCGGTGCGGTAGGCCGTGTGGTAGTTGGGGTTTTCGATGAGCATGGCAGCGGACACATTGACCCCCCGGTCGATCATCTCCGAGAGAAGGTTGGTCTTCATGGGGCCGGTGGGCTCGGAGCCCTCGTTGTACCAGACCCGGCAGTCACCCATGCCGTTGTCCCACATGTTGTAGAAAATTTCAGGGTGGTTGCCGTCGGTAAAGACCAGCACGGACCGGTTTCCCTGGACGGTGGGCAGCAGGTTCTTGTTGTCCCCGGTGACGTCCAGGATGCGGACCGCAGACAGATCGATGTTGGTGTTGTCAGAGAAGTATTTCAGCCAGGCAAGGATACTTTCATTGTTGAAGATGCTCATGGGGCACGCTCCTTTCCGTCAGGGAAGTGTTCTGATTCGATTCTCCAAACAAGGTCTCATCTTGATAATATCATTGTAAAACGCGGGCCGGTGGATGTCAAGCCGTGAAGAACCCGTCGGCGGCGGTGAGGACCTTCTCCAGCTGGCCGGGGCCCATGAGATCATGCTCCCCTTCCGGGATCTTCAGCAGCAAGATCCTGTGCTTGGCCGCAAAGTCCCAGGCGGCCTCCGGCGGGGCCACGCTGTCCCGGCTGCCGTGAACCATAAAGAGAGCGGTTGTGCCGGGGCGATAGGTTTGGAACACATCGTAGTCCTCCAGGTCCTTCAGAAAGGCCGGGGTCACCCGCATCTCCCGGACGTAGTCGTAATCCGGGACGAAATATCCCTTCTCCGCCATCTCGGCTCTGGCTCTCTCGTCCACCCAGGTGTCCACCAGCTTGCCCATGGAGACCGCCGCGGAGCGGAGCATGGCCCGGGTTCCGGCGTGGGGGCGGGAGGAGAGATAGTTGAGCAGCACGAAGGCCCCGAAGCTGGAGGCAAAGTAGCCGATCTCCGCCTGGGGGCAGGCCGCCCGGACGTGGGCCTCCACCGTCTCCAGGTCGTCGATGCACCAGGGCACCCGGAGCTCCCAGGTGGGACTGTCGCCGTGGGCGGGGAAATCGAAGCTGTAGACCCCGATGCCCAGGTCCGGCATGGTCTTTTCCAGAGCCTGGACCATGGGGCTGGACTTGCTGCTGCCGAAGCCGTGGCAGACGATGAGGATCTTGTCCTGTCCATCGCAGGTGGCATGGCAGGGGATCTCATAGCCGTGGACGCTTTTCAGCTGGATCGTTTTCATGGTGGTCCTCCTCTATCGAATCTCAAGAATGCGGGTCAGGTCCCCGCTGCACAGAGCTTCCAGGTTGCGAAAGATTTTTTCCGGGTCCCAATCCCACCACTTCAGGTCCAGAAGGTAAGCGGTGAGCTCCGGGTCAAACCGGGGGCGGACCACCCGGCAGGGGTTTCCGGAGGCCACAACATAGGGCGGGATGTCCCTGCTCACCACGGAATTGGCGCCGATGATAGCCCCGTCTCCGATGTGGACCCCGGGCAGGACTGTGACGTTCTGGCCGAACCAGACGTCGTTTCCCACCACGGTGTCCCCCTTCAGGGGCAGATCGGAGAGGGCGGGGGCGCTGCGCTCCCATCCTTGGCCGAAGATGTTGAAGGGGTATGTGGTCACGCTGTTCATCCGATGGTTGGCCCCGTTCATGATGAATTCCACGCCCCTGCCGATGGCGCAGAATTTGCCGATCACGAGCCTGTCCCCGATGAACGCATAGTGGTGGGTAACATGATCCTCAAAATCCTCGCCGCCGCCGGGGTCATCATAGTAGGTATAGTCCCCGATCTGGATGGTGGGACGGGTGACGACATTTTTGATATAACACACGGTGGGAATGGCGGGGTTGGGGTGAACCGCGCCGGGGTTGGGTCCGAAGGGCATGGCGTTTCCCCTCCTTCCGGTTTTCTTATGTTCACTATACCGCAAAACCGCCCCTAAGGCAAGGCGGCGGAATTGACTTTCCCCTCCGGGTGTGTTAGGATGTTCCCGTAAGATACCGCCCCGGGCGGACCCAAATTTTACCGAAAGAAAGGATGTTTTTCCTATGCTGAACAAGAAGGTAGCCGATCTGCTGGAGACCCAGATCAACAAGGAGCTCTATTCCGCGTATCTCTATCTGGATATGTCCAACTATTACTACGCCAACAACCTGGACGGCTTCGGCAACTGGTATAAGATCCAGGCCCAGGAGGAGAGAGACCACGCCATGCTGTTCCTGGAATACCTCCAGAACAACGGTGCGTCCCCCAAGCTGGGCGCCATCGACGCTCCCGACAAGGAGTTCAAGACCTTCCGGGATCCCCTGGCCGCCGCCCTGGAGCACGAGGAGTATGTGACCTCCCTCATCAACAACATCTATGCCGCCGCACTGGAAACCCACGATTACCGGACCCTCCAGTTCCTGGACTGGTTCGTCAAGGAGCAGGGCGAGGAGGAGAAGAACGCCAACGACATCCTGGGCCGCTTCGACCTGTTCGGCTCCGATCCCAAGAGCCTGTACGCCCTGGACGCCGAGCTGGGCGGCCGGACCTATTCCGCTCCCTCTCTGACTCTGTAAGCCCCCCTCAAACTTACAGCGCCCCCGCCTGGAGCTTTACCCGGGCGGGGGCGTTTTTTTCGTCAGGTTTTGGGGAGAAGCTGGATGTTCAGGTCCACCTCGCCGGTGATCCCGGGCACCTTGCCGGTGCAGGAATACTGCCAGATGTCATACTTGTAGTAGAACCCGGTCATGGAGACGTAGTGGGCCAGCCACAGAGGGTAGCCGGCAAACTTGGACATATCCAGGTGCTCATAGAAATAGGTGGGGTTCTGGTAGAGCATGGCCGTCCAGCCCGCCTTCTTTACCGTCTCCAGGAAGCCCAGGGTGGCCTGGGTCAGCTGGGCGTCGGTGATGTTCTTGGTCCGGGCCCCCACGCTGGCGGCGTAGGGCTCCCAGTCAAAGACGATGGGATAGGTGATGCTGTAGTTTGCCAGGGCGTTCATCACATACTCGGCCTCCTCCGCCCCCTCGGCGTAGTTGAGGGCCTGGGAGAAGAAGTAGACGCCCACGTCAATGTCGTTGTCCAGGCAGCCCTGGAGGTTGCGATAGAAGGTGGAATCCATCACCAGCTTCCCGTTGCCGTAGCCCCGGTAGCCCAGACGGAGGATGGCGAAATTCACCCCCGCTCCCTTCACGGCGGCCCAGTCGATGTTCCCCTGATACTTGGACACGTCCACTCCGATGCGGCAGGTGTAGGTGTCGTCATCGTAGACCAGGAAGCCCCGTTCATTGTAAGAGAAGGCCGAGGAGTTATAGGGGTTCTTCTCGATGTCGTCCCAGATGGGGATGTTCTTGCCCCGCCAGTTGAAGTAGCCGTCCGGGGTCTTGGTCTGGGTTGGCTCCGGGGTCGTCACCGGCTGGACGGCGGCGCCCTCTCCGGACTGATCCTCCACAGGATTCTCCTCCGCCGGCGCTTCCGCGGAGAGCTCCTCACCGGGGACTTCCTCGGCGGGCGTCTCCTCGGCCGGGGCCTCCTCCGCGGGATTCTCCTTGGCCTTGCGCCACTCCAGCATCCGCCACACCACCGCGCTGATCTCCGCCCGGGTGATGGAATTCTTGGGCTTGAAGAGAAGGCTGTCCCCCTCCTGGATCCCCGTGAAAATGCCGTGGTCCACCAGGGCCAGGACGGAGAGATTGGTGGTGTCGGAGAAGGGGGACCGGCTGTGGTTGGTCCGCTGGCAGTCCAGGGCCTTGGCGGCGATCTCGGCGATCTGCACGCGGTTGATGGTCTGGTCCAGGGTCAGGGAGGACGCCGAGCCCAGATACCCCCGCTGGCTGGCCAGATGGTAGTATCCGCTGGCCCAGTGGGTGGTGGTGGGGGCCTGCTCCTCAAAGCCCGCGGCCAGGAGAACCAGCTTCAATGCCTGGCCCAGGGTGACCGTGCCCTCCGGCGCGAAAGTGGTCTCGGAGGTGCCCTCCACCACCCCGGCGGAGAACAGGTCCTTTACATAGGAATAGGCCCAGTGGCGCTCGCTGAGATCGGAAAATGACATCGCCCCCGCCGCCCGGACCGGAACCGCCAGGGACAGGACCAGAGACAGCAGAAGCACCAGGGACAGGATCTTTTGTTTCATATTGGGATACCTCTATCTCTTTTCACGCATTCAATGGGGATGGGAAAACAGCCTGGGCCGCAGACGGGTGACATACCGGTCCGTCAGTCGGGCCAGCACCTGGTCATAGATCAGGAAGGTGACATTTCCCAGGAGAAGCATACCGGCAAGGAGAAGGCCGGTCCACTCCGCCGCCTCCGCCTGGAGGTCCGGAGAGACAAACACAAACAGCAGCAGGGCATAAATGGCGCAGATGGCGGCGTTGAACAGGATCAGCTTGGCCGCGATACGCAGGGGGCGTCTGGTGATGTGCTGAAGTCTGGGCCGGAGGATGGGATACCAGCCCAGCAGCAGGACGTAGAGCAGGGCGGCCTCCTTGTCCGGCGCCAGGATGAGGCTCAGGAGAGACACGGCGGCGTAGAGCAGCCAGCCGCTGCCCGCGCCCAGCTCCCAGATCACCGGCACCGCCAGAGCGCCTGCCACCATGGGGCAGACATAAGTGGACAGGGGGATCATGGTCCCCAGGAGCATCAGAGCCGCCATCAGTCCGGCCATGACGCCGCAGAAAGCGACACGAAAGGCTCGGCGGTCACGCACAGCGCCTCACCTCATTCCGGGTCCGACCCGGAGGGGTCGTCAGGGTCGCCGGGATCGTCCGACTTGTCCAGCTTGGCCTTGGCGGACCTCCGCAGGCGGGAAAACAGGCTGTCCTCCCCCAGGAACAGGGCGGGGAACTCAATGCGCTGGGGGGAGGCGTAGGTCACCACCCCCGCCGGACTGATCCCCACAATGTCCACGTAGTCGTCCGAGGCCACCGGCAGGTCTTTCTTCCGAAGGCGGGCGTTGATGAACTCCCGGAAGAGATAATAGAAGGAGGCAAAGAGGGGCACGCCCAGGAGCATCCCCCAGAAGCCCATGATGTGGTTGAACAGCAGCAGGGCAAAGAGGACCCAGAAGGCGGACAGGCCGGTGGAGTCCCCCAGGATCTTGGGACCGATGATGTTGCCGTCCACCTGCTGGAGCACCACGATGAAGATGAGGAAGATGACGCACTTCCCCGGGTCGGTCAGCAGCAGCAGCAGGGCGCTGGGGACGGCCCCGAAGAACGGGCCGAAGACCGGGATGATGTTGGTGACCCCCACCACCACGCTGATGAGGGGTGCATAGGGCATCCGCAGGATAGTCAAAACCACGCCGCAGATAATGCCGATGATGAGGGAGTCCAGCAGCTTGCCGGAAACGAAACCGCTGAAAATCTTGTTGATGTTCCGCAGGTGCCGGAGAATGGCGTCGCAGGTGGACCGGCGGCGGACAGTGGCGTAAAGGATCTTCTTCCCCTGGCCCACGAACTGATCCCGGCCCAGAAGCACGTAAACCATGACGATGATGCCGATGATGAAGTTGAGCACGCTCTGGGCGGCCCCCCGCACCCGGCTGAACAGGTCGGCCAGGGTGGCCAGGGGATCATCCTGAAGCCAGCTGCGGAAAAAGCTGTCGATCCGGTCGAAGATGTTCGTGACGACCTCCGTGGAGACCCCGTGGTTGGCCAGGAAGGTGGTGATCTGATTGGAAAACTGCTCGATCATGCTGGGCAGATTCTGCAGCAGCGGCGGAAGGCTCACCACCAGCTGAGGAATGATGAAGTAGGCGAAGGCCACCAGCAGGATCAGCAGCACCAGCAGGGCAAACAGGGTGGACAGGGTTCGGGCGGGCTTCTTCTTTACCTTGTGGTAGAGCAGAAACTGCTCGGAAAACCGGGCCAGCGGATAGAGCAGGTAGGCCATGACGCAGCCCACCAGGATGGCCCGCAGGGACTCCACCACGCCGCCCAGAGCCTTGCCGATGGCCCCGATGTGGAGCATGGCCTGGATCACCAGAAAAACCACCACGACACCCAGCAGGATCACCCCGCCGTAATACAGGAGCCGTTTGTTTCTCGGCCGCATCGGTCCACCTCCTCTCTCTCCGCGATACAAGGGCATACACTGCCAATTTGAATACAGTATACCAAATTCCCCCTGTGGATTCAAGTGTTAGGTTGGGGCAAAATAAGCGGAAGAGAACCGAAGAAAAACGAAGAGCGGGGGCACACCGGAGCGAAGGGAGGTCTCCCGCGGCCCTTCCCCGGCAAAAACCGTCTTCTGAGAAACTTTTTCCGTATTGCCCGGCGGCGCGAAATATGGTATGATTCCCCCGTAGACAACAGGAAATCGACGCCTTGCGGCGAGCCTTGCCGCCGCAGGAAGGAGGTACCCGTTTTGAGCTTCAGTTATCCCATGCTTTGGCTGGTGCTGCTGGTGGTGTTCGCCGGGGTGGAAGGGCTGACCGCCGGCCTCATCTCCATCTGGTTCTGCGCCGGAAGCCTGGCCGCCCTGGTGGCCGCCCTGGCCCACACCAGCATTTGGGTGCAGGTTGGGGTGTTCGCCGCAGTCTCCCTGCTGGCCATGGCCGTTGTTCGGCCCATCGCCAGGAAGCACTGGCAGCCCACCATCCAGAAAACCAACGTTGACAGTATCCTGGGCAGCGAGGGGCTCGTCATGGAGACCATCGACAACATCCGGGGCACCGGTCAGGTGAAGATCGGCGGCATCGTCTGGACCGCCCGGTCCCAGAACGGCAGCCCCATTGAGGAGGGCTCTCTGGTCCTGGTGGACCGGGTGGAGGGCGTAAAAGTTATGGTCAGCAAAGCTGAGAAAGGAGCATGAGTATGTTTGGTATGAAACTTCCCGTCCTCATTCTGGTCATCATCGTTTTGATCGTCCTGGCCCGGTGCATCCGCATCGTGCAGCAGTCCCGGGCCTATGTTGTGGAGCGCCTGGGCGCCTTCTACGACGTATGGAGCGTGGGCCTCCACTTCAAGCTCCCCTTTGTGGACCGGGTGCTGAAGGTGGTCTCCTTAAAGGAGCAGGTGGCCGACTTCCCGCCCCAGCCGGTCATCACCAAGGATAACGTGACCATGCAGATCGACACGGTGCTCTACTTCCAGATCACCGACCCCAAGCTCTACGCCTACGGCGTGGAGAACCCCATGAACGCCATTGAGAACCTCACCGCTACCACCCTGCGTAACATCATCGGCGAGCTGGAGCTGGACCAGTCCTTGACCTCCCGGGACATCATCAACGCCCGGATGCGGAGTATCCTGGACGAGGCCACGGACCCCTGGGGCATCAAGGTCAACCGGGTGGAGCTGAAAAACATCCTGCCCCCCAAGGACATCCAGAACGCCATGGAGAAGCAGATGCGGGCCGAACGGGAGCGCCGGGAGCAGATCCTCCAGGCCGAAGGCCAGAAGCAGAGCCAGATCCTGGTGGCGGAAGGCGAGAAGGAATCCCGGATCCTCCGGGCCGACGCGGAAAAGACCGCCCGGATCCTGGCCGCCGAAGCCGAGGCCGAGGCCATTCTGAAGGTCAACCAGGCCATGGCCGACTCTCTGAAACTGCTCAACGAGGCCAACCCCTCGGATCCTGTCATCCGTCTGAAGGCCTTGGAGGCCTTCCAGTCCGCCGCCAACGGCAAGGCTACCAAGATCATCATCCCCTCGGAGATCCAGGGTCTGGCCGGTCTGGCCGAGGGCGTGGTGGAGACCGTCAAGAAGCCCGACACCGGCCCGGCAAAGCCTCCCGTGCAGACGCCGCCCGCCCAGAACTGAAAATTCAACAAAATCATTTCGCCGGACGCTGTGGTTTTCTGCAGCGTCCGGCTTTTCTTCTCTTGCCTGTTCCGTGTGTTTTCGATATAATTCTTTTACCTTTTCCTGTTTTGTGAGGCGATCCTCCATGGCACCTTCTCAGAATCATCCGCCGGAGAAAGCGGGGGCCGGTCTTCGCTGGCTTCCCATCGGCTTCATCCTGCTGCAAAATACGCTGTACGGCTTTGGGGACCCCATCTCCAAGGCGGCCTATGAGGTCCTGCCGGTCTATTCCCTGCTCTCCGTCCGATATGGCATTGCTCTGGTCTTTCTGCTGGCGCTCTTCGGCCGGCGGGTGCTCCGGGGTCTCCGGGCCTGCTCCTGGCGGGACTGGCTTCTGCCCAGCCTGTGCATCGGCGGAGCTTACGTGGCGGGAAACATCGCCCTGGAAATGACCGCCGCCACCTCTGTGGCCTTTCTCCGGTCGCTGTCCACGGTGATGACTCCCCTGCTGGCCTGGCTGATTGATCGGCGGCCCTTCGGCAGAAAGCACATTCCCGTGCTGGCTCTGTCGGTGGTGGGTCTGTATCTGCTGTGCGGTCTGGGCGGTCTGTCCGGCTTCGGGCTGGGTGAGGTCTTCGCGCTGCTCACGGCGCTGCTGCTGGCCGGGTCCCTGATCTTCGGGGAAAAGGCCCTGACACGGGTGGACCCCATCACCCTGACCTCCGTGCAGACAGCGGCCTCTCTGGCCATGGCCTTTGTCTGCGCCCTGGTCTTTGAGAGGGGCATCCATCTGGAGCAGGCCACCGGACAGCATTGGGCCATCATTGTCTATCTGGCCATTTTCTGCACCGTGGCGGGTTACCTGCTGCAAAACGCCGCCCTGGGCTCTCTCTCCGCCCGGACCGTGGCGCTGCTCCAGTGCGTCTGCCCGGTGATGACCGCCCTGTTCTCCCGGCTGGTGCTCCGGGAGACCCTGTCGGCGGCGGGACTGGCGGGAGCGGCCATCCTGCTGGGGTGCGTGGCGGCGGAGACGCTGATGAAGGAGGATGACGGGCCTGTCCCCGACCTTGAAACAAGCGAAAACGCGGAGGACCAGGTGCCTTGACACCCGCGCCTCCGCGCTTTTGTTTTCAGTCTTATCAAAGAGAGACTCCGCCCTCAGTTTCTCTCCGCGCTCCATATCGTTCTACCAGCTTAGCTCTGCCATAGAGCCAGGTCTCGCCCCGAGCGGGGTCGCTCTCCACCCGCAGGACGCCGCCGGGCTCCTCCATGGTCAGGTCCACGGGGCCGCCGTTTTTTTCGGCCAGATACATACCCGCGGCGGAGGTGCCGCTGGCACAGGAGTTTTCCCAGAACACTGTGCCGCTGCCGGGGACGTAGACCAGAGGGGTCAGGCGGCGGGCCGAGGGACTGTCCTCGTAAAACATCAGGCCCAGGCCGTCCGCCGACAGCCGGTCGCACCAATCCCGTACGGCGGCCTCAGCTGACGCTTTGTCCCGCCGCAGCGCCCAGAAGGGGGAGTCTGGCTCGATGACGATGTGAGAGATGCCCTCCATCCAGACCACGGGAAGCTGCCCCCGGTTGTCTTCCCAGGAAAAGCTCTCCTTGCTGATCTCTTTGGCCGGAGGCATACGGACACCGGCCCGGAAGCGGTTCTCCGTCTCTCGCCAAAGGCGCACCTCCACCGGCCGCTCGGCGCCGGACACCTGGAGGCAAACGGTTTCCGGGGTGCTTTCTCCGTCAGGCTGTACCCGGTCTCCGGTGGTCCCGGGGCTTTCCGAGAGAAGAACCAGCGCGGCGGCGCTCATGGCGGCGTTTCCGCAGAACTCACCCCCCGCCATCCGCAGAGCGCTCCGGCCCGGTTCCCCGTCTTGGGAAACCGCAGTCAAAAAACCCACCTGTTCCACCTGGGGATGGCGCGCCATGATCCCAGCGGCCACCTCAGGCTGACGGGAGACCGCCACCGGGCTCTCCACCAGGGCGGTGATGTTCCCTGTTGGGTCCAGGATGGCATACCGCAGATCTGAACGGTCCTCCATGGCGGTTACCGTTCAAAGACCCGCAGGAACTGCTTGGTCCGCTCCTCCTGGGGGTTGTCAAAGACCGCCAGGGGGTCGCCCTGCTCCACAATAACGCCGCCGGCCATGAAGATGACCCGGTTGCTGACCGCCTTGGCGAAGGGCATTTCGTGGGTGACCACCACCATGGTCATCTTCTCCTCCGCCAGCTGACGGATGACCTTCAGCACCTCCCCGGTGAGCTCCGGGTCCAGGGCGGAGGTGGGCTCGTCAAAGAACAGGATCTCCGGCTTCATGGCCAGGGCCCGGGCGATGGCCACCCGCTGCTGCTGTCCGCCGGAGAGCTGGTAGGGATAGGCCTTGGCCTTGTCCGCGATCCCCATTTTGCGGAGCAGCTCCATGGCGTCCGCCTCCGCCTCCTCCCGGCTGCGGTGCTGGACCTCGATCGGCGCGTCGGTCAGGTTTTTCAGAATGCTGTAGTGGGGGAAGAGGTTGAACTGCTGGAAGACCAGGCCGCAGTAGCTGCGAAACCGGTGGAGCTCCTTCTGGTGCACGTAGACCGCCTTCCCGCTCTCGTCGGTGTGGGCGGCCTTCTCCCCCATGTAGAGGATCTCGCCGCCGTCAATGGTCTCCAGGAAGGTGGCGCACCGGAGCAGCGTGGACTTGCCGGAGCCGGAGGGGCCGATGATGCTGACCACCTCGCCGCTGTCCACGCCGAAGCTGATGTCCTTCAGGACCTCCAGCTCGCCAAAGCTCTTTTGGATGTTTTTCATTTCAAGTATCATGGTGTTACCGTCTCTCTCCTGCAGCAACCGCTGCGGTCGTGTGGTTGAACGCCGTTCTCGGCCCGGTTCTGAGTTTCCGGTCAAAGCTTCGTATTATCGGTAGTAATCCATCGACTTCTCGATCCGCTCCATAACAAAGGCCACCACATAGTTGGCCACGAAGTAGAACACCCCCGCGATCACAAAGGGCATGAAAGAGGTCTGGGAGGCCGAGATCTGCTTGGACAGGGAGAACACCTCCTGATAGGCCAGGGTGAAGGCCAGAGACGTATCCTTGACCAGGGTGATGACCTCGTTGGTCACGGAGGGCATGATGGTCTTGACCACCTGGGGCAGAATGATCCGCAGGAAGGTCTGGGACTTGGAGTAGCCCAGTACCTCGGCGGCCTCGTACTGTCCCACGGAGATGGACTCGATGCCGCCCCGGTAGATCTCCGCGAAATAGGCGGCGTAGTTGAGGATGAAGCCCAGGATCAGCGCCGGGAAGCGCCAGCCGCGGATGGACAGGTCGAACAGATAGTAGGGCCCGAAATACCAGACCAGCAGCTGGAGCATCAGCGGGGTGCCCCGCATGACGGAAATATAGACGCGGATGATGCCCCGCACCACGGAGAACCGGGATTTGCGCAGCAGCGCCACGATCATGCCCAGAGGCAGGGAGCCCAGCAGGGTCAGCGCGAAGATCCCGCAGGTCCGCAGCATGCCGACGGACATGGTAGAAAGCATGGTGGATAAGGTCATAGTCGTTCCTCGCTCGATGAAAAGTTGAGTGGAAAGAAAAACGGCCGGACCGCCGGAAACAGGATGCTCCGACGGCACGGCCGTTTTTTACTCCGGTTTGGCGGAAAGTATACGGATGGGACAGAAGATCACTTGTTCAGGCACAGGAAATCGTAGATCTCAGGATACTCCTGGCCGATCTGATCATAGGTGCCGTCCTCCGCCAGGGCGTCCAGGGCGGCGTTGATCAGGTCGCACAGCTCCGTGTCATCTTTGCGGAAGCCAATGGCATACTGCTCGCTGCCCAGCACCTCGTCCAGGAACTGATAGTCTTCCTCGCCGCTCATCAGGTAGTTGCCGCTGGTGACGTCGATGGCGATGGCGTCGATGGCGCCGGCCTTCAGGTCGTTGAAGGCGATGGTGTAGGTCTCATAGACCTCCAGAGAGGCGAAGGTGTCGCACAGAGCCTTCTGGCCTTCCTCGTCGTTGAGCAGGTCATAGGCAGAGGTGGAGGTCTGCACGCCCACGGTCTTGCCCGCCAGGTCAGCCAGGGTGGCAATGCCAGAGTCTTTCTTGACCATGATCATCTGGGTGTTGTCGGAATAGGGCTTGCTCCAGAGATAGTCGTCCTCCCGGCCGTTGAGGGTGAAACCAGACCAGATGCAGTCGCAGCTGCCGGCGTTGAGCTCAGCGTCCTTGGCGTCCCAGTTGAAGGGGACCGCCTCATACTCCCAGCCGTAATACTCGCAGACGGCCTGGGCCATCTCCACGTCGAAGCCGCCCACGTCGCCGTTGTCGTCGATGTAGGAATAGGGCGGATAGTCCAGGTCGAAGCCGTGCTTGAACACATAGCCCTCGCCGTAGTTGCCGGAAGCCTCGGTTTCGGTGGCCTCAGTGCCCTCGGCGGTCTCGGCGGAGGTGTCCTCCGAGGAAGAACCGCAGCCGGCCAGCAGAGCGGCGGTCATCAGGACTGCCATCATGATCGCAAATACTTTTTTCAACATACTCTTTAATCCCCCTGAAATCGTTTTCGGTTGATGGTGTCTTTGACACTCTGCTATATTAGCACAGTAAAGCACTGTTGTAAAGAGTCAAATTGCATCCCGCTCTGTTATTTTTCTCTCATAATCCCTCCCCTGTGCCGTCAATACCGCACCTGGGTCAGACACAGCCCGCAGGCGGGAAGGGTCTCCCCCGCCCGCCGCCGGTCCTGAGAGGCCAGGATATCGGCCATGTCGCCGGGGAGCAGTTCTCCTCTGCCCACGGCCAGCAGGGTCCCGGCCAGGATGCGGACCATGTGGTAGAGAAAGCCGTCCCCGGAGAAGGTCAGCCGCAGCTCCGGGCCCAGGTCCTCCACCCGGATCTCCTCCACCGTGCGGACGGTGGTCTTCTTATAGCGCTTCAGAGAGCAGAAGGCCCGGTAATCGTGGGTGCCGGTGAGGGCCCGGGCGGCCTGCCGCATGGCGTCCAGGTCCAGGGGCTCGTCAATAAAGTAAAGGTAGTTCCGCTCAAACACATTGGGGAGCGGACTGTTCCAGATGCGGTAAACGTAGGTTTTCCCCACGCAGGAGAGCCGGGCGTGGAACCGAGGGGGCGCCTCCTCCAGAGAGATGGCCCCGATATCCGCCGGGAGATACTGCCGCAGGCCGGCCAGGATCTCCTCCGGGGAGAGACCCGTTCTGGCTCGGAAGGAGGCCACCTGCATGGCGGCGTGGGTCCCGGCGTCGGTGCGGCCGGACCCCGCCACCTCCACCGGCTGATCCAGGAGCCGGGAGAGGAGGGTCTCCAGCCTGCCCTGGATGGTGGTCTCCGTGTTGCCCTGCTTCTGCCAGCCCTTCCATCGGGTGCCGTCATAGCAGAGGGTCAGTCGGTAATTCGGCATATTTCGTCCGCCTCCTCTTGATTTTTTGTGGCGACTACTGTAGTATAGTCAATGTGTCGGAAAAGGGTCCCGTTCCCAGGGGTCCGGCAACTTTTTATGTCTCTGAGAGAGTACAAAAGGGAGTTTGAGAAATGAACAGCAGCAAACGCGGCCAGTGGGGAAGCAACTTCGGGTTCCTCATGGCCTCCATCGGCGCGGCCATCGGTCTGGGGAACCTGTGGGCCTTCCCCTATAAAATGGGCAAGGGAGGCGGCTTCGCCTTTCTGGTCCTTTACCTGATCCTGGTGGCCCTCACCGGCATCGCCCTGATGCTGGGCGAATTCGCCATCGGCCGGAAGACCGGCATGGGCGCGGGCAGCGCCTACGCCGCTCTGGGCAAGAAATACGGCTTCATCGGCACCATCGCCGCCTTCTGTCCCTTCGTCATCATGGGCTTCTACTGCGTGCTGGGGGGCATGGTCCTGCGGTACTGCTGGGGCTTCCTTCTCCAACTGCTGGGGCGGGACGGCTTTGCCGGACAGGGTGCGGACTACTTCGGCACCCTGCTCTACGACGGCAGGACCAACATCCTTTTCTACGGCATCTTTCTTCTCATAGCCATGGTGGTGGTCATGGGGGGCGTCCAGGGGGGCATCGAGCGGTTCAGCAAAGCCGTCATGCCCGCGCTTGCGGTGATCCTGGTGGTCATCATCGTCTTTGTGGCTCTGCAGCCCGGCGCCAAGGAGGGCTATGCCTTTATGTTCCAGCCCAATCTGGAGCCCTTCTCCACCCCCAAGAGTTTCTTTGAGGTACTGAAGACCGCCTCCGGACAGATGTTCCTGTCCCTGTCCCTGGCCATGGGCATTAACATCACCTTCGGGTCCTATCTGGACAAGAAGAAGAACCTTCAGAAGAACGCTGCCATCGTCCCCCTGTCGGACACCCTGTTCGCCCTGCTGGCCGGTATGATGATCATGCCCGCCTGCTCCGCCTACGGAGTAGATTACGGCAGCGGCCCTGTCCTCCTGTTTGCCTCCATGCAGAAGGTCTTCCTGGAGGGCATGGGTGGCTTTGCTGGGAACCTGATCGGATTCCTGTTCTACTTCCTGGTGTTCATCGCCGCCATCACCTCCACCATCGCCCTGCTGGAGGTCCTCACCGCCTGGGTGGTGGACAAGCAGATCCAAAAGGGCAAGGAGCCCACCCGGAAACGGACCGCCTTCTTCTTTATCCTGGCCATCTTCTTCCTGGGCTTCCCGGTGTGTCTGGACGCCCTGGGCAGCGGCGGGGCAGCCTGTCCGGCCCCCTACGAGCTTCTGGGGCTCACCCCTGAGAGCCCGGGCTACGCCATGTGGAACGACTGCTGGCTGGACTTCTACGACATGATCACCGAGGGCGTCCTGATGCCCGTGGGCGGCCTGCTGATGGGCCTGCTGCTGGGCTGGGGCATGCCCAACCTGGTCAAGGAGGAGTGCGAGGCCGGCGGTCTCCGCTTCCGGGGGGAGACCTATTTCAAATTCTGCTTCCGGTTCGTCATCCCGCTGCTTTTGGTCCTGGTGCTCTATACCCAGGTCACCTCGTTCTTCAACCTTTGATTGCGGAAGAAGCCTTGATAAAAACCGGTGCGCTGTGGAAGGATTCCGCGGCGCACCGGTTTTTTCATGCGTGTTTTTCCGCCAGGGACCTTCGCCAGACCCCGGTCCGCTCGTAGAGATACCCCAGGGGGACCGAGGAGGCCGGCGCGATGGCACAGGCCCAGAAGATGCCGGTGAGACCCATGACGTGGTTGAGCAGGATGGCCAGCACCACCCGGACCACGATGCAGTTGAGCAGGCTGGAGCCCAGGGCGAACAGGGTATGTCCCGCCCCCAGAGGAAGGGCGTTATATACCATAAAGCTGGCGTAGAAGATCTGGCCCAGGATCTCGATGCGGAGGTTCTGCAGGGCGATCTTCATGGTGGCCTCGTCGGGGTGGAAGACGGAGAGCAGCTGGGGGGCAAAGAGCTCCACCAGCAGGATGATGACCGCCGTGACCCCGATAGAGATGCGCATGGCGATGTGGACCACCCGGCTGGCCCGGTCGTATTTCTTCGCCCCAAGGCACTGGGCGATCATGGTGGTGGCAGCGGAGTACATGGCGATGGTGAACATCAGGGCCACGTCCTTGATCTTCACGCAGATGCCGCTGGCGTCGGAGGCCTCCACCCCGTATCCGTTGATGAGGAAGGTCATAAACAGCCAGGACAGCCCCACCACCGTCATCTGGATGGCGCTGGGGATGCCCAGCTTCAGCATATGCAGCAGCTTGTCCCGGCGGATGACCAGCCGCTCCCGGCCCAGGCCGAAGAGTTCCTTCTGCCCCAGCACATAGACCAGGCAGACCAAAAAGCTGGCCAGTTGGGCCAGCACCGTGGCCCAGGCAGCTCCCGCCACGCCCCAGCCAAGGACGCCCATGAACAGCAGATCCAGGGCGATGTTGCATCCGGCGGTCACCGCCACGCAGAGGAAGGGCTGCCGGGAGTTGCCCACCGAGCGGAGCATGGCGGAGAGGGCGTTGTATCCGAAGATGGGCACCAGGCCCACGGCGCATATCCTTAAATAAGTGGCGGCCTGAGCCAGAGCCGGGGCCTTTAGGGCGGCGAGGATACTTCCCCCCGCGAAGAACAGAAAGAGCATGACCCCCGCCCCGGCCAGGACGGAGAAGGAAAACAGGGTCAGGTTGGTCTTTACCCGGTTCTCCCGGTCCTTGGCCCCGTAATACTGGCCCATAAGGATGGTGCCGCCGGTGGTGATGCCCATGATGATCTGAGTCAGGAGGATCATCACCTGGCTGGCGTTGTTGATGGAGGAGATGCCCCCCTTGCCCACGAACCACCCGGCCACGATCAGGTCCGTGATGGAGTAAGCCGACTGGAGGAAGGAGGAGAGGATCACCGGCACGGCGTATACCATAAGCTTTTTCCAGATGACGCCTTCGGTCAGGTCCATCTGACGCATGGGCCTCCCTCCTCTCTTTTCAGCTTGTTTTTGCCATTATAGCATATTTTTTCCCTCATGGAAAGCCCGGATGAAAAAGCCCAAATCCTGCCATTGCAACGGGGAAAAAACTGTGATATGATGTGAAAATCGTAGCTTGGAAAGTTTTTCCCCGTCTTTTTCGGAAGGAAGGATGCTTTTTGAAGATCCTCATCGTAGGCGCAGGCAAGGTGGGCGCTACCCTGGCCGCGTATCTCTCTCAGGAGGACCACGACATTACCATCGTGGACAACAACGACGCCGCCATCCATCGGGCCAGCGACACCCTGGACGTCATGTGCATCAAGGGCCCCGGCGCCGCCCCCTCGGTGCTCCGGGAGGCCGGAGCCGCCGACGCGGACCTGCTGCTGGCCACCACCAACATGGACGAGGTCAATATGCTCTGCGCCCTCACCGCCAAGCGGCTGGGCACCAAATATACCATCGCCCGGATCCGGGACGTAGCCTACACCGACGACCTGGCCGCCCTGCGCCGGGATCTGAACATCGACACCGTCATCAACCCCGAGTATTCCACCGCCCTGGAGATCTCCCGGCTGCTGCGCTTCCCCGCCGCCGCCAATGTGGACACCTTCTTCCGGGGCCGGGTGGAGATGCTGGGCATCCTCCTGCGGGCGTCCGACCCCATCGTGGGCATTCCCCTGTCCGAGCTGTTTTCTAAAACCAAGGAGTATTCCGTCCTGTTCAGCGCCGCCGAGCGCCGGGGCGAGGTCATCATCCCTGACGGCTCCTTCGTGCCCACCGCGGGGGACAAGCTGTACATCACCGGCACCTCCCAGGACCTGGCCGCCTATCTCCGCAGCCTGGGCCGGGACGTGCCCGCCATCCACTCGGTCTTTCTCATCGGCGGCAGTCGGATCTCCCATTACCTGGCCAAGCTCCTGCTGCCCATGGGGGTCCGGGTGACCCTGGTGGAGAGCAGCGAGGCCCTGTGCCGCAAGCTCTCCGAGTGGCTCCCCGAGGCCCTGATCCTCCACGGGGACGGCACCGACCAGGAACTGTTGGCCTCGGAGCACTTCACGGAAAACGACGCCTTCGTGGCCCTCACCGGCCGGGACGAGGACAACCTCATCTCCGCCCTCTACGCCAAGCAGCAGGGCATCCGGAAGGTGGTAGCCAAGTCCAACCGGGACAATTACGCCGCCGTGGTCCGGGCCGCCGGCCTGGAGAGCGTGGTTGCCCCTAAGCTCATCACCGTCAACCGCATCCTGCGGCTGGTCCGGGGACTTCAGGACAAAAGCGGCAACGTGATGACCGCCCTCTACCGCATCACCGACGCGGGCACCGAGGCTGCCGAGTTTCTGCTGACGGAGAACACCCCCAATCTGGGGGTCCCTCTGAAGGACCTGCCCATCCGAAAGGGCTTCCTCATTGCCGCCCTGCTCCACCAGGATCAGGTGGTCATCCCCGACGGCTCCACTACCCTCTCCGCCGGAGACCGGGTCATCGTGATCTCTCACGGCCAGGGCATCCAGAGCTTCCGGGACATCTTCCCTGCCAGGGCAGTGTGAGGCGAACGGCATGAACTATAAACTAATGCTGCGGATGCTGGGGCGCATCCTCCAGCTGGAGGCCCTGCTCCTCCTGCTGCCTGTGCTGGTGGCCCTGCTCTACCATGAGGACCCCAGGCCCTTCCTGTTCACCTTGATCCCTGTCCTGCTGGTGGGGACCTTCCTGTCCCGTCTGCGGGCCAAGGCGGATTTCTTCTCCCGGGAGGGCTTTGCCGTTGTGGGCATGATCTGGGTGGCCCTGTGCGTCACCGGCGCCTTCCCCTTCTGGCTGTCCGGGGAGTTTGCCTCCTTCTGGGACTGCCTGTTTGAGATCACCTCGGGCTTCACCACCTCCGGAGCCACCATACTGGAGGACATTGAGCGGCTGCCCAGAGGCATCCTGTTCTGGCGATCCTTCTCCTCCTGGGTGGGCGGCATGGGCATCCTGCTCTTTACCCTGGCCTTTCTGCCCAAGGTGGGCGGCCGGAACCAGATCCTGGTCCAGGCGGAGATGCCCGGCCCCATGATTACCAAGCTGGTGCCCAAGACCGTCCAGTCCTCCCAGATCCTGTACTTCATCTACATCGCCCTCACCGTCATCGAGATCTTCGCTTTCTCGATCGCGGGAATGCCCTTCTTCGACGCGGTGGTCAGCACCTTCGCCAGCGTGTGTACCGGCGGCTTCTGTATTTGGAACGCCAGCTTCGCCGTCTACAACACCGCCTGTCAGATCATCGCCATCGTGTTCATGATCCTGGGCTCTCTCAACTTCGCCCTTTTCTTCCTCGCCATCTCCGGCCGGGTCCGGCAGGCGCTGAAGAGCGACGAGCTTCGCTTCTTCCTGCTGGTGGCCGGCGTCGGCTCCGTTCTGGTGTTCCTGAACATCCTGCCCCTGTACGAATCCCCGGGGATGGCGTTGAAGGACGCCGTGTTCCAGGTAGCCTCCATCCTGTCCACCTCGGGATTCTCCACCACAGACTACAACCTGTGGCCCTCCTTCTCCCAGACCATCCTGGTGCTGCTGATGTTCGTAGGCGGCTGCTCCGGCTCCACCGCCGGCAGCATCAAGTGCGGGCGGCTGCTGCTGATGTTCCGCTGCGCCAAGCGGTCCCTGCTTCGCCTCTCCCACCCCCGGGCGGTAAAGGTGGTCAAGCTGGACGGCAAGATCATGGATGAGGACCGGCTGAACACCATTTTCGCCTTCTTCATCCTGTTCTGTATCCTGCTGGTCATCGGCTGCGTGGTGGTCACCCTGGACGGCGCCAATCTGGTCACCGCCTTCACCACCTCTCTGGGCGCCCTGACCAACGTGGGGCCCGGTCTGAACATGGTTGGTCCCATGGAAAGCTTCTCTTTCTACTCCGGACCCACCAAGGTCTTTCTCTCCCTGATGATGGTGGTGGGCCGTCTGGAAATCTTCCCCATCCTCCTGCTGCTCCAGCCCTCCGTTTGGCGCCGCTGACCCTGTCTTTTCTATGAATCACAAGCTGATCTTGCGCACCTTGGGGCGCACCCTCCAGCTGGAAGCTCTCTTCCTGCTTCTTCCCCTGGCCGTGGCCCTGGGGTATCGGGAGGACCCTCTCCCCTTTTTGTTTACCATTCTTCCCCTGGCTGTCTTGGGCTCCCTGCTGTGCCGCATTCGGGCCAGGTCCGGCTTTTATTACCGGGAGGGCTTTGCCGTGGTGGGCATGATCTGGGTGGTACTGAGCCTGTTCGGGGCCCTCCCCTTCTTCCTGTCCGGGCAATTCGGCGGTTATCTGGACTGCCTTTTTGAGATCGTCTCCGGCTTTACCACCACCGGCGCCTCCATCCTCACGGACATTGAGTGCCTGCCCCGGGGGCTGCTGTTCTGGCGGTCTTTTTCCTCCTGGCTGGGCGGGATCGGCGTGGTGGTGTTCCTGCTGGCCTTCCTGCCCAAGCTAGGGGACCGATCCCAGATCCTGGTCCACGCGGAATCCCCCGGGCCCATCTCCTCCAAGCTGGCCCCCCGGACCGCCCGGTCCTCCCAGATCCTCACCATGGTTTATCTGGCTCTCACCGGGACAGAGATCGCGGCCCTCCTGCTGGCCGGGATGCCCCTGTACGACGCGGCTGTCAACACCTTTGCCACCGTCTGTACCGGGGGCTTTTCTGTCCTCAACGCCAGCATCGCCGGGTATGGCCTGCCTGTCTGCGAGGTCATCATCACCGTGTTTATGGTCCTCTGCTCCCTGAACCTGGGGCTGTTCTTCCTGCTGCGGACCCGACAGTGGAAGATGGCCCTGCAGAGCGACGAGCTGAAATTCTTTCTGGGGATGACGGCCGGTTCCGTTGTCCTGGTCTTTTTCCTCCTGGTCTCCGGCTACGACAGCCCCGGCCACGCCCTGCGGGACGCCGCCTTCCAGGTGACCTCCATCGTCTCCACCACCGGCTTCTCCACCGCCGATTTTGACCAGTGGCCCCAGCTGGCGAAGCTCCTGCTGGTGGGGCTCATGTTTGTGGGGGGCTGCGCCGGGTCCACCGCGGGAGGGCTCAAATGCGCCCGGGTCCTGCTTCTGGTCCGGTGCGCGGGGCGGTCTCTGCGGCGATTCAGCAATCCCCGGTCCGTCAAGGTGATCCGCCTGGACGGCGCCGCCGTGGAGGAGTCCACCCTGAACACGGTGTTTGTCTTTTTCTTCCTCTATCTGCTCCTGCTGGCCGCTGTGACCGCCATCGTCTCGCTGGATGGCTCCTCCCTGACCACCTCCTTCACCGCCGCCCTGGCCTGCCTGAGCAACATCGGGCCGGGGCTGGACGCCGTCGGGCCGACGGAAAACTTTGCCGCCCTGTCTGGTCTGAGCAAGGGCGCCCTCACCTTCGCCATGCTGGCCGGACGGCTGGAGCTCTTCCCGCTCCTCATCCTCCTGAGGCCGGATACCTGGCGGAAACCCTGAACCGCGGGTACAGCCCCTCCTTGGCTGTGCCCGTTTTGGCAAAGAATCCGGAGGTGTGCCAGATTTTTTTGTGGAAAACTGCGAAAAGGGGAAAAATCGGGGAAAGACGCTTGAAAATCCGATTTCTTATGCTAAAATCTTTATGTTATACGTGTATGTGCCGCTTTGAAACAGCGGTGCGAGAAAAGAAAAAGGAGTGTCGTTCGTGGAAAAGTATCTGATGATTGGCTTCATCGGCGCTGTCCTGGCCCTGGTGTTTGCCCTCATCCAACGCAACAAGGTCATGACGTACTCGGAAGGCAGCGATACCATGAAGAAGATCGCCGCGTCCATCCGGGAAGGCGCCAATGCCTATCTGAAGCATCAGTACACCACCGTGGCCAAGGTCTTTGCCGTGGTCTTCGTGGTCCTGCTGATCATCGCCTTCGCCAGCCATGGCGAAATGCTGTCTAAGTTTACCCCCTTCGCCTTCCTGACCGGCGGTATCTGGTCCATGCTGGCCGGTCTGATCGGCATGAAGATCGCCACCAATTCCAACGCCCGGACCGCCCAGGCCGCCTCTGAGAGCCTGAACCGCGGCCTGCGTGTTGCCTTCTCCTCCGGCTCCGTCATGGGCTTCACCGTGGTCGGCCTGGGCATGCTGGATGTGACCATCTGGTTCTGCATCCTGCGGTTCGCCGCCGGCATCGACGATCCCGTTGCCCTGGGCAACATCATCGTCATGAACGGCATCGGCGCCTCCTTTATGGCTCTGTTCGCCCGTGTAGGCGGCGGCATCTACACCAAGGCCGCCGACGTGGGCGCCGACCTGGTGGGCAAGGTCGAGGCCGGCATCCCCGAGGATGACCCCCGGAACCCCGCCACCATCGCCGACAACGTGGGCGACAACGTGGGCGACGTGGCCGGCATGGGCGCCGACCTGTATGAGTCCTATGTGGGCTCCATTCTCGCCACCTTCGCCCTGGGCGCTTCCGCCGGATACGGCTGGAGCGGCATGCTCCTGCCGGTGGCCCTGGCTGTCTGCGGTATCATCTGCTCCATCATCGGCTCCTTCCTGGTGAAGACCAAGGAGGACGCCACCCAGCTGAGCCTGCTGAAGTCCCTGCGTACCGGCACCTACACCGCCGCCATCCTGTCCGCCATCGTCTCCATCCCCCTGTGCTACTGCATCATCGGGCCCGAGAACGGCTGCTGGGGCGTGTTCGTGGCCATCCTGTGCGGCCTCATCGGCGGCACGGCCATCGGTTACTTTACGGAGTACTTCACATCCGATAACTACAGACCCACCAAGAAGCTGGCGGCCGCCTCCGAGACCGGCTCCGCCACCATCATCATCGGCGGTATCTCCCTGGGCCTGATGTCCACGGTGGCCTCCATCCTCATCGTGGCCGCCGCCATCCTGATCTCCTATTTTGCCGCCGGCGGCACCACTCAGATCGTAGACGAGTCCGGTGCCTTCACCTACGCCTTCAACCGCGGCCTGTACGGCATCGGTATCGCCGCTGTGGGCATGCTCTCCACCCTGGGCATCACCCTGGCCACCGACGCTTATGGCCCTGTGGCCGACAACGCCGGCGGTATCGCCGAGATGTCCGGCCTGCCTGAGGAGGTCCGTGAGCGCACCGACGCCCTGGACTCTCTGGGCAACACCACCGCCGCCACCGGCAAGGGCTTTGCCATCGGCTCCGCCTCTCTGACCGCCCTGGCTCTGCTGGTTTCCTATGTCAACATCGTTCAGAACCGCACCACCGAGACCCTGAACTTCACCCTGACCAGCCCCTCCGTCCTGGTGGGCCTGTTCATCGGCGCCATGCTGACCTTCGTGTTCTCCGCCATGACCATGAGCGCGGTGCAGACCGCCGCTCAGTCCATCGTGGTTGAGGTCCGCCGTCAGTTCCGTGAGATCTCCGGCATCATGGAGGGCACCACCGATCCCGAGTACGGCACCTGCGTAGCTCTGTGCACCAAGGGCGCCCTCCACGAGATGGTGGCTCCCGCTCTGCTGGCTGTCATCGTGCCCATCGTCACCGGCCTGATCCTCGGCCCCACGGGCGTGGTCGGCCTGCTGGGCGGCGTGTCTGTCACCGGCTTCGCCATGGCCGTGTTCATGTCCAACGCCGGCGGCGCCTGGGACAACGCCAAGAAGTACATCGAGCGGGGCAACCACGGCGGCAAGGGCTCCGACCAGCACAAGGCCGCTGTCGTGGGCGACACCGTGGGCGACCCCTTCAAGGACACCTCCGGTCCTTCCCTGAACATCCTCATCAAGCTGTGCTCCACGGTCTCCATCGTGTTCTCCGGCCTGATCCTGGCGTTCAACCTCCTCAGCCATCTGGGCTAAGCCACGGCTGAAGCTTTTCTGAACCAAAACATCGGGACGTCCTCCTTTCCGGAAGGCGTCCCGATGTTTTCTTGCTGTTTGTTTTTGATCAGTAAGCAGACGCAATGACCCGGATGATTTTCCAGCCTTCCCCAGTCTTAACCAGAGTCAGGGTCTGCTGGACGCCTCTGGTCTCCCGTCTGCCGCTGAATAATGACCCTGTGACCTGGCTCCGGCCCACCAAAACGCCAACGTCCCCCCGGATCTCCACAGGCATGGATTCGTGGCGGACGGCGCGGTAGTCGATCTCTCCCGACAGGACGGAGGCGATGTATTCCTCTTTGGTCTGCTCCAGCCCCGATGTGTGGACCTGGACGAAGGTTTCGTCCAGTACGTCCTCCAATGTGGTCCGGTCCTTTCGCAGCAGGCCGTCATAAAGCCGGAGGTATTGGGCGTAGATCTGTTCGGTGTCGCTCATGGTCGCTCTCCTCTCTGTTTGTTGGTTGTCCGTATTGTATCGCACTTTCCACCGCCTGGCAAGGGTCCGGCACAAGGGAGCCCTCCTCTGCCGGCTCATTTTTCCGGCAAACGGGAAATTTTTATTTTACAAACCGAACCCGGCCATGTATAATGAAGTGTTAGTTTCAACGAGAAGGGGGAACCCGTTTTGAAAAAGCTACTGCCCGTCCTGCTGGCCCTGATCCTGGGCCTTTCCGCCTGCGGTCCCGCCGCCGGCACGGAGACGACCTCGGACAGCGACGCCACGGTCCTGGTGGCCACTACCTATCCGGTCTATCTCTTTACGTCCGCCGTGACCGAGGGACTGTCGAATTACGATGTATGGCTTATGGTGGACCAGCCCATCAGCTGTCTCCACGACTACACGCTCTCCGTCCGGGATATGCGGACTCTGGAGGGGGCTGACGTGATCCTCATGAACGGCGCCGGCCTGGAGGAGACCATGGAGGACGCGTTGGAGACCGTGAGCGGCACGCCGGTCATCGACTGCTCCCAGGGGATCGAGCTTCTGGCGCTTGCAGACGCCCATCATGAGGACGGCGAGGAGCACGGAGCGTGGGACCCCCATATCTGGATGGATCCCAGCCTGGCCTGTGTTATGGTGGAGAATATCGCCGACGGCCTTTCGGAGCAGTATCCCGAGGACGCCGAAACGTTTCGGACCAACGCCCAGGCAGCCACGGCGCAGATCATGGAGGGGTACGAAACCCTCCGGGCGCAGCTGGCTGACCTGTCTCCCCGGGAGATCATCACCTTCCACAACGGCTTTGCCTACTTCGCCCGGGCCTTTGACCTGACTATCCTCCGTTCCATCGAGGAGGAAGCGGGCAGCGAGGCCTCCGCCAAGGAGGTGGCGGAGATCATCGACCTGATCCGGGCCCATCATCTCCCCGCCGTGTTCGTGGAGGCCAACGGTCCCGACGCCACCGCCCAGGCCATCGCCGAGGAGTGCGGCAGGGACGCGCCCTTCAACGTAGGGGTCCTGACCATGATCATGAGCCGGGACCCGGACAACCAGGGCATTGACGCCTACTGCGCAGGTCTGTCATCCTGCGTCAACGCCATTCGGGAGGCCTATTCATGAGATTCGCCGCCAAAAAAGTCTACAGCCGCATTCCCCTGCCGGTGCGCCCGGGGACCTGTACCCTGCAGGTCCGGGACCTGGGGGTCACGCTGGAGGAGGACACCATCCTGCACGATGTGACCTTCCAGCTCAACTGCCGGGAGATCGTGGCACTGATCGGGCCAAACGGGGCGGGAAAGTCCTCCCTGTTTCGCAGCGTGCTGGGGCAGATCCCCTACGAGGGCTCCATCCAGTTCATGCTGGCGGGGGGGCATCCCAGCCGACCCAGGATCGGGTATGTGCCTCAAAGTCCCAGCTTTGACCGGGGGTATCCCATCAGCGTTCTGGACTTTTTCGCCGCGGCCATCAGCCGGTGGCCGGTGTTCCTGCCGGTGCCCCGGGACCTGCGGGAGCGGGTGGTGGAGTGTCTGTCCCGGGTCCACGGCCAGGGGCTGCTGGATAAGCGCATCGGCGCCCTCTCCGGCGGGGAGCTTCAGCGGGTCCTGTTGGCCCTGGCGCTGGAGCCTATCCCCCAGATCCTGATCCTGGACGAGCCCCTGTCCGGCGTGGACGTGGGGGGCGAGCATCTGCTGCTGGAAATGCTGGACGAGATCCGACAGAAATACGATCTGTCTATCCTCTTCTCCACCCACGACTTCTCTACCCTGCGGCATTATGCCGACAAGGTCATCCTGCTCCAGCAGACCATTCTCAAGCAGGGAGCGCCCAAGGAGGTTCTGGGCTCACCGGAGTTCCAGTCGGTGTTCCACCTGAACCTGGGTGACGAGGAAGGAGGGGGCAAGGCATGAGCTTTTGGTACTGGCTGGTGTCCTTTCTCCCCTTTGAGTGGGCCGCTCCGGGCACCATGCTTTTCATGAAAAACGCACTGCTGGGCGTGCTGGTCATCACACCCCTGTTCGGCCTGCTGTCCACCATGGTGGTGGAGAGCCGCATGGCGTTCTTCTCCGACGCCTTGGGCCACTCCGCCTTCACCGGCATGGCCATCGGGGCGCTGTGCGGCCTGAGCCAGCCTGTGTGGGCCGCTGTGGTCTTCGCTGTGGTCATCGCCTTTCTGTTCACCCTGGTGCGGCAGAAGACCCGCATGGCCAGCGACACGGCCATCAGCGTTTTCTCCTCCGCGGCGGTGGCTCTGGGTATCTTTCTGAGCACCCTGGGCGGACAGAGCTTTACCAAGTTCAACACCCTGCTCATCGGCGACATCCTCAGCGTGGCGCCCCGGGAGATCGGTCTGCTGGCGGTGATCCTGGTCCTTCTGGTGGTTCTGTGGGCCACTTCCTTCAATTCCATGATGCTCTCCTCAGTCCACCAGGCGCTGGCGGACAGCCGGGGAATCCGGGTGGTGTGGAAGAGCTTCCTGTTCACCGCGGCCATTGCCGTGGTGGTGACGGTGACTATGAGTTGGGTGGGCCTGCTGGTCATCAATGCCCTCCTGGTCCTTCCCGGCGCGGCGGCAAGGAATATCGCCCGGAATCTGTCCCAATATCACCTCATCGCCATTCTGGGCGGTCTGGTGTGCGGCGTGGGCGGACTACTTCTGTCCTACTATGTGGGCGCTTCGGCCGGCGCGTCTATTACCCTTCTGCTGGCGGTGTGGTTTTTTGTCACGCTGCTGCTGCGGGGGAAGCAGTAAGAATCCTGCGGTCACCCGCCTCCCGGGATCGTGTCAAATCGATCCTGGGAGGCGGTTTGTTGTCCGGCGCGCAAACCTTGATTTTTTTGAAAAAAACGAGATTACCCCTTGACTTCTGGGCAAAACTTGCTATAATATCATCGTTGCCTATCGAACGGCCAACTGAATATCGCCTGGAAGAAGCAGAGCGAACACGTGGAGAAGTCGCGTAGTTTGGTCGAGCGCGCACGATTGGAAATCGTGTAGGCCTCAAAAGGGTCTCGAGGGTTCGAATCCCTCCTTCTCCGCCACAAAACCCCTTGAACCGTAACGGTTTGAGGGGTTTTCCTTATGTTTTGACCACTTATTTGACCACTTATAGGATAAAATATCATGGACAAAACGACACATAAAACTGTGCAAGCTGACGAAAAACGGACGGATTTCTACGAACTTGAGACCGACTGAATAAAACGTTCCATTCGATCGGCGGACTGCTGCCGCATCTTCTGGGAGATATGACCGTAAACGTCCAGCGTGAAGCTGGCGGTGGCATGGCCCAGATTGCCCTGCACAGTCTTGATGTCATCTCCGCTTTCGATGGAAACAACTGCGTAGCTGTGCCGAAGATCATGGAAACGCTCCTCGGGCAATCCGATCTTCTTCACCGTTTCTTTGAAATGCTTGTACACGGTGACGTGACAGAGATGGCGGCCCAGTTCGTTGGTGAATACCAGGTTCCAGCTGTTGTCCCATGCGGAGCCGGCTAGCTCCCGCTTCTGTTCCTGCCACCGCTTTTCTTCTTTCAGCAGTTCAATAACGGAACCTGCGACCATCACGATTCTGCCGCGGCTATTTTTCGTCGGCACAAGGGCATATTCCCCGCCGACCTTCTTTGTTTTCTGGAGCTGTTTGTTGATATAGAGGGTGCAGCGGTCGAAATCCACGCAGTCCCAGGTCAGCCCCAGGACCTCACCCTGCCGCAAGCCCGTGAACAACGTGACCTGATACAGCCGGCCATACTTGTCCCCTTCCAGAACTTTCAGGAAAGAGGCAATGTCCTTCTGTTCCATGGGTCTGATCTCCTTCCGCCTGACCTTGGGAAGGTCACAGAGATCGGAAGGATTGCTTCGGATCATCTGGAGCTTCACAGCCCGGTTCAACGCCCGGTGCAGGATCCCGTGGATATTCTTGATAGTTTTGGCGGAGAGCCCATGCTCCAGTAAAAGGGAGTTGTACATCTGCTGGATGTGAAACGCGGTCAGCTTAGCCAGCGTCAGATTTCCCAGCTCCGGCTTCAGATAACGGTTGCAGACGTTGGTGTAGGAGTCCAGCGTGTAGGGCTTCACCGACGGCGCGGCATACGTATTTAGCCACAGATCGAGCCAGGCACTGACCTTCATGGAGCTGGGCTCCAGATAGCTGCCGTCGTCGATCTCCGCCGCGATCTGCGTAAGCTTCTGGCGGACCTCCTTCTGGGTCTTCCCATAGACGGTCTTCTGTAGTTGCTTCCCCGTCTTTGAATCAAACCCTTTTGTGTACCTTCCTTCCCAGCGACCGTCGCTGCGCTTGCGGATCATGCCTGCACCCTTTGCGCTTCGCTTCGTTTGTTTTGCCAATTCTACCTCGCTTTCTACAGTGTTGAACTTGTACCTGTCAATCCAAGTTCCGAATCCATTATATCACTTTCGCGCTTTAAAGCAAGTGCTTTATAGGGATTACTTTCCTTATCTGAAGCCCTCCCTCCATAAGCGAAGGAAGGGCTTCGCTGTGTTTGCTGTTATGCGCCGACGTGTTCGTCCATCCAGTCGATCAGCTTGTCCTTAGGGACGATCATACGTTTACCGATGAACAGCGTGGGGAAGCCCTCGGAGCGCATCAGGTTATAGGCTCCGGCCCGGGAGATCCCCAGCACAGCGGCTACCTGGTCTGCTTTCAAGGCAACGGGAAGCTGGTCATAGGATGTGACTTCCTGCTGTCTCGGATTGTTTGGCTCACTCAATTGTGTCTCATGCTCTTGCAGAATGGGAACAATAATATCCTGAAAATGTCTCATCTTTCGTAGCTCCTTTCCCGCCTCCTGAGAGGCTTGGTCAATTCTCGCCGCAAGTGCTCCTCGGCGGCAAGGTCGGATTTCATTTTGTCGCTTCGGTCCAGGATGCCCTGGGCCGTTTTTACGTCCTGGCGGAAGAGGGCAAGCGCTTTGTTCAGCCTGTCGCGCTCCTTCTTGATTGTGTTGATTTCGCCAGTGTCAGTACAGCGGCGAAGCCGGTTGTAGCACTTCTGCCGTTTCTCCGTCAGCGCAGCCATAGAGTCATTCGTCTGAGAGATAAACCGCTCAACGTCTTCGGTAGTCTCAAACTTCTGCTCTACCAGAAGCTGCGCCTGTTTTGTTATAGAGTCCAGTTTCCTACACGCCTCTCTCATCTCCGGGGACAGGGGCGGTTGGCCCCGGCCTTTGGGCAGGATCCCCAACCGGTAACAGTAGTGAAAGTAGAGGCCACGCAAACCGCCTACCCTTTTCGCTGTTTTCATGTTGCCGATACAATAGTATCGTTGCCTTGGCCTTCGGTCGAGTTGTAAGGGCTCATAGTCCCGGAATCGGAGGTCGTGCGCGTAGCGGTAGCGGTTGTTCTCGATCCGGTCCACGATAGCTGGGATGTTATAGTCCTCACCCAATCGGTAAAGACGGGTAGCCTTCCTGCCGTGGATGCTCCGGATGGTGGCATACTTTCGCTTTGGGTTGGCTTCCAATACGTACCCCTGATCAGCCAGCGCCCGTTTCAACTGATCGTAGTCAATGCAGGATTCTAAAGCGAAGTCTATGGCTTCTCGCATCAGGTTATATCGGGTGGGCTCGTTGTTCTTCTCCGCAAAGTACAGAGACCGGGGCGTGTGCCCTTTCGGATTTTTGATTACGGATAGATCATGCTCCTGACAGAGCCGGTCAGAGGTCTTCCGCATTTGGTCATATACGCTCTTTTTGCAGTTGAACTTCTTGCCCGTTCTAAAGGAGACGGAGTTGAGAAGAAAATGGTTATGCAGATGATTTCGGTCCAGGTGGGTGGCTACCAGGACCTGATAATCACTGCCCCACAGCTCCCGTGCAAGTTCCAGGCCGATGGTGTGACATTGCTCCGGCATCACCTCTCCCGGCTTGAAGCTCTGATAGGCGTGGTAGGCTACGTTGCCGTCTTCTTTGCCGAACCGCTTCTTCACAGCGGTCATCTGCACATAAGCGCTACCGGCTTCGCAGTTGATGCCAGTGACGAAAAACATTCGTTCCTCACCGGATACCTTCTCCGGGTCCGCCGCATAGTGGAGAGCTTGTCGCAAATCTCTGTACTCGGTCTTCTCTGGATTACTTGCGTAGCCTACCAGACGTTTCAAACTGTCATGAACTGGCCAGATTTTCGTGGTCGCCATAGTTGGGTTCCTCGTAGTAAAGCCGACGGAGTTCGTCCAGTCTGGTGCTTAGCTCAGCCTTGAACGTTTCATCCTCATGGTCGTACTCTTGGATCAGAATCTCGATCTGGTCGCAGAGCCAGTCCACCGACTCGGTGGGCAGTTCTCTGGGTGCATACCCGTTGGCCACCTGACGCAGGTACTCCGACAGGGACAGTCTGCACCGTCTGGCCAATCGGACGTATCGTTTCTTTTCTTCCGGGGTCACGCGGATGTTGATCCCTGTGGTTCGTTTTCTGTTGGGCATGGCACTCTCCTTTGTTTTCAGCTGATGATCAGCGGGGTTACAGGGGCGGAGCCCCTTTCCGTGCCCGGCACGGGGCGGCGTGTGGCAACACAAAGCCTATGCTCGCTACACCTCACGACTGCGCCGTGGGTGCAGGAGCGGTCGTTAGATCAGGACTGCTTTCCTGTGACGATTGTGACGAAAATGACGTCATTTCATGGGAGGTACCCGCCTCATCCATATCGTCATCCGCTCCTTCACGGGTAAGCGCGATCAGGCGGCTCTGGGCGGTGCGTCGGGTCTGATATTGGATTCCGTGGGAATACAGGACCTCATAGTAGAACCTGCCCAGCAACCGAAGAACACCTTGGGGCTTGACCGCAGTTTCCTCCAGAGCTTCGAGCAAATCAGTAGCTGTTCCTTCCCATCGGGAACGCGTCTGCATGAAGTCTACCACCTGAAACAGGAAGGGCGGGATGGTGTCCTGCCGGATCGACTGTTCATCTCTACGTTCCAGCAGTTCCCATACGCAGTTGGAGAACCGCAGCTCCAATTCCTGGCTTTCGATATCCCGACCTGTAGCGTGAAGGGTTGCCGTGTCAGATGCCCGCATGGGCTTGTCCAGCACGAAGCAGGTATCCGCTGCACCCATGAGCCCGCTGCTGCCGGAGATCCGGTTGAAGGGATCCTTCCTGTCCGTCTGCTTCCGCAGGTGATGGATCAGGATGATGGCGATCCCATGCCGGTCCGCGATGCGCTTCAAGGTCGAGATGTCCTCGTAGTCACCAGCGTACAGACCGTTGGCGTCCGGGGTCTCACCGACCCGAATCTTTTGCAGGGTGTCGCAGATGACGAGCTTCACATCAGGATGCTCCCGAAGGTTCTTCTCCAGGTCTGTTTCCAGGCCGCCCTGGATCGTATCCGCTGTCACGGAGAAATAGAGGTTCGGCGGCGTTGCTTCTGACAGCTGAAAGAGACGTCTTTGCAGCCGGATGTGTGTGTCCTCCAGGGAGAGGTAAAGGACGCCGCACTGGTGGGTGTGGAGATCCCAGAGAGGGAGCCCTTGGGAGACCTGAAGGCCAAGCCAGAGCATGAGCCAGCTCTTACCGGTTTTGCTTGCTCCGCTGAGCAGACTCACGCCCTGAGGGATGAGACCGTCCACCACAAAGAGCGGCGGAGCCAGAGGCATAGCGGCCAGGTCTTCTGCGCTGATGATTTCAATGGAACTCAAACGAGACACCTCCTTCTGCTCCTCCTTATTTGGCAGAAAACGAATAGACGAAAGGGAACGAAGTTTGCGGTTTTGATGGTCTTTGTTTGCATAGTAAACACTCCAATCTTTTTGTTCTCACCCTGCCGCCGGACTCTGCCTCCTGCTCAGAGCGGCTGGATTTGGGCGACATACCGCAGTGGATATGTAACCGTTCCCGTTCTTTCAGCTGGTAAAGGATGATTAAAGCCGGAAAGTTGCCGCTACATCCCGAGTTTCTCCCCTGCCCCGTGGCCTGACCACAGAGCGTTGCCCCGCTCCTTTCATCGCAGAGTCATACCTCAATCGGACGGCTGTTCAGTTGTCAAAGCACTGGAGAGAATTCTCTCGCTGCACAGGCAGCGAAACACCCCCTCAATATACGGAGATTTTTGGCCCAATTTGACCAGCTTTTTTCAGCTAATCGCAACACTTTTTTAGAAAAATCAGTTCCGTTTTTTGGACTGCTTTGCCGGTCTGTCCCATTGACGACGTTTTGGATGTGGTGGTGCTTATTCTGACCACCACCACCTTCAACAGGCGCACCATCTGACATGACGAAATCAGCGACGGGGGTATCCCATGCAATGTCGTCATTCTCGTCATAGTCGTCACGTAAGGAAAATTGAAGCATGAAAGACTGTACAGACTGATCGCCCCTGTTTGTACACGACCAGTGAAAAAACCTTCTACTATATCTATTGCTTCAAAAAATCAGTGAAACGAAAGCAGAAGGAGAATTTTTTCTGTTATGTGCAGAAAAAATGGAAGAGCTAGTAGAGTAGCCCTTCCAAATTGCTTGCTTATCTATTGCCGTTCTATGACAATCGGCTTTGCCATGTGTCGGATCAATCAGATCCCAATGTGCCCGTCGGCGAGAAGAAATTGACAACGAGCTCAATTTCGGATAAAATGATGTATACTTTAGATTGTACGAGGTGATTTGCGTGGAATATATCCATCGTGAACTGGAGCGGAAGTTCCTTCGTATGAATGATGCCTTCAAGGCGGTCATGGTCGTTGGTGCCCGACAGGTGGGCAAGTCCACCATGCTCCGCCATCTGGCTGAGGACCAGAACCGGGCGTATGTCTCTATGGATAATTCCAGAGACCGGGAACTGGCCCAGACCGATCCCAAGCTGTTTTTCCAGGTGTATAAGCCTCCCGTTTTGATCGATGAGGTACAGAAAGCGCCGGAGCTGTTTGAAACCATAAAGATCCTGTGTGACCAGTCAGAGGACCGTGGACTCTTCTGGCTGACTGGTTCCCAGAGCAAAAAGCTGATGCGTCAGGCCGGTGACTCTCTGGCCGGCCGCGTATGTATTCTGAAGCTGTACAGCCTGTCCCAGCGGGAGCTGGCGGGAATTGAGCCGGAGGAGCCTCTTGACTTCTCCTACCCTGCGCTGTCTGCAAGAAGCAGGCTGTTTGGAGAGAATAACATCGTGACAGCTTTTTCTCACATTTGGCGGGGTGGAATGCCTGAGATGCGCCTATTGGACGAGGAACAGGCTGGTGAGTACTGGAACTCCTATATCGAGACCTATCTCATGCGGGACGCTGTGGATGACAATGGGATCACGGACACCGTCGGCTTTCGGAAGTTTCTGCGGGCCTGCGCAGCTTTCTGCGGGCAACTTGTGAATTACAGCGATCTGGCCGCCGCCGCAGGGGTCTCCGGGGTCACAGCAAAGGAGTGGGCCATGGTTCTGCAAACCATGGGCATCATCTTCCTTCTGGAGCCCTATTCCAACAACGAGCTAAAACGGTTGGTTAAGACGCCCAAGCTGTATTTCTGTGACACCGGGCTGTGTGCCTATCTCTCCTCCTGGACCAGTCGGGATACGCTGATGAACGGCGCCGCTGCCGGTCATTTCTTTGAGAATTATGTAGTCGGCGAGCTGCTGCGGACCTATGCTTACGCCAAAAGCAGCGCAGCACTGACCTTCTACCGGGACAAGGACCAGCGGGAGATTGACCTGGTAATTGAGCAGGACGGCGTGCTGCATCCGCTGGAGATCAAGAAGGCGTCGGAGCCTGATCACCGGGCGGTCAAGGTGTTTGACCTGCTCAAGAAAACAGGTAGACCCATTGGTCCCGGTGGGATTGTTTGTATGGCGGATAGGCCCTTCCCCATCAGCGAAGAGTATAGCTATATTCCGGCGAATATGATTTGAGACCGGAGAAAGGTTTTCTATAATTAAACGGGAGGGGGTGCTGACAAAGTCTCGGGCTTTCATTTTAGTCTAAAATTTGGTCCGTGCCCCTCTCCATCAACTTTGATCTTTCTTCGTCCCACCATATAATTATGCACCCTTCTCATGTTTTCTAGGTTGCCTCTTACGCCGCCCCGGGATACCTCGTATACACATACTCATAAATCTTCTGCCGATACCCGGAAATACTGATCTCATCGTAGCTCTCCGGCAGCTCCGCCCACAGGGTATCCCGGATCAGGTTATCGACCTCAGCCTTGGTCTCCTGCTTATCGGTCCAGTGGTCCAGTTCCGCGATCTTCGCTTTGACCTTTTGCAGCAACGTGACCGCCACATCCTTAATCTTTTTGATATCGCCCTTGGAGAGATCGTCCCGGAACAGCATATCATACAGGGACAATTCTTCATCGCTGGAGAAGCCCTCCCGGACATAACGCTGTTCTTCCTCATCCATGCTGTTGGCCAGATCCATCAGATCCATAAAGGTCTTCTCGATGGTAGCCCTATCCTGTTCGCTGTTGTAATCCTCAATGATTTGCTGATACCGTTCGTAGTAATCGATCCGGTTGGGATTGGTAAACAGCAGACGATCCAGTTTCTGCTGAATCAGTTCCTCCAAATCCTTCATGACGAGGTTCTTTCGCTTGACTTTGGCGAACTCTTTTCTGAGCAAGTCAAAGTCAATTTTGCTTATATCGAATTGCCGAGAGGGCGTGACCCCTTCCGTCGGTGGATCAATCTGGATGTATTCATTGATGATTCCATTGATCTCTACCATCAGGTCTGTTGTATCAACGTGTTTCCGCTTTTTCTGGAGTTCCCCATAGATGGCGGCAATGGCTTCATACTCCTTCCGGGTGTCACCAGTAACATCATCCCGGTCGGTATACTTTATTAGTCGCTTCAGCTCTGCGGCATAGGTAGAAAACGCCTTCTTATCCTCAATCGTCCCGCAAACCGCATCAGCCCCGGCCTGTATCAAACTCATCTTCTCAAAATCTACAGCTTCAATCAGATTCTGAAGTACAAACCCCTTCGTTTTGAGAAAAGCCTTCGCCTTCTCGATGGTATCCAAAATCCGGGCGATCAATTCTCCCTTGTCTACGGTGGGGTCTGTACCTCCCTGACCACCAACGTTGGCTGTATAATCCGCCAGTGCCTTCCGCAAGGCTTTCACAATTCCGATATAATCGATGATCAGGCCGTTGCTCTTACCCTCGTTCACACGATTGGCCCGGGCGATGGTCTGCATGAGGGTGTGGGCTTTCAGGGGCTTGTCCAGGTACAGGCAGGACAGACATTTCACGTCGAATCCGGTCAGCCACATGGCGCACACAAAAACCACCCGCAGCGGATTTCCGGAATCCTTGAACTCCTTGTCCAACTCCCGCTTCTCCATCTTCGTGCGGTGGTATTTGATATCCAGCCCCCACTTCTGGAAGGTCTTGATCTCGTTCTGTTCCTGGCTGATGACCACAGCCATCTCTGTTTCTTCCATCCAGTGGAGCTTCCGCTCCAGCTCCTGGGCCTCCTGCTGGGTGGCCTTTTTTATTTTGCCCTTTAACGCCTTGATCTCCTCTGCCCAATACTCCTGCACGTAGTTGTACATCCGCACGCAGGTCACCTTGTTCAGGCAGACAAACATGGCCTTTCCGCTGGTCCATAGATCAGAGTAGTGCCCCACAAAGTCCCGGGCGATGGAGCGCAGCCTGGGTTCCGCCGTCATCAGGTGGATCTCCTTGGCAAACTCCGCCTCCAGCTTGTCCTGCTGATCCACGTCGATATCCGCGTTTTCTATGGCGTCCAGGATACGGTCCGTGATCTCCGGGTTGCGGAGGTCCTGGATCCTGTCCCCGCGGTTCTCGTAGTACAGCGGAACTGTTGCCCCGTCCTCTACGGCCCGCTTGAAGTCATAGACGGAAATGTACCCGCCGAAGGTGCGGGCGGTGATATTGTCGCTGGAAAGCAGCGGCGTACCGGTGAACCCGATCCGGGCTGCTGTGGGGAGCAGCTTCATCATATTGTCCGCAAAGACGCCATACTGACTGCGGTGGGCCTCATCGGACATGATGATGATGTCGTGGTCGGGAAGGATGGGCTCCGCGTCCGGCTTGTTGAACTTCTGGATCAGCGTGAAGATAAAGCTGGGGTTCCCCCGGAGCTTTCCCACCAGGTCATCCCCGCTGGTGGCCATGAATTGGGCTGCGCTAGTCTTTCCCAGCAGGCCGCAGTTTTCAAAGGTGTCGCTGATCTGGGTATTGAGTTCTTCCCGGTCCGTCAGCACCACGATGGTGGGGGAGCCGGGAAACTTCCGCCGGATCTTCTGTGCCAGGAACACCATGGAATAGCTCTTGCCGGAGCCCTGGGTGTGCCAGAACACCCCCAACTTGCCGTCGTTGAGCTTCCGGGCCTCATAGGCCTTGACCGCCTCGTTGACCCCGAGATACTGGTGGTTTCGGGCCAGGATCTTTGCCGTGTGACCGCCGGAGTGGTCGAAAAGGATGAAGTTCTCCAGCAAGTCCAGGAAGTTTTCCTTCTTGCAGATGCCCCGGAGCATGGTTTCCAGGGCTACGCTGCCCTGGTCCTTTTCCTCCAGGCGCTTCCACTCATGGAAGAACTCGTACTTGCTCCCCAGGGTGCCCACCTTGGCCTCCAGACCGTTGGAGAGCATCAGGAAGGCGTTGTAGTAAAACAGATGGGGGATGGTGTCCAGATAATCCGTGTAGTTGTCCTCGTAGGCGTTCTGCACGTCCACGGTGGTTTTCTTCAGTTCCACGAACAGGAGCGGGATGCCATTGACAAAGCCTACGATGTCCGTGCGCCGGCGGTACAGGTCCCCGTGGATCTTCAGCTCCTTCACGGCCAGGAACTGATTGTTCTCCGGATTCTGGAAGTCGATGACCGCAGCCCGCCGGATCTCGGTTTTGCCGTCCGGACGCTTGACCGTCACAGGGATGCCGTCCCGGAGCAGGAAATACTTCTCCTCGTTGATCTGGAGGAGGGAGGCGGTGGAGAGATGGCCGGTGAACTTCTTCTCCGCCTCTGTGACCTGGGCCGCAGTGAGCCAGGGGTTCAGCCGTTTCAGGGCAGCACGGAAATACCGCACCAGGAGGATCTCATAGTACGAGCTCCGGCCGAAGGTGCCGCCCTCGCCCAGGATTTCCTTGTTGTAGGCAAGCTGTACGTCCCAGCCCAGTTCGTTTTTGAGAAGGTTGCCGGCGCTTTCCTGGACGAGGATGTTTTCGGAGTAGTCGTGGCTCATAATTAATCACCTGCACATTATTGAACTCGGCTAAAAAGCAAAGCATAATCATCTTGAGTAAGGCTGCCTTTTCCTTGCAGACGCATTCCAATATCAGTTAACTTAAATTCAGAATCAAGGACAACATTATTGATGGTTAATAGCTTCGAATTAACCGTCAATAAATAAAGCAATTCTAAAATACATTCATCAACATAGCAATGCAAATGCTCAACAAGTTCAACAATATTATACGGGTTTAACCCAGAGTGGATAATTGCATTTCGGGCTCTGTAGAGCCTTATCACATGCCAACTAATGCGATTGGAAAATCTCTTAACATCTTTTAATAAAAGATTCTTGTTATGACATTTTTCATGTAGAACACTAATTCGAGTACGAATAAGAGGAAAATCATTTAAAGCGTTGTATAATATTGACAGGATATTCTCGCTGTCCTCTCCTGTTAAACAATCATATATCCATTTTCCATCTGGCCTATTTTCAGAAGAATAGCTCAATTTTTCTAACACGTCTTTATCGACATTCTCTATAACATCATGTTCTGTCGTATAAAAAAGCGTAATAATATAATCCCGAGATAGAATGGGAACAATTTTTTCTCTGATTTCGCTTATCTTGGATTCGCTGTTTTCTGAAACAAATAGTATTTCTAAAATAGACCAGTAATTCAGAAATCTATTTTTTATGTTGCTATCGTTTACTGCATTATTATGTGCAATTATTGCTCTGTCAATAGCAGAAAACGATGCGGACGGATTCTTGACTAGTGCAGTGATAACCGCTTCTGAAACCTTTCCCATATGGCCATGATCGCCTACATTAGTATATGTTTGGGCCTGATCTTGTAAATCCAGGATATATATATCTCCATTCTCTGCGCGCACTATAGCTTTCTCATAAAACCATGAGTTCTTTTGATCCCTAAAGAAACAATAATATCGAAAGAATAGGTTCAAATGGTTGTATGCACTTTTGGCAGCACAATCTTCATCGAGCGCTTTACAATGAACCTTAATTATTTGATAACGAGAACTATCATGTTTTATTCTGGGAATATCATTAAATGGGCCAAAATCAACTGCTAATCTTTTTTCTAAAATAGTTTTGAACTCATTGACATTTGGGTCTACAGCGATAAATACATCGTACTCTTGTTCCTGATAGTCAAATCTATCCAAAAATGTGCTTAATGAGTCGATCGAAGATACAGACTTTTCAAAGAACACTTCCTTATTGTAGCGATAGATAAAGTTGCGACTGTATCCTCCCGATATTAAACCGGGAATATAACATCTAATAGCGCTCTCAATCTTTTTCTTCTCTCTGTCTTTTCGAACAATGCTGTTTAAGTAGTTTTTGCACCAATAATCATAATCGGATAACAAGTAACTTATATACTTCATTATTCTTCTTTGTTTTGACTTGCTTGGCGAATTGAGTTCTCGAATGAGTTGTTGTCTCTTTTCTTCATTGATGTGTTCGGCAACAACAACATCCGTTGAAAATGAATTTTGGAACTCTTCTATAATAGATTTTAGGTGGTTTTCATGGACCGCACTCTTATCGACAAGTAGTGATGTTTTTATATATTCTCGAACAAGAAGCTTTGTATTGTATATTGGAGCTTTATAAATATGATCTGTATCATTGGATAACATTTCATTGACTCGCTGAGCAAAATACAGCAGTCCATCATGTCTATAATCACCCCAATTAGTTATTGATTCATATTTCATTCTAGCACCTCCAACTCTCCACTCATCATCTTTGGTAGAAGATAATCTCGCGCTTGTTCTGCTATAACGACTTGATTTCGTATGCTTTGTACTCTCAATAATAGTTCAGAAACAATTTTGTTAAACAGATTTGCAACAACTAATGTTGGTACAATTATTTCTGTTTCTTTCAAATACTTAAAGTGCCGAGCATAATGGTAATTAGATAAGTCAACATTTGTTAGGCTACAATATAACAGAGATTGAGGCATACACTCATCGTTGCTGATTATCAGTTGTGTTCCATCTGCTCCTTTTGCAAATGGAAACTGAATATACTTTAATACACGGGTATGGTCACCAAAAACTATCACTGGCATGTTTAAGTCTACAAGCGCTTCAACATCATTTGTGTAACCGGCAATGAAAGCCCTGCTTTGATCTATTACCGGAATATGACCCTCCTGTAAATAGTCAGCCGTGAGAATCTGTTTCGTCCTTTTTGTCTTTTGAATTAGACTTCCGACAGGAGTTTTCCTCCACCCCTCCGGCACCCCGTCCACGATCTTCGTCTCCTCATATCCCGGAAAGCGCAGATCGACGAACCACTCCTTATAGAGCCGCTGCGCCGCTTCCTCCAACAGCTTGATTTGCTTTTGGTTGTTTTCGATGAGGGTGTCATAACCCCCCAAAATCCCTGCTATTTTTGTTTGCTTTTCAATACATGGAAAAGGAATGCCCAAGTTGTGCAACATTCTAATGGTTAAAAACTTTGTCGTTGAACCTGACGACATTGTTTTTAATAGTTGAAGTTGTTCGTTTAATGCGTAACAGAGGAAACGAGTATTTACTCTTTCTTTATCTGCACTCTCGATTATATATGTGCGTTGGTATGCGTTAAACTTTCCGTTGAAGTACTTAGCAGTATAATTGCCGCTTGCGTTGTTTCCAGCCAGGAGAACTGCCTCTGTATCGTATGCCCAATTATCTATTCGTAGAGTTGTAGGGTCACATGTAAAAAATGGATATTTCCCATCTTCAACAGCGGCGTTTGAATCCAGCTTTCCGGTACGGATTATCGAGATGTCTTTAAGCTTTGCTGTTTCAAAGATCATAACCCCATCTCCCTCATATTCTCCGAGATGGTATCCATCAGCCGATTGCTCTCCTCCTGCAGCTCCAACAGCTCCCGGTGAATCTCCTTCATCCGCTGGGCAAAGTCAACGCCGTCGTCCTCCGCAAGGGGCACGCCCACATAGGCGCCGGGGGTCAGGGACCAGCCCTTGGCCTCGATCTCCGACAGCTCCGCCCGCTTGCACAGGCCGGGGATATCCCGGTATTCCCCGTCTCCGAACTTATCATACAGCCAGTCCGCCTCTTTCGCAATGGAAAGATAGTGCTCTAGATTGGCAATGTCTGCATCAAAGGACGCCTGCAATTGTTTTTTGTATTTTCTCTCTGCGTGTGCAACCTCCTCTTTTGCCGCAGCCCGGCAACTGGCAAGATCATCCGTCAGCTGCTGAACACGCGCAGAGAAGGACAGCAAATCCCCAAGTACTTCTCGATACTCCGCCAGAAGTGCTGTGTATTTCTCCGTCTCCCCGCGATAGAGCCAGACAATGGCGTTCAGGTTTTTCAGCTGCCACTCGCTCCACTCGTTCAGGGTCCGGTCCACCACGGTGTAGTAGTTCCGGGCGTCCAGGAAAAGCACCTTGTCCCGGATGGCCTCGCCCTTGTTCTTGTCAAAGAACCAGAGGGAGCAGGGCAGGGATTTGGTGTAGAAGAAGTTGTTGGCCACGCTGACCATCACGTCCACATGGCCGGTGCGGATCAGCTGTTCCCGGATGTCCTTGTCCTTCCCCTGGCTGTCCGTGGCGGAGGAGGCCATGACAAAGCCCGCCCGGCCATGGTCGTTCAGGTAGGAGTAGAAATAGGAGATCCACAGGTAGTTGGCGTTGCCCACTTCCTCCTTCTTGTTCACCGACGGCAGACCGAAGGGCAGCCGCCCGGCGCTGGCGCAGGACTCCGCCTTGACCTTGTCCACGTTGAAGGGCGGATTCGCCATCAGGTAGTCGCATTCTCCGTCCAGGTTGTGGGCGTCGTGGTAGAAGGTGTTGGCCTCGTCGCCGGACTGGATGATACCGGTGAGGCCGTGGACTGCCAGGTTCATCAGGCACAGCTGGGCGTTGTACTCCACCTTTTCCTGGCCGTAGAAGGTCATGGCGCTGTTGGCGGACATCCCCGCCCGGTTGACAAAGTCGCCGGTCTGGACGAACATCCCGCCGGAGCCGCAGGCGGGGTCCAGCAGCACCCCGGAGGAAGGCTCCAGAACGTTGACGATCATCTTTACCAGGGATTTCGGGGTAAAGAAGACCCCGTCATCCTGGGCGATATTCTTGGCGAACTTATTGAGGAAGTACTCATAGATGCGGCCGATCACATCACCGCCCACCTCGTCCAGCGCGCTGTTGTTGAAGATGCGCAGCAGCTCCGACAGCAGGCCGTCGTTGAACATGGTGTAGTCCTTGGGCAGGACGCCGGAGAGCTGTTCGCTCTGCTCCTCCACCAACTGCATGGCGTTGTTGACCACCTCGCCCAGGCTCATCATGGGCTGGCCGGCCTGGTTCGTCAGGTTTGCGGCAGAAATATTCTCCGGCAGGTTGACCAGGTAATCATACTGGGCTTCCTTGGGGAGAAACAGGGCGCTCTTTGCGGCAAAGTCGCTGGCCTCCACAGGCAGGACCCGTCCGCCCCGGGAGGGGCGGTTTTTTAGGATCTCCGCCTCCACCAGCTTGAAGCGGCTGTAGGCGTAGCGCAGGAAGATCAGGCCCAGCACGGGCATACAGTATTGGTTCGACGTCAGCTTGGAGCCGGACCGGAGGAGGTCCGCCGACTCCCACAGCTCGGCCTCCAGTTTCTTAATGCTTTGATTGTCCATGGCTTGTCCTCGTTTCTCTGGATTTGTCCTCTATCTATCATGTTTATTATACACGATTCCGACAAACTTTTCTCGTTATATCGGCGCATTTTATCGTTTTCAGGCGAATTTTTCTTCTATGTTTCAAAGAAAGCCGCCCTGTGTGCAAGGTTCATACACACAGGGCGGAAGCTATTCTCATCAAGATTCAGTTGTAAATCAGCGTTTCCAATACTATCTCCTCCGCTGCGTTCCTGATTCCGTTCATCCTCCTGACCCACTCCATCTGATCCTCAGATTTCAATTCCTCTGTGATCCCATCCCGTCGGGCCATTTCCACCATTAAACGGTCTGCCATCTCCGCCGCCGACCGGTCGATCTCCTCCAGATGGTCCTTCAGCTTGCCGCTGAGGAGCAGCCCGGTGTAGATGGGGTCTCTGTACTGCCGGAGATACTGTTTCCGCCTCCGGCCCCAGACGCCGATCCGGGGTTCCTTCGGCGGGACCAAGTCGGGGATGAGATAGTCCCCTTCCGGGTGATATGTAATCTTCGCCTTCATGCTATATTTCCCTCCTTATTTTGACCACTTATTTGACCACTTATAGGTTGAAACATAGTAGAAACATGGGTACAGACAGGTACGAAATTTCACTGATTTTAGACAAAATGTCACGTTTTTACATCAAAAAAGTTATAAAATATCCCTCCTTAGCAATTCGAATCCCTCCTTCTCCGCCACAAAACCCCTTGAACCGCAACGGTTTGAGGTCATAAGGAAGTAATTTCTTATGTAGGGAACGGTGTAATCTTCGTCATGGAGATTACACCGCTTTTCTATTTTCATACGCCGATTCCGTTCTCCTGGATCTCTGTAATCAACGAGGACAGATCCTCTTCGGTGGGCAGGTCGATCATTCCCACGGCAGTGAAGTAGATATCGACCTTGACCCGGACATGACCACTGGAAC
>Ga0079305_1000472_pt1 | contig 86772 bp, 74 predicted proteins | sample LMS_cellobiose_e_FD_79183 | JGI IMG/M metagenome (GOLD analysis project Ga0079305, IMG submission 79183) | Rumen-fistulated moose microbial communities from Alaska, USA - LMS_cellobiose_enrichment | ecosystem: Host-associated > Mammals > Digestive system > Stomach > Rumen fluid ...
AGCGCGGCAAGCTGCGCGGCGAGGCAGGGGATGCGCGCATCGTCCTCCTGCGGAGGCAGCGCGACCGAGAGCGGCAGCGGCAGCAGCGCGTGCAGACGCCCGAGCGCCGCGAGCATCGGCGCGGGGTCCGATGCATCCCCCGGCGCGGCCGCGGGCGTCAGGTCCCGCGGCGCGGCGAGGGCGGAGACGCCCTGCCAGTCCACGGCGAGAAAATCGCAGTACTGTCCGGGAAGCAGGAAGCGGTCGTACTTCATCGGCAGACGATCCTCGCCCAGATAAAAGGCGCGGAGGATCGCGTCCTGCGCGCGCCCGGCGGCACGGCAGAGCAGACGCTGCGCGCGGCTGCCCTCCTCACGCGGCACGAAGCGGCGCAGCTCGAGCGCCGCGCTGACGCGGCAATCCGCAAGGAGATCTGCTTGACAGAGCGAGTGCAGCAGCGTGTAGGCCTGCACGTGGCAGCGAGCCATGTGCGTGAGCACGCGGAAGCAGGCGGAGAGGTCGTTTTTGCCCGGAGGGCAGCTCCCGCCGAGCCAGCCGCCGTAAGCATAGGCCGCGGGCTGTGCGAAGGTCAGGTATTCCTCCGCCGCGTCGCCCAGCGCGCGGGCGACGCGCTCGACGTAGCGCAGGAAGAAGGGGAGGTTCTCCTCGCGCTCGAAGCCGCCGCGCTCGTCGAACCAGGCGGGCACGGTGAAACGCTGCAGCTCGACCTGGACGCGGATGCCGGCCTCATGCAGGGTGCGCGCCTCCGCACGATAGCGGGCGAGCGCGGCGTCGTCGAATTCGCCCTCATTCGGCTCCACGCGCGTCCAGTCGATCCCGAGGCGGTGCATCCGCACGCCGAGGGAGCGCAGGAGCGCGGCGTCCCGCTCCCACAGGGCTGCGTGCTGCGCGGCGACGGCGGGGGAGGTGCGGTCGCGCACGCCGCCAAGCCCCCACCAATAGATCCAGCTGCTCTCCAGCTCGCCGCCCTCGCTCTGCGTGGCGGGCGAGGCGAGACCGAGCAGCATGCCGTCCTTGAGCGAAAACGTCTCCATACCGCGTCACCTCCGTTGTGCTCTGCGGCCATTATAGGCCGCGGCGCGCCGTCCGTCAACGGCATACTCCGCGCGGGCGGCTCATAGGATGGAGCAACGAAACGCTGTGAGGGGTAGCTATGGAAGAAAGCCAGAACTATGTGGAGCTTCGGGGCGTCGCTGCGGAGGCGCCGGTCTTTTCGCACGACAATCACGGCCGGCGCTTCCTGAAATTTCCGCTGCGGGTGGAGCGGCTCTCCGGCCAGTGCGACGCGCCGGTGATCGTGGTGAGCGAGCAGCTGCTGCGCACGCTTCCCGTCGAGGCGGGCATGCCGCTGCACGTCACGGGCCAGCTCCGCTCGTTCAACAACAAAAGCGGGCAGGGCAACCGCCTGATCCTGACCGTCTTTGCCCAGACGCTGGAGGAGGGTGACGGCAGCCACTTCAACCGCATCGCGCTCGCGGGCGTGCTGTGCAAGCAGCCGTACCTGCGGCGGACGCCGCTGGGACGCAGCATCTGCGACCTGATCCTCGCGGTGAACCGGCGCTACGGCCGCGCGGACTATCTGCCCTGCATCGCGTGGGGCCAGGTCGCGGCGGCGGTGGCCGAGATGTCGGTGGGCGAGCGACTGGCCTTCGAGGGACGCGTGCAGAGCAGAAGCTACACAAAAATGCTCGACACCGGCCCGGAGGAGCGCACGGCGTTCGAGGTCTCGATCATGCATCTGACGGAGGAGGGCGAGCTGTAAGCTTGCCCTTTTTTCGTATCAATTTCTATCATAACTGATTGTAGATAATTAAAGAGGGTTCCATATATATATATATATATACTGAGGCTTGAAATTCGCCGTATTCATACATTATTCATGAAAAATTTGTTGCAACTTGCAAGGAATCTGCTATAATATACCGTGTCAAATGTTATAGGTTGCTGCCGAATGCGCCGTGCGCTGCGCAGCAGCCGTGTGTTGGAGGAAATTGCTTTGGCTTATATGCGTCTGGGTGAGCTGCTGCTCGCCGCCGGCGTCATCACCGAGGAAAAGCTGGAAAAGGGCCTCGCGCTCCAGAAGGGCACGAAGGACCGCCTCGGTACGGTGCTGGTCAACAGCGGCATCATCACGGAGAATGAACTGATCGAAGCACTGCAGATGCAGCTCGGCATCGAGTTCATCGACCTGACAAAAGTGAATATCCCGACGGAGCTTGCGCAGGCCCTTCCGAAGAACATCGCCAAGCAGTATCAGGTGGTGCCGGTCCGCTCGGTGAAGGACGAGTTCTATCTCGCCATGAGCGACCCGCTCAACTTCTACGCGATCGAGGAAGTGCGCAAGGCCGTGCGCAAGAAGGTCGTGCCCATGGTGGCGACCGCCTCGGCCGTCGAGCGCGCGATCCAGGTGCTTTACGGCAACGAGGGCGCGGCCAAGGCCATCGAGGAGATGAAGCGAGAGGCCGCCGCCAGCGGCGACACCACGCCGACGGCCGACGCCGCTTTCGTCGCCAACCAGCTGGGGGACGACGCGGTCAACAGTGCGCCGACGATTCGCCTGGTCAACTCGATCATCGAGCGCGCCATCACCGAGCGCGCGAGCGATATCCATCTGGAGCCGCGCGAGGGCGAGCTGCAGATCCGCATGCGGATCGACGGCCTGATGCGCGACATCCTGACCGTGCCGAAGGATCTGCAGCCCTCCGTGATCTCCCGTCTCAAGATCATGAGCGGGATGGACATCGCGGAGCGCCGCGTCCCGCAGGACGGCCGCTTCAACGTCCGCATCAAGGATCACGACATCGATATGCGTGTGTCCACGCTGCCGACGGTGTACGGTGAGAAGATCGTGGCCCGTCTGCTGGACAAATCCGGCGGCAAGCTGAGCAAGGACGCCATCGGCCTGACCGGCGAAGATCTGAAGAAATACGAGCGGCTGCTCAACTGCCGCAGCGGCGTGCTGCTGATCGTGGGCCCTACGGGCAGCGGCAAATCGACGACGATGTACACCATGATCGACGACCTCAACACCAAGGAGGTCAATCTGGTCACGCTGGAGGACCCGGTCGAGTATAATATCGACGGGATCAACCAGGTGCAGATCAACGAAAAGACCGGCATGACGTTTGCCAACGGCCTGCGCGCGATCCTGCGCCAGGACCCGGACGTCATCGCCGTCGGCGAGATCCGCGACGGCGAGACCGCCGAGATCGCGATGCGCTCCGCCATCACGGGCCACGTTGTGCTCTCGACCATCCACACGAACGACGCCATCGGCACGATCGAGCGTCTGGAGGACATCGGCGTGGAGCCGTATCTGATCGCGAGCGCGCTGCGCGGGGTCATCTCCCAGCGCCTGGTGCGCCGCATCTGCCCCAGCTGCCGCGAGGCTTACGAGCCCACGCAGGAGGAGGTCGACGACCTCGGTATCCCGATGGAGCCGGATCTCAAGTTCTACCGCGGCAAGGGCTGCCCCAACTGCTTCGACACCGGCTATCGCGGGCGCATCGCCGTGTTCGAGATGCTGGAGGTCAACCGCCGCGTGCGCGAGATGATTTCCCATCGCGCGGGGCGCAGCGAGATCGAGAAGGAACTCAAATCGCCGGAACACGGCTTTGTCTCCCTGCGGGAGAACGCCTGCCGCCTGGTGCGCGAGGGCGTGACCACCGCGGACGAGGTCACGCGCGTGATCAGCGAGGAAGACTGAACGAACAAGGAGGAACCGCAGCATGCTGACCGTTGACGAGCTGGTCGCCAAGGCGCGGCAGGACGGGGCGTCCGATATCCATCTGATCTGCGGGCTGCCGCCGAAATACCGCGTGAGCGGCCAGCTGGAGAACATGACGGACGAGCCGCTGACGATGGACGACTGCATCATGATCGCCCGCCGTCTCGCGGGCCGGGATTTCGACACGTTTGACGCCGTCGGCGAACTGGACGCGGCGGACACGTTCGCCGGCAGCCGCTGCCGTATCCACATCTTCAAGCAGCAGGGCGTGCCCTCGGTGGCGCTGCGACTGCTGCGGGAGGAGATCCCCAAGCTCGAGGGCCTGGGTCTGCCGCCCGCCGCGCTGACGCTCACGGAGCTGCACAAGGGCATCGTGCTCGTCACGGGCGAGACGGGCAGCGGCAAATCGACCACGCTGGCCGCGCTGCTCGACTCCATCAACCACAAGTACAAATACCACATCGTCACGCTCGAGGACCCTGTGGAGTACATTTACAAGCCCGACCTCTGCGCCATCAACCAGCGCGAGGTAGGGAAGGACACCAAGAGCTTTTCCGAGGGCCTGCGCGCGAGCCTGCGCGAGGATCCGAACGTGATCCTGATCGGCGAGATGCGCGACCGCGACACGATCGAGACCGCGATCACCGCGGCGGAGACGGGCCACCTGGTCTTCGGCACGCTGCACACCGGCAGCGCGTCGGACGCGGTGGATCGCATCGTGCAGGTCTTTCCCGCGGACGCGCAGACGCAGATCCGTTTGCAGCTTTCCATGACGCTCGCCGCGGTGCTGACGCAGCAGCTCGTGCCCAAAAAGGGCGGCGGCCGCGCGCTGGCGTGCGAGATGATGGTGGTGACGGACGCGATCCGCAACCTGATCCGCGCGGGCAACACGCCGCAGATCGCGAATGCCATCGCGACCTCCGCCGCCATCGGCGGACAGACGATGGATCAGGCGCTGGTGCGCCTGGTGCGCGGCGGGCAGATCACGCGCGACGCGGCGCTCCACTACGCGAAGGAGCCCGACTACGTCAAGAAGAACGCCATTTGATTTCGTTTCAAAAATCGGCTGCGCCGCTTTTTGAATCCCCGCGGAAGGGGTGATCCCATTGGTCACATATAAATATACCGCCATTTCCAACAGCGGACAGCGGGTCTCCGGCGTGATGGAGGGCTTCAACGAGCTAGACGCCGTCGACCGCATCAAAGAGACCTGCCGCATCGTGCTGAAGGTGACGGAGGTGAAGGAGGACAAGACCGGCCTCCTCAACATGGAGATCGGCAGTCCCAAGCTCGATCCCAAGGCCTTCACCGTGATGTGCAGCCAGTTTGCCATCATCCTGGGCGCCGGCATCCCGATCGCGCGCGCAGTGCACCTGATCGCGGACAAGACGACCGACAAGCCGCTCAAGCGGATGCTCGTCAAGGTCGCGGACGATGTGGAGGGCGGACGCACCCTCTCCACCAGCTTTGCCGAGCGGGGCCACGACCTGCTGCCCGCCACCTTCATCGAGACGCTGCGCGCCGGTGAGGAATCCGGCAGCCTGGATCGCTCGTTCGCCAGCATGCAGGAGCATTTCGACAAGCGCGTGAAGATGCAGGCCAAGGTGCGCGGCGCGCTGGCCTATCCGCTGTTCGTGCTGGCCATCGCGGTGATCGTGGTGATCGTGCTGATGGTCAAGGTCGTGCCGACGTTCACTGTGATGTTCGCTGAGTACGGCGGCGAGCTGCCGCTGCCCACGCGGATGCTGATCGCGATCTCCCACTTCTTCCAGAAGTATTGGCTGCTCATCGCGGCCGTCATCGCGGTGCTCTATATCTTCCTGAAGCTCTACGGCAACACGGAGACGGGCCGCCTGAAGCTGGCGCAGTTCAGCCTGAGGGTGCCGGTGCTCGGCAACATCAACGTGCTCAACGCCGCGAGCCAGTTTGCCAACACCATGACCGCGATGCTCGCGGCCGGTCTGCCGCTGACAAAGGCGATCTCCATCACCGCAAAGGTGATCGACAACTATTACATCAGCCAGGAGATCGGCAAGATCGCCGGTCGGCTGGAGGAGGGCCGCTCTCTCGGCGCGAGTCTGCGCGAGTCCGGCTGCCTGCCCGATATTTTGACCGACATGGCCAACGTGGGCGAGGAGTCCGGCGAGCTGGAGGACACGCTGCGCACCATCAGCGGCTATTACGACGCGGAGCTTGAGACCGCGACCAACTCGGCGCTCGCCAAGCTGGAGCCTGCGCTGCTGATCGGCCTTGCGCTGATCGCGGGCTTCATCGTGATCGCCATCTACCTCGCAATGTTCAGCATGTACAGCATCATGTGATTTGATTTTCATTGCGGCACCCGGACCGCATGGAAATAAACGCAATCCCAATTCCAAACGCTCACGCCGCCCAAGGACGCGGCAGAGCAAACGACTGAAAGGAGTCAAACAACAAACAATGAAGAAGATGAACAAGAAGGGCTTCACCCTGGCCGAGCTGCTGATCGTCGTTGCGATCATCGCCGTCCTCGTCGCGATCTCCATCCCCGTGTTCCGTGCCCAGCTCGAGAGAAGCCGTGAGGGCGTCGATCTTGCGAACATCCGCGCGGCCTATGCCGAGTGCGCTGCTTCCGCCATTGCCAGCGGCAAGGGCGCTGCCAAGGAAGTCACCGCCAAGCAGGAAGATGACGGCTGGGGCATTGACGCCAGCGACGTCGCCGGCGTGGATGTCGGCAGCGATGCTATCGCCAGCAAGTTTGCGAAGAACGGCACCAACAAGACGCTCTTTGTCAACGTTGACGCGAATGGTAGCTTCACCATTACCACGGCTGCTGAGACCGGTTTCAGCGTTCTTTCCTAAGCAAGCTACTTAATCTCCCGCCTTGGGCACCCGGGATAGTCTGAGCGCGGGAAGCAAGATTCGTTCATGAGCGAAAAGAAGGGCTCCGCCCAGCATGCGGGGCGGAGCCCTGATTTTTGCCCCTGAACCGCAGAAAGAGGATACGTGATGGCACGGCGCTGGAACGGCAAAACGCTGCGGGAGATCCTGGCGATTCATTCGCAGAGGGAATTTTATGATTGGCTGCCGCGGGGAGCGGAAGACTTGATCGCCGCGTTTTCGGTCGCCGTGTGGCTGTTGACGCCCGCGCTGATGGCGGTACTCGCCGTGCGGCATCCGACGCTGGACTACGTTTTTTTCACGCATCCAAAGCTGATCCATCGGTACGTTTTTCCGGCTTCCGTCCTCCTCGCCGCGCTGGCGTGCGTGCTGACGGCGGGCAGGATGCGGCAGGCGGGCGCCCGACTCGGTACGGCGCTGCGGCACCGCCCGATCCATGTGCTGTTTCTGCTGCTGTCCGTCTGGATGGTGGCATCCACCACGGCAAACGGATGGAGCGGCTCGGCGCTTTTCGGCGAGTACGTGCGGGAGGAAACCGTCTTTTCGCAGCTCTGCTATTTCCTCGTGCTGTTTCCCACGGCGTCGCTGCTGCGCTCGGAGCGGGGGAAGCGCTGGCTGCTGCGGCTGCATCTGCTGGTGAGCTGCGTGCTCGTGGCCGCGGCCTTCGTGCTCTGGGACATACAAACGGCCTCGACGCTGTTTTATGATTGGCACCATCCGTTTGCCGCCATCTATACGAACGTCAACTACTACAGCTACTACCTCTCGCTGTCCGTGCCGCTGGCGGCGGCGCTGTTTGCGGCGGAGGAGAAGCCTGCCTGGCAGGCCTTTGCCGCCGCCGCCCTTGCCGCGAACGCTGCGGCGCTCGGCGTCAACCGAACGATGGGCGGCTGGGTCGCGTGTTTCTTTGCGGCAGTCTTTCTGATCGTCACGTACCGCATCGTCGACAGGAAGGTGAACCGGCGGACGCTGATCGCCGCCGCGATCCTCCTGATCTGCTTCCTGATCCCGGCGATCCTCACAGGCAACCTGCAAAAAAACGCCGCCGAGCTGCTGCGCGACCTCGGCCTGATCGCCCGGCAGGCGGAAGAGGCGGGGCACGCCGGTTCCGGCCGCTGGGGCATCTGGAAGCGCACCGTTGCGCTGATCGTGCAGCATCCGCTGTTCGGTATCGGCTTTGAGGGCATCTATGTGCGTGACTTATCCGAATATCTGCGCCAGACGCGACCGCACAACGAGTACCTGCAATATGCGCTGTTTTACGGCATCCCGGCGGGTCTTCTGTACCTTTCGGGCTGCTTCGGCGTTTTTCTCCGCGCGCTCAAGCACCGCGCGCGGCTGGATCGAACAAGCCTCGCCTGCCTGACGGCGGCATTCGGCTATCTGGTGTCTGCCTTTTTCGGCAATACGATTTTCTGCACAGCACCGCTGCTGTTTCTGTTTCTCGGCATGGGCTGCGGCGGCACGCACAACGGGGATACGGATCAAACGATATGAACGACCGCATGAGGAAACAACTGCATAGCTCGCGCGGCATGGCCCGCCTGACGGGGATCCTGCTGGCGGCGGTGACGGTGCTGCTCGTGGTGGTGATGATCCCGGTGGTGCGCGCCTACCGCGCGGAGATGCGGCGCATCGAGTGCGTCCAGTCGCTCGACAGCGCGACGCGCCAGGTCGCGGCAGACTATCTGATGCGCTATTCCGGCGACCAGACCGCGAAGGACGCAAAGTCCGTCGCCGCGGAGGCCATGCTGGGCTGGGAGGATATCTGCCCGGGCTACGGCACGGTCTACGTCGTGTCCAACAACGTGCCGGAAGGGAAGGATGGACTGCCCTTCCGCCTCGTCTGCGGCCTGCACGACACCGACCTCAAGGAGCGCGTCCGCCTGAACGCGGACTACGTGCTCGAGCAGGTGCGCGAGGCCGTGCGCGTCGCCCGCGCGAAGGAGGAATCTGCGCCCGCGCAGGTGGACGCGGCGATCAACGGCGGCACGCAGCCCGTGCTGCTGCTGGACGAGCCGAACAGCCTGCGCCGCGGCACCGGCGCCTCGATCGGCCACAAGGGCATCGAGGCCTATTACACCGTGGACGAGAACGGCGCCGTCGCCTGGTTCGTCTATGCCGACGAGAACCACGCCGCCGTCTGGCGCACCGGAGACGGCTGGACGGGCGACAGCTATTCCTGACGCGCGCGGCAGCACCGGAGAGGAGACCGCGCATGTCGATCTACATGGATAAAGGGATATTGCTTTACAGCATCGTCATGGCGGCGATTTTGGGCGCGGTGTTCGGGTCGTTCCTCAACTGCGCGGCCTGGCGCATCGCGCGGGACGAACCGTTCTGGAAGGGACGCAGCCGCTGCCCGACCTGCGGGCATACGCTCGGGGCGCTCGACCTGATCCCGATCTTCAGCTGGCTGTTTCTGCGCGGCAAGTGCCGCTGGTGCGGGGCGAAGGTCTCCGCCCGCTATATGCTGACCGAGTGCTTTTTCGCGGCGGTCACGGCCGCCTGCCTGCTGCGCTTCGACCTCACGGCGCTGTGCCTGCGCAACTGGGTGTTCCTGTGCTGCCTGTTCTGCCTGGCGCTGGTCGATCTGGAGAGCTTCGAGATCCCGGACGGCTGCCTCATCCTCGCCGCCGCGGCGTGGGTGCTGGCGCTGCCGTTCACCGGCGCGCAGGGCCGCGAGATCGGACAGAGCGTGCTTTCGGGCGTGGTATTCGGCGGAGGACTGCTGCTGCTGTCGCTCCTGCTGGATCATATTTTGCAAAAGGAGAGCCTCGGCGGGGGAGACATCAAGCTCTTCGCCGTCGTGGGACTGTATCTGGGGCTGATCGGCACGCTGTTTGCCGTGATGCTCGCGTGCATCCTGGGGCTTGCGTTCGCCCACCTCCGCCGCAGGCGCGGGGCCGAGCGCGGCAGTCCCATCCCGTTCGGCCCGGCCATCGCGGCCGCCGCGGGCGCCATGCTCCTCTGGGGCGGGCCGCTCGTCGCGTGGTACGGCGGCCTGCTGCGCGGATGAGGATCCGGAAAACAAAGAAATGAGGGCGTAAGGATGGCAAAAAAAATCTTGGGTGTGGACATCGGTTACGACCGGCTGAAGCTGGCGCTCGTCAGAGGCCGGCAGGTGGTGAAGGCCGTTTCCGTCCAGATGCCGAACCGCCTGGTGCGCGAGGGGCGCATCGTCTCGCCGGAGACGATGGGCGAGCTCATCCGCAGCACCATGCGCGAAAACGGCATCCATTGCGATCGCGCCGCGCTGGTGCTCCCGAACGAGACGGTCTTCGTGCGCAACGTCATCGTGCCGGAAATGACCGCCGACCAGCTCGTCTACAACCTGCCGTATGAGTTCCGCGATTACATCACCGACGAGCTCAAGGACTACGTATTCGACTACGCCATGATCCCGTCTGCCGAGAAGACGGACGACGGCGTGGCCGATACCTCCGCCGAGGACAGCGGCGGACGGACGATGGAGCTGCTCGCCGTCGCCGCGCCGCGCGTCGCGCTCGACGAGGCACGCGGCGTGCTGCGCAAGGCGGGCCTCAAGTTCGCCAAGGCCGCGCCCGCCGAGTGCGCCTGGATCGGCCTCATCCGCCGCATGAAGGATCAGTTCCGGCCGGAGAGCGGCGAGTACTGCATCCTTGACCTCGGATATCAGAGCATCCGCATGTATATGTTCCGGGGCGACGTGCACGTCGTCACCCGCGTGCTGGAGACCGGCATGTCCCGCATCGACGACGTGATCGCCGACGCGCGCAATGTGGACGTGCACCTCGCGCACACCTACCTGATGACGAATTACGAGGACTGCCAGAATCAGGAGTACTGCCGCAGCGCGTTTTCGAACATCGCCGTCGAGCTGATGCGCGCGCTGAATTTCTACCGCTTCAACAATCCCGACAGCCACCTGAACGACGTGTGGCTCTGCGGCGGCGGCGCCGAGATCGGCTCGCTGCGCAAGACGCTGTCGGAAACGCTGGATATGAACCTGCACGACGCAGAGGAGCTGCTGCCCGCCGGCGAGCCGTTTGAGGATTGCCACGCGCTGCTCCAGGCCGTCGGCATTACGCAGGATTGACGCGGGAGGTGAACGCAGTGGCGAAGAATGCCGCAAAAAAGAATAAGAAGATCAGCCGCGGGCGCCTGCCGGTCAAGACCTCGATCAACCTTGCCGGCCTCGGCGAGAAGCCGATCCGGGCCTCCATCGCCGTGCCCGCCATCCTTCTGATCGTGCTGGCGGCGGTCATGTTCAGCAAGGTCGCCGTGGTGGACCGGCTGCTGGCCGTTTCCCGCGCGGAGAATGAGGTCCGCGCCATGCAGCGCCAGGTGGACGACGGATACAAGAGGATCGCCGAGTACGGCGAGCTGACCGACACTTACGCGCACTACACCTACTCCGGCATGACGACGGAGGAGCTGCAGCGCGCCGACCGCGTCGAGGTCGCGAAGATGATCGACCGGGTCATCCTGCCGCAGCTCAACATGAGCGCGTGGTCGATCACCGGCAATCAGCTCACGCTGACCGTCACGGGCGAGACGCTGGAGGAGATCAACAAGGTCGTCGAGCATCTCAAGCAGGAGGACATCGTCGACTTCTGCAAGGTCACCACCGCCACGACCAACGAGACCGCCGTCTCGGCGGACGAACTGCCGGTCTCCACGGTCACCGCCCGCATCACCGTGTACCTGATCGACGTGCTGGAGGGGAATGCCGGATGAAGATTTTGAGCCGTGATTTTACGACGCAGGAGAAGGTCATCCTGCTGATCCTGTGCATCTTCCTCGTGGGGCTTGCGTACTATCAGTTCGTGGATAAGCCGGTGCGCACCTCGCTCGCGCGCGCCGAGAGCGAGAAGGCCGCGCTCGAGGTCGAGCTCCAGGCCGTCCAGGCCAAGAATGCGCAGCTCAAAAAGATGCAGGACGAGATCAACCAGGTCACCTCGGGCGACGCGGTCAGCGTCATGCCGAGCTACAACAACAGCAAGGCCGTCATCACCCTGCTCGACGAGGTGCTGGGCTCGATGAAGTATTCGATCAACTTCTCGAACGTCACGCGCAGCGGCGACCAGATCCGCCGCAACATTTCGGTCAGCTTTACCGCGCCGAACTACTCCACGATGGAGACCGTGCTCGAGCGGCTGACGCACTCGGAGTTCCGCTGCCTGATCGACAATGTGAGCTGCTCGCGCGGGAACGCGCGCTACACGAACGATCTTGTCAGCGTTAACCTGACGGCGACGTTCTACGAGACGATGGTGGGCGGCACGAGCGATTCCGGCCTGCCGTCCGACTCTGCGGCGGCGCGCTGAAAACAAGAAAAAGCGGGTGCGGTGAGCGATGCTCACCGCGCCCGCTTTGCTTGTTTTGCTCAAAAAACGGCAGGAAAAAGAAAGAAGTTGCAAATCTGCGGCGCAGCGTGTAGAATAGCGGTAACCTTGCGAGAGCCGAAAAGGAGGGAAAAGGTATGAGACCCGACGGAACCAGAGTCAAGGACGAAAGCGCGATCGTGCAGGCGATCCCTTACATTATGCCGCACCGCTATGACGCGCAGAACTTTTTCAGCGATTATGCCGATATGGAGGTGCTGCGCAGCTACGTGCACCGCAAGCGCAGGGAAGGCGTGCGCATCTCGTACATGAGCCTTGTGCTCGCGGCGTATTATAAGGCGTACCTGGAGAATCCCAAGGTCAACCGCTTCATCATGAACCGGAAGATCTATCAGCGCAACCACTTCTGCGTGAGCTTCGTGATCCTCAAGACCCGCGCGGACGGCACGCCCGACGAGACGACCTGCAAGGTCTTCTTCACGCCGGAGGACGACGTGGTGTCCATCAATCGCAAGATCGAGGAGATCATCGAGAAAAACCACGAGTCGACGCACGACAACGCGACGGACAAGTTTGCCAACTTCATGTTCTCCGTGCCGCTGCTGCCGGGCCTCGTGATCGGCCTTGCCAGCTTTCTGGACAAGCACGGCTGGCTACCGCGCGCGATCATCGACCTGAGCCCGTTCCACACGAGCCTGTTCATCACGAACCTGGCCTCGATCAACATGGGAGACATCTATCACCACTGCTATGAGTTCGGCACGACGGGCGTGTTCATCAGTATGGGCCGGCCGATCGCGAACTACGTCAGCGGCGAGTACCGCAAGAAGCTGATGCCGCTGTCCGTCGTGATGGACGAGCGCATCTGCACGGGCGTTGAGTATTCGCGCTTCTGCAAGAGCTTCCAGCACTATCTCGCCCACCCGGAGGAAACGGAGAACCCGTCGGCGCTGCCCGAAAAGGGCGCGGCGCCGGAGGCGGAGAAAACGGATGAAACAAAAGAAGAAGCGGCGGTGTGAACCGCCGCTTCTCTTTTTTGCGTGAGCTGCCCGCGACGCCCTCAGGCGGGGAGAATGCGGGCCCGTCCGGCGTCTACTCGCGGCGCAGAGCGGGCGGAGACGCGCGCGATGAACGCATCGCGCAGGGTCTTGTCCTGCCACAGATGAAGCGCCGTGCGGCTGAGGAAAAAGAACAGACAAAACAGAACGAACAACATCTATCATCGCCTCCTGGTCTGCAGCATAGCACGAAGAGTTATCAAAGTAAAACTGTTATATTCGGTATATATTACAGGAAAAAACTGTTAATTTGCGGCGGACGGCGCGGTAGCGTGCGGGAGAGGGATTCAGACCTCCCACGGGCCGAGCTCCATCTGCTGCAGCGCCGTTTTGGCCGGATGATAAAGGCGGCGGCCGGTGCAGTCGAAGCGGGAGCCGTGACAGGGGCAGTCCCAGGTCTTCTCTTCGTCATTCCATTGAAGGCGGGCGCCCCGGTGCGGACAGACCGGGGAGACGGCGCAGAGCGTGCCGTCCTCCCGGCGATAGACGCCGTAGACCCTGCCGTGGTGCCGCACGAAGCCGGCGTGTCCCGGCGCGATGCCGGCGGCAGCACGCTCTGCCGCCGTGGAGAGCCGCTGCGCCTTGCCGCGCACGGCGTAGAGCGCGCCCTCCATCATCGCCTCGATCGAGGCGGAGGGGAAGAAGCGCGCGGGCGAGAACACGTCGGCATACGGGTAGTGCCTGCCGAGGAGCGAGGCGGTCAGGAGCGTCGCGGCAACCATGCTGCCCGTCATGCCGCAGCCGCCGAAACCGGTCGCCACGTGCAGATACGGCGTCGCGGGGGAGTACTGCCCGATATAGGGCACGCCGTCGAGCGTGACGCAGTCCTGCGTCGACCAGGCGCCGACCTCGTGCGCCTGCGGGAACCAGAGCCGCGCCTGCGCGCGCAGCGCCGCAAAGCTGTCGCCGCCCGTGCCGCAGCGGCGGCGCCCGCCGCCGAGGATGAGGCGGTCCCCGTACTGCTGGAAGCTCCAGCCCTCCGTGCCGGCGTCGAGATACCAGCCATCCAGCGGCGGCGCACCCTCGAGCGCAAGCAGGCAGCCCTGCTCCTGCCGCAGACGCAGCCGGTAGAGGCCCCAGCGCTCCAGCATCGGCCAGCGCGTGGCGACAACGATCTGCCCGGCCTCGACGCGGCCACCGTCGCAATATACGGTGCGGCCGCGGATATCCCGGACGGGGGAATGCTCGAAAACCGTGAGGCCGGGCAGCAGCGCTGCAAGAAAGGGCAGGGGCGCGAACTGCGCCTGATGCTCAAAGCACAGCGCCTCGCGCACGGGGAAGGGCAGGGCGTCGATGGCGCGGAGCGTGACCGGCGCGCCGAGGGCCCGCGCGGCCTCCAGCTCCTCCAGAAGATCCGGCCCGTTCGGCGCGGCATAGACGCAGGAGCGCTGCTCCCGAAAATCGCAGGTGATCCCGCGCGCGGCAATCAGATCGCGATATTGCCTGACCGCGTGCAGCTGCGCCGCCAGGTATTGCCGCGCCAGGTGCATGCCGAAATCGCGGATGAGCCGCGCGCAGAACAGGCCGCGCTGTGCGGAGATGCGGGCCGTCGTGCGTGCGGTCACGCTGCCGGCGAGGCGATCCTCCTCGAGCAGCACGACGCGCAGCCCGCTCTCGTGCAGGAAAAACGCAGTCAGGATGCCGGCCATGCCGCCGCCGACGACCGCGGCGTCGGCGCGGAGGGATTCCGCGAGCCGCGGAAAAGCGGGCAGAGCGCCCTCGTTCCAAAGCGTGTTCATGTGCGCCTCCGACGATTGGTTTTCCGTAGCTTTCCCCGGCGCGCCTTTCCTATCCCTGCCTGAATTGGAAATCATTGTGCCTTGCCAAAAAGGTTACAAAGCGGTTACAATTTGAGCAGAAAGGAGGAAATTTCCCATGAAGAAGAAACTTGCCAAAGGGCTTTGCAGCCTTGCCGCCATACTGCTGCTGACGGCGCCCGCCAGCGCCGCGAACGCCTACACGGTCGTGCGCGGCGACACGATGTGGAAGATCGCGTCCCGGTGGCAGGTCGGCACGTCAGAGCTGATCGCGGCAAACCCGCAGATCGAGGATCCGAATCTCATCTATCCCGGCGACCGCCTGACGATCCCAACGCTCGACGCCTCCGTTCACAGCTATGAGCAGGAGGTGGTCCGCCTCGTGAACGCGGAGCGCGCAAAACACGGCCTTGCCGCGCTGACGGAGGACTGGGAGCTCGCGCGGGTCGCGCGCTATAAGTCGCAGGACATGCACGACCGGCGCTATTTCGACCACGTGAGCCCGACCTACGGCACGCCGTTCGAGATGATGCGCGCCTTCGGCATCCGCTACCGCACGGCGGGCGAGAACATCGCCATGGGATATCGGACGCCGGCGGCGGTCGTGCAGGCGTGGATGGATTCCGCGGGCCACCGCGCGAACATCCTGAACGCGTCGTACACAAAGATCGGCGTTGGTTACGTGGCAAGCGGGCACTATTGGACGCAGCACTTCACGGGATGAGCAAAGCCGTCCGCCGGGCAGAACGCCCGGCGGACGGCTTTTTATGCGCGGAGGGAAATACTATGCGGTGCCGACCTCCAAAATAAGGGTTGAGTTTTGCGGCAAATCAGCTTATAATGATTCCATTATGGAGGCTGTGTGCCCGAGGCGAATGCCCCGGGCGCGGCCGCCCATTCCGTTTTCGGGAGGTCGTCGTATGGAGCAATACCTGTCTGTCGGTTTTTTCGGCGCGGTTGTCGCGCTGATCTTCGCCGCTTTGCAGCGCCGGAAGGTGCTGTCCTATTCCGAGGGCGACGAGGTCATGCGCAAGATCGCGTCTTCGATCCGTGAGGGCGCGAACGCCTATCTGAAGAACCAGTACACCACCGTCGCCAAGGTCTTCGGCGTGGTGTTCGTGCTGCTGGTGATCATGGCGTTCGCCTCGAACGGGCGCATCCTGTCCCGGTTCACGCCCTTTGCGTTCCTCACCGGCGGCGTCTTTTCGATGCTTGCCGGCTTCATCGGCATGCGCATCGCCACCAGCGCCAACGCCCGCACCGCGCAGGCGGCGAGCGAGAGCCTGAACCGCGGCCTGCGCGTGGCGTTCTCGTCCGGCTCGGTCATGGGCTTCACCGTGGTGGGCCTCGGCCTGCTGGACGTGACGATGTGGTTCTTCCTGCTGCGCTACGCCTTCGGCGTCAGCGATCCCACGGCACTCGGAAACATCATGGTGATGAACGGCATGGGCGCGAGCTTCATGGCGCTGTTCGCCCGCGTGGGCGGCGGCATCTATACCAAGGCGGCCGACGTCGGCGCCGACCTTGTCGGAAAGGTCGAGGCTGGCATTCCCGAGGATGACCCGCGCAACCCCGCGACCATCGCGGACAACGTGGGCGACAACGTGGGCGACGTGGCCGGCATGGGCGCCGACCTCTACGAGAGCTACGTCGGCTCGATCCTTGCGACCTTCGCGCTGGGCGCGGCGGGCGGCTACGGCTTCGGCGGCATGCTGCTGCCCGTGGCGCTTGCGGTGTGCGGCATCCTGTGCTCGATCCTCGGCTCCTTCCTCGTCAAGACGAAGGAGGATGCGACGCAGGAATCGCTGCTGCGCTCGCTGCGCACCGGCACCTATACGGCCGCCGGCCTTTCGGCCGTGCTGGCCGCGCCGCTGACGTATTTCATCGTGGGCTCATGGGGCGTGTACGTCGCGATCCTGTGCGGTCTCGTCGGCGGCTGCGTGATCGGCTATTTCACCGAGTACTACACCTCCGATACCTACAAGCCGACCCAGAAGCTGGCCGACGCGTCGGAGACCGGCTCGGCCACGATCATCATCGGCGGCATCGCGCTGGGCCTGCGCTCCACGATGACCTCGATCCTGATCGTGGCGGCGGCGGTGCTGGTGAGCTATTTCGCCGCCGGCGGCACGGTCACGATCGTGGACGCGGCGGGCCACTTCACCGCGGCGTTCAATCAGGGACTCTACGGCATCGGCATCGCGGGCGTCGGCATGCTCTCGACGCTGGGCATCACGCTGGCCACGGACGCCTACGGCCCGGTGGCGGACAACGCGGGCGGCATCGCGGAGATGAGCCTCATGCCGGACGAGGTGCGCGAGCGCACCGACGCGCTGGACTCCCTCGGCAATACGACCGCCGCCACCGGCAAGGGCTTCGCCATTGGTTCCGCCTCGCTCACGGCGCTGGCACTGCTGGTGAGCTACGTGAACATCGTGCAGGAGCGCACGGACGAGGTGCTGAACTTCACCCTGACCTCGCCGACGGTGCTGGTGGGCCTGTTCATCGGCGCGATGCTGACGTTCGTATTCTCGGCGCTGACGATGGAGGCGGTGCAGACGGCGGCGCAGTCCATCGTGGTGGAGGTGCGCCGGCAGTTCCGCGAGATCGAGGGGATCATGGAGTTCAAGGCCGACCCCGATTACGCGAGCTGCGTGGCGCTGTGCACGAAGGGCGCGCTGCATGAGATGGTCGTGCCCGCGCTGATCGCGATCGTCGTGCCGCTGGCCACCGGCCTGCTGCTCGGCCCCACGGGCGTCGTGGGCCTGCTGGGCGGCGTGAGCGTCACGGGCTTCGCGATGGCGGTGTTCATGTCGAACGCCGGCGGCGCGTGGGACAACGCGAAGAAGTACATCGAATCCGGCCATCACGGCGGCAAGGGCTCGTATCAGCACAAGGCTACCGTCGTGGGCGACACGGTGGGCGATCCGTTCAAGGATACCTCCGGCCCGTCGCTGAACATCCTCATCAAGCTCTGCTCCACGGTCTCCATCGTGTTCTCGGGACTGGTGCTGTCGTGGAACCTGATCGGACTGCTGTAAGATAGGGAGGAAAGGAATCATGGAGCTGAAGAATTTTGACCAGATGCTCGACCTGCTGCCACAGCTCGACCGCCCGCGCCGTGTGGTTCTCGCCGGCTCCGACGGCGAGAACATGCTCAAGGGTCTCTTCGCCGCACAGGAGGCCGGCTTTGCCCAGCCCGTGCTCGTGGGCGACCGCGCCCGCACCATCACCAAGCTCGAGGAGCTCGGCCTTGCGAACGAACCCTACACGATGGTCGACACGATGCCCGGGCAGAACGTCGCCTCCGCCGCCATCGACGTCATCCGCTACGGCGAGGGCGACATCCTGATGCGCGGCAACATGCTCACGCGCGATTTTCTGATCCCGGTGGTCAACTCCGCGACGGGCCTGCGCGAGGAGAAGAGCATCCTCAGCCACGTTTCGCTCGCCTCCATGCCGGACTATCCGAAGCTGCTGGCGCTGGCCGACATGGCGGTCATCATCCGCCCGGACATCAGCAAGAAGCGCGCCATCATCCGCAACACGGTTGCGGCGCTCCGGGCGCTCGGCATTGAGCGGCCCAAGCTCGCGATGCTCTCCCTGATCGAGAAGGGCACCTTCCACATGCAGGACACGATCGAGGCGCAGAGCCTCGTGTTCGAGCATCAGCGCCGCCCGATCGCGGACTGCGAGCTCTGGGGCCCGATCTCGTACGATCTGATCATCAGCAAGGAGGCCGCGCGTCTGAAGAACTACGCCTGCCCCTGGACGGGCGGCGGATTCGACGGCATCATCGCCCCCGAGCTGATCACCGCGAACACGCTGCTCAAGAGCTGGCTGATTCATGCGCACAGCCACGTCTGCGGCGCGGTGATGGGCGCGAAGGTGCCCATCGCGCTGACCAGCCGCTCCGCGAGCGAACAGGAGGCGTTTCTCTCCGCGGCGTTCTGCACGATCCTCGAGCACGAGCTCTGGAAGAAGGAAAAGTGACGAAAAGCGTCCCGCACCCGAATGGGCGCGGGACGCTTTTTGATCGGCAGGGATTCAGTGCTGATATTCGAATTCTAGGTCGTACATGCTCACGATGTCGCCGTCGCGGATGCCGAGCTCCTCGAGCTGGCGGAAGACGCCGTTCTCGCGCAGCATTCGGTCGAAATACATGCGGCTTTCGTAGTCGGAGAAGTTGATGTTCGCCATCAGCCTCTCCAGCCACTTGCCGGAGACGATGTAGGTATCGTCCTCGATCCGGATGTCGAGCGGCTCGCTCGCGTCGATCTCCGGCGGGCGCGGAACGAACGTGGGCTCGTAGACCGTGACGGGAGGGAGCGTCGCGAGCGTTTCCGCGATCTTGCGCGTCAACTCGCGCGTGCCCGTGTGCGACGCGGCGGAGAGGGGGAACAGCGGCCAGCCGAGCGGCGCGACGTGCGCGCGGAGCGCCTCGAGCAGGGCAGGGTCCGCCATGACGTCCGTCTTGTTCGCCGCGACGATCTGCGGCCGTGCGGCGAGCTCCGGCGACCAGCGGGCGAGCTCGGCATTGATCGCGTCGAAATCCGCGACCGGGTCGCGCCCCTCGCTGCCGGACACATCCACCACGTGGACGAGCAGGCGGCAGCGGTCGATGTGGCGCAGGAAATCGTGCCCGAGGCCGGCTCCCTCGCTCGCGCCCTCGATGATGCCGGGAATGTCCGCCATCACAAAGCTCACGCCGTCGTCCACGTAGACCACGCCGAGGTTGGGAAAGAGCGTGGTGAAGTGATAGTTTGCAATCTTGGGCCGCGCCTTGGAAACGACGGAGAGCAGCGTGGACTTGCCGACGTTCGGAAAGCCGATCAGGCCCACGTCTGCAAGCAGCTTGAGCTCGAGCACCACGTCGTGGCTCTCGCCCTCGAGGCCGGCCTTCGCAAAGCGCGGCACCTGACGGGTGGGGGTCGCGAAATGCGCGTTGCCCCAGCCGCCGCGCCCGCCGCGGCAGAGCACAAAGGGCTCGCTGTCGGACATGTCCTTGATGATCTCATTCGTCTCCGCGTCGCGCACGAGCGTGCCGCGCGGCACGCGGATCGTGAGGGGCTTGCCGCTCTTGCCGTTGCGGCGCGCGCCCTGACCGTCCATGCCGTTCTCGGCCACGTATTTGCGCTTGTAGCGAAAGTCCATCAGCGTGGACATGTTGTCGTCCACGACGAGGACGATGTCGCCGCCGTCGCCGCCGTCGCCGCCGTCGGGCCCGCCCGCGGCGACGTATTTTTCGCGGTGAAAGGCGACTGCGCCGCCGCCGCCCTTGCCGGCGCGCACGCTGATGCGCGCAGTGTCAATGAAGCCTGCTGCCATGGAAGCACCTCCCGAGTGGTTCTCAGTATGCCCGGTTTTGCGCGCGGCAGGGCAGGGCAGCCCTCAAAAAGAAAACCCCGAGCGACCGCTCGGGGTTCCTTGCTTTCTCACTGCTCGGTGGGGTAGACGCAAGCCTGCTTGCGATCCTTGCCGAGACGCTCGAAACGGAGCACGCCGCTCTCCTTGGCGTAAAGCGTATCGTCGGAGCCGATGCCGACGTTCACGCCCGGGTGGATGTGGGTGCCGCGCTGACGAACAAGAATGTTGCCCGCGAGAACGTACTGACCGTCGGCGCGCTTGGGCCCAAGACGCTTGGACTTGGAATCGCGGCCGTTCTTGGTCGAGCCCATACCTTTTTTATGGGCAAAAAACTGAAGACCGATGTTCAGCATGATAAGAAGCCATCCTTTCTTTGAGAATGAGGAGGCTCAAGCCTCCAGAACTTCGATGTTGTCCGGGTGCTCCTCGTGCAGTACCGCAAGGTAGAGCATCAGGCCCGAGAGCGCTGCCTGCGCGGCGTGTTCGTCGCGGTCGGAAAGACCGCCGGGGAGCCGGAAGGAGATCGAGCCGGACTTTTCGCGCACCTTGACGCTGGCCGCGAGGCCGAGCACGTCGTTCACGGTGGCCTCCACCAGACGCACGGCGCTCGTGATCGCGGCGCAGACAATGTCGCTGCCCGGATCCGCATAGCCGCTGTGGCCCGCAACGTCGAAGCCCGTGATGCGCTTTCCCTCCGTGAGGAACTTGACGGTCGTCATCTCAGACGCTGATCTTGCCGATCTCGACCTTGGTGTAGGGCTGACGATGACCCTGGCGTTTGCGGTAGCCCTTCTTGGGAGCATACTTGAAGACGCGGATCTTCTTGCCCTTACCGTTCTTGACGACCTTCGCCGCGACCGTGGCGCCCGCGACCGTGGGAGCACCGAAGGTGGTGTTCTCGCCGTCAACGATGGCCAGGACCTCGTCGAACGTCACCTCGTCGCCCGCCTCAACGGGGAGCTTCTCGATAAACAGCGTGTCGCCCTCCGCGACGCTGTACTGCTTACCGCCGGTAACGATGATAGCCTGCATTTGCTGCACCTCTTTCCTTGATTACGGACTCGCTGTCGGGGGCGGCCGGGCATGCCGGCACTTTGTGCCCATTCAAAGCGGCTTTGCTATTATAACGGTGTTTGCAAGGCTTGTCAAGTATTATTTTTTGCGCGGACGTGGGGGCTCAATCGCTGTCCTTCACGGTGCCGGGCGCCGCCGCGCCGCCGGCGTAGGAGATCGCGCCGCGGCCGTATTTCTCGCGGATCTTCGCCATGGCGCTTTCGATCTTCTCCTGCTTTTCCAGCGTCTGCGGCGCGTCGCCGAGCAGGTCGATCTGCTGGCAGGTCTCCTGCGCGTCCGTCAGGTGCGTCGCCGTGACGGAGAGCAGGCGGATTGGCGTCGGCGGCTTCCATGCGAGGTGCAGCAGCTCGAGTGCGGCGTCCTCGATCTCGCGCATCAGGTGCGTGGAGTGCGGCAGCAGCTTCTGGCGGGAGACGGTCTTGAACCGGCTGTCCTTCAGCGCAAGCTGCACGCCGCCGCAGTAGAGCCCGTGCCGCCGCAGCCGCATGGCCACCGAGTCCGACAGCAGAGCGACGCCGGTGCGCAGCTCGTCCCAGGTCGTGAGATCGCGCCGGAACGTCGTCGAGTTGCCGACGGATTTGACCGGTTCGCGCTCGCCCGCGTCGTGTACGGGCGAATTGTCCAGTCCGTTGGCGTAGCGGTGGAGCTGCACGCCCAGCTTGCCGAGCAGCGTCTCGAGCATCTCCTCGCTGCACGCGGCCAGCTCGCCGATCGTGTGCACGCCGTACTGCGCGAGCACGTCGCCCGCGGCGCGGCCGACGAACAGCAGGTCGCGCACCGGCAGGGGGTAGACGATCTGCTGCCAGCCCTCCGGCGGGATGACGGTCGTGGCGTCCGGCTTTTTATAGTCGCTGCCGAGCTTGGCGAAGACCTTGTTGAAGGACACGCCCACCGAGATCGTCAATCCCAGTTCGCGCCGGATGCGCGCGCGGAGCGCGTCCGCAAACGCCCTTGCGTCGCCGCCGAAGAGGTGGAGCGAGCCGGTGATGTCCAGCCAGCTCTCGTCGATGCCGAAGGGCTCGATCCGGTCGGTGTAGTCGTAATAGATCGCGTTCACGCGGCGGGAGTATTCGGAGTAGAGCGCGTGGTGCGGCGGCAGCAGCACGAGACCGGGACACTTGCGCTTCGCCTGCCAGATCGTCTCGGCGGTCTTGACGTCGAAACGCTTGGCCGGTTCGTTCTTTGCGAGAATGATGCCGTGGCGCTCCTCCGGGTCGCCGCAGACGGCGACGGGCACGTCGCGCAGCTCCGGGTGGGAGAGCAGCTCCACGCTGGCGTAAAAGCTGTTCAGATCGCAATGCAGGATGATGCGCGCCATCGCGGCCGCCTCCTTTTCTTTCGTCATCACCATCATAGCACAGAGCGCGGAATGGAACAAGCGTTTTAGCAAAAAAAGAAACACCGCGACGCGGCGCTTCCTTTTGTCGATGTTTGAAAAAGAGACAGGTGCGTCCTGCGGCGCTTACTTGCTGCGCACGTTCCGATCCGCCCAGAAGAAGAGTGCGAGCGAGCCGGGGCCGATGTGCGAGCCGGTGACGGGCTCGTAATCGACGAAGAGGATGTCCTTCGGCGGACGGTTGCGCTTGAGCAGGGAGACGAGGTAATTCGCATCGTCCAGACAGTCGGCGTGGGCGACGCCGATCATCTGCTGCTCCGGCGCGACCGCGTATTTGTCGTAGCGCGCGGCGAGCTCCTCGATGACCTTCCTGCGGCCGCGCACCTTGCCGGCCTGGACGATCTGGCCGAGCTCGTTGCCTTTGAGGATGGGCTTGATGTGCAGCATGGTGCCCACGATCGTCGCCACGCCGGACAGGCGTCCCGTCGCCCGCAGGTATTTGAGGTCGTCCACCGTGAAGATCGAGCACATATGCCACATCTGCTCGTTCAGGATGTCGGCCGTTTCGTCGATCGTCTTGCCCTGTTCGCGCAGCTCGGCGCCGCGCAGCACCTGCAGTCCCTCGCCGAGCGAGGCGGTGCGCGTGTCCACGCAGCGGATGCGCCGCTCGGGATAGCGCTCGCGCAGCTCGGCCGCGGCGATCTCGGCGGAGGCATAGGACCCGCTGATGCCGGAGGACATGCTCACAAACAGCACGTCCCGCCCGGATTTGAGCAGCGGCTCGAAGCAGTCGAGATAGCGCTGCGGCGGGATCTGCGAGGTCGTGACCTTGACGCCGGCGCGCATGGCCTTGAAGAACCCGTCGGCGTCGAAGTCCTCCGCCTCGAGGTCGATGTGTTCGGCGTCGTTGATATAGAAGGAAAAGGGCAGGATCGTCAGCTCATACTGCCGGATGAGCCGACTCGGGAGATTGGCGGACGTATCGGTAACGATGGCAAAGGACATGGCAGCCTCCTAATCGTTATGGTCTTTTGCGCGCAGCCGCTTTTCACTTATCATAGGAGAAATTTGCGGCAAAGTCAAGCGCAAAGGCGTGATATTTGCGGGAAATGAACGGCGGGGAAGCGCGGCGGAAAGCGCTTGCTTTATACGGCGAAGTGGTATAAAATAGCAGTAGCGGCGGCTTGACCGCAAACGAAACGAAAGCGGCGCCCGACTGCGCCGCGGAACGGAGAGCAACATGAGAACGGAAGAAAAGCTCAATATGACCATGCTCTGCGATTTTTACGAGCTGACGATGGCGAACGGCTATCTGAGCGCCGGTTATCAGGATCGCATCACCTACTTTGACGCGTTTTTCCGCGCCGTGCCGGACAAGGGCGGCTTTGCCATTGCGGCCGGCCTCGAGCAGCTGATCGACTACATCGAGAACCTGCATTTCGACGAGGCGGACATCGAATACCTGCGCGGCAGAAAGCTCTTCAGCGAGGATTTCCTCGAATACCTGCGCAACTTCAAATTCACCGGCGACATTTACGCCGTGCCCGAGGGCACGCCGATCTTCCCGAAGGAGCCGATGGTCACCGTCCGTGCGCCCGCGATCGAGGCGCAGCTGATCGAGACCTTCACGCTGCTTACGCTGAACCACCAGAGCCTGATCGCAACGAAGGCGAACCGCATCGTTCGCGCCGCGAACGGCCGTGCGGTCATGGAGTTCGGCTCCCGCCGCGCGCAGGGCACCGCCGCCGCGATCGACGGCGCGCGCGCCGCGTATATCGCCGGCTGCGTCGGCACGGCCTGCACGATCTCCGACCAGCTTTACGGCACGCCTGCGCTCGGCACCATGGCGCATGCCTGGGTGCAGATGTTCGACAGCGAGTATGAGGCCTTCGAGACCTACTGCCGCCTGTATCCGACGAACGCGACGCTGCTGGTCGACACCTATAACACGCTCAAATCCGGCATCCCGAACGCGATCCGCGCGTTCAACGAGGTGCTGAAGCCCCTCGGCATCACCAAGTGCGGCATCCGGCTCGACTCGGGCGACATTGCCTATCTCTCGCGCAAGGCGCGCCAGATGCTGGATGAGGCCGGGTGGGAGACCTGCACCATCACGGTGTCCAACTCGCTGGACGAGTACCTGATCCGCGACCTGTGGCTGCAGGACGCGAAGATCGACGCGTTCGGCGTCGGCGAGCGGCTGATCACCGCGCGCAGCGAGCCGGTTTTCGGCGGGGTCTACAAGCTCGTCGCCGTCGAGGATGAGCAGGGCAACGTCATCCCCAAGATCAAGATCAGCGAGAACGTCGGCAAGATCACGACGCCGCACTTCAAGAAGATCTACCGTTTCTTCGGGCGCGACACAGGCAAGGCCATCGCGGACTATCTCTGCGTCCACGACGAGACGGTGGACGATTCCGGCACGCTGGAGATCTTCGATCCCGACGCCACCTGGAAGCGCAAGGTCGTCTACGACTTCGAGGCCCGTGAGCTGATGGTGCCCATCTATCAGCATGGCAAGCTGGTCTACGAGCGCCCCGGCCTCGAAGAGATCAAGCGCTACTGCGCCGAGCAGGTCGACTCCCTCTGGGACGAGGTCAAGCGCTTCGATAACCCCCACAACTACTACGTCGACCTTTCGCAGAAGCTTTACGATATCAAGCAGAGCCTGCTGCGGGAGAACGGAGAGAAGAACCGCTGACCGAACGCCGCGGCCGCCGCGGAAAGGAGGATCTATGAAGAGCTTTCGCCTGCAGCAGAGAGGGGAGCGCCGCATCGCCGCGGCGCTGCGCCTTGCGCTCGTCGCGGTGCTGCTGGCGGCGCAGATCGCCTTCGTGGTTCTCCTGGCGCTGTTCCTCGAGCAGAACGCGGCGTACTTCTACGCGGCGCTGCAGATCGCGGCGGTGATCGTCGCCGTCCGGCTCTACAACCACCGCGGCGACGAGATGTATAAGTTCAGCTGGATCATCCTGATCCTTGCGGCGCCCGTCATCGGCCTGATCCTCTATCTGCTCTGGGGCGGCAACTCGCAGCGCAAGCGGCTGAAGCGGGCCGGCGTGCAGCGCGAACCGGAGCCGGAGAGCGCCCGCGCGCGCAGTGAGATGAACCTGGACAAGCTGACGCGCGCGATGCCGAATTGGGCGCGCCTTGCGAATTACCTGGATCGCCGCGGCTTCTTCCTGTATCAGAACACGAAAGCGGCGTATTTTCCCGAGGGCAGGCTGCTGCTGGACGATCTGATCGCACATGTCGAAACGGCCGAGCACTTCATCTTTCTCGAATACTACATCCTTGCGGAGGGGAAGATCTGGGATCGCCTGTTCCGGGCGCTGTGTGACCGCGCGCGCGCCGGCGTGGAGGTCAAGATCGTTTTCGACGATTTCGGCAACATCCGCCGCTTCCGCGGCGAGACGATCGACGCGCTGCGCGCCGAGGGCATCGAGGTCAGGATCTTCAACCCGGTGCACAAATACGTGAACCGCCTCTACTTCAACTATCGCGACCACCGCAAGATCGCCTGCATCGACGGGGATCTGGCCTACACGGGCGGCACGAACGTCGCGGACGAGTACGCCAACCTCATCACCCGCTTCGGCTATTGGAAGGACAGCGGCCTGCGCCTGGCCGGCGAGGGCGCCTGGGGACTGACGGCGCGCTTCCTCGAGATGTGGCGCTTTCTGGGCGGCGAGGTGCACCGCGAGGACGATTATTACCGCCCGCACACGGCGGAGCCGGCGGAGGGCTTTTGCCAGCCCTTCACCGACGGGCCGCAGAACAACCCGGACAATCCTGCGGAGGAGACCTACCTGCAGCTGATCGCAAGCGCCAAGCGATTTCTGTATATCACGACGCCGTATTTCATCCCGGACAGCAGCGTGATCCGCGCGCTGTGCATCGCGGGCGACGGCGGGGTGGACGTGCGGTTGATGCTGCCCGGCATCCCGGATCACCGCTTCACCGACCTGCTGGCGGATTCCTACGTGGGCGAGCTGCTGGAGCATGGTGTAAAGGTATATCGCTATACACCCGGCTTTCTGCATGCCAAAAGCGTCATGGTGGATCGGGAGGTCGCCTTTGTCGGCACGGTGAACATGGACTATCGCAGCTTCGAGCTGCACTATGAGGACGGCGTGCTGCTTTACGGCATGGGCGTGGTGGAGGATCTGCTGGAGGATCTGGACGCCGTCGCGGCGCAGAGCCGTCAGGTCACGCTGGAGGAATGGAAAAAGCGGAAATGGTACCGCCGCGTCCTTGAGCCGCTGCTGCGCATCTTCGCCATCTGGATGTGAGCGCACTTTTTTGATTTACCCCTTGACAAATCGTAAAGTCCCGCTATAATAATTAATGTTCGTCAGGCGAACATAGCGGGTTTGTGTAATGGTAGCACACCGGACTCTGACTCCGTTTGTGAGGGTTCGAATCCTTCACCCGCTGCCAAAAAGAAAAGCCTTGAAACATTACGTTTCAAGGCTTTTCTTTTTCTGTGGATTTTTGTGCCGTCCGTGATGCGGCTCGGCGTCGATCAGTACTGGATTAGCAGGGAGGACGTTCCCTGTTCTTCGCTGCGGGATCGAAGGATGATGTCGATGAGAACGTCGACGTGTTCGCGGGCCTTTTGCTCGGCCAGCGCGGCGTTTCGGGAAAGGATCGCCTCGATCAGCGCGGCGTGCTCGCGGTAGGAGGCCTGAACGCGGGCGGTGCCGGTATTGAGGCTCCTGTAGCTGAAGAGCGACACCTGCTCCAGAATGTTGACGCCGAGACGCGCGAGCTGGTCGTTCTTGGCAGCGGCGTAGATCAGCTTGTGAATGTCCGTACCGAGGCGCAGGATCCTGAACGAATCGCCGGAGGAGCTGGATTCCTTCATTTCCTCCAATGCCGTGCAGAGCGCTTTCGCATCCTCCTCGTCAAAATTCTTCGCCGCCTGATAGGCGGCGACCCCCTCCAGCGCCTTGCGGATATACAGCGCGTCGAGGGCCTTTTTGTTGTTTCCGTGCGTCACGTACATGCGCCGGTTGGTGCGTTTTTCCAGAAAACCCTCGGTCTCCAGGCGCTTGATGGCGCTGCGCACCGGAGAACGGCTCATGCTCAGCTGGCTGGCGATCGATTCCTCGATGATCTGCGAGCCGGGCGGATAAACGCCTTTGATGATGGCTTGCTTGAGCTGCATATAAGCCGTATTTTCAAAGTTTGCCGTGTCGTTTCTGCTCATAAGTGCTCCTGTACACATTCCCGATGTATGGTGGGCAAACGTCCTGCGGCTCTGCGGCGACTGCAGCGGACAGGAATGCGGGAGGGAAGGGGTAGAGCCGCGTCGTCTGCCGATCCGCTCATTTCATTGTTGATTCTGTATTATAGCGGAAGATTTCCTGTTTGTAAAGACGATTTCCTGAGGATTCCGCACTGCATCCGGCAAAAGACGGACGAAAGAGCAGTTCTGTCAAATGAAAATTTAGTTAATATGAACAAAGAACGCTGTAAATAATGGGCGGTTCCGATAAAATATTGCAAAGGTATTGACAAACTTTAAAATGTATACTATTTTGTATACAAAAGAGGCGGAGCGAGAGCTTTGTCACAGAAAAGCTTTGCGCGACCGATTCACTGTAGCAGAGGCTGATCCCGGAGGACACAGCGCTGCTGCACGCTCGGAAAACCGCAAAAGAATGAGAGGCGGCATCATGGATCAGTTGCTGACGGGAAAGGTCGTTATCGTGACCGGCGGCGCTCAGGGCCTGGGCTATGCCATGGCGAAGGGCTGCGCGGAAAGCGGTGCGACCGTGGCGATTGCAGATATCAACGAATCGGTGCTCAAAGCGGCAGAGGAAGCGCTGCAGGCGGAAGGGCTGTCCTGCATGGCGCTTCGGATGGACGTCACGGATCCGGAGCAGGTGCACACAGCCGTCGATGCCGTCGTCGCGCGCTGCGGCCGCCTGGACGGGCTGGTCAATAACGCCGGGATCGCCAGCAAGGTGGCGTTTCTGGATTCGACCGTGGAGGAGTTCGACCGCGTGATCCGCGTGAATCTCCGCTCAGTCTATCTCTGCTGCCGCGCCGCGGCGGACGTCATGGTGAAGCAGAGGTCGGGTTCGATCGTCAATATTGCCTCTGTTGCGGCAAGAAACGGCGGCGGGCTGATGGGGACCAGCCTGTATGCGGCGTCGAAGGGCGGCGTGCTCTCGCTGACGAAGGGTCTTGCCCGCGAGCTTGCGCCCTGCGGCGTCCGGGTGAACGCGATCGCGCCTGGCAGCATCGATACCCCGATGACCACCGCAGGCAGAGACCCTGCTGAATATGAGGCGACGCTCAGACGCATCCCCCTGCATCGGCGCGGACAGCCGCGGGATATTGTCGGCGCGGTTCGGCTGCTGCTCTCTGACGAGAGCGCCTTCATGGTCGGCGCAACGCTGGACGTAAATGGAGGCTCGTATCTGTATTGATCGCGTGCCGCGGGAGAGATCCCTGCGGTCAGAGGAGGAACTATGCTCACAAGGGAAGAACTGCTGCGGCATTACGAGACCATGGCGACGATCCGCAGCTTTGATCTGGAGGCAAAACGCGCGCGTGAAGCCGGCGAGATCCTGGGCAACGTGCACGTCTACGTCGGAGAGGAGGCCATCGCCACAGGCGTTTGCGCCTGTCTGGAACGCAAGGACTACATCGAGAGTACGCACCGCGGACACGGACATACGATCGCCAAGGGTGCGGACATCCGGGCAATGATGGCGGAACTGTACGGCAAAGCTGCCGGCTGCTGCCACGGAAAGGGCGGTTCCCAGCACATCGCGGATTTCAGCGTCGGAATGCTGGGTGCCAACGGGATCGTGGGCGGCGGCTTCGGGCTTGCGGTCGGCGCCGCGCTGGCGGCGCGGTTTCAAAAAACGGGTGCGGTCTCCGTCGTGTTCTTTGGAGACGGCGCGTCCAACCGCGGCACCTTTCACGAGGCGGCAAACATGGCGGCGGCGTGGCATCTGCCGGTGATCTTCGTGTGTGAGAACAACCGCATCGCGTGCAGCACGCCGCATGAGACCGGCGGCCAGCAGGCGGTAATGGATCTGTCCAAGCGTGCTGCAGGTTACGACATGGCAAGTTATGTGGTCAACGGCAACGACTTTTTTGCCGTCTATGACGCGATGCAGCGCCTCGTCGACCGCGCAAGGAAGGGCGAAGGCAAAGCCTGCGGTTTTCTGGAGTGCAAGACGCACCGCCCGTTCGGACATATCGTGGGCGACGCGCAGCGTTACCGCGACCCGGCGTTGGCAAAAGCGCGGTGGGAGGCCGACGACTGCATCCGCAATTTTGAGCGCCGGTGCATCGCCTCCGGCTGGTTGGAGCAGGCGGACTTCGACGCCGTGCAGACCAGGGTGGCGCAGCGGATCGCAGAGGCGAAGCAGTTTGCCGTCGAGAGTCCGTACCCGGACGAGTCGGTGCTGTTTGCGGATTTGTACGATTGACGGAGGCACGGCAGATGAGTTTGAAAACTTACAGGCAGGCGACCTGGGATGCAATGAAAGAAGAGATGCTCCGTGATCCCGCCGTCTATGCGATGGCGGAGGACATCATCGGCAACGGCGGCTCGATGGGTCACTATATCGGGCTGGGCGAGGCGGTCGGCGATCCGAGCCGCGTTATGGACGCACCGATCTCGGAGACCGCGATCGTTGCGAGCGCCGTGGGCGCGGCGCTCGCCGGGATGCGCCCGGTGATCGATCTGCGCTTTTCCAACTGCCTGCCCGTCTGCATGGATGAGCTGGTGAATCAGGCGGCAAAGTCCCGCTATATGTTCGGTGGGCAGGGAAAGGTACATATGGTCGTCCGCTGTCCGGACGGTATCCTGAAGATGCAGGGCGCGCACCACACCGATTGTCTCGAGGCCTGGTTTGCCCACGTCCCGGGACTGCAGGTGGTGATTCCGTCCTCCCCGGCAGAGGGAAAGGGCCTGCTGAAGACCGCCATCCGAAACGACAACCCCGTCATGTTCTTCGAGCATAAGATGCTCTTCGGCATGGAGGGTGAGGTGCCTGACGAGGAATATACCATTCCGATCGGCAAGGCGCGGATTGCGCGCGCGGGAAGCGACGTGAGCATCGTTACCTACGGCATCATGGTCAGCCGCGCGCTCACGGCGGCGGCGGAGCTTGCCCGTGAGGGGATCGACGCGGAGGTGATCGACCTGCGCAGTCTGACCCCGTGGGACAAGGAGACGGTGCTTGCCTCCGTGCGGAGGACGGGCCGAGCCGTCGTTGCCCATGAAGCGGTGCGGAAATGCGGCTTCGGTGCGGAGCTCTCCGCCGTGATCGCAGAGGAGGCGTTCGCCGACCTGAAGGCGCCGGTGCAGCGCATCGGCGCGCCCTTTGTACCGATCCCGATGTCGCCGCATCTGGAGGACATGTGCCGGACGCTGCCGGGAGACGTCGCCGCGGCGGCAAGACGCACGCTTGGCCGTTGAAAAAACAGCAATCATAAAGCAAAATAAAATAAAGGAGAAGGAGAGCATTCAATGACCGGTATGATGAGAGCCGTCGTCAAAACGGCGGCGGAACCGGGTGCGATCGAACTGCGCCGCGTTCCCATTCCGCAGATCGGCCCGCGTGAGGTCCTGGTTCGGGTCAAGGCTGCCGCCGTCTGCGGAACAGACATCCACATCCGCCGCTGGAACGCCTGGGCACGGGCCCGTGTGCAGCCGCCCGTGATCCTCGGCCATGAGCTCGCCGGAGAGGTGGTGGAGGTCGGCGCAGAGGTCACCGCCGCAAAGGTGGGCGACCGTGTCACCGCCGAGACGCACTTTGCCTGTCACACCTGCGAGATCTGCCGGGAGGGCAACGGCCACGTCTGCCCGAACACCCGCCTGGTCGCCGTTCATTTTGACGGCTGCTTTGCCGAGTATATGGCGGTTCCCGAGGAGCTCGTGTTCGTTTACAACAATCCTGCCGTGCCCTGGGAGCAGCTGGCGCTGATGGAGCCCTTCGGCGCTGCCGTACACGCCGTGATGGACGTTTCACCGGCGGTCAAGTCCGTGGCAATCATCGGCGCCGGTCCGTTGGGCCAGATGGGTCTGCTGACGGCGAAGCTTGCCGGCGCGGCAAAGATCATCGTGATGGAGCCCAACGCTGCGCGCGCGGCCACAGCGAAGCAGCTGGGCGCGGATCTGGTCGTGGATCCCGTCTCTGAGGATCCGGTGGCTGCGGTTCGCGCGGCGACGAACGGTTACGGCGTCCACGTTGCCATCGATTTTTCCGGCAACATGACCGGCATCACCGCCGCCATGAAATACCTGCGGCCGGAGGGACAGCTGACCTGCGTGGCGCTGCCGGACGATCCCATCCCGGTGGACATTGCCTCTTTCGGCTATCGCGGCTGCTCGATCCACGGCATCGCCGGACGCAGACTGTTCGACACATGGGAGCAGATGCGCGGCCTTCTGGACCGCGGCATCGATCTGGCGCCGATCATCACGCACAAGCTGCCGCTTGAGGAGTTTGAGCAGGCCATGGACCTCACGGAGCAGGGCAAGTGCACCAAGTGCGTCCTGATCCCCTGACGAAGCGGGCTTCCCGCGGAGAAAGAAAGGAACTGCAAACGGGTATGTCGCTGCAAGAAGAGCTGAAACGGTATGAAGACGACGCGATCGCGCTCCGCCATGAGTTGCATCGGCGGGCAGAGCTGTCCGGAAGGGAATTCCGCACGACAGAGCTCATCTGGGAAAAACTGACGGAATACGGCGTGGAGATCCGCGAGCTGGGCCTGGAGACGGGCGTCTGCGCGCTGATCCGCGGCGGGCGGAACGGCCACTCGATCGCCCTGCGGGCGGATATCGACGCGCTGCCGATCCGGGAAGAGACCGGCCTGTCTTTTGCCTCGGAGCAGGAGGGGGTCTGCCACGCCTGCGGGCACGACGTGCACGCCGCGGCGCTTTTGACGGCGGCCCGCTATCTGCAGGCGCATCGCGCGGAGCTTGCGGGCAGCGTGTGGCTCCTCTTCCAACCCGCAGAGGAGACTCTCGAGGGCGCCAAGCGCATGATCGCTGCCGGCTGCCTCTCGCAGGTGCCGGTACCGGAGAGCATCCTTTGCTGCCACACCTACACGCCCCTGCCGACGGGAAAGTTTTACGTCCGCAGAGGAGCTTACAGCAGCAGCTGCGACTATGTGCGCATCACGGTCCGCAGCCCGGGCGGACACGGGGCCTATCCGCAGCGCTGCGGGGATCCGGTGCTTGCCGCGGCAAGCCTGCTGATGCAGCTCCAAACCTGCGTATCCCGCGAAAACGACGCCATGTATCCCGCCGTGCTGACGTTCGGCAGCATCCACGGTGGCGACGCACCGAACGTCATCCCGAACGCGGTCGAGCTGAAGGGGACGCTGCGTGCTGTCAGCGAGGAGAGCCGCCGGACGATCAAGCAGGCGATCTGCCGCATCACGGAGCACGCCTGCGCTGCCCTGCGCACTGAGGCGGAGGTCGAGTTTTACGGCTCGTCCGTTCCGCCGGTCTACAACGACGCAGCGGTCGTGGATCGGGCGGAGCGCGCGATCCGCGCACTGTTCGGCGAGAACGCCGTCGTGCCGATGCCGACCCCTGCTGGTGGTTCGGAGGATTTTGCGCAGTATCTGAGCTGCTGTCCCGGTGCGCAGATCCGCTTCGGCACGCAGGATCCTGCGGATCCGGGGACCGCTCTGGGTGCGCATACGCCGAAAGTGCGCTTTGACGACCGGAGTATTCTCTGCGCGGCGGCGCTGTTCTGCCGCTACGTGACGGATTATCTTTCCTGAGGCGCAGCCCCGGGCAAAAAAAGGAATAGAGAACGTCTGTTCTTTATTTTACGCAACCACAAATCACGCGACCACAAAAAAACGGAAAGGAGAGCATCACTGAAGATTGATGCGAAGAAGCAAATGAAAAGCTGCAAGAGACTGTTCGCCCTCGCACTTGCCGTGATCATGATCCTCGGCATGATGACCGCCTGCACGACCGGCGGAAAGACCAACACCGGCACCGGTACCGGCACCAGCACGGGCACCGGCACCGGTACCGGCACGGGTACGGGCACCGGCACCGGTACCGGCACGGGTACGGGCACCGGCACGACGCCCACGCCCGATCCCACCCCCGCAGGACTCAGCCGCACGGACCTGAACCTCTCCCTGAGCTCGGCCGGCGTGACGATGGATCCTCACAACTCCGGACAGAACGTCGACCAGGTCGTCGAGTATCAGATCTATGAGGGCCTCGTTCACGCGGATGAGTCTGCCAAGATCTCTCCGCGCGTTGCGGAGAGCTGGGAGATCAGCCCGGACGGCAAGACTTACACCTTCAAGATCCGCAGCGGCATCAAGTTCCATAACGGCGATACGCTGACCGTTGACGACATCGTCTTCACGTTCAACCGCGCCAAGGAGTCCACGCAGATGCCCACCTACGTCAACTCCATCGACTCCGTCGAAGCCAAGGGCACGGATACCTTCGTGATCCACATGAAGGCCCCGTTCAGCGCTGAGCTGCAGTATCTGAGCATGGTCAAGATCCTCAGCAAGAAGGTCGTCACCGAGCAGGGCGACAAGTTCGGCACCAACACCGCGGACGCCGGCTGCGGCCCCTACAAGCTGAGCAGCTATGACAAGGATACCAAGGTCGTCCTCGAGCGGTTCGACGATTACTACGGCACGCCCGCCAGCATCCAGACGATCAACTTCTTCGTGGTCACCGACAGCAGCACCCGTCTGACCGCGCTGAAGACCGGCACCCTGGACTTCCTGGCCGTCCCGTTTGCCGACTATCACGACATCGAGGCCTCCAATCAGTTCAACACCAAGCTGCATGACACCCCCAACATCCGCTACTTCTGCATGAACCCCGCGAACCCCGACAGCCCGCTGTATGACAAGCGCGTCCGTCAGGCCATCCGCTATGCGCTGGATCGCCAGCAGATCGTAGACATCGCGGTGGACGGCTTTGGCACCGTTGCGACCCAGATGATGCAGCCCGGTGTGATCCTCGGCGCGGCGGACAAGACCTGGGACAGCTCCCGCAACATCGAGAAGGCCAAGAAGCTGCTTGCCGAGGCCGGCTATCCCAACGGCTGCAATATCGGCACCCTCCAGTGCGCGACCGCGACCTTTGCGGTGACCTGTCAGGTCATTCAGGAACAGCTCAAGGAGATCGGCGTCACCTGCGACATCACTCAGGGACAGCTCTCCAGCATGCTGGTCGATTGGCGCGCGGGCAACTACGACTGCATCGTCAACGCCATTAACCCCGTGTTTACCTATGACTCCTTCCGCAAGTTCAACGACTACACCCTGAGCACCGTCTTCGTCAAGTACGACCGCAACCCCGAGACCGATCATCTGAAGATCAACGATCTGTTCGACCGGGCCGGCGCCGCCGTTGACGAGAAGGAGATGGCCGCCCTCTATAAGGAGCTGGACGAGACCCTGATGGACGCCGCCTGCTGGACGCCTCTGTGGTACAACGTCAACGCCTTTGCGTGGAACAAGGACCTGAATGCGGTGCCTTACACCACGTACTTCGACCTGTCCCTGTGGAGCTGGAACTGATCCTTTCCGCTCCGCCCCTACGGTTGATTCCCTGAACGCATGAGCAGTGGCGCCGCTGACAAGTGAAAACTTGCCGGCGGCGCCACTCAAAACTCGAAGGGATAAGGAAGCGATATGAAAAAGTATATCTTTAAGCGAATCCTGATCTTGATCCCCACGGTTCTTGCGGTCTCGTTCATCGTGTTCACCCTGATGTATTTCGCGCCCAACGACCCGGCGAGCATCATCCTCGGCTCCGGCGCGACCGACGCGGAGATCGCCAAGCTGAACCACGAACTCGGCTTTGACCTGCCGTTTTTGCAGCGCTACTGGAACTGGGCAAGCAATCTGATCTTCCACTTCAACCTGGGAGATTCCTATATCACCCGCCAACCGGTGAGCGCAGACGTGCTCAAGCGTCTGCCGATCTCTATCACGCTGGCCTTCTTCGGCATCATGGGCTCCACCTGCATCGGTGTGCCCTTCGGCGTTCTCTCCGCCGTGAAGCAGAACAAGCTGATCGGGCAGATCCCCTCCATCATCTGCATCATCCTGGCGGCGTTTCCGTCGTTTTGGGTCGGCATGCTGCTGATGTACCGGTTTTGCTACAAGTGGCAGCTGCTGCCGCCCTTCGGCGTAGAGACCATGGCCGGTTACATCCTGCCGGCATGCTCCATCGCCTTTGTCTACGCCTCTGCACAGATGCGCCACACGCGCTCGTCCATGCTCGAGACGATCCGTCAGGACTATATCCGCACCGCCCGCGCCAAGGGCGCGACGGAGTCTGTTGCCATCTGGAAACACGCGTTGCGCAATGCGTTGCTGCCCACCATCACCATCATCGGCGGCAACTTCGGCCTGGTGATCGGCAGCGCCATTGTGAATGAGAGCCTGTTCAGCATTCCGGGTCTGGGCAGCTACATCATCAGCAGCATCAACAACCGCGACGTTCCCGCCGTACTGGGCGGCGTCACGGTGCTGGCGGCCATCTACTGCGCGATCCTTCTGGTCGTCGACCTGCTGTATGCGGTGGTCGACCCGCGCGTGAAGGCAAGATACTCAAAGTGACGGAGGGTGAACGATATGAATGAACTGGCTTCTGCACGGACCGCCTCCTCCACAAAGGAGCGCGGTCACACCCTGGACCGTCTGAAGGAGTTCTGGCGGCGCTTCCGGAAAAACAAGGCCGCTGTGTTTGGACTGATCGTCCTGCTCCTGCTGATTTTTGCGTCGATCTTTGCCGACCAGATCGCTGATCCGGCGCTGATCACAAAAATATCGATGGATCGCAAGCAGCCGCCCTCTGCGGCGCACTGGTTCGGCACCGACCATCTGGGGCGCGACCTCTTCGTCCGTGTGGTGCACGCGGCGCCCACGTCGCTTACCATCGGCATCGTGGTGGCGGCGTTCAGCCTGCTGATCGGCGGCACCATCGGCGTGACCTGCGCATATTACGGCGGCATCTATGACGAAATCACCATGCGGATCGTGGACATCCTTTCCGCCATTCCCGGCACGCTGCTGTCCATGGTGGTCGTGAGCGTGGTCGGCGGCGGTATGCGGAACCTGATCATCGCGATGGTCATTGCCCGTTTCCGAGGCGTTGTCCGTCTCGCAAGGTCGGCGGCGATCGGCGTGACGGGCCGCGAATACATCGAAGCGGCCAAGTCCGGCGGCTCCGGAGAGTTCCGCACGATCCTGCGGCACATCGTGCCCAACATCATGGGCACACTGATCGTCAGCGCCACGATGAGTGTGTCCTCGGCCATCATCAGCGCAGCGGCGCTGAGCTTCCTCGGCCTCGGTGTGCAGCCGCCGACGCCCGAATGGGGCTATATGCTCAACGAGGCCCGCTCCTATATGGCCACCTGCCCGCACCTGATGATCTTCCCCGGCATTGCGCTGGTCACGACCTCGCTGTCCATCAACCTGGTCGGCGACGGCCTGCGCGACGCGCTGGATCCCAAACTCAAGACCTGATAGGAGAGACACAGCATGAGTGAAAACTTTATTGCGATAAAAGATCTGTATGTGGAGTACCGCACGGATCTGGAGGTCGTCAAGGCCGTAAATGGCATCTCCTTTACAGTGGGCAAGGGTGAAACGCTCGGCATCGTCGGTGAAACGGGCGCAGGAAAAACCACCACGGCGCTTGCTATCCTGCGCCTGCTTCCGGAGAACACCGGACGCGTGACAGGCGGCAGCATCGAGCTGGAAGGGCGGAACATGATGGAGCTTTCGCCAAAGGAGATCCGCGAGGTGCGCGGGCAGAAGATCTCCATGATCTTTCAGGATCCGATGACGGCGCTGAACCCGGTGTTCACCGTGGGCGAGCAGATCGGCGAGGCCATTCTCTTCCACCATCCTGAGACGCCAAAGACGGAGGTCGAGGCCAGGGTGGAGGAGGTGCTGAATCTGGTCGGCATCGACCCGAAGCGCAAAAACGATTACCCGCACCAGTTCTCCGGCGGCATGAAACAGCGCGTGGTCATCGCCATCGCCTTGGCCTGTGAACCGGACATGATCATCGCCGACGAGCCGACCACCGCGCTGGACGTGACCATTCAGGCGCAGATCCTCGCCATGATGAAGGATCTGCGCGAGCGCATCAACACCTCCATGATCATGATTACCCATGACCTCGGCATCGTGGCCCAGATGTGCGACAAGGTCGCCGTCATGTATGCCGGGCAGATCATTGAGTTTGGTTCGGTGGAGGATATCTTCTCCAGGGAGAGAGACCATCATCCGTATACGGTGGGTCTGTTCAACTCCATCCCCAACCTGCGTGAGAAGGCCGCCCGCCTGAAGCCCATTCCCGGCCTGATGCCGGATCCGACCAATCTGCCTGCGGGCTGCAAGTTCAGCCCCAGGTGCCCGCACTGCATGGAGATCTGCAGGAGCGACGACCCTGCGGCCATCGGCGAGGGCGAGCACAAGATCAAGTGCCATCTGTTTGACGGGGGAGGGATCAGCCGTGGAGAATAAAAACGTTCCTTTGCTTGAGACCCGCGGTCTCACCAAATATTTCAAGACCTCCCGCGGCATGCTCCACGCCGTCGACCAGATCGACCTGCGCATCGAGGAGGGAAAGACCCTGGGCGTCGTGGGCGAATCCGGCTGCGGCAAATCCACCCTGGGCCGCAGCATCCTTCAGCTCATCCAGCCCACCGACGGCGAGATCCTGTACCGGGGCGAGAACGTCGCGGGCTGCGGCAAAAGAAAGATGCGCGAGCTGCGCAAGGAGATGCAGATCATCTTCCAGGATCCCTATTCCAGCATCGATCCGCGCATGACGGTTTCCGACATCATTGCGGAGTACATGATCATCAACAAAATTTACAAAACGCGCCGTGAGATCTATCAGCGGGTGAACGAGCTGATGGACACCGTGGGCATCGCGCAACGCATCGCCAACGCATATCCGCACGAGCTGGACGGCGGCCGCCGCCAGCGCGTCGGCATTGCCCGCGCGCTGTCGCTGAATCCCAAGTTCATCGTCTGCGACGAGCCGGTCAGCGCACTGGACGTGTCCATTCAGGCGCAGATCCTGAATCTTCTGATGGATTTGCAGGACGACCTCGGCCTGACCTATATGTTTGTGACCCACAACCTGTCCGTGGTCAAGCACATTTCCGACGATATCATGGTCATGTATCTTGGCAGGTGTGTGGAGCGTGCCAGCTCGGACGAACTGTTCGAGAATCCGCTGCACCCCTATACCAAGGCGCTGCTCTCCGCGATCCCGGAGGCGGATCTCTCAATGCGGAGCCGCAAGGTCGAGATCATCAAGGGCGAGGTCAGCAGCCCGATCAACCCAAAGCCCGGCTGCCGGTTTGCGGCCCGCTGCCCGCACGCCTGCGAGGCGTGCCAGGCGCCGCAGGAGCTGAAGGAGGTTTCTCCCGGGCACTTTGTCGCCTGCCGCATGATTTGATCAGTCAGGCCGGGCATACGCTGCCAAAGGCGCGGTCCGGCCGGAAAAGAGAACGCTATGGATGAACTCTTGAAAAAACTTTCCGAGACAAGCGGCAGCGGCTGGACCGTCTTTCCCGAAGAGGGCGGAAACGACGGCGGGAAGGCCATGCTGCTTGACGATACCGCGGCCACGGACCCGCAGGCGGAGACCGAAAATACGATCGCAGCGATCAGCGAGCTCCCGGACTGCGCCGTGTTGGTGATCACGAAGGAGGGCAATCTGGCGGCCCTGAACGCGGCGATGGAGGTCTACGCCTCCGTCAAGCACTTCGGGCACAAGGCCAGCTTTCTCCTCCTGCGGGATCAGAACGCCGCACCGGAGGCTCTGGGAGAAAAGTGCAGGGAAATCGTGATGAAGTGGCAGAAGGATCTGCCGCGACAATAACAGGAGGGAGCATTATGAAGCCAAGCAGCCGCGCGGTGAAAAAACTTGCCGCATTGCTTATTTGCTTTGCCTTGATCGCCGGTGTTTTCCCCGTGAGCGTCGTGCATGCGCTCGGTGACGATACGCTGCCGCTCACGGATGAGGGCGCCCTGGTCTACGGCGAAGAGACAACCCATGACGGTGTCACGTTCCGCTCGATCTACGGAAAGAAAGTGAGCACCGATCCCGCCCGCATGACGTTCGGCGAGCTGCGGTATTGGGTCTATCTGCCCGAACACTTCCGGGCGGATCGGGAATATCCGCTGCTGGTATTCCTTCACGGCAGCAATCTCAGCTACAAGCAGGAATACGCCAAGAGCTGGACCCCGTGGACCAATCCGCTGGATCTGAACAGCGCGACCAACCCGCTGAAGATCGCCGACAAAATGCATGACGTGCTGGGCGATTATATCATCTTTGTCCCGCAGTGCCCGGGCGATAATCAGGCGCTTGTTTCGGGCAGCACTTGGACGAAGATGGCCGGTACGCTGTGGAAGACGGCAACGAAGGAGGAGATGGATGACGAGGCCAACAGCGGCCCGACGGATTATCTGCTGGCCGCCGAAAAGATGCTCGGCGACTACATCTCCAACGGCGTTGCCTATGACGGCGGCACCACCTACGGCGTGGATGCGAGCCGCGTCTATCTGATCGGAGATTCGATGGGCGCCATCGGCTCCTATGCGATGCTGGTGGATTGTCCGACCACCTTTGCCGCGGCGGTCATCCGCGCGGGCATGGGCGACACCACCAAGGTGCCGCTGTGGAAAGATACGCCCGTTTTCATCGCTCACGGTACGGCGGACGCCAACGTTCCGTACGCACGCTGCGAGGATATGCTGGCAGCGCTTGAAGCCGCCGGCGCGAAGGACGTTCAGACCTTCATCGTGCCGGACGGGCCGCACGACATCCGTCCCCAGCTCTATACGCTTTCCCCGGACGGCGGCGAGACCTACACGGTGTTCAACTGGCTTGCGCAGCAGAGCCGTTCGGACTACGTCATCCGCTCCTGGGAGGACTACGCCGCCCTGCGCGACGCGGTCAACAGCGGTGACGCTTCTGCGCTGGCCTACGTCAGCGATGCGGTCGGCGAGATCATTTCCACCGCGTCGCAGGCCGCGGGCCTGAACGTCTCGCTTGAGAGCGACATCACCATCTCCGAGCCCGGCGCGGGTATCGGCACCGGCACGGCGTTCCGCGGCAAATTTGACGGCAACGGGCACACCGTCACCTTTGCGGTCGACTGCAGCGGCGCCGCAGTGAAGAACACCTCGCTCTTCGGGACCGTGAACGGCACGGTTCGCAACGTGAAGCTGGCCGGCAGTCTCTCCTATACGGATTCCGAGCTGGCGATCGGCACGGGCACCGCCATGTCGGGCGCAGGCAGCAACCTCCAGCGGATCGCGCCGCTCGCGACCTTCTCGGCGGCGACGTCCCGCGTGGAGAACGTGACGAGCACGGTCGCGATCCGCTATACGGATGCCGACGCTGCGGCGCCCGGCACAGCCAGACATCTGACGGTCACCGGCCTTGTCGGTTACCACCAGGGTGATATGGAGCAGTGCACGGTCGGCGGGAGCATCACGGTCACGACCGGCCAGGTATCCAATCTGTATATCGGCGGCGTGACGCAGGCACCGATGAAGACGATGACCGACGTGCGCCACACCGGCAGCATCACCGTGACGGACAACACCGCCGGCGGCACGAATCTTTACGTGGGCGGCTTCGGCGCGCTGCTGGGCAGCGGTGCGCTCACGGCGGTCGACTGCGTGAACAGCGGCGACGTCACGGTCACCACGGCCAGCACCAAGGCTGTTCGCGTCGGCGGCTTCATCGGCAGCCGGAACGGCGCAGCCGAATACAACTTCAACAACTGCCGCAATGAAGGCGCGATCAGCGCCGCCGGACGCAGCAACGTCTACTCGGGCGGCATCATCGGTCACGTTGCAAACGCGGCAAACGGCGCCGTCATCGTCGGCGGGTTTGCGAATACCGGGCGCATCGCGGCGCAGCTGAAAGCGCACGGCTCTGCGGCGGAGGCCGCGGCTGGCGCGCTGATCGGCAGACTGAACGCGGGCACGCTGGAGGTTTCGGATTCCCTCATCGACGGCGAGATCCGGATCGACGGCGGCAGCGCGGACGCGCCGCTGAGCAATGCGGTCAGCGCCTATGCTGGCGGCATGGTCGGCTATGCGCTCTCTGCCTCCAGCGCGAGCTTTGAGAACTGCCTGGTGAGGGCGGCGGTCGAAGCGGATTGCCGCTCCTCCTCCGACGCTGCTCAGCAGAAGGCCGCAGGCTACGTCGGCAGCTCCGTGACGAACGTGGAGCTGATCGGCTGCTTCTCTGCCGGTACACTTACGGCCGGCAATGGCACGACGGCTGCGGCCGAGCATTACGGTGTGCTCAACGGCTCCGGGGGGCGCGTGTCCTATGCCGGCTGCGGATACGGCGACAATTCGTCTGCCGCGGCGGCGGACGGTGTCGGCGTGCTGCGCCTTGCCAATCTTCCCACGGAAGGCGTCGTATCCCTCAGCGGCACGGATCTGCTGGATGAGGATGCGCCCGTCTGGTCGGGCTCCAGCGACGGTCTGCCCGCGAATCTCAGCTTCACCGGTGAGGGCGTGGCCGTCGACAGCGGCCGCATCAGCTATGCCGACAGCGGCGTGATCACGGTCACCGCTGCGTGGTGCGGCTGGGCCGTCGGCAGCAGGGACGTCACGGTCAGCGTCTGTGAGCACGTGTACGGTCCTTGGCAGCACACCGCAGTCGATACGCACAGCAGAGTCTGCACAAACTGCGGCGACGTGCAGATTGCGCCGCACGTTTATGAGGGTGGCGTCTGCGTCTGCGGCCGCACAGAAGACGGCGCGCACGAACACTCGTTCTCCGCGGAGTATCGCGGCGATGATCTCAAGCACTATCATTACTGCACCTGGCCCGGCTGCGGCGAGATCCGCGACGAGGCCGGCCACACCTATGAAGACGGGACGTGCACCGTGTGCGGCCGCTCCGCGGAGTTCAGCGACGCGGGACGCGTGTATGAGATCGGTTCCGCGAGCGACTATAACGCGCTGCTGCGGGCGGTCAATCTCGGCGAGGCGGAGGCGCTCGCTGCGGTCGCGCGCAACCTTGCCGGCGATGCGTGGTACGTCGACGGCATGACGGTCACGCAGCGATACGCCGCCGCGCTGGACGTCGTGCAGACGGCTGATATCACGCTGTCCTATACCGGCGCGCCGGACGAGACCAAGCCGGTTGGCATCGGAACCGACGAACTGCCGTTTGCCGGCGATTACGACGGCGCAGGCCACAGCATCACGTTCGACGCGATCAGCCTGTCCGGCAGCGAGGTGGAGAACATCGGGCTTTTCGGCGTGACGCGGGGAGACATCGTCAACGTGAATCTGCGCGGCAGCATCACCTATCAGGACGATCTGCTGGCGTTCAACATGCAGCACGTCGCACCGCTTGCGGCCTATCCCAGCGAGGGCATCATCGACCACTGCACAAGCGATGTGGACATCACCTATGACAACGGGACGACGGAGACCCCGAACGGCAATACCGAACTGTACCTCTACGGGCTTATCGGTATGAACAAGACGTCCGCCGTGACCAACTGCTCGGTCACGGGCGATCTCAGCATCACCAACGGCCAAGCGCTGAACATCACCGTGGGCGGCGTTGCGGGGCAGATCTATATGGTCTGCGAGGACGTTTCGTTCGACGGCAGCATCAACATCACGGATACCCGCGCGGGCAATCTGTATGTCGGCGGCATCGCGGCGCAGGGCGGCATCTATGCACACAGCTATTCCGAGCCGGGCAGCTCGCTCAAGAGGCTGACCAACAACGGCGACATCACGATCGCCGCGAGCGGCAAGCTTCTGGACGAGTCGAAGATGGCGATGGTCTTTGCCGGCGGCATCCTCTCGCGCAATGCGACCTACCGCAACTGGACAATGGACACGTGCGTCAACAACGGCAACATCTGCATCAGCGGCGGCAACAGCAACGGCAGGAACAGCGCGGGCACCATCGTCAACGACAACGCTTACGTCGGCGGACTGCTGGGCTACGTTGCAACGGATGACGTCACCCTCGTCAACTGCCTCAACACCGGCAGCGTCACAGTGATCAACAACGGCATCGGCAACGACAGGAGCAATTACAACGCGCGCCTCGGCGGATTGGTCGGCTGCCACAGCAGCACCCGCGGGAACACGATGTATTTCTATCACAGCGTCAACCGCGGCGCGGTCCATGCCGAGAACGTTCCCGGCGCCTATTGGAGAAGCACCTCCAACCAGCACTTTGAAGCGGCCGGCTTTGTCGGCGAGATGAACGCGCTGGCCAAGATCGAGTTTGAGGACTGCGTCAACTACGGCGAGATTTCCTCTGCCAGAACGATGAACATCTTCCTCGGCGGCATCATCGGCGACGCACGCGGCCTTACCACGGCGACTGCGGTGACGAACGCCGGCAAGGTGTGGAGCTCTGACTACACTTATGCCACGGCGCTCGTCGGCGGCTTCGCCGGCCTGATCCGCAGCGATCTTACCATCAACGGCTTCACAAACAGCGGCGAGCTCATCGCCAGCCTGAAGAACAGCGCCAACGCCGGCACGGTGAATGCTTCGGCCGGCGGTGTCGTCGGCCAGGGCACGTATTTCACGGCAGCGCCGACGCTCGTGCTCAACGAGATCGACGTCGGCGGCAGCATCACCGCGAAGACCAACGAAAAGGCAAGCGGCTATGCCGGCTATGCCTTTGGCCGCCTCACATTCTACAACCATGAGAGCGACGAGGCCTGCGTCATCGTCTCCTATTACGAGCCTGACGCCGTCCTTGCCGCTGAGCAGGAGGGAACGCACGACGATCTTCTCGGCAAGCAGGAGAGCGACGTGAAGGACGCCAACCTCAGCTTCACTCTGCTGAGCGCGCCGCTTGCGATCGTCGATCAGCCGACGGACTGCAAGGGCGCGATCGGCGACACGGCGGTTTTCTCCGTGGCGGCCACGGGCGACAGGCTGACCTATCAGTGGCAGTGCAACACCGGCAGCGGCTGGAAGGATTCCGGTGCGGTCGGGAACAAGACGGCGACCCTGAGCATCGGGATCACGGAGGCCCGGCTCAACTATCGCTACCGCTGTGTCATCACGGACAGGCATGGCGACAGCGTGACTACCGCCGCGGTGCGGATGACGCTGGCTGGGCCGAAGATCATCGCGCAGCCTGTCGATTATGTGGGTGCGATCGGTGATACGGCGACCTTCACAGTTTCGGCCGAGGGCGACGGCGTGACCTATCAGTGGCAGCACAACACCGGCAGCGGCTGGAAAAACTCCGGCGCGGTCGGGAACAGGACGGCGACCCTGAGCATCGCGGTGACCAAGGCGCGCCTGCGCTACAGCTATCGCTGCATCGTCACAGGCCCGGACGGCGGCGCCACGATCACCGATGAGGTGAAGATGAAGCTGCCAGGGCCGGCGATCGACGCGCAGCCGACGAACTTCGAGGGCGCGCTCGGCGACACGGCGACCTTTACCGTCTCGGTTGAGGGCGACGGCGTGACCTACCAGTGGCAGCACAACACCGGCAGCGGATGGAAGGATTCCGGCGCGGCCGGGAACAGGACGACGACCCTGAGCATCGAGATGACCAAGGCGCGCCTGCGCTACAGCTATCGCTGCATCATCACGGGCCCGGACGGCGGCGTCACGATCACCGACGAGGTGAAGATGATCCAGCGCTGACCGTACGACGAAAAAACAGCGTTCTCGGGGGAAAGCGGCAAAGCCGCTTTCTCCCGAGAACAGGAACGAGGAGAAGGATATGTCCTGGGATATCGACGCGCTCACGGAGCGAACGCGCAGAGAGATGGAAGAGGCTCGGATGATCTCTGAGCTGTCGCTTTCCCCTGCGGACGGTTCGGCAGCCTTCCTGTTGCGACGGGCAGATTTCGGCGAAAACCGCTATCGGATCTCGCTTTTTCGCCAGCGGGGCGAGGCGGCGTCGGAGAACCTGGGCGACGGCGCGTGGAGCGCCGTGCTTTGGACGCCGAAGGGCGCGCTGCTCGGCGCGCAAAGAGCGACGGGCGGGACGCGTCTGCTGCACCTGACGGAAAGCGGAACGATCGGCGGCGAGCGCCTCGTGCCGGTCGCCGGGAAGCCGGTCGCTGCGGACGACAACGGAAACTGCCTGCTGCTCACGCGCGTTTTTCAGCGGGATCACGCGGCGGCCGGAGCCGTTTTTACGGACGACTATCCGCTCTTTCACAATGACGCAGGGCTCGTTGCCGACTCGCGTGCCGCGCTGGTGTATGATTGCGCGGCGGACGGCACGCAGCGCCGCATCACCGAGCCGGAGTTCACCGTCAATCTCTTTGCGGCGGATCTGACGCGGGGCATCGTCGTCACGGCGGGGAAGGAGTACCGGGAAACGCCGGGATACTGTGAGGAGATCCGCGTCTATTCTCTGCCGTCCGGCGCGTCAAGACGCTTTCTGACACAGCCGCGGTGGAGCATTGCACAGCTGGCGCTGTGGCGCGGCGGCGTGGTGTTTGCCGGGACAGATACGCTGTGCGGCGTGCAGAGCGGCACGCGTCTGATGCATCTGGATCTGGAAAGCGGTGCGCTGACGGCGCTCAGCGGGGAGGATCACAGCGTCGGGAACTCTGTGATCTGCGATTTCCGCTTCGGCGCGGGCAAGAGCCTTGTCGGCGCGGAAGACGGGATCTACGCCTCCGTTACGCGGAACGAACAGTCGGAGCTGTGGCGCTTTACAGGCGAGACGGGGTGGGAGCCGCTGTGTCAGGACATGGACACGGTGGACATGCTGGGCGTCGGCGGCGGACGGATCCTCTTCAGCGGGCACCCCGCCGGACAGCGGACGGAGCTGTTCGAGTATCTGCGCGACGGCGTGCGGCAGCGCAGCGCGTTTCATCCGCCGCTCGTCGGGCCCGCGGTGCAGCCGCTTTCCGTCATCGTGAACGGAACAGAGATCAGAGGCTTCGTTCTTCCGCCGGAGCATATCGAGCCCGGGCGCCGCTATCCGGCGGTGCTTTCGATCCACGGCGGTCCGCGCTCGACCTTCGGGCGTCCTGCCGGACACGATCATCGGCTGCTCTCGCAGGCGGGCGCTTTTGTGATCTGGTGCAACCCCACGGGAAGTGATGGCCGCGGCAGCGATTTTTACGATCTGCACGGTGCCTGGGGCTCGGAAAAAGAGGAACAGCTCGCTTTCCTGGAGGAGGCCGTGCGGCGCTATCCCATCGATCCGGCGCGCCTCGGCGTGATGGGCGCATCTTACGGCGGCTATATGGTCAATCTGCTGATCGCAACGACGGATCGTTTTGCCGCGGCGGTCAGCGAGCGCGGCATCGCCGTGCTTCCGTGGCAGGAGATGCTCGGCGACCTGCCCGTTTCCTATCGCACCAAGCAGTTTGCGGGCGGCATTTTCGACAATTCCCGGCAGATGTGGCTGCGCTCCCCGCTGTGCGTGATGGACAAGGGGACGACGCCCACGCTGTTCATCCAGGCGGATGCCGATTACCGCTGCCCGCTCGTTCACGGCGCGGCGATGTACCGGGCGCTTGTGCGCCGCGGCACCGAGGCGCGGATGATCGTCTTCCACGGGGAGAACCACGCGGTGAACCGTATGGGAAGGCCGCTGAACCGCCTCAGACGCTATCGTGAGATCGCCGTGTGGTTCCGTGACCATCTCGGCATGACGTAAACGTGCGTGCGGTCTGCGCGAAAAAGGCGCAGCCGCGGATCGTCATTATCTTTTGTCAGGAAGGAGCATTATGAAGGAAACAAACTTTGAAATGGCAGAGGGAAGGATCTCCCGCGTGGTGGCGCTGCGGCTGAAGCCGGGGACGGACGTATTGCTCGGGTTGAAGGCGGCCTGTGAACGCGCAAAGATCAACAACGGCGTGATCCTCAGTGCCATCGGCTCGCTCAACGGCGTGTGCTACTGCAATCCGGTGGAGCTTCCGACCAAAGCGGGCTACGGCTATGGCGAGGAATTGCATCTGACCGGGCCGATCGAGCTGCTCAGCGGCTCCGGCATCATCTGCCACGATGAGGAGGGAAACACGAATCTGCACGTCCACATTTCGCTCAGTGACCGCCACGGCGGCGGCCACGGCGGGCACCTGGTGGAAGGGACAAAGGTGCTGCTGACCGTCGACGCCGTGATCGCGGAGATCGAAGGAATGGTGATGGGACGCAAGTTTGACGAGGCGCTGGAGGTCCCGCTTTTCTCTCCGAAACAGCTTTGATCGGGCGGACGCGGAACGGCCCGAGAACTCGTCGGAAAACAATCAGAAAGGTATGAGAGCAATGGCTGCAAAAAAGAAGACGGAGAAATACTCCAGGGAATTCCTGTTGGAGCTCTACCGTACGATGATGCGCATCCGCGCCTTTGAGGAGCACGCGGCGGAGTGTTTTTCCAAGGGCATGCTTGCGGGCAATATCCACCTGAGCATAGGCCAGGAGGCTGCTGAGGCGGGCGCCTTTGCCGCGATCGAGGCGCGGGACTATTTTACGAGCACGCACCGCGGTCACGGCCACGTGATCGCGCGCGGCGGCGACCCGAAGCGCTGCATGGCGGAGCTGTTCGGCAAGCGAACCGGCTATTGCAAGGGCAAGGGCGGGTCGATGCACATTGCCGATATGGCGAAGATGAATCACCTCGGCGCGAACGGCATCGTCGGCGCAGGGCAGGGCATCAGTGCCGGCAGCGCGCTGGCGAGCAAGATCATGGGCGAAGACAGCGTGACGGTCGGCTGCTTCGGCGACGGCGCCACCAACGAAGGCTCCTTCCACGAGGCGCTGAACATGGCGGCGGCATGGAAGCTGCCGCTGGTCTGGTTCATCGAGAACAACTGCTACGGTGTGTCGACGGAGATCCATCGCGTCACCAACACCCCGGATCTTGCGACCCGGGCGGCGGCCTACAACGTTGATTACGCCGTGGTGGACGGCACAGACTGCCTTGCGGTCTATGAGGCGATGTCCGCGGCCATGGCGCATGCGCGCAGCGGGAAAGGACCTTACCTTGTCGAGGCGAAGGTTTACCGCTATCAGGGCCATTACTGTGGCGATCCGGCCACCTATCGCCCCGCGGAATACATGGAAAACGCACTGGCGAACGACGGCATCGAGAAGCTCGGCACCAGGCTGCTGACGATGGGCGTCGAGCAGCGCACGCTGGACGAGATCAGAGCCGCCGCAGCCGCCGAGATGGATGAAGCCGTGAAGTTTGCGGACGAGTCGCCGTATCCCGATCCCTGCGAGGTCACCGACGATATGTACAGCGCGGATAACGAAAGGTGTGTGGCACGATGAGCAAGATGATTACCGTCAGCAAGGCGATCCGCGAGGGCCTGCTGGAGGAGATGCGCCGCGATGAGAAGATGTTTATCATGGGCGAGGATATGGCGGTCATGGGCAACGTGTTTGCCGTAACCACCGGCTTTTTGGATGAGTTCGGGCCCAGCCGCGTGATCGACACGCCGATCAGCGAGGAGGGCTTCGTCGGCATGGCGGTCGGCGCGGCGATGCGCGGGATGCACCCCTGCGTCGAGCTGATGTACAACGATTTCGTGACCGAGTGCGCCGACCCGCTGTTCAATCAGGCCGCCAAGCTCAAGTATATGTCCGGCGGGCAGTGCTCGATCCCGCTGGTGCTGCGCATGCCGATGGGCTCCGGCCGCCGCAATGCCGGCCAGCACTCCCAGTCGCTCGAGGGCATGGTCTGCCATTTCCCCGGCCTGAAGGTCGTGGCGCCCTCCTGTGCGGAGGACGCCAAGGGGCTCATCAAGGCTGCGCTCCGCGACCCGGATCCGGTGGTCGTCATGGAGAACAAGCTGCTCTATGCAAAAAAGGGCGAGATCCCGGAAGGGGAGTATATCACGCCCATCGGTCAGGCGAAGATCCGCCGCGAAGGGAAAGACGTCACGATCATTTCGTGGAGCCGCGAGGTCAACTTTGCCCTTGAGGCCGCCGAGACCCTTGCCAAAGTCGGAATCGACGCCGAGATCCTCGATCTGCGCACGCTCGTGCCGGTGGATTGGGACGCCATTCGCGCCTCGGTCGCAAAGACGCACAACGTGATCATCGTTTCGGAGGAGGTCAAGCGCGGCAGCTATGCCGGAGAACTCTCCGCGGAGATCGCAGAAGAGCTGTTCGACGAGCTGGACGCCCCTGTGGAGCGTGTCTGCGGGCTGAACGTCGTCTCCCCGTTCTCTCCCGTGCTGGAGGACAGGAATTTCCCGCACCCTGAGGATATCGCGGCCGCCGCGCGGCGCGTGCTGAACTGATAAAAGGAGGGACAAGAAACCATGGCACATGAGGTTTTGATGCCGCAGCTGGGTCTGACGATGGAGGAGGGCATGGTTTCGGCATGGATCAAGCACGAGGGTGACGCGGTCAGAACGGGCGACGTGCTCCTTGAAGTCTCCACCGACAAACTCGTCAACGAGATCACGAGCGAGTGCGACGGAACTTTGCTGAAGATCGTCGCACAGGAAGGCGAGGACGTCCCGGTCAAGGGCGTGCTTTGCTATATCGGGCAGCCCGGCGAAGCGGTGCGCGGCACGGCGCCGGCGGCATCTGCCGCGGCGCCTGCCGCACCCGCCGCTCCGGCTCCCGCAGCGCCTGCCGCCGCGCCGGCGCGTGGGCGTATCCGCATCTCTCCGCTTGCCAGGAAGACGGCCGCCAAGCTCGGTCTGGATGTCTCCACGCTGGTCGGAACCGGCCCCGGCGGCCGGATCGTGCTGCGCGACGTGGAGAACGCGGCCGCTGCCACCCCCGCTGCCGCGCCTGCTGCCGCTCCGGCGCCGGCGCCGAAGTCGGAACATGGTTCCGCGCAGGAAGGTGACGCCGTCGTCAAGCTCGTCGGCATGCGCAAGGTGGTGGCCGAGCGGATGCTTGCCGCCCACACCGAGATCCCGCCCGTCACGCAGAACATCAAGGTTGACGTCACCGAACTGATGGCGCTGCGCAAGACGCTGCTTGACGCCACCGGAACGAAGTACTCCGTCAACGATCTGATCCTCAAAGCCGCCGCCAAGTGCCTGCATGCGCACCGCGAGATGCTCGTCAGCTGGGACGGCGGACAGATCATTCGCCGCGCGCACGTCAACCTCGGCGTCGCGGTCGCACTCGACGAGGGACTGATTGTTCCCGTGATCCGCGATGCGGACAGGATGGGACTTGAGGAGCTTGCCGCCGCGGCGAAGGAGCTCGCAGCCGCCGCGAAGGAGCATCGCCTCGGCACGGAAGACTATAAGGGCTCCACGTTCACCGTGACGAACCTCGGCATGTTCGGCATCGAGACGTTTACGCCGATCATCAATCAGCCCGACGCGGCGATCCTCGGCGTCTGTGCGATCGAGGACGAACTTGCGCTGCGCAGCGGTGAGGTCGTCGTGCGCAAGGTCATGCGCCTTTCCTGCACCTACGACCATCGCCTGCTTGACGGCGCAGTCGTGGCAAAGTTCGAGATGGACCTGCGTGACCTGCTGCAGAGCCCGGTGAGCATTCTGCTGTAAAGGAGAGACGCTTTCAATGGCATATGAACTGAAAATGCCGCAGCTCGGTCTCACGATGGAGGAAGGAACCGTTGCTGCGTGGCTCAAAAAGGAAGGCGACGCGGTCAGGATCGGTGACGCGGTGGCGGAGATCGCCACGGACAAGCTCACCAACGTGATCGTCAGCGAAGCGGAGGGCGTCCTGCTCCGATGCGTCGCGCAGGAGGAAGAGGACGTGCCCGTCGGCGGCACGCTCGCCTGGATCGGCACGCCCGGCGAGGCGATCCCCGGCGGCGCGTCGGCGCCGAAAGCCGCGGAAGCGGCGCCGGCGGGCGCAGCGGAGCCTGCGGGCGCCAAAAAGGTCATCGTGATCGGCGGCGGTCCCGGCGGCTACGTTGCGGCGATCCGCCTTGCACAGCTCGGCGCCGAGGTCACCGTCGTCGAGCGCGAGCATCTCGGCGGCACCTGCCTGAACATCGGCTGCATCCCGACGAAATGCCTGCTGCACAGCGCCGAGCTCACTGAGGATATCCGCAAGCAAGGCAGCGAGATCGGCATCCGGGTCTCCGGCCTGACGATCGATTTTCCGCAGGTGATCGCGCATAAGAATGCCGTCAGCAAGAAGCTGACGAGCGGCATCGCGGGCCTGCTGCGGAGCAATCACATCGCAACGCTGGAAGGCGAGGCGCGCTTCCTTGCGCCCGGTGTCGTTCTCGTCCGCGGGAAGGACGGTTCCGAGCGGAAACTGTCTGCGGATGCGATCATCGTTGCCGTCGGCTCGGTCAACGCGGCCCCGCCGATCCCCGGGATCGACGGCGAGCACGTCATCGACTCGACCGGCGCGCTCTCGCTGGATGCGCTGCCCGAGAGCATGGTTGTCATCGGCGGCGGCGTGATCGGCCTTGAGCTGGCCTGTGCCTATGCGGCGTTCGGCACCAGGATCACAGTCGTCGAGGCTCTCGACCACATGCTCCCGATGCTGGACGGCGACCTGACGAAGATCGGCGTCGAGCATATGAAGCGGATGGGCATAGCGTTCCGTCTGTCCACTAAGGTCGTCGGCATCGAATCCTGCGGGAAAGACGGCGCCAGGGTCAGGGTGCAGACGCCGGACGGCGGGGAGGAAATCCTCTGTGGCGACAAGGTGCTTGTCGCCACAGGCCGCCGCGCCAACACCGAGGCGCTCGACCTCGCCGCCGGAAAGCTGGACAACGACCGCGGCCGCATCGTTGTCAACGACAAAATGGAGACCTCGGTTCCCGGCGTCTATGCCGTCGGCGACTGCGTAAAGGGCTATGCCCAGCTTGCACATACGGCCTCCGCGATGGGCGAGACGGCGGCGGAGAACATCATGGGCGTTGAGGCGCATTACGACCAGACGACCAATCCCACCTGCGTGTACATCGAGCCGGAGGCTGCCTCCGTCGGCCTGACGGAGGAGCAGTGCCGGGCGCAGGGGATCGCCTGTCAGATCGGCAAGTTCCCGATGGCCGCCAACGGCAAGGCGCTGATCCTCAACGGCGGCGAGGGGCTGGTGAAGATTATCGCCGGTAAAGAGTTCGGCGAGATCCTCGGCATGCATATCATCGGCCCGCGGGCGACCGATCTCATTGCCGAGGGCGCGCTTGCGATCGGCGGGGAGATGACGCTCGACGAGATCATCGCCGTCATCCACTCGCATCCGACCGTGACCGAAGCCGTGCGCGAGGCTGCCCTGCACGCCGAGCACCGCGCCGTTCACACCACGAACCGCTGAAATCCGAACACGGTGCCCGGCCCGCACGGAACAGAGGGAGCGTGTGCCTCGGGCACGACAACAGCCCCGGGATCGTCACGATCCCGGGGCCGTTTCCTGACGCAAAAAAACGTCCGCAGCCCGGCAGCGGGCTGCGGACTTTATCGAGCGGAGCGCAGCGGCGCAAAAGGCGCGATACCGCTCCCGGGAACGGCTCACACGGCCGGAAACCGCTGCGCCGTCCGCTGCGCTCACGGCCCGTCCGGAAGGGAGGATGGCGGCCTGCGCCGCCGATCTTATCCGGCGTGTGCGGCCTTTTCCGTCTGCCGCTCAGCCCAGAGCCGTTCGGCCTCCGGCCGCCAGCGCGCGGCATAGCGATCGCACTTGGCGCACAGATGCTCCGCCGATTCGGGCGACTGCAGGTCGGTGGAGTGCGCGCCGGTACGCGCGATCATCTCGCGCAGCTTTTCGGGGTTCTCCAGCATCGGGCAGGGGCGCAGCATGTTGTCGTTGAAGGGCTGGCCGTCGTGATAGGCCATGAACAGCGGCGCGCGCAGCGCCTCGAGCAGGCTCGTCTCGCGGATGTTCGCGTCGGAGTAGTGGATGAACACGCAGGGATCGACGTCACCGTTGGCATTGATGTGCAGATAACTTCGCCCGCCCGCGATGCAGCCGCCGACGAATTCCGCATCGTTCTGGAAGTCCATGGCGAACAGCGGCTTTTCCGCGCGGTACTTCCGGATGCGGAGGTAGGTCTCACGCCGCTGTGTGGGCGAGGGCAGAAGGTCGAGGCGTGCGTCGTTGCCGACGGGCATGTAGTGGAAATACCAGACGAACCAGGCGCCTTTTTCGATCAGCAGGTCGAAGTACGCCTCCGAGGTGACGGAGGCGAAGTTCGCGCTCGTGTAGCAGGCGGAGATGCCGTAGATCAGCCGGCGCTCGCGCAGCAGGTCGATCGCGCGCATGACCTTTTGGTATACGCCCGTGCCGCGGCGTCCGTCCGTCGCGGCCTCGTCGCCCTCGAGCGAGAGCGCGGGGACAAAATTCTTCACGCGCAGCAACTCGTCGGCAAAGGCCTCGTCGATCAGCGTGCCGTTGGTGAAGCAGAGGAAGACGCAGTCGTCGTGCTTTTCGCACAGGCGGATGAGGTCGGCCTTGCGCACCAGCGGCTCGCCGCCGGTATAGATATACAGATAGACGCCCATCTCCTTGCCCTGGCGGATGATATCGTCGATCTCCTCAAAGCTCAGGTTGAGGCTGTGGCCGTATTCCGCGGCCCAGCAGCCCGTGCAGCGCAGGTTGCAGGCGCTCGTCGGATCGAGCAGGATCGCCCAGGGCACGTTGCAGCCGTATGTCCGGCGCAGCTCCTCCTGCCGCGGCCCGCCGACGAGGTTCGCGTTGATGAAGAAATTGGCGAGAAAGGTCTTCACGACCTCGGGGTCGATCTCCCTGAGCGCGCGAAGGACATAAGCGTGATACGGGTGCCGCGGATCCTCGATGGCCTCACGGATCGCCCGGCGCTGGCCGGAAAACTCGCCTTTGGCAAACCGATCCGCCCAGTCCATCAGTTTCAGAAGATTCTTTTCGGGATCCCGATACAGGTAACGGAACGCCTGCTCCAGCCCGAATCGCTTGAGTACAGTCGATGCGCTCATGGCAGCAGCCTCCTTTCGTATTCTGGATCCATCATATCCCGCGCGGACGAGCGCAAAAACAGACAAAAAGCGCCCCGTGTCCGATCCGTCAGACACGGGGCGCGTTTTGCCTGGAAAAACAGGCGTCAGGGCATGCACCGCTCTGCCGCGCGCGTTTTCCGCGCTCTTGACAGGCCCGCGGAAAGCGGGTAGAATGGCGGCAAAGAGAAAAGGAGGGAGCGCCTCATGTATACCTGCGCCCAGTGCGCCGTGCGCGCCTGCACGGTGAGAGACCCGGAGAAGACGCCGAAGAACTGCCCCATGAGGAATCAGGAACTGATGGATTGCGCGTTTGCCGCCTACGGGCTGGAGGAGAACCACAAGTTCTACGTCACCGCCTCCGAGATTGAGGCCATCGGCTATAACCAGTGGCCGCGCATCAAGGAGATCATCCAGCTGTGTCTTCGCATGGGCTATACGAAGGTCGGCCTCGCGTTCTGCAAGGGCCTGAGCAACGAGGCGATGATCGCCGCCGACCTGCTGCAGCGCGCGGGACTCGAGGTCGTCTCCGCCATCTGCAAGACCGGCGGCATCGACAAGACGGCCTGCGGCATCCCGGAGGAGCATAAGGTCCGGCCCGCCGGCACGTTCGAGCCCATGTGCAACCCCATCGCACAGGCGATGATGCTCAACGAGCAGAAGACCCAGCTCAACATCGTGCTCGGCCTCTGTGTGGGCCACGATTCCATGTTCTATAAGTATTCCGAGGCCCTGGTCACCACCCTCGTCACCAAGGACCGTGTGACCGGCAACAACCCCGCCGCCGCGCTCTACTGCGCGGACGGGTACTTCAAAAACCGCATTCTCTGAGCATTACCGAAAGAAAAACCGCCTCCGGGACCGAAGCCGGAGGCGGTTTTTTTTGCACTTTTTTTCTCTGCTTTTCGCGGCGTTTACGACCATTTCCAGTCGGCGACTTCGGGCAGATCGACGCCGTACTGCGCGATATACTGCTTGTGCTCGACGAGCTTGTCCTTCATCTGCTGGATGAGATACGCCCCGCGGTTGCCGAGCTGCGGCAGATGGTACACGGCGTTCTGCACGAGATGGAAGCGGTCGATCCGGTTCAGCACGCGCATGTCGAAGGGCGTGGTGATCGTGCCCTCCTCAATATAGCCGTGCACGTGCAGATCCTTGTTGTACCGCTTGTAGGTCAGCTCGTGGATCAGCGAGGGATAGCCGTGGTAGGCGAAGATGATAGGCTTGTCGCGGGTGAAGATCGCGTCATACTCCCGCTGCGGCAGGCCGTGGGGGTGCTGCTCGTCGCTTTGCAGGCGCATGAGATCGACCACGTTGACCACGCGGATCTTCAGCTCCGGGAACGCGTCCCGCAGGATCGTCACGGCGGCGAGGGTCTCAAGCGTCGGCGCGTCGCCGCAGCAGGCCATGACGACGTCCGGCTCCTCGCCGCGGTCGGTCGAGGCCCACTGCCAGATGCCGATGCCCTGCGTGCAGTGCTTCACGGCCTGCTCCATCGTGAGCCACTGCGGGCGCGGGTGCTTGCTCGCCACGATGACATTCACATAGTTACGCGAGCGGATGCAGTGGTCGAAGCAGGAGAGCAGGCAGTTGGCGTCCGGCGGCAGATACAGGCGCGTGACGTCGGCCTTCTTGTTCGCCACGTGGTCGAGGAAGCCGGGATCCTGATGCGTGAAGCCGTTATGATCCTGCTGCCAGACGTTCGAGGTCAGCACGTAGTTGAGCGAGGCGATCTTCGCGCGCCAGGGCAGTTGCGCGCAGACCTTGAGCCACTTTGCGTGCTGGGAGAACATCGAGTCCACGATGCGGATGAACGCCTCGTAGCTGTTGAAAAAGCCATGCCGCCCGGTCAGTAGGTAGCCCTCGAGCATGCCCTGGCAGACGTGTTCGGAGAGCATCGAGTCCATCACCCGCCCGGTGGGGGAGAGGTGGTCGTCCGTCGGCCAGATGTCCCCGGCAAAGGCGCGGTCGGTGACCTCAAAGACGGGCGAGAGCCGGTTGGAGGCGGTCTCGTCCGGTCCGAAGGAGCGGAAGTTGCGGGAATCCTCGTTCAGCTCGTAGATGCGGCGCACGAACCGGCCGAGCACCGCCATATCTTGCGCCTCGACGGCGCCGGGCGCCGGCACGTCGACCGCAAAATCGCGGAAATCGGGCAGACGCAGGTCGCGCAGCAGCAGTCCGCCGTTCGCGTGCGGGTTCGCGCCCATGCGGCGCGCGCCCTCGGGCGGCAGGGCAAGCAGCTCGGGAATCGGCGTGCCGTTCCCGTCGAACAGCTCCTCGGGACGGTACGAACGCAGCCACGCCTCGATCTGGTGAATGTGCGCCTCGCTGTCCGGCTGGATGGGCACCTGGTGCGCGCGCCAGTAGTCTTCGACCTTGTCGCCGTCCACGTAGTCCGGCCCGGTCCAGCCCTTCGGCGTGCGCAGCACGATCATCGGCCAGCGCGGGCGCGTCATGTCGCCCTGCTCGCGCGCGGCCTGCTGGTATCTGCGGATGGCAGCGATGCACTCGTCCAGCGCGTCGGCCATGAGGCGGTGCATCGTCCCGGGATCGCTGCCCTCGACGAAGTACGGCGTCCAGCCGCAGCCGCGGAAGAAGCTCTCCAGCTCCTCGTGCGAGATGCGCGCGAGAACGGTGGGGTTCGCGATCTTGTAGCCGTTGAGGTGCAGGATCGGCAGCACGGCGCCGTCCGTTGCGGCGGAGAGAAACTTGTTGAGCTGCCAGCTCGTGGCGAGCGGGCCGGTCTCGGCCTCGCCGTCGCCGACGACGCAGGCGGCGATCAGATCCGGGTTGTCCGTCACCGCGCCGAAGGCGTGGGCGAGGGAATAGCCGAGCTCGCCGCCCTCGTTGATGGAGCCGGGCGTCTCGGGCGCGACGTGGGAGGGAATGCCGCCGGGGAAGGAGAACTGCTTGAACAGGCGCTGCATGCCCTCCCGATCGCGGCTGACGTTGGGATAGACCTCCTGATAGCTGCCATCGAGCCAGTCCTGCGCGACCATGGCGTTGCCGCCGTGGCCCGGGCCGGAGAGATAGATCATGTCGAGATCGTACGCCTTGATGACGCGGTTGAGGTGCGTGTAGATGAAGTTTTGCCCCGGGCAGGTGCCCCAGTGGCCGACGATCTTCCGCTTGATGTCGGCGCTCGTGAGCGGACGCTCGAGCAGGGGATTGTCGAGCAGGTAGAGCTGGCAGGCGGTGAGGTAGTTCGCCGCGCGCCAGTATTTGTCCATGCTTTTGAGCAGGGCGTCGCTCGCAGGGCGGCGGCGGATGCTGCGCTTTGTCATTCGCAAGACCTCCTTATGATGCAGATCATCCTTATCATACCACGAGATGCAAGAATTAGGAACGGGCAAAACGCATAATTTTTCGCCCGGTGCGGAACATTTGACCGTCAAAGCGCGTAAGAGCGCCGCTTTGCCGCGCGGCTCCGTCGAAACGCACAGAAGATGCCGGCTTCTGTGAGGAAAAAATAACGAAAAAAGCGATTGACTTTAGCGCATTAACGCTTTATACTGTTAAAAACCGATGAGGAAGGGAGGGCGCAGCGATGCGGCAGACGGTACGGCTTGATTCCGCATACGTTTCCGGCGGTCGATTTTACCGCTTTTTTGCCGCGCACGCACGCCCGAAAACGGACGGATAGCACGCCATCCTCACGACCGGCGGCCTCGTCCTTGGGCGAGGCCGTATTTTATTTGCAAAAAGGAGAGGGAACGATGAAAAAGCTGATTTGTATCGCGCTGGCGCTGGCGCTTTGTCTGAGCCTGACCGCCTGCGGCGGCGGGAACAGGAAAAAGACCTATCAGGTCGGCATCTGTCAGCTGACGCAGCACCCGGCGCTCGACGCCGCGACCAAGGGCTTCCGCGAGGCACTGGAGGAGGCCATGCCCGGCCAGATCACCTTTGACGAGAAGAACGCCAACGGCGACATCGCCACCTGCGCCACGATCGTCAACGGCTTCGTCTCCGGCAGCTGCGACCTGATCCTCGCCAACGCCACGCCCGCGCTGCAGGCGGCAAGCTCCGCCACGCAGACCATCCCCATCCTCGGCACCTCGATCACCGAGTACGGCGTCGCGCTCGACATCGCGAACTTCAGCGGCACCGTCGGCGGGAACGTGTCCGGCACGTCCGATCTTGCGCCGCTCGACCAGCAGGCCGCGATGTTCGCGGAGCTGCTGCCCGCCGCGCAGACCATCGGCATCCTCTACTGCTCCGGTGAACCGAACTCCAAGTATCAGGCGGATGTGGTCAAGGCGGAGCTGGAGAAGGCCGGCAGGACCGTGCGCATCTACACCTTCGCGGACTCCAACGACGTCGTCGCCGTGACGGGTCAGGCCTGCGGCGAGAACGACGCGCTCTATATCCCGACCGACAACACCGCCGCCGAGTGCACCGAGGCGATCACCAACATCGCAGAGCCCGCGGGTGTCCCGATCATCTGCGGCGAGGAGGGCATCTGCGCCGGCTGCGGCATTGCCACGCTCTCGATCAGCTACTACGAGCTCGGCCGCACCACGGGCGCGATGGCGGCGCGCATCCTCAAGGGCGAGGCAAAGATCGCCGAGATGCCAATCGAGTACTATCAGAACCCGGTGAAGAAGTACAACCCCGCGCTCTGCCAGGCGCACGGCATCACGCCGCCCGCCGGCTACGAGGCCATCGGCTGACCGCTGCCCGGGCCGCGCAAGGGCCCGCATCCTCGGTTTCTGACGCAGAAAGGGAACGGTTATGAATCTGACGGAGTATCTTTCCATGCTCAGCCTGCCCAACCTGCTCACGCGGCTGCCGGCAGGCGTGGCGCAGGGCATCGTCTGGGGCGTGATGGCGCTGGGCGTCTATATCACCTTCCGCCTGCTGGACGTGGCGGACCTCAGCGTGGACGGGACGTTTGCCACCGGCGGGGCCGTGGCCGTGATGCTGATGCTCTCCGGCGCGCCGGGCTGGGCGGCGCTGCTCGCCGCGGCGGCCGTCGGGGTCGCATGCGGGCTGTGCACGGGCCTGCTGCACACGAAGCTCGGCATCCCCGCCATCCTTGCGGGCATCCTGACGCAGTTCGCCCTCTATTCGATCAACCTGCGCATCATGGGTAAGTCGAACCAGACGGCGAGCGTCAAGAAGTTCGGCCTCTTCTGGGAGACGAAGGGCAGAGGCTTCTTGCTCTCCTCGCTCTATATCCCGCAGGCGATCCTCGTGGGTCTGCTGCTCACGGCGCTCGTGATCGCCGCGCTCTACTGGTACTTCGGCACCGAGCAGGGCAGCGCGCTGCGCGCCACGGGCGCGAACCCGCACATGAGCCGCGCGCTCGGCATCAACGTCGGCAACATGAAGCTGATCGGCCTCGCCCTCTCGAACGGTCTGGTCGCGCTCTCCGGCGCGCTGATGACGCAGTTTCAGGGCACGGCGGACGTCAACATGGGCCGCGGCGCGATCGTCATCGGCCTCGCCGCGATCGTCATCGGCGAGGTGCTGTGCGACGTGTGCTTCCGCAAGGGCGCGAACTTCGCCGTGCGTCTTGCGTTCGTCGTGCTCGGAGGCGTCGTGTACTACCTGGTTATGGTCCTGATCCTGTGGCTGCGGCTCGACCCGAACGATCTCAAGCTGTTCACGGCGCTGATCGTGGCGCTGTTCCTCGCCGTGCCGCATCTGCGCGCGCAGCGCAGAGAGAGCGCGGTGCGCCGCCGCACGGCGGGAAAGGAGGCGTGAAGCCATGCTGAGAGTCGAACACGTCTCCAAGACGTTTTATCCCGGCACGATCCACGAAAAGCGCGCCCTGTGCGACCTGAGCCTGCACCTGCGCCCGGGCGAGTTCGTCACGGTCATCGGCGGCAACGGCGCGGGCAAATCCACGCTGCTCAACGCCGTGGCAGGCGTTTGGCCTGTGGACGGCGGCGCGATCCTCATCGACGGGACGGACGTCACCGCCCTGCCGGAGTATCGGCGCGCGGCCTACATCGGCCGGGTGTTCCAGGATCCCATGATGGGCACCGCGCCGAACATGCAGATCGACGAAAATCTCGCCCTCGCGCTGCGCCGCGGCAAAAAGCGCGGCCTCAGGTGGGGCGTGACGAAGGCCGAGCGCGAGCGCTACCGCGCGCTGCTCAGCACGCTGGGCCTCGGGCTCGAGACGCGGCTGGAGGATAAGGTGGGTCTGCTCTCCGGCGGTCAGCGCCAGGCGCTGACGCTGCTGATGGCCTCGCTCCAGAAGCCGAAGCTCCTCCTGCTCGACGAGCACACCGCCGCGCTCGATCCCGCCACCGCGGCCAAGGTGCTGGAGCTGTCGGACCGCATCGTGGCGGAGAACGAGCTGACCGCCCTCATGATCACGCACAACATGCGCGACGCGCTGGCCCACGGCAGCCGCCTCATCATGATGCACGAGGGCCGCATCATCCTCGACATCGCGGGCGAGGAGAAGAAGAAGCTCACCCGCCGGGATCTGCTCGACCGTTTCGCCGCGCTCGCCGGCGTGCAGGAGGAGACGGATTCCGTCCTCTTTTCCTGAATCCGAACGCAAAAAAGACCGGGCCGCGGAGGCAGACGCCTCCGCGGCCTTTGCCGCGCGCGTCTGCTTGACAAGCGCGCGTGCGCTTGTTAAACTTTTGAATGAGATCATCACGAAACAGGACGGAGGCGCGGCATGCTCGATCAGTTTTCAAGAACGCGGATGCTCCTCGGCGCGGCTGCGCTGGAGCGCCTTTCCCGCGCACGCGTCGCGGTGTTCGGGCTCGGCGGCGTCGGCAGCTGGGCCGTGGAGGCGCTCGCGCGCAGCGGCGTCGGCGCGCTTGATCTGATCGACGACGACCGCGTCTGCCTCACGAACTTAAATCGCCAGATCATCGCCACGCATGAGACGCTGGGCGCGTACAAGACGGACGCCGCCGCCGCGCGCGTGCGCGCGATCCACCCGGACTGCACGGTGCGGACGCACCGCACCTTCATCCTGCCGGAGACGGTGAGCAGCTTCGATTTTACGCAGTATGACTACGTCGTGGACGCGATCGACACCGTCGCGGGCAAGCTGGCCATCGTCATGGCCGCGCAGGCCGCGGGCGTGCCGGTCATCAGCGCGCTCGGCACCGGCAACAAGCTCGACCCCGCGCGCCTCGAGCTTGCGGATATCTGCGAGACCTCGGTCTGCCCGCTCGCGCGCGTGATGCGGCGGGAGCTGCGGCGCCGGGGCGTGATGCACCTTCGCGTGGTCTACTCGCGCGAGGAGCCGCTGCGCCCGCTCGAGCCGGCGGAGGACGGCGACGAGCGCCGCGCCGTGCCGGGGTCGACGGCCTTCGTGCCTCCGGCGGCGGGGCTGATGATCGCGGGCGAAGTCGTCCGCCATCTGGCGGGGATCACTGCAAAGGAGGGCTGACGATGGCGCGGGAGCTGGAACTCTATCAGCAGGCGGAGCGCAGCATCATCAAAAAATACCGCGACGAGCTGTGGACGCCGTTCATCACGGCGGTGCAGCGCTATGAGCTGATCGCTCCGGGTGACCGGGTCGCGGTGTGCGTCTCCGGCGGCAAGGATTCGATGCTGTTGGCCAAGCTCATGCAGGAGCTGGAAAGGCACGGCCACACGCCGTTCGAGGCGGTCTATCTCTGCATGGACCCGGGCTACAGCCCGGCCAACCGCCGCCGCATCGAGGAGAATGCGGCCCTGCTGCACGTCCCGCTCGAGATCTTCGAAACGGATGTTTTCGCCGTGGCGAACGCGCAGACGCACTCGGCCTGCTATCTCTGCGCCAAGATGCGCCGCGGCCACCTCTATGCCGAGGCGCAGCGCCGCGGCTGCAACAAGATCGCGCTGGGCCATCATTTCAGCGACGTGATCGAGACCACCGTCATGGGCATGCTCTACTCCGCGCAGCTCCAGGCGATGCCGCCGAAGCTGCACAGTCAGAACTTCCCGGGCATGGAGCTGATCCGCCCGATGTACTGCATCCACGAGGACGACGTGATCGCCTGGAGCCGGCACCACGGCCTCGAATTTCTGCAATGCGCCTGCCGCTTCACGGAGGCGCACGGCGACGACTGGCGCGAGGGCGGCACCAAGCGGCAGGAGGTCAAGCAGATGATCCGCCGCTGGAAGCAGGAGAATCCGAACGTCGAGAAGAGCATCTTTCACGCGCTCCACACCGTGAACGTGGACACTTTCCCGGGCTGGAAGTCGCAGGGGACGGAGCACTCCTTCCTCGAGCGTTACGACCGGCGGGACGGGGAGGGCTCCCGCGCCGAACCTCTTGCTTTTGCGCGGGAAAGCGAGTAGAATATCAGTATCGAGTGAAACCGGACGAACACATCTGAAGGAAGGAGGACGATCGATATGAAACGATTGGCACACAGGCTCCTGCCGCTGCTGCTGGCGGCGGCGATGCTCTGTCCCGCCGTATCGGCTGCCGGACCTGCCGTCTATGCGGCGGAACTGTCGGACGGACTGCTGCAATCGGGCGGACTGCTGACGGCGTTTGCCGCCGCGGAAGGCGATCGCGCGCTGCCGCAGGGCACCGGGGCGCAGGATCCCCATGCCGCCGCAAAGGAGACGATCCTCGCGGGGCTGCTCGCCATGGCGGAGGAGATCGACGTGTCGGCCTACGGCTTTTCGGCGAACGAGGGCACGGCCTTCGACGTGTACCGAAGCGTCATCAACGCGCATCCGGAGCTCTTTTATGTCAGCGCCCAGGTGCGCTACTCCCTGAGCGGCTCAACGATCCTCACGCTTTTCCCCATCTATGACGAGAGCTTCACCGAGGAGGACGTGACGCGCTTCCGCACGGTCTGCGACGGCATCCTCGCGCAGCTCGAGCCGGAATGGAGCCCGCTGCGCAAGGCGCTCTGGCTGCACGACTATCTCGTGACGCACTGCGAGTACGACCTGACCTACTCCAATTACGACGCCTACGACGCGCTCGTGACGCGCAGCGCCGTCTGCCAGGGCTATGCGCTGGCCTTCGAGTACCTGTGCAATCGGGCGGAGCTGGACGCGCGCCTGGTCACGAGCGACGTGCTGAATCACGCCTGGAACCTGATCGCGCTCGACGGCGAGTATTTCTACGTCGACTGCACCTGGGACGATCCGAGCAACCGCTGGTACGAGGGCTACTGCGGGCATGCCAACTTTCTCCGCAGCCAGGCCGGCCTTGTGGAGACGGGCCACGACGCGGATGACGACGGGAACGCGGCGACGGACTGGATCTGCGACGGCAGCCTGGTCTACGGTGTGCTGGAGAGCTCCGACCGCTATGACGGCGCGTGGTGGGCCGACCTGATCACCGCGGTGGCGCAGCGCGGCGGCACCGCGGCCTACGCCAGGCGAAGCGACGGTGCCAACGTCTGGCTGCGGGATATGGACAGCGGGACGGAGACCGCCGTGCCGCTGGCCGCGTCGGCTGCCTGGCCGGTCTGGGATCAGCCGGGCTACTATTGGAACGGCAATTACGCCTCGTTTGCCGCGCTGCGCGGCGACTTCTACTTCACGACGCCTACGGCGATCTATCGTCTGGACACGAACGGCAGTACGGAGTCCGTCTATACGCTGACGGCGGAGGAGCAGGGCAGCGGTTATCTCTACGGTCTCGTGGCCGATGAGGGCAGGCTCTATTACAATCTGGGCACGCAGGCATGGAACACGACCTTCACGCGGACGGAGCTTCCCATCGCGCCTGCCGGGCCGACGATCACGCGCCAGCCGGTGAATTACGTCGGAGAGCTCGGAAGCGCGGCGAGCTTCACCGTCGCGGCCGAGGGCGAGGAGCTGACCTATCAGTGGCAGGTCGGCGGCGGCAAGACCTGGAAGGATTCCACCGCCGCGGGCGCCCGGACGGCCACGCTCCGACCCGGCGCGGTCACCGAGGCGCGGCTTGCCTACCGCTACCGTTGCATCATCACGGACAAGTATGGCAGCAGCGTGACGACGGACACGGTGAAAATGGTCAAGCGGATGCCGCTCGCGATCACAACGCAGCCGGAGGATTACGTCGGCGAGCTCGGCAGCACGGCGAAGTTCACCGTCGTCGCCGAGGGCGAGGAGCTGACCTATCAGTGGCAGGTCGGCGGCGGCAAGACCTGGAAGGATTCCGGCGCCGCGGGCGCCCGGACGGCCACGCTCCACCCCGGCGCGGTCACCGAGGCGCGGCTTGCCTACCGCTACCGCTGCATCATCACGGACAAGTATGGCAGCACGATCACCACGAACGAGGTGCGCCTGCGCCTGCCGGACGCGGCGCTGACGATCACGGCACAGCCGACGGACTGCATCGGCGAGCTTGGCGGCACGGCGCGCTTCACCGTCGCGGCCGAGGGACTCGGCCTCAGCTATCAGTGGCAGGTGAACGCGGGCAAGGGCTGGCAGGATTCCACCGCCAGCGGCAGCAGGACGGCGACGCTCAAGGCGGGCACCGTGACCGAGGCGCGGCTGAAGTACCGTTACCGCTGCATCATCACGGACTTGACCGGCAGCACGATCACCACCGATGAGGTGCGCGTCGTGCCGCGGACGCCGGTAGTGTTCGGCCTCTCTGATCAGTATGTCGGAAGAGACTTCATCGTGACGGTCGAGGCCTCCGGCGTGAATCTGACCTACGCCTGGTACCTCAAGACCGCGCCGGATGAGCCGTACCGCGATACCGGCGTCACGACGATCAGCTATACGATGTCCTACATGGGCAGCGAGTTTCGCAACGGCTTCCACCTCTACTGCGTCGTCACCGACGATCTGGGCAACAGTGCCGAGAGCTATCCCATCCGCTACAACACCGACAACTGGATCACGATCGTGACCCAGCCGCAGAGCGTGGAGGTCGCCCGGCCGGGCGACAAGGCTACGGTGACCGTCGAGGCGGAGGGCGTCGGCCTGACCTACGCCTGGATGTTCCACGACCGGGGGATAAATGGCTTCAAGGCGTCCTCCGTCCAGCAGAGCACTTACTCCGTGTCCATGACGGCGGCGCGGGACGGCCGTGAGCTCTACTGCGTCATCCGGGATGTGAACGGCGCGCAAGTCATAACGAACGTCGTGACCATCAGCATCCGCAAGCAGGACTCGCCGACGATCACGTGCCAGCCGGTGAATTATGTCGGCGCGATCGGCGACACGGCGACCTTCACCGTCGCCGCCGAGGGCGAGGGCCTCCGCTATCAGTGGCAGCACAACACCGGCAACGGCTGGAGCGGCTGGAAGGATTCCGGCGCGAGCGGGAACGGGACGGATACGCTGCACATCGGTGTCACCGAGGCGCGGCTGCGGTACCGCTACCGCTGCATCGTCACGGATGCGCAGGGCAACTTTGTGGTGACGAAAGAAGCGCGCATGATCCTCGGCTGAGCAGCCCGACGCGGGATCCTCACGACCCGTCCGCAGCGATGCGGGCGGGCCGCTTTTTTTCACGCCGCGCTCGCGCGGGATATGCCGGGATATGGCTATGGACAAACGGGTCGAATTGTGGTATAAAGAAAGATACTTATGGAAAGACGGACAAACGGGTGCAAACGCCCGCTTTTTCGGAAGTCTCTGTCCTAGATAACAGTTGATGATAATAATGGACGCATTATAATTCAGTATTTGGAGAATGCGATATGGGTTTTGTTTATGGCATCATTTTGATCATTGTGGGTTTCATTTTGATATTCAAACCGACTGTCACATGGAAAATACAGAGTGCTCTTTTTGTAAAGAATGGAGATCCAACAAGGTTCTATTATATTGTGGCAAGAGTCACAGGTGTATTTGCAGTCGCTGTTGGTATTCTTGTGATGATATATGCTTAATGCAGTAGAATGTAATGATGATTTTGCCATAGCATTTCTTTGTTTGTATTTTTATGCATATCAATTATCAACCAGGACAGAGACTTTCGGAAGGGAAGGACGCACGGAGTCATATGATGAAACGAACGCTCCTGCTTACTCTGCTGCTTGCCGCGCTGTGCAGTATCACCGCACGGGCGGAGGATGCGCGGCAGGACGCCGCGCTCACGGCGGAGGGCTTCGGCACACCGGCCGCGTTGTTCGACGGCAGCCGCACCACCTACAGCGCCGCGCGCGAGGGCGCGGCCGTGCGCGTTGCGCGCGAGGGCGGCGTCGCGGCGCTCTATCTGGAATTTGACCGCCTGCCCCCGGCGTGGGAGCTGGTGAACGACGCAACGGGCGCAAGCGTGAGCTGCGGCACGCAGGGCTTCCTGCACGAATTTGTCGACGTGGCGGCGCTTTTTGGCGCGCCGGTCGAGCGATTGACGCTGCGCTTCCCGGCGGGCGCCGTGCTCGCGGACGCATATGCCTTTTCCGCGGGCGAGCTGCCGGATTGGGTGCAGCGCTGGGACGCGCCCTGCGAGCAGGCCGATCTGGTGCTCGTTTCCACCCATTCGGACGATGAGCAGCTTTTCTTCGCGGGCGTGCTGCCGTATTACGCTGTGGAGCGCGGCCTGCGCGTGCAGGTCGTGTACCTGATCCAGCATTTCGAGGTCAACGGCGCGCGCAACCATCAGCGCCCGCACGAGCAGCTCGACGGATTGTGGACGGTCGGCGTGCGTCACTATCCGCTGATCTCGGAATTTCCGGATCTCTACGCCGAGTCCAAGGACCGCGAGACCGCGCTGCGCCAGGCGCTGACGGCGTTCGGCCAGGCCGGTTACACGATGGACGATTTCACCGCCTACCTCACGGCGTGCATCCGCCGCTTCCGTCCGCTCGTGATCGTCTCGCACGATCTGAACGGCGAGTACGGCCACGGCGCGCACGTGATCTGCGCCGCCGCGCTGACGGACGCCTTTGCCGCCGCCGCGGACGCGGCGCGCTATGACGACAGCGCCGCGCAGTACGGCGTCTGGCAGGCGGAGAAGCTCTATCTGCATCTTTACGGCGAAAACCAGATCGTCATGGACTGGGATACGCCGTGCGACAGCCTCGGCGGCAAGACGCCGTTCGAGGTGACGCAGTCGGGTTTTGCCTGCCACAAGAGCCAGCATTGGACGTGGTTCTACCGCTGGATCTACGGCACGAACGCCGCGCCGATCCGCAAGGCGTCCGACATCCGCAGCTACTCCCCCTGCCGCTACGGTCTGTATGCCACGACCGTGGGCGCGGACGTGACCGGCGGCGATTTTATGGAGAACGTCGAGACCTGGGCCGAGCGGGAGCGCCGCGCCGCCAAGGAGGAAGCGGCCCGTGCCGCCGCCGAAGCGCGGCGAAAGGCCGAGGAGGACGCCGCCCGCCTGGAGGCCGCGCGCAAGGAGGCGGAGGCACGGCTCGCCGCCGAGACGAAGGCGAGGGCCGACGCCGCGGCGCAGCAGCGCGCGGAGGAGATTGCCCGCAGGGAGGACGAGGCCGAGGCCAAGGCGCTGCGCGCCGCACAGCGCCGTCATACCGCGGCCGTCGTCACGATCGCCGCGGCGGGCGTGGCCGTCGTCGGCGTGATCGTCGCGCGCGTGCTGACCACCCGCGGCAGGCGGGAGCGCCGCTGAGCGGACGTCGATGGAGAAGGGAAGAGGCATGAAACGAAGCAAGGCATCATTTCGCAAAGGCTTTTTGATCTATCTCGCGGTGCTGGCGGTGCTGGTCGCGGCGGCAACGCTGCGCGTGCGCGCGGTGCTGCGCAGCTATGAAAACGCGCAGCCCGAGCATCGCATGGAAGAGGTCGTGGCGGAGCTGCGCGCCGCGGCGGCAGACGGCACGTTTTTTCAGAAATACCGCTGCGCCGTGCCGGAGCCGGGCGCGCTTGAGACGGGGATCGACGTGCGCAGGGCGTATCTTGCCCTCTGTGCGGACGAACAGGTGACTTACACCAAGGCCCCCGGCCATCTGGACGAGGAGACGATGCACTACACCGTGGAAAACGGCGGCTTTCCGCTGGCGCGGGTGACGCTGCGCGCGGCGGGTCCGCTCGTCACCCGTCTTGCGATCTTTTCCTCGCGCGAGTGGGCGGTGGATTCCGTCGAGCCGCTGCTGGAGAAGCACGATTATACGCTCTCCGTGCCGGAGGGCTTCGCCGTGCGCCTCAACGGCGCCGCGCTGGACGGGCAGGGCGAGCCGACGGAGGACGGTGAGATCCGCTATGCGCTCGCCGGCCTGTATCTCCGTCCGTCGCTGGAGATCGCCGCGCCCGATGGCGCGCCGGTCTCCTACACGATCAAGAACGACCGCATCCTGCCGGAGATCTACCGCTATCAACTGACGCTGCCCGACGTGCTGGAGCTGACGCTGGACGGCGCGCCGCTGACCGGCGAGAGTGCGGGCGAGGGGATCGTGCATTACGACATCCTGCGCCTGCGCGAACCGAAGGTCGTCATCTCCGATCATTACGGCAACACCGTGGATTACCGCGGCGGCTCCGCGCTGCCGTTGACCTACGTCTCTCTCCTCGCGCCGGAGGGCTTCACCGTGCGCGTGGACGGCGCGCCGGCCGCGCCGCAGGACGTTGTGCTGACGGAGAATCCCGAGTACGCGCAGTTTGCGGACTTCGTGCCGGAGCTGCCGCGTCTTGCATCCTACCGGATCGCGGTGCTGCACAACGGCGTGCCCGTCACCGTGACGGATTCCTCGGGCGCCGAGGTGCCGCTTGCGCCGGGCGAGAGCAGCTATGACCTGACGCGCTTCGGCGCGGCGGAGACCGTGCCCGACGGTGTGCGCGCCGCTGTGGACGCCCTGCACGTGGTGGAGCAATGGAGCCTCTTCATGAGCAACGACCTTGCGTTCTCACGCCTGTCGCCGTACCTGCTGCAGGGCTCGTATCAGTATCAGGTCGCGCACCAGTACGCCACGGGCATCGACATCCGCTTCACCAGCCGCCATACGCTGGGCAACCCTCCGTTCACGGACGAATCGGTGGGGAACTACCTCACCCTGACGGAGCGCTGCTTCTGCGTGGACGTGCATTTCGTCAAGCACATGAACATCGCCAACGGCCTCAAGATGGAGGACGAGATGAACGTGCGCTGCTATTTCGTCTTCTATGACGACACGGACAACGGCGTCAGCGATCCCGCGTGGAAACTGGCGGCCATGAAGGAGATCGTGTGATGGACGAGCAGAAGAAACCGGCACAGAACTTTGCCGAAAGCCTCGAGAGCATCAAGGATAGCCTGAAGGATTTCGACGAGCGTGCGCTCGACGATCTGGAGGCCGCGCCTGCGCCGCGCCGCAGCCGCGGCGGCGGGAAGCGGGCCGCCGGCGTCGGCGTCGGCCGGGTGCTGCTGCGCATCGGCGCGGCGGTGCTCGCGGCGCTGCTGGCGCTGGTGCTGACGCTGGCGATCTCGATCCGCATGATCTGCTCCGGGACGTTTCCCTCCGCGCAGCAGATGTTCGTCACCACCGTGCTTGAGACCGGCCAGCTCAAGTTCCTCGCCTCGCTTTTCCTCAGCGCGGAGGAGATCCAGGAGATCGTGGACCGCAACTCCATGAAGCAGCTCAACGCCGAGGTGGATACGGGCCTCATCCGGATCGGCGCCTCCGGCAGCGTGAGCGTGGGCGGCGCGCAGCAGACCGAGCAGCAGGAGATCGAGATCGTCGAGGTCGCAGGCCCGACCTACATGGGCACCATGATGATCGTGAAGGATCCCTCGCGCGTCTGCCTAGCGACGATCTATCCCTGGCGCGAGATCGGCGTCCCGCTGGACGTGCTGGTGAACGACGCCGGCGCCGTCGCCGGCATCAACGGCGGGCTCTACAACTCCTACAACAATTCCGGCGGCAGCCCCTACGGCGTGATCGTATCGAACGGTGAGATCCAGTACAACAAACCATGGGAGTATCCGGGCCTGGTGCTGATCGGCTTCACGGAGGACGATATTCTCCAGATCATCGACATCAACGGCATGACCGCCGCGCAGGTCGAGCAGCTGATCCGCGACCAGCGCATCCGCGACGCCGTGACCTTCCAGGAGGAGGCCAGCGACGTCAACAACCACTTCGTGCAGCTCATCATCAACAATGAGGCGCGCGAGATGAACGGCATGGGCAGCGGCCTCAACCCGCGCACGGCGATCGGTCAGCGGGCGGACGGCTCGGTGCTGCTGTTCGTGACGGACGGGCGCGGCAAGGCGGGTCATCTCGGCGCGTCGAGCGGCGACCTGATCTCCGTCATGCAGGAGTTCGGCGCGGTCAACGCCGCAAATCTGGACGGCGGCAGCTCGTCCTGCATGTATTACGAGGGCGAGTACCTGATGACCAGCGTGACCTTCTATTACTCCAATTCCTCCTGGAGACTGCCGGCAGGCTTCGTTGTAAAGTAAAACTGCATAACAGGAAGGCGGCTCCGTACAAACCGTGCGGAGCCGCCTTTTGCTTTTTTACAGGATCAGCAGCAGTCCCAGGGCGATGAGCAGCTCGTCGTCCGCCTTCTCCTCAAAGAGAAAAAAGAGAATCAGCAGCAGCAGAATGTCCGCCGTGTCCACGTCGTGCAGGTGCAGCCGCTCCAGGATCCGGTCGGTGAAGCGCGGGCCTGCGGGCGGCGGCGGAGGCGGCGGAGGCGGAGGCGAAGGCGATGCGCCGCGCTCCTCTGCGCTCACGCGCGTATAGACGCCGTTGTCGTTTCGGATATAGCGGTTGTACACGGCGCTCACTCCTTCGCGGTCAAAAACACCTTGGCCAGGTGTACCAGCCGCGCCAGCTGCGCGGCGCGCTCGATCTTGTCACGCCGATCCTCCCGCAGAAAGGGCCGCAGCGCATGGAGAAAGGCGGCGGCCTCGCTGCTCTCCGGCCGGCCCAGCTGCTGCACGACCGGCAGCAGCCGCTGTGTCAGTTCCGGATCCGTGCCGCCGAGCTGCGCGAGCAGGGCGGAGAGCGTGTCCGTGCCGCCCTCCGGCGCTGCGGCGGGCGGCGATTCGGGTGCCGTTTCGCCGCCGGTCTTCTGGGAGAGGCTCTGCGCCAGCGCCGTCACCTGCGCCATGGCGTCGGGATCGCCGAGCAGCGTATTCAGTTTTTCCTCCCACTCGCTCACGCTGCCGCCCGCCTTTCGCTATCGCTGCGCCTGCTCGTTCAGCCGGCTCATGATGGCAGCGGCGTTCTTGTCCCGCATCAGGGCCTTGAGCATCTCTGCCAGCGGCTGCGTGTTGCCGAGCGCGGCGGACTGCGTCGCCTGCGAGAGCGCGGCGCCGCCGTCGCCCTGCGTCAGCATCGCCATGAGCTGCTGTCCGTCTCCGGAACGCATGAGCGTTTCGGCCAGGTCACGGTTCTTCTTCAGCTTTTCGATTGCCTCCATGCCTTTGGCGTCCATCCCGGGTTCCCTCCAAGCTCTGTTTGATCGCCATATGATATGCGGCGGAGACAAAAAAAGTGCCTGTCCGTTCGGGCAGGCACGGGATCGGTCACTCTGCGCGTTTTCCGAAGTCGCAGTCACCGCGCAGCGGACAGGCCGCACAGTTCGGTTTGCGCGCCATGCACAGCGCGCGGCCGTGCAGCACCATGCGGTGGCAGAAGTTGCTCGATTCCTCGGGCGGCAGCACGGCGCGCAGCTGTTTTTCCACGCGCAGCGGGTCGGTGCTCCCGTCGGTGAGGCCGAGGCGACCGGTGATGCGGATGCAATGCGTGTCGCAGACGTAAGCGGGCTGATGGTAGACGTCGCCGAGGATCAGATTGGCGGTTTTGCGGCCGACGCCAGGCAGCGCGGTCAGCTCCTCCATCGTGTCGGGCACGCGTCCGCCGTGCTTCTCCAGCAGCAGCTTCGCGCACTCGACCAGATCCTTCGCCTTGGTGTTGAAAAAGCCGCAGGAGCGGATCGCCTCGCCGACCTCCTCGTAGGAGGCTGCCGCGAACGCCTCGAGCGTCGGGAAGCGGGCGAACAGCCCCGGCGTCACGAGGTTCACGCGCGCGTCCGTGCACTGTGCGGACAAACGCACGGCAAAGAGCAGCTCGTAATCCTTTTCATAGTTGAGCGAGCAGAGCGCGTCGGGATAGAGCGCTTTGAGCGTGTCAATGATGCGGTTGACCGCGGCTTTGGACTTCATGATCTGCCTCCTGAGGTGGGATGAGAGCATTGTAACACACTTTTTCCCAAAAATCGACAGAAAAGTATGGGCAAGACGGGAAAAGCATGATACAATCATAATCCAGCAATCAGAAGGGAGGCGGAGCGATTGGATCGACCCCTTGCAGACGAGATCCGCCCGCACTCGCTCGACGAGGTGGTCGGGCAGCGGCACCTGATCGGTGAGGGCGGCCTGCTGCGCCGCCTGATCGAGTCTGGTACGAGCGCGAACATGATCTTCTACGGCCCCTCCGGCACGGGCAAGACCACGATCGCCAACATCATCGCGGAGCGGACGCGCAAGACGCTGCACAAGCTCAACGCCACGACCGCAAGCTTGCAGGACGTGAAAAACATCATCGCGGACGTCGGCACGCTGATGGCGCCCGGCGGCGTGCTGCTCTATCTCGACGAGATCCAGTATTTCAACAAGAAGCAGCAGCAGAGCCTGCTGGAATTCATGGAAAACGGCTCCATCACGCTGATCGCCTCGACGACGGAGAATCCCTATTTCTACGTCTACGGCGCGCTGCTCTCGCGCTCGACCGTGTTCGAGTTCAAGGCCGTCCCGCCGGAGGAGACGCTGCCCGCCGTGCAGCGTGCGCTGCACATCCTGAAAGAGCGCGCGCCGCTCCCGCTTGCCTGGGAGGACGGGATGCCCGAGCAGATCGCCATGAACTGCGGCGGCGACGTGCGCAAGGCGATCAACGCCTGCGAGCTGCTCTATGAGTCCGCCCGCCCGTCCGGCGGCAAACTGTATCTGACAAGGGAAGACGCTTCACAGCTCGCGCAGCGCAGCGCCATGCGCTACGACAAAGGCGGCGACGCGATGTACGACATCGCCTCCGCGCTCATGAAATCCCTCCGCGGCAGCGACCCGGACGCGGCGCTGCACTACCTCGCGCGTTTTCTGGAGGCGGGCGACCTGATCACGCCCTGCCGTCGTCTGCTCTGCTCCGCGAGCGAGGACGTGGGCCTTGCCTACCCGCAGGCGGTCGCGATCGTGAAGGCCTGCGTGGACACGGCGATGCAGCTCGGCCTGCCGGAGGCGCAGCTTCCGCTGGCGCAGGCGGCGATCCTGCTGGCCACCGCGCCGAAGTCCAACTCCGTGGTCGAGGGCATCGGCGCCGCGATGGCGGACGTGCGTTCCGGCCGGACGGGAGACGTGCCGCGTCAGCTTCAGAACGTCCATGCCGACACCACCGGCACGGACAACCGCCAGCACTACAAATACCCGCACAGCTATCCGAACCATTGGGTGGCGCAGCAATACCTGCCCGACGCGCTCGTCGGCACGCAATACTACGTCTTTGGGGACAACAAGAACGAGCAGGCCGCCGCGCAGTACTGGGCGCGGATCAAGGGGAAGAGCGATGGACCTGAAGCTTGACGACCTGGTGGAGACGAAGAAGCCGCACCCCTGCGGCGGCGCGCTCTGGCGCGTGACGCGCATCGGCATGGACGTCAAGCTGAAGTGCGCGCGCTGCGGGCGCGAGGTGATGCTTCCGCGCAGCAAGGCGGAGAAGAGCATCAAAAAGATACTTGGGAAGGGAGAAGCCGAAGGATGAAGCAGAAAAAGGTCGTGCGCATCGTTGCGGTCATACTGTGTGCGCTGTTGCTGCTGCCGCTGATCGTGACCATTTTGCAGATGCTTTGAGCCGCACCTGCCGGAGAGTCCGTCCGGCGCTCCCGTGCAGCCGTACCGGCGCCGCGCATCATTTTTGATGCGCGGCGCTTTTTCGTCGTTTCTCTCCGCGCCCGCGGCCTATAATACGGGCGAAGGGCGGTGGTGCGATGGTCGTCTACTGGGATCTGCTGGCGCTGTGGAACTTCGCTGCGGACTATCTGCTGCTGCTCTGCGCGGTGCGTCTTGCGGGCCTTTCGCCGCGCCGGGGGCGGCTTGCCTCGGCCGCGGCGCTGGGCGCGCTCTACGCGGTGGTGCAGGCGGCGCTGCCGTTCTCGACCGCGGCACTGCTTGCGGCCCTCGCGCTGCTGTGCGCCGCGGCGTTCGCGGGCAGCGGACAGGCGCTCCGGCTGAGTCTGCTTTTCGCCCTGCTCGCCTGCGCGCTCGCGGGCGGCGTACTGCTGCTCGGCCGGCTGACCGGCAGCCTGCGCCGTCTGGTGCGGGGCGTGGTCTGGGCAGAGCTGCCCTGGGGCGTGTTTCTCGGTGCATCGGCGCTTTCGTATCTGCTGCTCTCGCTCGTGTTCCGCGGCGGGGCGCGGCACGGAGGCTCCGAGCGCGTCCGCGTCACGATCGCGCGCGGCGGGCGGCGGGTGAAGCTGACGCTTCTGCGCGATACGGGCAACACCCTGACCGACCCGCGCACGGGCGAGGGCGTGCCGGTGATCGGCGCGGATGCGCTGCGGCCGCTGTTCGATGCGGAGACGTACGCCCTGCTTTGCCGCGGCGGCGTTCCGCCGGGCTTTGCGGCGCTGCCGTACCGCGCGGTCGGCACGCCGTGCGGCGCGCTCGCAGCCTTTCGCTGCGATGCGCTGCACGCAGACGGACGGACGCTGGGCGCGCGGCTGATCGCCGTCTCGCCGCAGCGCGTGGGCGACGGCGGAGGGATCTGCGGGCTGTGGTGCGCAATGGAGGAGGAAAGGGAACGAAGTGGATTGGAAACGGCTTTGTGAGCGCGTCTCCCTTTGGCTGGCGCGGCTGGGACTGCTGCCGCGCGGCGGCGTGCATTACATCGGCGGGAGCGACACGCTGCCGCCGCCGCTCGACCGCGAGCGGGAGGCGGAGCTGCTCGCGCGCCTGAACGACGGCGACGGGACGGCGCGCCAGGCGCTGATCGAGCACAACCTGCGCCTCGTCGCGTATATCGCGCGGCGATTTGAGAACACGGGCGTCAACGTCGAGGATCTGATCTCGATCGGCACGATCGGGCTCATCAAGTCGATCGGCACCTATCAAAGCGACCGGAACATCAAGCTCGCGACCTACGCCTCGCGTTGCATCGAAAACGAGATCCTGATGTACCTGCGCAAAACGGCCCCGCAGAAGGCGGAGGTCAGCTTCGACGAGCCGCTCAACACCGATTGGGACGGCAACGAGCTCCTGCTCTCCGACATTCTCGGCACCGAGGAGGACGTGGTGCTGCGGCCGATCGAGGACGACGTGGACCGCACGCTGCTCGCCGCGGCGCTTGCGCGCCTGAGTCCGCGCGAGCGCACGATCATCACGCTGCGCTTCGGCCTGGGCGGCGGCGAGGAAAAGACGCAGAAGGAGGTCGCAGACCGGATGGGCATTTCGCAGAGCTACATCTCGCGTCTGGAAAAGCGGATCATCGCGCGGCTGAAGAAGGAAATCCTCAAAATGAGTTGACAAAACGGGCAAAAGAATGTATGATCTCTTCGATATTTGCGAGGATGAGGAGCAGTACGCGCGCGGCACGGCGAAGAGAGGGAACGGTCGGTGTAAGTTCCCGCGGAGCGCGCGCGGAAGTCGCCTCGGAGCAGCCGCGCCGAAGCAGCGATGCCTAAGCCGGCCGGGCGCGCCCGTTACAGCGCGGCGAGCGCCATGCCCCGCGGCATGGAATTCGGGTGGTAACACGGATCTGCATCCGCCCCGAGCCTTCCGGCTCGGGGCGTTTTCTTTTCCGGCGCCGGCCCGGGGGCGCCGCCATCATACCATTCACGCCGTCGGCTGAATGAGAACAGGAGACGTATCCATGAAAGAACTTCCCAAAGTGTACGAGCCGCAGCAGGTCGAGGGCCGCATCTACAAAATGTGGGAGGACAACGGCTGCTTCCGCGCCGAGGTCGATCCCGCGAAAAAGCCATTTTCCATCGTCATGCCGCCGCCGAACGTCACGGGCCAGCTCCACATGGGCCACGCGATGGACGCGACGCTGCAGGACATCCTGACCCGTTTCAAACGCATGCAGGGTTACAGCGCGCTGTGGCTGCCCGGCACGGATCACGCCGGCATCGCCACGCAGATCAAGGTCGAGGAGGATCTGCGCGTGAACGAGGGCCTCACGCGTTACGACCTCGGGCGCGAGAAGTTTTTGCAGCGCGTGTGGCAGTGGAAGGAGAAATACGGCAACCGCATCGTCGAGCAGCAGAAAAAGATGGGCGCGAGCTGCGACTGGTCGCGCGCCCGCTTCACGATGGACGAGGGTTGCTCACAGGCTGTGCGCGAGACGTTCTGCGAGCTGTACGACAAGGGCCTCATCTATAAGGGCAGCCGCATCATCAACTGGTGCCCGCACTGCCTGACCGCGCTGTCCGACGCCGAGGTCGAATATGTCGATAAGCCCGGTCACCTCTGGTATATCCGCTATCCGCTCTCCGACGGCAGCGGCGACATCGTCGTGGCCACGACCCGGCCCGAGACCATGCTGGGCGATTCGGGCGTCGCCGTCAACCCGGAGGACGAGAAGTTCAAGCACCTGATCGGCAAGACCTGTATCCTGCCGCTGGTGGAGCGCGAGATCCCCATCGTGGGCGACGAGTACTGCGAGATCGGCTTCGGCACGGGCGCAGTGAAGATGACCCCGGCGCACGATCCGAACGACTTTGAAGTCGGCCTGCGCCACAATCTCGAGGTCATCCGCGTCATCGCGGATGACGGCCGCATCAACGAAAACGGCGGCGTCTACGAGGGACTCGACCGCTACGAGTGCCGCCGGCAGATCGTGAAGGATCTGGAGGAGCGCGGTTACCTGGTCAAAACGGAGGATTACGCCCACAACGTCGGCACCTGCTACCGCTGCCACAACGACGTGGAGCCGATCATCAGCGCGCAATGGTTCATCAAAATGGCGCCGCTGGCGAAGGAGGCGCTGCGCGTCGTGAACGACGGCACGATCAAATTCGTGCCCGAGCGCTTCGCCAAGACCTACACCAACTGGATGGAGAACTGCCACGACTGGTGCATCTCGCGCCAGCTCTGGTGGGGCCACCGGATCCCCGCCTGGTATTGCGACGATTGCGGCCACATCAACGTCAGCCGCGAAGACCCGACGAAGTGCGAGAAGTGCGGCTGCACGCGTCTCACGCGCGAGGAGGACGTGCTCGACACCTGGTTCTCGAGCGCCCTCTGGCCGTTCTCCACGATGGGCTGGCCGGACAAGGACGCCGCCGACCTCAACTATTGGTACCCGACCTCCGTCATGGTCACGGGCTACGATATCATCTTCTTCTGGGTCGCGCGCATGATCTTCTCCGGCATGGAGCAGATGAAGAAGGAGCCGTTCCGGACCGTGTTCATCCACGGCCTCGTGCGCGACGACAAGGGCCGCAAGATGTCCAAATCGCTCGGCAACGGCATCGACCCGCTCGAGATGGCGGAAAAGTACGGCGCGGATGCGCTGCGCTTCAACCTCATCACCGGCAACAGCCCGGGCAACGATATGCGCTTCTACGTGGAGAAGTGCGAGGCGATGCGCAACTTCGCCAACAAGATCTGGAACGCCAGCCGCTTCGTGATGATGAATCTCACGATCGACCGCGTCGCCCTGCCGGAGACGCTGGAGCTCGAGGACAAGTGGATCCTCTCCAAGCTCAACACGCTCATCGGCGAGGTCACCGACAATATGGATGCCTTTGAGCTCGGCGTCGCCTCCGCAAAGCTCTATGATTTCATCTGGGACAACTTCTGCGACTGGTACATCGAGCTCACGAAGTCCCGCCTGAACGGCACGGACGAGACGGCGAAGAGAAACGCGCAGAACGTGCTGTGCTATGTTCTGACCGAGACGCTCAAGCTGCTGCACCCGTTCATGCCCTTCATCACCGAGGAGATCTGGCAGGCCCTGCCGCACGAGGGCGACTTCCTGATGAAGGCGCAGTGGCCCGAGCGCCGCGCCGACCTCGCGTTCCCGGCCGAGGAGGCCGCGATGCAGACCGTGATCGAGGCCATCACCGCCATCCGCGCGCGCCGCAGCGAGATGAACGTCGCGCCGTCGAAGAAGGTGCACTGCACGATCGCCTCCGCCCAGGGGGACACGTTCCGCGCCGGCATCCCGTTCTTCCAGCGCCTTGCCTCCGCCGGCAGCGTGACCGTCACGGACGCGGACGCCGCGCCGGGTGAGGGCATGGTCGAGGTCGTGACCCACGCCGCGCGCATCTTCATGCCGCTGGCCGAGCTCGTGGACTTTGAGAAGGAGCTTGCGCGCATCGCAAAGGAGAAGGCAAACGCCGAGAAGCAGCTGGCCGGGATCGAGGCCAAGCTCAAAAACGAAAACTTCGTCGCCAAGGCGCCGGAGGCGGTCGTGAACGCAGAGCGCGAAAAGGCAGAGAAGCTGCGCGCCCTGCTCGAAAAGCTCGCCGCCTCTGCCGCCGCGATGCAGAAATAACGAACAGGGAGGACGACACGATGAAACGCATCCAGCTCGGTTCCACGGGCATCGAGGTCGAGAAGAACGGCTTCGGCTGTCTCCCGATCCAGCGCATCCCGAAGGAGGAGGCCGCGCGCCTGCTGCGCAAGGCGTACGACGGCGGCATCAACTATTTCGATACCGCCCGCTCCTACAGCGACAGCGAGGAGAAGGTCGGCTATGCCTTTGCCGGCATGCGTGACAAGGTCATCCTTGCCACCAAGTCCCACTCCAAGACGGGCGAGGCCATGCGCCGCGACCTGGAGACCAGCCTGCGCACGCTCGGCACGGACTATATCGACGTATATCAGTTCCACAACCCGCCCTTCTGCCCGAAGCCGGGCGGGGAGGACGGCCTGTACGACGCGGCGCTCCAGGCACAGCGCGAGGGCAAGATCCGCTTCATCTCCATCACGAACCACCGTCTCAACGTCGCGCAGGAGGCGATCGAATCCGGCCTGTATGCGACGCTGCAATTCCCCTTCAGCTACCTCGCCGGCGAGCAGGAGCACAAGCTGATCGAGGGCTGCCGTGCCCACGGCATGGGCTTTCTTGCGATGAAGGGCCTTGCGGGCGGCCTGATCCGCGACGGATATACCGCCGCCGCCTATATGGCGACGCAGGAGGACGTCGTGCCGCTCTGGGGCGTGCAGCGCGAGTGGGAACTCGATCAGTTTCTGGACTGCGTGCGCAACGGCGTCGAGCTGACGGAGGAGCGCCTTGCCACCATCGCGCGCGACCGCGCGGAGCTCAGCGGTGAGTTCTGCCGCGGCTGCGGCTACTGCATGCCGTGCCCCATGGGCATCGAGATCAACAATTGCGCCCGCATGTCGCTGATGGTGCGCCGCGCGCCGACCGCCGCCTGGCTCACTGAGGAGTGGCAGGCAAAGATGAAGAAGATTGAGACCTGCCTCCACTGCAACCGCTGCGCCTCGCGCTGTCCCTATGGGCTTGACACCCCGCGCCTGCTGGAGGAGAATTACAAGGACTATCTGCAAGTCCTTGCGGCAGGCAAAGCGTAAAGGAAAATTATATTACATCAGTAAAAGAAGAGGCCGCCTTGTTTCGAGGCGGCCTCTTTTCTTTTGTGCGCGCTCGCGCCGTTTCCGCGAAAAAAAGACGCGCGCTGCGCGTTTCGACAGAAAAGCGACTGCGCCGCGCGCTATACTTGCTCCGTACCCCGCGGCGCGGACGGGCGTCAAAAAACCGCGACGCACCGCAGGGAACGGGCAACACGGAGGAGGAGATCGGCATGGAGATATTGTCGGCAGAGAAGGATCGGGAGCTGACGCTGCTGCTGCGCGGCGAGCTGGATCACCACGGCGCGAAGGCGGCAATGACGGAGATCGGACAGGCGCTCGACGCAGCGCTGCCGCGCACGCTGACGCTGGATTTTTCGGGCGTCACGTTCATGGACAGCTCCGGCATCGCGGTCGTCATGCGCGCGCAGCGGACGATGCGCGCGTTTGGCGGGAACGTCTCGCTGACGCGGGTGCCGCCACAAGCAAAAAAAGTGTTTGACGCGGCGGGACTGACCCGCTTCGTGCCGATCCGTTGAGGGAGGAAGAGCATGAAAATGAAACCGAACAACTACATTGCGCTCACGTTTCCGAGCCGCAGCGTCAACGAGGGCTTTGCCCGCGCGGCGGTTGCGGCGTTCGCCGCGCAGCTCGACCCAACGCTCGACGAGCTGGGCGACGTCAAGACCGCCGTCAGCGAGGCGGTGACCAACGCGATCGTGCACGCTTACCCTGAGGAGATCGGGAAGATCTCGCTGCGCGCGAGCATTTTTGACGGGAACGTGCTGGAGATCACCGTGCGCGACTGGGGGCGCGGCATCGCGGACGTGGAAAAGGCGCGGGAACCGCTGTTCACGACCGGCGGCGAGGAGCGCAGCGGCATGGGCTTTACGATCATGGAGAGTTTCATGGATGCGCTGGTCGTGCGCTCCCGCGAGGGACACGGCACCGTCGTGACGATGAAGCGAAAGATCGCGCGGCGTGCCGGACGAAAATGAGCGTCTCTGCGGCGCTGCTTGCGGCAGCCCGGGAGGGCGACGAGCGCGCCTGCGAACAGGTGCTCGGCGAGAACGCGGGCCTGATCTGGAGCGTCGTCCGGCGCTATTGCGGGCGCGGGATCGAGACGGAGGATCTCTATCAGATCGGCTGTGTTGGATTTCTCAAGGCTGTCAAGGGATTTGACCTTACATACGGAACGCAGTTTTCCACCTATGCCGTGCCGAAGATCGTGGGCGAGATCCGCCGCTTTTTGCGGGATGACGGCGCGGTGAAGGTCGGGCGCACGCTGCGCGAGCAGGCGCAGAGCGTCTACACCGCGCGGGAGAAGCTGCGTGCGCGGCTGGGACGCGAGCCGCAGTTGTCCGAGCTCGCGGAGGCGACGGGCCTGAGCGTCGAGGAGATCGCAGAGGCGGAACTTGCCTCCGCACCGCCGGAGTCGCTGCAGCAGGAGACGCGCGATGGACTGACGCTTGAGAGCGCGCTCGGTACGGATGCGCCCGAGGAAGGTCTGGTCGAGCGTCTTGCGCTGCGCGAGGCGATCGACGCACTGCCGGAGCGCGAGAAAATGACGATCCTGCTGCGCTTTTACAAGGGACTCACGCAGGAGCGCGCCGCACGCGTGCTGAACGTCTCGCAGGTGCAGGTGTCCCGCCTGGAGCGCCGCGCGCTGCGCACGCTGCGGGAGGCGTTGTCGGACGCGCCTTAGGGCGCTGCGGGACGCGGCCGGAGCGCTTTGACCGCCGCGCCAGTGGCGGGCAGCGCTTCCGCTTCGTCCGGCTGAAACTCCGTCATCGTGCCCCAGTAGCGCTTGGGCATGTGCGTCATGCGCAGGCGCGGGTTCTCGCGCTCGCGGATGGCGATGGTGTCGTAAAAGCGGCGCCAGAGGCGGCGGTAGGCGATCTCCTCGGCGTCGGGCGCCGCCATCGTGAAGTGTTCCAGCGGCACGATGCGGGAGACGCCGCCCGAGTAGAGCAGCGCCTCGCAGTGCGTGCGGTCGTAGATGAAAAAGGTCTCGTCGTGACATCGGTCGCAGAAGTGCGCGCGCAGCAGCGGGAGCACGCGGTTTTTCGGCTCGATCTCCGCGCCGAGCATACCGTCGTACTCCGAAAAGCGCAAAAAGCCGCGCAGATGCTCGACCTCCGCGGACATGTGGCGCACGGCGCGCAGCAGCGGCTGATAGTCGTCGTCGCTGAGGCGGGAGAGGTAGGGCTTTCCCTCGCGGTACAGGCGGCGGACGAAGCGCCAGATCGCAAGCTCCTTTTCAGGCAGACACGTCAGAAACGCGCGTTGGAGAAAGGGCACGACCTCGTTTGAGAGCTTGCGCAGGCTGCGCTCCACCCGCTGCGCGTGCGCCCGGTCGGTCGTGACGCTGCGCACCTCGTAAAGACACGGCTCGTCGTCCTCACCGCGCAAGATGGCGATGGGGCGTTCTTTTTGCGTGTAGATTTCATAGATGCAGCAGAGGAGGCCGTCAAAGCTGCCGTCATATTGATAAATGATCTCTCGCCATGCCATGCCGATCTCCCTTTTCGTTTCAGCCCGCCTCAGTGAACAGCGAAAGCTGCTCCAGCTCCGGCGCGGGCAGCGCCGCGCGCTCGAGTGCCGTCAGATTGGCCGTGATGCCGGCGGGCGAGAGGCGCAGCGGCGTTGCAAGGCGGCCCTGACAGGTGAGAAAGTACTGCGCGCGCTTCATCACGACGCCGAGTTTTTTGAGATCCTCCGCGCGCAGCGCGCTGCTGCGCCGCGCGACGAGGATCCGCCGCGCGCTGACCACGCCGACGCCCGGCACGCGCAGCAGCGCCTCGTAATCTGCGCGGTTGACCTCGACGGGGAAGTGCTCCGGATGGCGCAGGGCCCAGCAGCATTTCGGGTCGAGCGCGGGGTCGAAATCCGGCTGCTCCTCGCTGAGCAGCTCATCCGCGCGGAAGCCGTAGAAGCGCAGCAGCCAGTCCGCCTGATACAGACGGTGCTCCCGCAGCAGCGGCGGCTTGGTGTCGACCGAGGGCAGCAGCGTGTGCTCCACGACCGGCACGTAGGCGGAGTAGAACACGCGCTTGAGCCGGTAGCGGTCGTAGAGCGACTGCGTGAGGTTGAGGATGTGGCGGTCGCTCTCCGGCGAGGCGCCGACGATGAGCTGCGTGCTCTGTCCGGCGGGGGCGAAGCGCGGCGCGGAGCGGTATTTTACGAGCTCCGCGCGGCTCTCGGCAGCGCGGTCGCGGATCAGGCCCATGGGCTTCAGGATCGCCTGGCGCGTCTTGTTCGGCGCGAGCGTGCGCAGCGACGCCTCACTCGGCAGCTCGATGTTGACGCTCAGCCGGTCGGCCAGAAGGCCCAGCCGGGTCACAAGCTCCGGCGCGGTGCCCGGGATCGCCTTGGCGTGGATATAGCCGTTGAAGCGGTAGTCCTCGCGCAGGATGCGCAGCGCACGGATCATCAGCTCCGTCGTGTGGTCGGGCGAACGCAGCACGGCGGAGGAGAGGAACAGCCCTTCGATATAGTTGCGGCGGTAAAAGCCGATCGTCAGCTCGGCAAGTTCCTGCGGCGTGAAGGATGCGCGCGGCGTGTCGTTCCCGCGGCGGTTGACGCAGTAGGTGCAGTCGTAAGAGCAGTCGTTCGAAAGCAGCACCTTGAGCAGCGTGACGCAGCGCCCGTCCGCGGAAAAAGTATGGCAGCACCCCGCGATCGCGGACGAGGTGCTGCCGATCTTTCCTGCCTGATGGCCGCGCTTCACCCCGCTGGAGGTGCAGGCGGCGTCATATTTTGCGGCGTCCGCCAGAATGGTGAGCTTATCCAGGAGCTCCATGACGGGGCATCAGTGTGCGGCGGCGCGGCGGGGCGTATGCCTGGGCCGGGGCGCGTCCAGCCACTCAACGACCTTCATCAGGTTCGCCGTCACAAAGCCCGCGCCGATCAGCACGAAAATAAACGTAGAAGCAGCCATGGTTTTGATCCTCCTCAAACGTTAGAACTTATGTTCGAGTCTGATTATAAATCGAACATTCGTTCTTGTCAAGAGAAAATCGAACAAATTTTCGATTATTTTTTCAATGCGCTTGACCGATCTGTAAAAATGGGGTAAAATCACTGCCATCACAGCAAACGCGGAGGACAGCGCGGCGCAGCGCCGCCGGCGCCCCCGCCGCGAAAAGGAGAGCTTCAATGATGGATTTTAACGCCCGTTATGCCGCGGCCCGGCGCGCCGCGATCGCGCGCGGGTTCGAGCGCCTCAATCCGGAGCAGCGCCGCGGCGTGCTGGCGACCGAGGGGCCGCTGCTGCTGCTGGCCGGCGCGGGCAGCGGGAAGACCACGGTGCTCATCCACCGCGTGGCGAACATCCTGACCTACGGCCGCGGGAGCGACACGGACGAGGTGCCCGCCTGGGCGACGGAGGACGATCTCGCGTTTCTGGAGACGTACCCCAAGCGCCCGACGGAGGAGGAGCGCGCGCGCATGGTGCATCTGTGCGCCGTCGATCCGCCGAAGCCGTGGCAGGTGCTGGCCGTGACGTTCACGAACAAGGCCGCCGGCGAACTGCGCGACCGGCTCGACGCCTTCGGTGCCCGCGGCGCGGAGAGCGTCTGGGCGCTGACGTTCCATTCGGCCTGCGTGCGCATCCTCCGGCGCGACATCGAGCGCCTCGGTTTTTCGAGTGACTTCACCATCTACGATACCGACGATTCCCGCCGCGTGGTGAAGGACGTCGTCCGCGCGTTGGAGCTCGACGAGAAGGCGTTTCCGCCGCGCGAGGTGCTTGCCGAGATCAGCCGCGCCAAGGACGCGATGATCACCGCGCGCGACTACGCCGCGCACTGGGCCGAGAGCGGCGACTGGCGCAAAGGCCGCATTGCGCGCATCTACGAGCGCTACGACCGCACGTTGCGCGAGGCGAACGCCCTCGACTTTGACGACATTCTGCTCCACACCGTCACGCTGCTGCAAAGCAGCGATGAGGTGCGCGACTACTATCGCCGCCGCTTCCGCTACGTGCTGATCGACGAGTATCAGGACACGAACCGCCTGCAATACCTGCTCATGCGCGAGCTGGTCGGGCCGCAGGGCAATGTCTGCGTCGTCGGGGACGACGATCAGAGCATCTACAGATTCCGCGGTGCGGACATCACGAACATCCTGAACTTTGAGCAGGAGTACCGCGGCACGCGCACGATCCGGCTCGAGCAGAACTACCGCTCGACCCAGCACATCCTCGACGCGGCGAACGCCGTGATCCGCAACAATACCGAGCGCAAGGGCAAGACCCTCTGGACCGACCGCGGCAGCGGCGAAAAGGTCACGATCCGCACCGCCTTCAACGAGCAGGACGAGGCGAATTTCGTCGTCTCCGCCATCATGGCGGACTACAACCGCGGCCGGAACTGGCGCGACAGCGCGGTGCTCTACCGTGTGAACGCGCAGTCGAACGCGCTGGAATACGCTTTCAAGCGCAACGGCGTGCCGTACCAGGTCGTCGGCGGCATGAAGTTCTTTGAGCGCGCCGAGGTCAAGGATATGCTGGCCTATCTCGCGGTCGTGAACAACCCGACGGACGATCTGCGTCTGCGGCGCATCATCAACAATCCCCCGCGCGGCATCGGCGCGGCCAGCGTGGAGCGCGTGGAGGCGCTCGCCCGCGAGCAGGGCGTGCCGATGATGGCGATCCTGCGCGCGGCGGGCGAGTATGCCGCGCTGCGCTCCGCCGCCGCGAAGCTGGAGAAATTCGCGCACCTGATCGACGGCCTGCGCGAGGCGGAGGAGGAGCTCCCGCTCGACGAGCTCTACGACCGCCTGTGCGACGAGAGCGGCTACGTCCGCGCGCTGGAGGAGAAGCACGATATGGAGAGCCGCGGGCGGCTCGAGAACGTGGAGGAGCTCAAGTCGAACATCATCGCCTTTCTTGAGGGTTCGCCCGAGGATGCGACGCTCTCGGGCTTCCTCAACGAGATCGCGCTCTATACCGATCTTGACAGCGCCACCACCGACAACTGCGTCACGCTCATGACGATGCACAGCTCCAAGGGCCTTGAGTTTCCCTGTGTCTATGTCGTCGGCATGGAGGAGGGGATCTTCCCCGGCGCGCGCGTGACGGCGGACGACGGCGAGCTGGAGGAGGAGCGCCGCCTCTGCTATGTGGCGATGACGCGCGCGAAGGAGAAGCTGACGCTGACGAACGCGCGCCAGCGCATGCTCTTCGGACACACGACGGCAAACGCGCCGTCCCGCTTTCTGGACGAGGTGCCCGAGGACGACGCCGAGTGGCTCGGCAGGCCCGCGCCCGGCGCGCACGCCGGCTTCGCGGGCGAAGACTTCGGCGGCGAAGGCAGGTCTTACGGCGCGCGCAGCGGCGGCTGGGCGTCCCGCGCCCCCTATGCCGGGCGGGAGCGGACGGGCGGCGGCACGAAGCGCCTGTCGGGCGCCGGACATGCCGCCCAGGCGGTGAAACCGCCTGCCGCACCCCTGCTCGAGCTGAAAGCGGGCGACATGGTGCACCACAAGACCTTCGGGGACGGCATGGTCACCGCGGTCACGCCGATGGGCGGCGATGCGCTGCTTGAGGTCGCGTTTCACGACGTCGGCACGAAGAAGCTGATGCTCCGCACCGCCGGCGTCCACATGACGAAGCTGTGAGCGAAGGAAAAAGAGGAACGGGCGCACCGCCCGTTCCTCTTTTTTCGGCTGGAGAAATCGAAACACCAATTATTGGAAAGCAAAACCGCTTTACAGATCATCAGCAGGCAGCAGCTCGCCCAGGCCGCGGACAAAGCGGTCACAGACGGCACGCATCTCGGCGTCGGTATCCGCGAAAACGGGATCGTACACGCCGATGACGCGCAGCCCCGCCTCTTTTGCGCTGCGGCAGGCGCGCAGGGAGTCGTCCAGCAGGACGCAGTCCTCCGGCGCGACGCCGAGCAGCGCCGCCGCGCGGCGGAACGCCTCGGGCGTGGATTTGTTCATGCCGAGCTCGGAGGCATAGACCACGCGCTCGAAAAAGGGCGCGAGATCGTGGACGGCGAGCGCCGTCTCGCAGTGGACGGGCACGCTGCTCGTAAAGAGCGCCATGCGCTCGCCGCGCGCGGCGAGC
>Ga0079305_1000482_pt1 | contig 84402 bp, 90 predicted proteins | sample LMS_cellobiose_e_FD_79183 | JGI IMG/M metagenome (GOLD analysis project Ga0079305, IMG submission 79183) | Rumen-fistulated moose microbial communities from Alaska, USA - LMS_cellobiose_enrichment | ecosystem: Host-associated > Mammals > Digestive system > Stomach > Rumen fluid ...
AGGTATGTCATATCCTCATGGTCAACAGCCCTGGAAGGGCTGCTTCCGCCCGCAGGGCGGCAGACATATGAGGCTGTGACACTCAAACCTCTCGATTCAGCGGATCAAGAGGGCGGGTTTTACTAATAATGCAACCTCTGTATTATGGTCATATCTTCATTCTAATCTGGCTGTCATTAATTGGATTTATCATCCTAATATTTTAACACTAATCTTAAAATAGTGTTACTCAGTATTACGAAATTGAAATTAGTGTTACTAATGGAGATGTGAGAATGAACAAGACAGTTATCGGAATCGTCGCGGTAGTCGCTATTGTGGCCCTCGCCGCCGTTGCCCTGTTGAGCATGAACGGTGGCAACAACCCGCCCCAGATGACAGACCCGACGGAATATCCGGACACTTACATGACGGTCCTTGGAAATGCGAATTTCGATCTCGTGATCGACTCCGAGGATGTATCCGAGATTCAGAGACTGATCGATTCCAAAGTCCCTGAGTCGTCCAAATTCAATTACAACGATTATTACATGTACGACGCGAACCGCGACGGAAAGATCAATGAAGACGATGTGAACAAGGTCGCTGCCATGGCGGCCGCTCAGAAGAGTGGTGACTGGTCCAAAGTCGGGGTTGTTTACTATGTCAACGTCGACAAGCACATTGCCTCGTACGACATGACCAAGAACAACAAGGTCATCACACTCATCGCGCCTCCGCTGGACACCGTCCTCGCTCTGGGAGGCAAGGATCTGGTTGTCGGAACCGACAACAGGATCACAACCGGAAAGTACCATGCCGAATACAGGGAGACCTTCGATTTCGACACTCTCATCGACGTTGGAAGCTGCAACGAGCCCAGCACCGAGGCGATCACCAATGCCTCCAGGCTCTACAACGGCGTCAACGTCGTCTGCGGAACGAAGGACACCTACGGACCCACCATGGAGAACACGTTCAAGAACACCGATGTACAGGTCATAAGGATCGCATCATGGGAGTTCGGAGGAACCCTCTACGGACTCCACACCCTCGGATACCTGCTCAAGCTCAGCGACGGTGCGCTTTCGTACTACGCCAAGTACATGGAGATCGCCAACGAGATCGAGAGTATCGTGAACGAGGTCCCCACCTCCAAGAAGGTCGCAGGATTCGTCGGGGCAGCCGTCGCATACGGATACAACGACGAGCTCTCCCTTCTCGGCGAGTACACCGGAGAGTACGCCAACCTGATGACCCTCCAGCCATATGATTCGGCCACACCGTATCTGGGAGGACAGTCCGGAGGTCACGGAAACACGATCACCACCGAAGGTGTCTCCGCGATGTATCAGAAGTATCACCTGATCAACCTGTTCCTCATGATCGGAACTCCGTTCCAGGTCACCGCCGCCTCCGGCGACGCACAGTCCAGCGGAGCCTACATCAAGAACCTCTACGAGAGTTGGGACGAGAGGATCGGCGCGGAGAACATGGAGCACCTGAACATGAGCATCAGCGGATACTCTTTCAGCTCCGGAGTCTCCGAGGTACTGAACCGTGCGATCCACTGCTACTACCTCTACAACCAGGAGTTCCTGGCCCACTTCGGATTCACCACACAGAAGCAGGCACAGGACAAGCTCGCAGAATATGTCGATTGGTATTGCGCAGCGATTGGAATCGACGATGCGTGGAGCTTCTACGGAGAGTACCACGGCGGAAAGGCCGGAACCCTCGGAATGAACCTGCTCTATTGCGGAGAGGACGATCCCAGGAACATCATGTACGGGATCGAAGACGGATACTTGGAGTTCTGAAGGGTATGAAACCAGGCATGATCGCGGCCATTGGTGTGGCGGCGGCCCTGATGATAGGGGCCTTCATGCTATATGCCACGGCCGATCTGATGAGCGAGATGAACCCGGATCCATACGACCATTACGTGGAATACGTTGTGATCGGTGAATACGAGGGCAATCCCCTGTCAGGGACGGCGGTCTGCGATACGCTGAGGGAGAACGGGGCCTTCCACAATTACCGCTTCAATATAGACGCGGCGGATTCGGAGGGCAACCCCGTCTCCCAATCCTTCACCGTTATTTTCGGACCGGACGGAACGCCGGATTTCTTTATCGAATCCGATGGAGAATACATCCAAGAGTTCGACGGACAGGTCACCAGGATCTCCGTCGGAGAGATGTGCAAGGTCACCGGCTTCAGTCTGGAGTCAGAAGGTCTGAGGATATCGGCGCAGGAGGTTCAGGAATGAATATAGGAAATCTTCTGAGTGAGATAAAGGGCCGTGCGAGCCTTTCTAAGACCCTCGTGATGGAAGAGGGGGAGTCCGATGAGGAGTTCGTATTCAGGGAATACAAGGTGGCCAGGCGTTCCAAGGTCCTGTTCATCGCAGGTTTCGTGGCTCTGTTCATGGTCCTCCTTGGATACAAGATCACGCTCGGAGAGTACGACATCGGGTTCGTAGAGGTTTACGAGACCCTATGGAAGCATATCACAGGCACCATCGATCCGAACAGCAAGATCGAGTTGATGAACGACAACGTGGTCTGGGACCAGCGTCTGCCACGTGTATTGACAGCGATCGTCGTCGGTGTAGGCCTGGCAGCGGCCGGGGCCGCAATGCAGAGCATGATGAAGAATCCTCTTGCCGATCCGTACACAACAGGTATCTCGTCGGGTGCGCTGTTCGGAGCAACCTTGGCGATGACCCTCGGCTTATACATCGTCAGCGGATACTACGGACGTGTCCTCAACGCATTCGTCTTCGCCCTGGTGCCAGCACTGTTCATAATAACGCTATCCAAATGGAAGAAACCGTCACCGGCCATGATGATCCTTGTCGGTATCGCGATCATGTACATCTTCAACGCATTCCAGTCGTACATGATGCTGAGGGCGGACCCCAACGCTGCAGCGAGCGTCTATACCTGGAGCGTCGGAAGCATCGGTATGACCACATGGGAGCAGATTCCGATCATCGGCATCATCTCCCTGCTGGGATTCGCGGCGCTGTTCATCATGACCAGGACTCTGAACGCGCTGAACTCGGGCGATGCTTACGCGAAGTCGCTCGGTATCAATGTCGACAGGGTGCGCATCGTTTGTCTGATCATCATATCCGTCATCGCGGCAGGCATAGTATCGTTCACCGGAATCATTGGTTTCATCGGTCTGGTGTCACCGCACATAGCGCGTATATTCGTCGGTTCGGACAACCGTATCCTGCTGCCTGCCTCGGCCCTGCTGGGAGCATGCATGATGCTGATATGTGACATCGTGAGCTTCCTGATAATCGGAGCGACGCTGCAGATAGGAATCGTCACTGCTATGATCGGCGGTCCGATATTCATGCTGATATTGATTGCGCAGCAGAAGGAGGTGTGGTGATGACAGTGAAGATCGAGGCCAAAGGCCTGGGGTTGGGATACGGGGACATCCGTATCTGGAATGATCTTAACCTGGAGATCGCCGAACCCGGTCTGGTCGGTATACTTGGTCCGAACGGAGTGGGTAAATCCACCTTCATGTACGCACTGAACAAGATCCTGGAGCCGACCGAGGGTACCGTGTACCTGGGCGGACAGGATATCAGGTATATGGATTACAAGGACGTCGCCAAGACCGTGGCGTATGTCCCGCAGCAGTCCAATGAGACATTCGCCATGTCGGTGCTGGACACCGTATTGATGGGGCGCTACCCCATCTCCGGATTCACTACATCTGAAGAGGATGTGAAGGTGGCGATCCGCTGTCTCAAGATGATGAATCTCACGGACCTCGCGATGAGGAACTTCAATGAGCTGTCCGCAGGACAGCATCAGAAGGTCATGATCGCGCGCGGTCTTGCACAGGAGCCTCAGATATTGATGCTGGACGAGCCTACCTCCAATCTTGATATCTATCATCAGGTCTACGTGATGAAGCTCTTGAGAGATATTGCGAAGGAGCAGGGGATAATCGTCCTTGTGATCTGTCACGACCTCAACGTCGCGTCGAGATTCGCGGACCGTCTGATCCTGTTATCCAATGGAGCCATAGTAGCCGACGGAACCTCCAAGGAGGTCATCACGGCGGAGAACATCAAGAACGTATACGGGATGGATGCCGAGGTCGTTGAATCTGACGGAAGGCCGTACATCATCTACCATGTGGACGAATCGGTACGCATGGGAGAGTCTCCAGCATACGAGAAGAAGGAGGTGCCCTGAGAGATTGTCTTCCTTGTCCATTATATCACGCCGCCCTCCTTGTCTTCCGTTGGGAGGGCGGACCACTTGTATCATTTCTATAACACATCATCATCAATCCGGGTACAAACGCGGATTCTCTGAAGATCAGTTTTTGTGCATGTTCCCGAGATTTTCGGAAACACTGTCATCACAGAGCATAATCAGGACGCCCCTCCAAAGGGCCCGTGCCTTTGATAATCCCTTTTAATATGATAAGGATATTTCGACCCAAACGGAGTAATTTATTTGCCTGGTGAAACAAAGAAGACAAAGCCTGTTCAGAAGACCGCAGCACCCAAGAACACCTATGCAGGTGAGAAACAGGGCGAGAAGAAGAACAAGCCGGTAAGGACCAAGGAGTCCACGAAGAAACAGCCGATGCTTAACACCCACAAGCTGGCTCCGTTCAAGTATGACATGAACGAGATCCTCTCCGCATCAAGGATGGATCCCGCGAAGGCATCATCATTTTTGGCATCAGTGATCGCCAAGGCATCCCGTATCTCCACTAAGGCCGCCAAGGAGTTCACAAAGACATTCCTGGATGCAGGCGACCTCACGAAAGAGGAGTACGACAAGATCTGCAAACTGCTGGACAGGTACAGCAAGTTCCGCTGATCGGGAGGTCCCGATGGCTTCAGAGGAGATCCTCCGCAAGACCCTCAAGAACGCTGACGGAAAGCCTTTTCAGAGATACAAAGGACTCCAGAACAACTTCGTTCTGGAGGATTTCGAGCTCATCTTCGACGACATACAGAACGACAGGATGGGCCACACTGCCATGCGTGTCAGGGTGCCCCACAAGAAGGCAGGATTCCCTGCGGACATGTACGATACGAAACCCAAGGAGATCGCTCTGAGGGACCTCATAGCAAGAAGGTTCAGGGAGTCGGCGCGTACACATGCGCGTTCGCCTATACCGAAGACGTCCGGAGGGGAGGTCTTCATCCCGCGTCCCGGACAGGAGATCCTGGAAAGGGGAAGCATAGCGATATCGCCGTACTTCATAGAGGCCCGTTTTACGGTAGACCTGCCGGCGGACGGCAATAAGGTCAGCGCAATGGCGATGGACCTCCTCATTGGAAGGATAACGACCATAGTATCGGAATCCATGTACTATTCGGCGTACAAGCAGTCGAAGGTGTACAACCATCTTCAGACCTATGAGAACGCGGAATACATCAGACATAATCTGGAATCCAAAGGGCTTGTCGCTTTCATCGCCCTCGGGGCGGTGATGCCCAGACGCGATGACGACCTTGCACCGATGATCGATGCGATGCCGTTCGACTGCGACGATTCCCTGAAGGTGACATTCGATGTGCCTTACGGTGAACCGATAATGGGAATGGGGATCCCCAAGGGATTCACGGTCATCACCGGAAGCAGCAGGGGAGGCAAATCCACATTGCTAGATGCCATTCTGGCAGGGGTCTACGACCACATCCCCGGCGACGGAAGGGAATATGTAATCACAACCAAGGATGCGGCCTTCGTGATGGCCGAACCCAACCGTCCCGCCGATTCGGTGGACATCTCAATGTTCGTCTCCAGCTCTGAGGAGTTCGAGGACGTCTCGTCCGCAAAGAAGGAGTTCATATCATCGCCCATGTCGGAACTGGTCTCGATATCAGAGGCCGCGGAGATGGGATCCAAACTCATAATCATGGATGAGGGATATACCAATCCATGTGTCCTAAGGAAGGGATTCCTGTCCAAGGACGAGAGGATAACACCGATCAGCGAGCTCGGCCATTCCATGGCGGAGAACGGGATCTCCGTGGTCATTGTATCCGGGGACGAGGATGCCATAAGGCATGCGGATACAGTGATCGTCATCGATTCAAACAAAGCTTCCAAGACGGAAGTCGAGAGGATCGCGTCTGGAGCTTCATTCAAGATGCCGATCCAGAGGTATCCCGTATCCAAGGGGATGGTGTTCGAGAAGGGGCACAGGGACGTAAACGTCACCGCTCAGGAGATCAGGACCATCGAGATCGGGGAATTTAAGGTACATGCGCCAGTGGCAGCACTCTTCGACATTTCGCAGACCAGCACGGTGGCGGATGTCATCGCCGCAATGAAAGAATCCATGGACGGTACCAAGAGCATGCTGGAATCCTGCCAGAACGCCATCGAGCAGGTGAAGGCGGAGGACGATTCCTTCGATAACGGCTCCGGCATGCATCATGCCCAGATCAGGGCGATAGATGTCGCTGCGGTGTTGAATAGGCACCCTCAGATGCTGGCGTTCCAGAAGAGATGAGTCATCTTCTGTTATATGTATCCGAGAAGCGGTTGAACACGTCCTGTGCATAATTCGTCATGTGCACCTGATCCGCTTTCGCACCGGGATTGTTGTCGGGAACGATGAATCCCTTGATGGGGTATTCTTTGTCGCAGTGGGGGCATCTCACGTTGGGGCAGTTCTGATCCGCCTTGGGACAGTACTTGCATGCGATGGCCCTTGACTGGAAAAGACTGAACTCCCTCCCGCAGTTCGGACAGAGATATCTGCGAGCGGCGACCTTCAGATCGTTTCCAATGCCCGCCGCCCTCTCTTCTGGCGTGTTCCAGATGAACTGGCGGGGTGAAATGGGCTTGTTGTAGATTGGTTGGTCGTCGTATGACATCTCAGATCCCTTTCGCTGCTTCTACGACAGCCTTCAGTTTGCTGACGTCCGTTCCCTGTTCTAGGAGCGTTCCCGTCACGATGACGTCCGCTCCTGCCTCCCTGGCGGCTTTTGCAGCCTCGGGGGTCCTGATGCCTCCGCCGATGATGAGGGGGAGATCCACGTGTTCCTTGATGGCCCTGATCATCTCCGGGGAGATGGGCTTGTCTGCTCCGGATCCGGCTTCGAAGTACATGCATTCGAATCCGAAGAGCTTGCAGGTGTAGGCGTATGCGAGGGCCTGTTCGATGTTGTCCCTGGGCACGACCTTGGCCTGCGTTACGCGGGCAACGGTCATTCCGGGTTCGACGATGACATATCCCATGGAGATGGATTCGAGCCCGAGCTTGATCATCGCAGGGGCTGCCATGACCTGCCCGAATGTGAGGAATCCGGGGTTGGTGGAGTTGACCACCTGCATGAAGAAAACAGCATCCAGTTCCTTGTTGAGTGATTCGGGGGTGCCTCCGAAGAGGATGACCGGAAGGCCGGACGCCTCTTTGATGGCCTTGGATGTGGCTGAGAGATTCTCGACCGTTATACCGCTTGATCCTCCGACGAAGATGATGTCTGTACCGACATCCTTCATGAGTTTGGCCATCTCGCCTGCTCTTTCGGGCGTCTGCTTGTCGGGGTCGATGAGTGCTGCATGGATCGTGCCTTTCGCAATCCTGTCCAGCATGTATTGTTTCACAGTCATCATGAATCACATCTTCACATCCATCCAAGGATGCTATGATTCGCAATATGGCCGAGATGTATAAAAAAGCGTACGCACGCGCGATATTCTGTTTTCAGTTCCGGAAGATGTGATAATGCCTGGTCAGAGTACCGTGCACTCTCTGCAGGAACATATTCTCCAATTCCATCCCGGGAATCTCCAGCGGCTGGGGGAGGACTATGCCTGCCTTATGTCCCTTCTTCAAGCACTTGGGGATGACTTCTCCGGCACGGTTGTAGAGCTTGGTGATGTTCTCTCCGCCGGTCTTGGTGCTCCTTCCGTACGGGGGGTCGGTGCATATGGAATCCATGTCCGGGAATCTCTCGGCGATGTCGCCTATGTCGATCACATCGAAGTCATGCATCTTCAGCCCGTAGAAATCCAGGTTCTCCTGGCACCCGATGATCATCTCCTCGTCGAAATCTGATGCCACAGCCTTCATTCCCATCTCGGCGGCCTCGATGACTATACCGCCGGTCCCGCAGAATGGATCGAGCACGGTCTCTCCGCGTTTGACTTCCGCCATATTGATGAGCGCCCTTGCATACTTGGGATGGATTGAGATCGGGGAGAAGAAGGGTCTTTCTGCGACCTTCCTCTTCTCAAGCAGATCCTTCTCCGTCACCTTGTCCTCCAGATAAAGATGGATCTTGTCGCACATCTGCATCCTGACGATTATATCGGGGTCTTTCAGATCCACATCGTTGTGTTTCGAGAGAAGGCCTCCGGCGTTGCGGATGATCTTCTGTGAATCAACATCCTTCATCATCCCTTCGAATCTCTTGGCACGAATGGCGAAGGTCCCCTCGGGGAGTTCGATATCGGTGAGGCCGGATATGCCGTCAGGGGTGTATTCTCCCAGATATCTCCCTATGCTGTGGGACATGGCGATCCTGTCGGCAATGGAATCTAAGCGGCTTTCATCGAATTCTGCGATGACGTAGCCCGGGCCGTTCGCGATTATGTCGGATGAGCCGGTCTCGGCCTTAAGGCATCCTTTCACCTCGGCCAGAGGCATGTCCTTGGATTCGCCTGACAGTTCAAAGAAGAATTGGGGGCACACGCCCCCGTTTAGCGTTTAGTCCTTAATACCGTCTTCGGTCACCATGAAGACTGCTTCTCCCTCCGGAAGGTTGGGCGAGTCGATCAACCTGGCGATCCTCTTTCCGGCCTTACCCTTCCTGAGATAGATACGGAAGGTGGCGGTATGTCCAACGATATGTCCTCCGATAGGCCTGGTGGGGTCTCCGAAGAACGCATCGGGTTTCGCAGCTACTTGGTTCGTCACTGCGATGACGGCATTGTTCAACGTTGCGAAGTTGAGCAGATCGTGCATGTGACGGTTGAGAATCTGCTGCCTCTCTGCGAGGGCGCCTCTTCCGACGTATTCTGCTCTGAAGTGTGATGTCAGAGAGTCGACGATGAGCAACTTGACCTTCATGGTCTGAGCGAGCTCCAACGCCTTGTCCACCAGAAGGACCTGGTGCTGGGAGTTGAATGCCCTTGCTACATGGATCCTCTTCAGAGTCTCGTCAGGATCCACTCCAAGATAGTTAGCCATCTGGATGATCCTTTCAGGCCTGAAGGTGTTCTCTGTGTCGATTATTATGACATCCGAGTCGAATCCTCCCCTGTCTTCGGGAAGTGTCGCGTTCACAGCGAGCTGGAAACAGACCTGTGTCTTGCAGCTTCCGAATTCTCCGAACAGCTCTACGATGGACTGTGTCTCCAGTCCGCCCTCCAGCAATTCGTCGAAAGCTTTCGATCCGGTCGTCAGCTTCGTGATCGCCTTACGTCTCTCTAGGATGTCTTCTCCTGTCTCGAAACCGCCAATGTCCGCGCAAAGCTTGGCACCCTCAATGATGTCCATTGCTTTCTTCTCCCCGATCTCACACGCTTCTGCGAGTTCTGAGGGGGAAGCAACTGCGATGGCCATCAATTCGTTGTATCCTGCTTCACGGAGTTTTTCTGCTATGGCTGGTCCTACTCCTGGTATATCTTCAAGGGTTTTTGTGGCCATTGTGATTCCTCGCTTCACCATCAAACAACCACTATTTAAAGTTGGAATGGGGGTGACCGAAAGTGGAACTCATTTTTGATATGTGCCAGATGTTTATTTTCCACTTTCGGTTTTAAGCTCTTACAAAGTTAGAATTACACCTCCTATGCCATCCGCAGCAGGGGTCGTTTAAGATTTCAAAATCTTAGAAAAACGACGGAAAACCCATTTTTATGGCAGATAATATCACATCTGCATGGAGATTGAGCTTTCCGGAAAACACCTATCCGTTCACCCCGCATCATCGTCCGATGCTCCGTTGGTCGTCATCAATACATACGGTGACGAAGGGGATAGGGTCTTGGAGGCCGTCAAACGCCTCACAAATGCCGATTTCACCCTTCTTTCTGTAAGCGGACTCGAATGGAACAGGGACATGTCCCCTTGGGAGAGTCCAGCGCTGTTCAGAGGCGAGCCGCCGTTCGCCGGAGGCGCAGACGATTATCTTCAGCTTTTGACAGGCGTGTTGATCCCTGCCGCCGCAGAGGAGGCGGAGATCTCCCCGGCGTATACGGCGATAGCCGGCTACTCAATGGCCGGGCTCTTCGCACTCTATTCCCTGTATCGTACCGATAGTTTCTCCCGTGCAGCCAGCGCATCCGGGTCTCTTTGGTTCCTGGGGCTGATGGATTTCGTCAGGGACAATGAGCCCATGGTACTTCCAGACAAGCTGTACCTGTCGCTGGGTGACAAGGAATCGAGGACCAGGAACCAGACGATGTCCGCTGTGGAGCGGAACACCTCTTTCATATCAGAATCTTTCAAGAAGAGGGGTGTGGAAACGGTTTTCGAGATGAATCCCGGGAATCATTTCACCGATCCCGAGGCCAGAATGGCCAAGGCCATCGCCTGGTTGCTCATGCGATGTACTTGTTCTGTCTCATCCTCTCCAACGCAAGCTTGATGCGCTCGACGGGTTCCGTGACGGTCATCCTGATGTAACCTTCGCAGCTCTCGCCGAATCCTGTGCCGGGTGTGACGATGACTCCGATGTCGATCATCTTCTGGGTGAATTCGTCCGAGGGCATTCCGCAGTTGAACCATACATAGAACGTCCCCATGGGCATCTTGACATCGAATCCAAGATCCCTCAGCCCATCGACCAGCGTCTTCCTCCTTTCGGAGTATATCTTCATGTTGGCCGCGATCTCCTTGGGCGCCTCCCCGTTGGGACCGTACAGGCCCAGGGCCTTGATCGCCGCTTTCTGGATGAATATGGGTGCACCGGAATCGATCTGTCCCTTGCACTTCTTCAGTCCGGCGATGAGGTCAGGGTGTCCGACCGCGTATCCGAGCCTGAACCCGGTCATGTTGAAGGTCTTTGAGAACGATCCGAACTCGATACAGTCGGGTCCGGCCTGCAGTGCAGAAGGTGCCTGGTACCCGTCATACACCATCTCGCAGTACGCGTTGTCGTAGCAGAAGATGGTGCCGTTCTCCTTGCACCATGCATAGACCTTTTTGAGATAATCCACGTCGCAGGTGGCTCCCGTGGGGTTGTTCGGATAGTTGAGGTACAGCATCCTAGCCCCTTTGGGGCACTCGTCGAGGTCCAGGAGCCAGTTGTTCTCCGCCTTCAGCGGCACCTTGACGCACTTGGCCTCGTTGAACAATGTGGCAGCACCGGAGTACACAGGGTATCCTGGAGACGGCGCGATGATAGTCTCCCCGCCGTTGACGAACGACTGGGCGATGTTGAAGATGGCCTCCTTCGATCCGATGGTAACGCAGACCTGCGTGTCGGGGTCGATGTCGAGCCCGTATCTCTTCTTGTACCATTCTGCCACAGCGACGCGGAGGTCCCTCTCTCCCGCAGACGAGGAGTATTTCTGATTCTCGTTGATCCTCGCAGCCTCGCACATGGCATCGACGATGCATTCGGGCGTCGGAAGGTCCGGATCCCCTATGCCGAAGTCGATCATGTCCCATCCCTGGGCCTTCTTCTCTGCCGAGAGCTTCTCAAGCCTGACGAAGAGATAGGGAGGTATCTGTCTGAGTCTGTCCGCCTGTTCGTAGTTGGTCATGTTATCACATCGAGAATTCTTCGGGAAGGTCTCCTTCGAAAACCAGTTCCGCCGGCCCCTCCATCAAAACGTATTTCAGGTCCTTGTCGACCGTGATCTTGAGCCATCCTCCGGGGAGGTGCACGTCTATGGGTGTGTCGTAGGGCACCAATCCGTTCAGTGCCGCAGCCACGGTGCTGGCGCAGGCCCCCGTGCCGCAGGCGAGGGTCCACCCCGCACCTCTCTCGAAGACCCTGATATAGATCTTCCCGTCGATGACCTTGCAGAACTCCACATTGGTCTTCCTGGGGAACAGCCTGTGGCATTCGAGCATGGGCCCGAGCATGTCTATGGTCGGGTCGTCCATCTCCTGGAATGTTATGAAATGGGGATTCCCCATGGATACGGCGTTGGCCTTGAAGAAGTACCTCATGAGGGAGAAGTCCTCATTGATGTAGCGTCCGTCCCAGTCGATGGGTATGGATCTGCCGTCCAGTATCGGTGCGCCCATGTTGATGGTCACTCCGACGGCCTTACCGTCCTGCACGGTCATCTTCGCCGTGAGGTCGCCTGCCATCGTGTGTATCGAGAACTCGTCCTTCTTCACTATACCGTAATTGTACGCATGCACGGCGACGCACCTGATACCGTTGCCGCACATTTCCGCCTCCGTGCCGTCGGCGTTGATAATCCTCATTGTGATGTCGGTACCGACTCCGGGAAGGATGTACAGCACGCCGTCCCCTCCGATGCCGAAGTGACGGTCGCATGCGCCCTTGGACCATTCCATGTCCACTTCGATATCGCCTTTGGAGCCGTCTACGAGAACGAAGTCGTTGCCGATTCCGTGATATTTCCAGAAATGCATCACATCAGCCTCTCTGGGATCTTCTGGTGTCTCCAAAGCTCCTCTACGGTCTCCGGTTCGCGGATGAGGTCGGCTTTGCCGTCGTTCACCAGGACCTCTCCGCAGAGGGGTCTTGAATTGTAGTTGCTAGACATCGAGAATCCGTACGCTCCTGCGTTGTAGACCGCGACTATGTCCCCTTCCTTGGGTTCCGGGAGCACGCGGTCGTGGGCGAGGTAGTCCCCGGACTCGCAGATGGGCCCGACGACATCGTACCTGCTGGTGCAGGCCTTGCCGAACTTGTTCGCGATGGCCACGTAGTGGAATGAATCGTAGAACGCAGGCCTGATGAGGGTGTTGAATCCCGCGTCGCATCCGATGTACTTCTTGACGCCGGTGTCCTTGACGTCGTTCACCTTTGTCAGAAGAACGACCGCGTCGCAGACTATGTATCTGCCGGGTTCGAGGATGAGCGTCTTGATGTCGCTCTGCTGCTCGATCATGTCGGTGATCTCGGAGGCGAGCTCGTTGAGATCCATCTCGTCCTCCTGTGGCTTGTAAGGCACCCCGATGCCTCCGCCCATGTCGATGAATTCCAGATCGATGCCCATGTCCTTCAGCTCGCTGACGATGTCGAGGATGACCTGCATCATGTCGAGGAAGGGCTCCACGGACTGTCCTCCGGAACCTATGTGGGCGTGTATGCCCTTGATCTTGAATCCCAGGTCCTTGGCCCTGGCGTATGTGTCGATGACGTCCTTGAGGGGGATACCGAATTTGGCTCCCTTGGAGCCGGTGATGACTTTGTCGCTGTGTCCCGATCCGACCCCGGGCGTGATGCGGAAGGACACCTCGTGCTGCGGGGAGATCTCCGCCAGCCTCTCCATCTCGGAGGCCGAATCCAGATTGATCATCACTCCGAGCTCCGCGACCTCCCTCAGCTCCTTGTCGCTGACGTTGACGCCGGTGTACATGATCCTGTCAGGCGTGAAACCGGCCTTCAAGCATGTCCTCACCTCTCCGATGGAGACCGCGTCGATCCCCGCACCTTCCTGCTCCAATATCCTGAGGATGGCCAGGTTGGTGTTCGCCTTGCAGGCGTAGTGGACCTTGGTGTCCATGTATCTGGAGAACGCGTCGTGAACGTTTCTGTAGTTCTCCCTGATCCTTGCTTCATCGTAGACGTATATCGGGGAACCGAATTCCTCGACCAGTTCCACCGCGGATTTCCCGCCGATGAACATGGTCCCGTCCTTGCATTCGAAATCGCGCATCATTGGGAATCACCTATGTACTTGGAGTGGAGGGCAGCGACCACGTCCATCACCATGCCCATGGGGACGACGAAGTTCAAAGATACCTCCGAAGCTCCCTCGGAGATCATCTCGACGTTAACTCCGGCCTCCTTGACGGCCGTGAATATGTCTCCGGTGACCCCGCATTTGGAGAGCAGGTCGTCACCTACGCAGCAGACGAGGGACACGTTGTTCTTCACATCGATTCTCTCGATTATGCCTTGAGAGAACTCGTTGAGCCCTCTGATGATGGCGGTGACATCGTCGTTGCTGATCAGGATGGCGATGGTCGAAAGGGATGTTGAGATGGAATAGATGATGATGTTGTTCTCGGCGACCTTGTTGATGATCATGGCCACCAGCTCCGGCCTGTACGCTATCTCAGCCGAACTGATCGTGAGGATGGCGAGGTCGTTCTTGGTGGCGACGCTCTTGAGCAGGCCCTTCCCCTTCTTTCTCAGGGTGTGGATGAGCGTACCGGGCTCCTCCGGCCTGAACGAATTCCTGACCTTCAGAGGGATATGCTTGATCCTGACGGGCTCAATGGTCCTGGGGTGCAGGACCTTCGCTCCGAAGTACGCGAGTTCGGCAGCCTCGCCGAACGTCATCTCCTCGATCTTGATGGCATCCTTGATGATCCTGGGGTCCGCGGTCATGAAACCGTTGACATCCGTCCATATCTCCAGCATGTCGGCATCGAGGGCGTTGGCGACAACTGCCGCGGAATAGTCCGATCCTCCCCTTCCGAAAGTGAGGGGCGCCCCGTCCTTGATGCCGTAGAATCCGGTGATGACAGGTATGATGCCTTGGGACAGCAGGGGCCTGACCTTCATGGTCATGCCGTTGGCGGTCTCCAAGAGGTCCGCGGATCCGGAAAGCGGGAGTCCGACCGCCGCGATGCCGGCGGTCTCCGCGGTGAGTGCTACGGATTTGTATCCCATCTTCCTGAGATAGAATGAGAGCATGAGGGTGGAGAATCTCTCTCCCTGCGAGGTGATGAGGTCCTTGTAGTAGGCGTCGTTGGGGTCTCCGAGGATGGATTCCCTGAAGAATTTCAGCCTCTCTTCGAACTCGACCTTGAATTCGGCCATCGTCTTCTCGTCGAACATCTGTTCGGCCGCCATGAGGTGCTTGTTGGCGAATTCCCGGACGATGCTGTCGACGTCGCTCGATGGGTTGTCCACAATCTGGACAAGATAGTTCGTTATCCCGGACATGGCCGAAGCGACGACGACCTTATCCCCCTGAGTGTTGATGATGATGTTTGCCACCCTTTCGATGGCCTCAGCGGAACCTACGCTGGTCCCCCCGAACTTCATTACCGTTATCATAGCGCTAGCACCTCATTCGTGTCACTGGGACGGCCGTACTCCTTACCGATGGATACGGTCGACCTCTCTACTGTAACGCCAGCGCGTAACGCGTTCTGTTTTATTTCTTTTTCCCGCGGGCCGGTGACTGATGTGCCGGTTGCTCCTCCTAATACAACCATTTTCAATCGAACACCTCAGATTCCCAGAGATTCAAGGACCGGATCGAGTATGGACTTGCCCCTTGCGCTCAGCTCGGTGAGCGGGAGCCTCGGCACCCCGTTTCCGTATCCCATCCTTCCCATCGTGTACTGGATCGGTATGGGGTTGGATTCGCAGAACAGCGCCGAGAACAGCGGCAGCAGGCGCTCGTGGATCTCCCTGGCGGTGTCGATGTCGCCGGTCCTTGCGCTGCTCACCATTCTGGACACCAGTCCCGGACAGCAATTCGATGCCACTGACAGGACACCGTCCGCCCCAAGGCACAGCAGCCCGAGGGTGAGCCCGTCGTCACCGCTGAGGACCTCGAAGTCCTTTGGCTTGTTGGCAAGGATGTCCATGATCTGCGAGAAGTTGCCGCTGGCCTCCTTCACCCCGGTTATCCCCGGGAGTTCGGCGAGCCTCAGGATGGTGTCCACGTTGACATTGGTGGCGGTCCTTCCCGGGACGTTGTATACGATGACAGGTATGTCTACGGCCTCCTGGATGGCCTTGTAGTGCTGGTAGAGCCCTTCCTGGGTGGGCTTCACGTAATACGGGGAGATGGACAGGATGCCGTCCGCTCCGAGATCCTCGGCGCCCTTGCTGAGCATGACGGCCTCCGAGGTGCAGTTGCTTCCCGCACCGGCGAGGACCTTGGCCTTCTTGGCCTCATCCCTTACGATCTCCACGACATGGATGTGTTCCTCATGGGAGAGCATGGCGGATTCCCCTGTGGATCCGCAAGGGAGCAGAACGTTGACCCCGTTGTCCTCCTGGAAGTTGACCAGTCTTCTGAGTGCCTCCTCGTCGATGGACCCGTCCTTCTTGAAAGGAGTGACCAACGCGGTACCGGTACCTGCGAACATCTCAGGCCTCCCCGAAGTGTTCCTTGAGGATGATACGGGTGCGCGTGCTGAGGATGTTGTCGTACCTCCTGATGCGCTCGATTATGTCGTTGAGGTACTGTGACGATTCCACATCGACGATGGCAATGATGTCCTGATCGCCGGTGACCTCGAACACCTCGGTGACGCCGTCATAGCTGGCAAGCTCCTTGGCTATACCCTGGGTGTCGGTGTTCACATCGATCCTGATCTCGACCAGGGCCTTGACGTTCCTAGAACTGGTCTTGATGGTGAATCCGCGGATTATACCTTCATCGGTCATCCTGTGGACCCTGCTGCGTATGGTCCCCTCTGAGACACCCAGCTGGTTCGCTATCTCCACGAACGGGCATCTGGAATCCTTCTTCATGATCTCGATGATCTTCTTGTCCAGGTTATCGATCATAATCATCACTCTGGACGTGGGTTAGATAATCATCGTATAAAAAATGATAACTGTATTCCGTAAGTTTTTCTATGTTTTTCGTAGACATATTAACGAAAAGAGTAGTAAAGGGTTTAAGAGTCTGCGGAAACCCGCAGATTATTAGAGTTTATTTGGTACGTTCCGTCCTGTCCGACAGGACATCGATCTGTATCCTGTCGTACGGGATCTCGATGCCGTTCTCTGCGAAGGCCTCGTACACCAGTCCCCTGACCTCTCCGGCCGCGGCACTGGTATCGTCGAACGTAGGGGTGTGGATGGCCAATCTCAGTTCCACACCGGAACTGAGGAAGTTGGTGACCCTGACGGCAGGCCCCTCGTGCTTGGCATCCTCTATGACCAGCGGGGATTTCTTGGCAGCGGCCTTCATGACCTCGGCGGCCTTCTTCAGATCCGTGCCGTATGCCACGGAGAAGAAGACGTATTGCCTGCAGATTTTGTCGCCTTTTGTCATGTTGCTGATGGATGCCGAGGATACGACGTTGTTCGGCATGGTGATGATCTCGTCCCCCGCCCAGTTGTTGAACTCGGTGTACATCAGCTTGACCTTGCGGACGATATATACCTTGTCATTGATCTTCAGATAGTCCCCTGCCCTGAAAGGTCTGGTCATCAGGAGGACCAATCCGCTGAAGAACTGCGAGAGCACGTTCTGTGCTCCCAGTGTGATTCCCAAGGATACCACTCCTGCGCTGACGAGTATGCCCTGGAGGTCCACACCGAAGCAGCCCAGTATGGCAGAGACTCCTCCGACCCAGAATATGATCCTTCCGATCATCTTGAACAGGGGCACGAGGCTGCTGTCTATGGCCGAGTTGGCATTGTTCCTCTCGAAGTTGCCCAATACGCTCTTCACGAGGAACACATAGATCTTCCAAAGGATGCAGGTGACGAGCACGATGGCCAGGACCATGGACAGATCGCTCACTTTGGATATGATGACAGTATCTGCATCCAGGATCTGGAGCCCCATGTTCACCGATACAAGGAGGGTCAGCGGTACCATTAGGAGCATGATTCCTCTGGTGAATTTCGCATCCTCCTTCTTCGTCTTCGTGATTCTTCTTACAATGAAAGATATGACATAGGATCCGACGAATCCGAACAGAAGCGTCATGACCACCATGGACACTATCGCGGGCATCCAAGCTGTGTTGAACGGTTCAGGCAGCGTGTTGGGGAATATCCCGAAGAACTTGTTGTAGTGACTGGACATGTCGTATGCAGATTCGACCTTCAGGTCGAACACGATATCCACCACGGAGCTGCTCTGGCTCTCCACGTGGGTTATGGTGATCGCCAGATCCACGATGACGCTGTCATAGCTGTCGGACAGCTTCTCGATGATAATCGTGATATCGTTGGAATCCACGTTGCTTATGGGGCCTCCCCTGTATCCGAGAAGAGCGGACACCGGAAGGTTGGAGATCGTCACATCCGCGGATGTGGAGCTGTAGCTGTACGAGACATCCAGATAACCGTCCGTCTCGTTTATGACGCTGAGCTTCCAGGTCTCTGTCCCGCCGTTAGCTATGGTTGCCTTGACGGGCTCCGCGGGTGCGTTGGTACCGGATAGGACGACGTAGTAGCCCTTATCGGTCTCGGCATCCCCGTCTTCGATCAACAGCGGCGAGAACATCCCAATAAGCAGAAGGGACATTATCGCGAGTGCTGTTACGTTCCTGTTCATGTTGCGTCATGGGCAACCCATTAAAAATAATGAGCGAAAAACCACGTTTCATGTATGCAGACCTACTGGGTTTCATAGTAGTATCCCTGATCCTGATATCGGCATCCGTATCGGACATTCGCAAAAGGGAGGTGAGCGACGGACACTGGAAATCGCTGATGATCGTTACCATCGTCCTGTCGGCATTCCGTTTGGACGCAGTGGGGAGCATCCTGTATTCCGCAGGTTGCCTGTCCATGACGATCTACGCATTTGTCTCTCTGACCCCATCGGGGTCTGCCGCCGTTCTATCCATGTCAGCGATCCTCATGGTATCGTCCTTCCTGGTCTCCGGGGACTCGTCCCCTTTGGTGGCAGAGGGCATGTGCATGATTGTGATCGCCATGTATCACACGGGGATCATGGCAGGGGGAGCTGACGTCAAGGCCCTGATGGCCCTGTCCATGGCGTTCCCAGCGTATCCGGAGTTCGGAGTGATGCTATGGGATGCATATCCGTTCCAGGAAGCCGTCCTCAACCCTGCCATGTCCGCTCTAATCCTGGGTCTACTGATCACTGTGATCTATTCCCTTCCAACAGTCATCCGCAACTTGGCGGCGGGCGTTCGTCCCGTGCATTCGTACACAATGAGCGTAGCCGAGGCCAGAGATTCCTTCGTCTGGCCCCTGGAGGATGTGGCGGACGGCAAACTCACATTCAAAGGCATCCCGGACGATCCCGGGGATGTGTATGACCGTCTTGAGAAGGCAGGGATACATGAGGTGAAGGTCGCTGAGATGATACCTTTCATCGTCCCGCTCACGGCAGGATTCCTGATATCCGTGTTGTTCGGATGCCCGTTGGCGACCCTCATCTGACCATATTGAGAGGGTGCTTGCATCTGGCGCATCTGTCGCCGTCCAGAGCTACCGGGCTGGTCGAATACCCCAGACGTTTGACCACGACCTCCCCGCATTCGGGGCATACGGTGTCGTCCGCGTCGTCTATCAGCGTGTTGCCCACATATACGAAATCGAGCCCGCATCCCATTCCTATCTCCCTGCAACGAAGAAGTGTCTCGACGGGGGTCAGAGGGATCTCCCTCATCTCGTAGTCAGGCTGCACTCTGCTGAAATGGACGGGTATGTCCTTGGAGATCTCCCCGACCCAATTGCAGAAGGAACGGACCTCGTCATCGGAATCGTTCATGTTGGCCACCACGGGGTAGTTGATCTCCAGATGAACCCCTCTCTCGCGGATGCTCCTGACGGTGTTCATGACCTCCCTCAGGTTACCCTCGCACACCTTATTGTAGAATTCCTGATCGAATGATTTCATGTCGACGCACATGGCGTCGACGACTTCGCATAGATCCCTGAGCGGGCCGTCGTTGACGTACCCGTTGGTCATCAGGACGATATGTAATTCCGGAGCCGCCTCGGCGACGTCCATGATGAACTCGAACCATGTCGCCGGCTCGTTATATGTGAACGCCAAGGTGTCCATGCCTTCGTCCCTGCACATCTGGATGAGCTCTTCAGGGCTCTTGAACGTGGCCCTCTTCTTGCCGATGGACAGCTTGGCGAACGAGTAGTTCTTGCAGTACCTGCAGTTCATGTTGCAACCGACGCTTCCCACCGAGAAGCATTTGGAATGGGGCCTGTAATGATAGAAACCCACCCTCTCGATCGGATCCACGCAGAGGGAGGATATCTTCCCGTACGAATTGCTGACAAGGATGTCCCCGTCGACCCTGCGTGTGCCGCAGTATCCGAACTCGCCTGGGCGGATGAAGCATTTCTGCTGGCATAGCTCGCAGACGAACGCTTCGCCCTCACGGCGCCAGTACCTGGCCTCCACCTTGTCAGTATTCGCCATAATCGATTCTGCTCCTGTTACCGTCGCGTATCAGATCCGGATGGTCGCCTTCGTGGACCATCCCGATGATGGAGAATTCGACTCCTGAATCATATAGTCTCTTGAGGCGGTTGGGGTCGGCCGTGAACATGAGCTCGTATTCCCCTCCCCATCCTATCAGCAGCTTCTCCAGCGGCACACCGGATTTCTCCGACACCTCTTCCACATAGCTCTCGTGCTGAAGGAACTGGAATTCCACATCGATCCCCACCCCTGAGGCCTGGCATACGGTGTTCAGTGCGGTGCCCAGGCCGTCGGACAGGTCGATGCACGAGGTCACGACCCCGGACGATGCTAGCTCTATGCCCTCGTTCACACGGGGTATCGGCATGTACAGGGCATCCTTGGCCTCCTGGCAGTCTATGCCGTTGTCGATGGCCGCGAAACCGGCAGCAGGCCCGCCCAACGGACCCGTGACCGCCACGACCTCGCCGGGCCTAGCTCCGGACCTTAGCATGGGCCTTCTTCCGTCCATGCAGCCTATGGCAGTTCCTGCCACGATCCCGGGGCCCACCTTGGTATCCCCTCCGATTATCCCCGTCCCGCAGAACTCGGCGCACTGGTCGATCCCGCTCATTATGTCATAGGCAGCCTGCGCCTCCAATATGGGGGGCAGTGCCAGGGCCGCCGTGAAACCTATGGGTCTGGCACCCATCGCGGCCAGGTCGCTGAAGTTGACCGCGGCCGAATACCATCCGAACTGCTCGTAGCTCATCCCTGCCGGGAAATGCCTGTCGAACGAGACCACATCCGTGGTGACCACTATGTCTTTCTCGATGACCGCCGCATCATCTCCCGGACCCACGCGGCCCTCCTTCCTGATGAACGATCTGAAGTCCTCAATGAGCTGGCGCTCTCCGATCTCTCCGATGGTTACCATTTCGTCTGGTATTAGGCGCTGAACGATAAAGAACATGTCGCAAGGAGCTCACGCCATGCGCGCGCCTACCTTTAATACTAGGATGGGCAGTATCCATTCGGTCCAAATGCAGATAGATGTGAAGTACGGAAAGGACGGAGTACAGAAGGTCGACATTCCAGACGCCAACTATGTGGGCACGTTCTACCCCAAGGACGTCAAATGCGGAGACCCGGACAAGGTCATCGGCGAATCCATAGACAATCCCATAGGATACAAGTCCCTGGATGAGTTCCTGGCAGGTGGGGAGGACATAGTGTTCATCGTCAACGACGGTACGCGCCCCACACCCACGGCGAAGGTGCTCGACGCACTCTCCAAGAGGATGGACCTGAAGAAGGCCAGATACCTTGTCGCAACCGGTACCCACAGGGACATGACCGAGGAGGAGTATAACTTCGTCTTCGGCTCCCATTACGCTGAGCTCAAGGATCGCATATTCTGCCACGACGCCAAGAACTCCGAGTGCGTTTTCCTTGGAACATCCAAGAACGGCACCCCCATGGAGGTCAACAAGATGGCCGTGGACTCGGACCGTCTCGTCATAATCACATCCGTCGAACCCCACTATTTCGCAGGATACACCGGCGGCAGGAAGTCATTCCTTCCGGGAGTCGCATCCTTCAGGACCGTCGAGACCAACCACAAGCTCGCGATGAAGAAGGAGGCCCAGGCACTCGCGTTGGAAGGCAACCCCGTCCACGAGGACATGATGGACGCGCTAGAAGTGGTCAAGGACAAGAAGATCTTCGCCATCGAGACGGTGCTGGACAGGCACCAGGAGATCTACAAGGCCATCTCGGGGGAGCTCCACGCGTCGTTCCACGAGGCGGTCAAGTACGCCAACGAGGTGTTCTCCGTACCCATACCCGAGAAAGGGGACATAGTCATATCCGTCGCGCCGTACCCGATGGATGTGGACCTGTACCAGTCGCAGAAGGCGCTGGACAACGGCAAATGGGCCCTCAAGGAGGGCGGGAAGATAATCATGGTCTCCAAATGCAGGGAGGGTATCGGTCACCCGACCTTCCTCAATCAGCTCTCATCGTCAAACGATCCAAACAAGGTCCTCGAGAACCTCAGGGCCGAATACAAGCTGGGATATCACAAGGCGGCCAAGATGGCCGAGATCGCCACATGGGCATCCATCTGGGCGGTCACCGACCTGGATCCCGAGATACTGACAAAAGCTAACATCAGACCCTTCCCGTCGGTCAACGACGCAGTGCAGGAGGCGCTCAGGCAGAAGCCTGATGCGCGTGTAGTCGTGCTCATGGACGGAAGTGTCACAATCCCGAGGGTGGAGTGAATGGCGGAATTCAAAGTCGATAACCTCGAAGAGGTAAGGAATGCGGTCAACGTCTGTACCATGTGCGGTTTCTGTAAGAGCGTGTGCCCTTCGTTCAAGGCGATCGGATGGGACACGGCGCTTTCCAGGGGACGCATCACACTGACCTACGGACTCCTCAATGGGGACATCGGGGCGGACGACGCCCTGGTAAGGAACATGTACACATGCACCACATGCGCGGACTGCGTGAGGAGATGCCCGTCCAAGGTCAAGATCGTCGACATCATCGAGCTGTGCCGTGCGGACCTGGTGAAGAACGGGAAGATCCTTCCCAAGCACAAGGCCATGTGCGAGAAGATATTCGAGTGCGGCAACCCGTTCGGCGAGACGCAGACCAGAGAGGAGGCTCTCGGAAGGAAGCCCCACCCGGCGAAGGTCGGATACTACGTCGGTTGTACGGCGACCTACAGGTCCAAGAAGACCGCTCAGGCCACTCTTTCCATACTCGAGAAGCTGGGAGAGGACTTCACAACGATCGACGAGGTCTGCTGCGGTTCGGTCGCACAGAGGGTCGGATGGCCCCAGGAGGAGATCACAGAGCTCTTCAAGAAGAACGTCGAGGCCATCAAGGCGCTCGGAGTGGAGACACTCGTCCTTGCATGTGCCGGATGCTACAGGATGTTCAAGATCGAGTATCCCAAATATGTGGACGTCCCCTTCGAGGTCCTCCATATCACGGAGTACCTGGCGAAGAAGGACCTCAAGCTCAAGCCCATGGAAGGTGTGGTGGCGACATACCATGACCCCTGCCACCTGGGAAGGCATTGCGAAGTGTTCGAGCCCCCGAGAGAGGTCATCAAGAAGATCCCCAAGCTGGACTTCAGGGAGATGGAGTACAACCGCAAGACCAGCCACTGCTGTGGAGGCGGCGGTGGTGTCAGGTCCGCGTACCCCGAGGTCTCGGCGGATATAGGGTCCACCAGGCTGGACGAGGCGTCGTTCGCCGATCTCATAATCACCACTTGTCCGTTCTGCGTGAACAACCTGCAGGCCGCGGTCGGCGACCGCAAGGTCCAGATCAGGGATCTGGTCGAGATCATCGATGAGCTGATGGAATGAAGATATCATGCGGGAGGGATCGCCCTCTCGTCATGGGCATCCTCAACCTGACCCCCGATTCCTTTTCCGACGGGGGAAGATGGACGGACAGCGAGGCCGCTGTCAGGCATGCCATCGAGATGGTCGAGCAGGGAGCGGACATAATAGACGTCGGTGCCGAATCCACGCGTCCCGGTAGCGAACCTGTCCCGGCCACGGTTGAGTGGGAGCGGTTGCAAGCCGTCCTGAAGGAATTGACAGCTACATTGGAAGTACCCCTGTCAGTCGACACGGTCAAGGCCGAAGTGGCCGGCAGGGCATTGGACCTGGGAGTTGACATAGTCAACGATGTCAACGGTCTCCGCGGAGATGGCATGATGCGGGTCTGCGCCGATCATGGCGCCACTGTGGTAATCGGCCATATGACAGGAGAATACGGCAATATGCATACGATCCACATGGGCCAGAATTACAGGGAGGAGATCAGGTCCTTCCTCGACGCCCAATGTACGCTGGCATCCGATGCGGGGATATCGGACGACAGGATAATCGTCGATCCCGGGCTAGGTTTCGGCAAGACCGCTGAGCAGAACATGAAAATCATCCAGGACTGTTCGTTCCTTGGCAGATCCCATCCGATACTCGTAGGAGCATCCCGTAAGAGGTTCGTCAGGCAGATCTTCCCGGACATGGATGTGGACGATGCCACCGCGATGCTGTCCAAGAAAGCTGTGGATTCTGGCGCATCGATCGTCCGTGTGCACGATGTGGCCAGGACCGTCAGCGTGTTAAGGCCCTGATCACGAACAGCGCTATCACTATCGTAGCGGAGACGCCGTAGAAGATGTAATCCCTTCTCTTCTCCTGCGCAACCCCTGCCTTCTCATTGTTCCTGCATTCTTCGTCGCAATAATCGTTTCCGAAAGGAATGGGGTCGCCGCAGTAGATGCAATGCGAATGATCGGGGAGCCTTATGTTGGCCATGGGACCGTCTAAGAACTAAGCATATTAAAAAACCGGCCTGATGTTAAAAACAGGCCGATGATTCCCGATACCGTGGGAACATGGTAAGGTTCACATTGAAGGACGGAAAGACATCGGCATCAATCAGGATGGACATGCAGGCAGGGGAAAGGATCAACGAGATCGCCAGGACCGCTAAGGAGTACTGGGGCCCGGACAGGGAGGTCCTGGTCAAAGGGTACATGCTCCTGGACTCGGCAGCCACGATAGGCGAGACATTGCACGACGGAGATGTGGTCGAAGCGATACCGGATCCGATGGTCCCCTATAGAAGAGTTGATTATCAAACAGGTTCATGACCTTGCATGGCAGGCAGACTTGGAATCTGTGCGGACATCATTCTCAACGAGGCTGTCCTGGGCAGGATACTCGAGACCATGGATTCCATGCTCATAGAGAAGCAACAGGCCGGAATAATCCTCAGCGGCAGCATGCAGTCGGATGACGGGGGAGATTATACCTTGATAACGGCCATCGGGGAAGATTCCCCCGTGGGGATATGCGTCGCATCTTCCGAAGGCGGGACGGAACCCACGGACGAAGAACTCGGACTGTTCAAGAGCATTCTCTCCGAAGGTATCCTGATGAAGGTGGACGTGTACGCGCACCAGTTCTCATTCTATACCGTGGGTGACACCGTCGAGGACGCGACTGTCCTCTTCTCGGAACGATCAGACCCAAATCGCGTGCCTGTTGCGCATCTCCTCTTCGGTGATGCCTTCCTTCTCCATGATGTCGCATACGACACATTCGAAGAACAGGTGGGCCGAATCCTCGAAGACCGTTCCCAAAGGAGCGATCTTGCGGGTCTTCTCATCGTCGACCGATTTCAAGCCTATGACGACATCGGAAGATTTGGCCAGATTGCAGTCGTCGCTGCCAGTTATCGAGATGACCTTGGATCCGATCTTCTTGGCGATCTCAGCGGTCTGGACCACTGACGAGGTCCTTCCGGTGTTCGATATCAGGAGCGTGAGGTCATCCTTGGTGATGATCGGAGTGGTCATCTCTCCGACGAAGTGGACGTCGAGCCCGAGCTGAACTAGACGCACCGCAAAAAGCTGCCCGACGAGCCCGGACCTTCCGGACCCGTAGATGAAGACCCTCCTGCTGGACAATATGGATTCGATGAGCTGGTCCTCCAGACTCTCATCCACTGATTCGAGTGCCTTGTAGCAGTACGATATCAGTTCCGAAGGGACTTTCAAATCACTCACCAGCGGCGGCCATCTCCGCCTTCTTCCTCTCTTTCATGTCCTTTGCGACCTTCTTGGCCAGGACTCTCTCGTGGATGATCTTCATGTACATCGCATCATGCTCGAGGAGAGGTGATGTGGAGATTACTGTGGCGTTGGGCTTCATCTCGATGAGGGCCTCCGCCAGAGGTTCGAACCTGAGATCCCCTTTCTTGATCGGGGTGAGCCTTCTCTCGTTGCCGTCGTTGTATTCGACACCTGCGAAGGCAGTGTGGATCCTTCCGTCGCTGTAGGGTTCGACCTGTTCGAGCAGGTCGAGGAAGTCATCCACCTCAAGCAGGGTCCCGTTGGTGCGCGAGTGGTGGTGCGAGAAGTTGACCACGGGTATGATGCCGGACACATTGTCGCAGAGGTCCAGGATCTGGTCCAGCGAACCGAAGACGTCCTCTTGTCCGGTGATCTCGATACCGAGTCTGGGAGTGAGTCCATTGTCCTGCCACCATTCCATTATGCCGGCGACGTTGTTGATGATGTTCTCGTCGACGGTCTCGCGGTCCATCTTGTCGTCGTAGAGGCCGAGGCTCGTGACCACGACATCTCCGCCAAGCGCATTGAGGATCAGCGCAGCATGCCTGATGCTGTCGATGCAGTTGTTGGTGAGGTCCGTGTTGGAACCGAGGTCCATGTAGTACGGCGTGTGGATCGACAGGTTGACATCGAGCCTTTTCGCCATCTCGTTGGTCCAGAAGAGGTCCCCGTAGGTCTCAGAAACGCCCGAGGGCATGTAGACGAGGTCGTCGTCCTCTTCGATCGGCTCGTCAGGGTCGACGATGAACGTATCGTCCCTGAAGATCTCCAGCACGAATCCTTCCTGGATGTCTTTGAGGGTCATACCGATCTCCTCGTCGTCCGGAGGTCTGACGTAGGCGCTGGACCTAACCATCTGGATCTCCAGAGCGCTGAGGCTCAGGTTATGTACATCCTCGATACCGTCCTGGAGCGTGCGCCCTTTACATGAAAGCGGGATTCCTGCTGGACCGAATCTTATCATGAAATCACTCGCACGGTTATACTCCCCCTAATATAAAGAAAAATGCGTGCGACAAACTTCCAAGGGTCTGATTCAACTCGTTTTCCAGAGGGATGCCATTATAAGAAAATCTAAATATGAACGGTTATCAACACTACTTAATAAAACATGCTCGCAAAGCCATCAATAATGATGTGCCAGCAGTTATGTTTTAGAACAATTTTAGATAGAAATGGGGCGGGTCCTCCCGCCCTTGTTTCATTCGCCGATGGTCTCGGCTAGATGCTCCAGGAACAGATCCTGGAACTCCTTGTGCTCTCCGAGCCCCTCGAGCAGGCATTCCACATCGCATCCAGCGGATACGAACCTGGATTTCAGTGTGTCGTCCTCGTCACCGGCCATGTCGTTGGTGGCATGGTCGCCGGCTACGAGCATGAACGGCGCCAGAACGATCCTGGAGTACTTGTGTCCGTCCATGAATCCCATTGTGTCGTCGAATGTGGGGAAGCCTTCGACCGTCGTGATGTAGACATGTTCGTACCCGAGCGTCCAGAGCTTCATCTGGAGCTGGCAGTAAGCCGAGTTAGCGAAGTGCTCCGAACCATGTCCCATGAACACAAGGGCCTTCCTGTCCGGGGAATCCTTGAACACCCTCTTGAAGTAGGCGGAGTCCATGGCCTCGATGACCTTGTCGTAATCCTCCTCGGATGTGAGGAGGGGTTTGCTGACCTTCAGGCATTTGAATCTGTCCTTGAACGATGCTGATATGTCGTCGACGAAATCGAATTCGGTCCCGTTCATGATGTGGGTCGGAAGCACGACAACGCGTTCATAGCCGTCGTCCGCAAGCCTCTGGAGGGCCTCATCGATATAATCGATGTAGAGGCTATCGCGTTCCTTCAGCTTCTTGATGATGATCTTGCTGGTGAACGCCCTTCTTATCTCCCAGTCCTTGTATCTTTCGGCCACGGCCTTCTCGACCGCATCGATGGTCTTCTCACGCGTCTCTTTGAAACTCGTTCCGAAACTCACTACCAGTATCGCTTTCTTAGACATCCTCTCACCTAGGGAACTCACCCCTTGTAGTACATCATGGCGTTGCAGATAGTTGCCGCAATGTTGGAACCGCCCTTCCTTCCCACCGGGATGATGTAGGGCACGTCCCTTTCGAGGATGAGTTCTTTGGATTCGACGACGTTGACGAATCCCACCGGGGCTCCGATGATGAGCGCGGGCTTCAGTTCCCCTGCATCGATCATCTCAGTGAGCCTGACCAGTGCCGTGGGGGCGTTGCCGATGGCGAATATCACAGGATGCTCCTTGGCGATCTCCGCACCTTTCTCCATGCAGATCGTCGCGCGTGTACAGCCCCTCTCCTTCGCAGCCTTGACGACATCGTCGTCGCTGATGAAGCAGTGGACCTCTCCGCCGAATTCCTTGAGCTTGTTCTTGTTGATCCCCGCCGCGGCCATCTTGGTGTCGGTGACGATGTGCGCACCGTTCCTGATGGCGTTGACACCTATCATCTCCGCATCCTTCGAGAAACGCAGGTTGTCAGCGTAATCGAAGTCGGCCGATGTGTGGATGCATCTCTTCACGATCGAGAACTGGGGTTCCGGCCATGTGCGGCCGTTCAGCTCGGACGTGATGATCTCCATGCTCCTCTTCTCAATATCCTCTGGTTTCACTACCGTTATAGCCATTCCAATACACCTCAGATTCTGTATCCTCTGGGAGTTATCATGCGTCCGTTGGAGACATAGGTCTGGGTGTTACCGATGATAACCATGCAGAACATGTCCACGTCCGCCTTGTGGAGCTCACCGAGCGTGGTGATCTCCTTCCGCTCGTCCTCGCGTCCGGCGTTGCGGACGATACCGACAGGGGTGTCGGCCGAGCGGTGTTTCAACAATATCTGTTGAGCCTGATTGAGGTATTCCGTCCTGCCCTTGCTCTTGGGGTTGTACAGACATACTATCATGTCTCCGATGCCTGCGCAGTCGACGCGCTTCATGATGAGGTCGATCGGCGTCATGAGGTCGGAGAGGCTGATGATGGCGAGGTCATGCATGAGAGGCGCTCCCAACACGGACGCCGCCGTCGATGCCGCGGTGATCCCCGGGACAGTGTCGATCTCGATATCGGCTTTCATATCGTCCGCCAGCTGGTAGATGATGCCTGCCATGCCGTAGATCCCGGAGTCGCCGGACGAGATCATGGCCACATCCTTACCCTCGAGGGCATCCTCGATGGCCATCTTGCAGCGGTCGACCTCCTTCATCATCCCGGTGGCCTTGTACTCCTTGTCCGGGAAGTAGGGCTTGATCATATTGACATACGTTGTGTATCCTGTGACGACATCCGCGTTCTGGATGACCTCAGCGGCCTTGAAGGTCATGTGCTCCCTTCCGCCGGGTCCGAATCCTACCACGTGGAGCTTCCCCGTCATTCATCCACCGCCTTGCGGAATTCTGTCGTGAAGTGCTTGTCGTAGAGCTTGGAGAGCTTGTAGTCGCCCTCCAGGAAGTTGCCGACGACGGTCAGGGCGGTCTTGGTGATGCCGGCCGCCTTCACCTTACCCTCTATGTCGGCGAGCGTACCGATGACGATCTTCTGGTCCGGCCATGTGGCCTTGTAGACGACCGCGACAGGGGTCTCGTGAGGATATCCTCCGGCGATGCATTGCGCCGTGAGCTTGTCCAAGAATCCGACCGAGAGGAAGATGACCATGGTGGCCCTGTGCCTGGCAAGGTCCTCGAGCTTCTCTCCTGGAGGCATGGGGGTCCTTCCCTCCATCCTCGTGAAGATGACCGTTTGGCTCTGGTTCTCCCCGGGGAGGGTGTATTCCTTCTTGAGCGCAGCGGCGACTCCGAAGGCGGAGCTGACTCCGGGTATGACCTCGTAGTCGATGTTGAGCTCGTCGAGTCTGTCCATCTGCTCCCTGTGGGCCCCGTATATGGCGGGGTCTCCGGTGTGGACGCGGACGCATTTCTTGCCCTCGTCCTCAGCTTTCTTCATGACCTCTATGACCTCATCCAGGTGCATGTAGGCGCTGTCGTAGATCTTCGCATCGGGCTTATGACCGTCCAGGACCGCGGGGTTGACCAGTGATCCTGCGTAGATGATGACGTCGGCCTCCTCGATCTTCTTCTTTCCCTTGATGGTTATAAGCTCCGGGTCGCCGGGACCCGCTCCGATGAATGTGATCATTCTTGTTCCTCCTTTTTGATCAAAAGCGTTGTGAAGTAACCGTACTGGCGACCTTTTACGACGGGTCCGATGTACTGGTCCTGCATTCCGATGTTGCTCATGACCGTGATGCATGAGATGTCGCGGCCTTTCGCCACGACGGTCTCCGCGATGCGGTCGACATGTTTGTACGCTTTCATAACCACTACGTTCTCGTAGTTGTCCAGCGCATTCTCCAGTTTCTCGAACTGGGATTGGTTGAAGGGTATGACGACCAAGGACTCCTCGCCCATGGTCAGAGGCACTCCTGCGATGGCCGCCCCGTGACAGAAGGACGGTACTCCGGGGACCAGTTCCGTCTGGTAGCCCTTGGATTTTATCATGGCATCGATGCGCTTGTATGTGCTGAATATGCTCAGGTCGCCGAGTGTGATCATGGCGACGTTCTTGCCAGCGTCGAGCGCTTCGCAGATATCGTCGAAGGCAAGTTTCCATCCCTGTTCGCGGACCGTGTAGTCGGGGTTCATCGAGAAAACGTATTCCCTGACCTCTTTTTTCGATATGTCCACGTTGGGTTTTATGATGTTGAGGGCGACGCTCCCCTCGCCAGCAGTTTTGACCGGGTACGCGATGATGTCGCACCCATCCAGAATCTGTTTTGCTTTGATGGTCAGTAGGCCTGGCTCACCTGGCCCAACACTGACTCCATATAACTTTCCTGTCGTAGACATACCTCTGATTGGATAGGTAAACCAAACAGAAATAAATAGTGTAGTATATACTTTCGAGAAATCATTCGAACCACGGTACGGAGAGTACATGACCGACGAATCATACGTTTTCGTGAACAACAAGAAATTGAAGCGCGGCCATACGACTGGCACTTGTGCAGCCGCCGCATCGAAGGCAGCGACGGAAGCATTGCTGACAGGCCGTCCCGTGGAGTCGGTCACCATACACACTCCCAAGGGGATAACATTGGACCTCCCCGTGGAGGATATGCAGTTCGGCGACGGATACGTCTCATGCGCAGTCAGGAAGGACGGGGGCGACGATATTGATGCCACCCACGGCACGCTCGTATACTCCAAGGTCTCCTGGGCGGAATCGGGGATAAACATCGACGGGGGCATAGGTGTCGGGAGGGTCACCAGGAAAGGGCTCGATCAGCCCGTGGGCAACGCCGCCATCAATCACGTCCCCCGGGCCATGATAAAGGAGGCCGTCGAAGACGTGCGCTTCAACACGGATTACAAGGGCGGTTTCGACGTGATGATCTCGGTTCCCGACGGAATGGAGATAGCCAAGAAGACATTCAATCCCCGTCTGGGAATAGAGGGAGGGATATCCATCCTAGGGACCAGCGGGATCGTCGAACCGATGAGCGAGACAGCGCTGATAGACACCATAAAGGTGGAGATGAACATGCGCTCGCAGGGGAACAAGGTCCTGTTGGTGGTTCCCGGCAATTACGGAAAGGAATTCTCTCAGAGCATCCCCGGGATAGACCCGGAGAAGGCCGTTAAGTGCAGCAATTTCGTCGGAGAGATGCTAGATTACGCCTGCGAGATTCAACGCGATATAGTACTGGTATCCAACCTGGGAAAGCTGGTCAAGGTCGCCGCGGGGATCATGAACACCCATTCCCGCAACGCGGACGCGAGGATGGAGATCCTGGCGGCCAACGCGGCCATGGCCGGGGCATCGATGCCCACGGTCCAGAGGATAATGGGATGCATATCGACCGATGATGCACTGGACGTCATCAACGAGGAGAACCTGATAGATGATGTATGCAGGCTCCTCCTGGAGAAAGTGGAGTTCTACATGAATCACCGCACCGGCGGGAACATTAGGACCGCCGCAGTGATGTTCTCATCCGTGTACGGCATGCTCGGCAAGACCAGTCTGGCGGACGAGATGCTGGAGGAGATCAGGGGTGAGGACCTTTGAGGATCAACGCGATAGCGTTCTCCACCAATGGATGCAGGACTGCCCTCAGGCTGAAGGATGCTTTCCCGGAGGAGGAATTGGAGATATTCGCAAAGACCAAGTGCGACACACTCGGGGTCGAACTTGTGGAAGGGAGCGTCGGCGATTGGACGGAGAGGTCCTTCGAAGAGTGTGACGCGATCGTCTTCATCGGCGCCATCGGAATCGCGGTCAGATACATCGCACCTTTCATCAAGATCAAGTCAGAGGACCCGGCGGTAGTCGGGATGGACGAGCACGGCCATTGGGCGGTCGCATTGCTGGCTGGCCACATAGGCGGGGCCAATGCGCTGACGGCCAGGATAGCCGAGCGTCTGGGCTCGGAGCCGATAATCACGACCGCCACGGATCTCAACGGCAAGTTCTCAGTGGACACGTTTGCCACCGTCAACGGGTTGAGGATCATGGGATTGAAGATCGCCCAGGAGGTATCCGTCAGGGTATTGGACGGCAGCTTCGTGGGATTCTCTTCCGACATCCCCGTATCAGGGGATCTCCCCGACGGACTCACAAAGGCCAATTCGGGAGAATTCGGCGTAAGCATCTCGGCGGATACGGGAAAGGAGCCCTTCGGGACCACAATGAGGCTGGTCCCCATGGACACGGTCCTGGGTGTCGGTTGCAAGAGGGACACGGACCCGGACCGGATGAGGGAATTCGTCACCAGGATACTCCGGGAGGACGGAATCGATCCCGCAAGGATCGCGGCCGTCTGCAGCATCGACCTGAAGAAGGACGAGAAGGCCATCCTGAATCTGGCAAGCCATATCGGGGCTCCCGCAAGGTTCTACACTTCGGACGAGCTCATGGAGGTCGAGGGCGAGTTCACCAAATCGGAATTCGTCAGGACGGTGACGGCCGTGGACTGCGTCTGCGAGAGGTCGTCGCTGAGGCCTTACGGCGGTGAGCTGATAAGGAGGAAGACCGCAGAGGACGGCATGACCCTCGCGATCTGCCGCAGACAAATGGATGTGAGGTTCCTATGAGCGGGGTATTCATCTTCTCGGGCACAGTGGAAGGCAGGACCATCTCCAAACAGCTGGCGGACGCCGGTGCGGACGTCCATGTGAGGGTGGCGACGGAATACGGCGCCGAGGTCATGGGATACGACAGCAACATCGACGTGAAGGTCGGGAGCTGCGGAGGCGCGGAAGGCATCGCGGACACCATCCGCGAGAACGGATATGATACCGTCATAGACGCCACCCACCCATATGCGCTGAACATCACAGAGCACATCAAACAGGCCTGCGAGGCCACCGGCGCCTACTACATCAGACTGAAGAGGTCGGACTCCGATACGGACTCCGACAGGATAGTGAAGGTTTCCACGGTACAGGAGGCGATCGACTACCTCAAGGATAAGGAGGGCAACATCCTTGCATCCACGGGGTCCAAGGATATCGCGCTGTACACCCAGATCCCGGATTACAAGGAGAGGGTCACCGCGAGGGTCCTGTCCACCATGGAATCCGTGCAGAAATGTGCGGAGTGCGGATTCTCCGGGAAGAATCTGATATGCGCCCAGGGGCCGTTCTCCGAGGACACCAACTACGCCACGCTTAAACAGATCGACGCCAAATTCATAGTCACCAAGGACTCCGGCACGGCCGGAGGGTACGAGGACAAGGTCAGGGCGGCCATGAGGGCGGGAGCAACGGTCGTGCTGATAGAGAGGCCCAAGGAGGAAGGTTCATCATACGATGAGGTCGTCTCCATACTGGAAGAGAGGTTGGGATTGAAGATGGAAGGAAAGAAGGACGGTTCCAGAAGGACGGTCAACGTCATCGGCATAGGCATGGGGGGCAACGGCCTAACACTGTCTGCCAAGCAGAGGATAGACGGTTCCGACCTAGTGGTCGGAGCGAAGAGGATGGTCGAATCCGTCGCCATGGGCAAGGACATCCTGGAGGAATACAGGTCCGACGAGATCATCGACTATCTCAGGAAGAACCCGGGATACAGGAACGTCTCCGTACTGATGTCCGGGGACATAGGATTCTACAGCGGAGCGAAGAAGCTCCTGGATAAGCTGGATCGCGAGGAGTTCGACGTCTGCACAGAGCCGGGGATATCGTCCGCAGTCTATCTGTGCGCCAAGATGGGGACTTCATGGCAGGACGTGTACATGACCAGCGCGCACGGGAGGGAAGCGAACCTGGTAGGGCTCAGCAGGGTCCACGGAAAGGTCTTCACGCTGCTTTCGGAGCAGGAGTCCGTCCACGCCATGGCCGAACGGTTCAAAGAGTACGGGATGGACGTGAGGATCACGGTAGGCCAGGACTTCGGATACGATACCGAGAGGATAGTATCGGGGACGCCGGAGGAGATCCTGAAAGAGAGCTTCGGCAAGCTCTGCGTCGCATTGATAGAGAACGATTCGCCTGTCACATCAGACCCGATCAGCATCCCCGACGAGGAGTTCACCAGAGGGGATGCCCCGATGACCAAGAGCGAGGTCAGAGCCCTTTCCGTGGCCAAGCTGAAGCTCAGCGATGATTCCGTGATCTACGATATCGGAGCAGGAACGGGGTCGGTATCGATCGAGATGGCCCTGGTGGCTGTCAACGGAACGGTGTACGCGATCGAGAAGGAGGAACCCGCAGCCGACCTCCTCGAGGTCAACAAACTGAAGTTCAAGACACCCAATGTGGAGGTCGTAAGAGGATTGGCACCAGAGGCCATGGAGGATCTGCCGGTGCCATCCCATGCATTCATAGGAGGGTCATCGGGCAATCTGAAGGACATCATCGCATGCCTTCTGGATAAGAACCCGGATATCAGGATCGTCATCAACTCCGTGACGCTGGAGACCCTCGAGGAGACCACACAGGTCATCAAGCAGTTCGATCTGGTCGAAGAGGACATCACTTGCGTGAACGTATCCAAGGCGAGGAAGCTGGGTAAATATCATCTGATGACCGCCCAGAATCCCGTCTACATAGCAGTGGTGAGGGGCAGATGACCCTTCCGAGGTTCCTGATAGCGGCGCCTGCCAGCGGCAGCGGGAAGACTCTGATAACCTGCGGTATCCTGCAGGCACTTGTCAACCGCGGCATGAAGGTCGCATCGTTCAAGTGCGGACCGGATTACATAGACCCGATGTTCCACAGCAGGGTCATAGGTACGAGATCCAAGAACCTCGACGCTTACTTCGTGGGCACCGATACGCTGAGGTATCTCTTCGCAAGGACCGCGGAGGAGAACGACATATCGGTCATCGAAGGGGTCATGGGATTCTACGACGGCAACAGCGTACTGTCCACCGATGCCAGCTCCCATGACGTTTCGAGGAAGCTCGAAGCACCCGTAATCCTTCTGCTTAACAGCAAAGGTGCCAGCATATCGAATCTAGCCACATTGAAAGGGTTCATGGAATTCAGGGAGAACAACATCAGGGGAGTGATATTCAACCAGATGTCGCAGAGGGTCTTCGAGGCGATAAGGCCCGAAGTGGAGAAACTGGGCATCAAGGCCATAGGATACGTCCCCAAGGTCAGCCACCTGGTCCTCGAGAGCAGGCATCTCGGTCTGGTCCTCCCGAACGAGATCGACGAGCTCAAGGACAAGCTCAACCAGCTGGCTGAGGTACTTGAGGAATCATTGGACATCGACCTGCTCCTGGAGCTGGCGAATTCCGCTCCTGAATTGGAGTACAAGGTGCCCGAGGTCAAGAGGATCGAGAGGCCAGTGCGCATCGGCCTGGCACAGGATGATGTCTTCTGTTTCACCTACGAGGATAACATCGAGATCCTCAGGAGGATGGGGGCGGAGATAGTGGAATTCTCGCCTCTGAACGACAGCCAGCTCCCGGATGTTGACGCCATAATACTCTCCGGAGGGTATCCGGAGCTCCATGCCGACAGGCTCTGCTCCAACGCCCCGATGCTGAAGGCCATCCGCGACAGGATAGCCGACGGGATGCCCTGCCTCGCCGAATGCGGAGGTTTCATGTACCTCCACGAGAGGCTGCAGGATGCGGACGGCAAAATGCATGATTCATGCGGTGCGATCAAGGGGGAGGTCAAGAACTCAGGCAAGCTGTCCCGCTTCGGATACATAACGGTCTCATCGGAAGATCCCGATTCCATCCTCAAGGATGGTCCAGTCAAGGGTCACGAGTTCCATTATTGGGACAGCGATAACTGCGGAGGATCCTGGAAGGCGGTCAAGACCAGCGGCGTCGAGTATACATGCATGCACGAGGATGGCAACCTGATAGCCGGTTACCCACACCTCTACTTCTATTCCAACCCGGACGTTCCGTACAACTTCCTCAAGAAGGTACTGGCGTACAAGGAACGGAACTGACCTCCTTATAGTATGCGCGTACTTGTGCATAGCTTTATATCAGGGTCCTGTATACGAGCGGTTACCCAATGTCGGGAGAGTCAGAAAAATGACAGCAACAAAGACAAACCCCCAGTTGGTTGCCACGATTGATAATCTGAAGGCAATCACCAGGGACAACAACGCTGCTATCTGGCGAGACATCGCGCTTAGGCTCGAGAAACCCAAGAGGAACTGGGCCGAAGCGAATCTCAGCAAAATCGAGAGATATGCCAAGGACGGAGAGACAATCGTCGTCCCTGGAAAAGTTCTCGCAGCAGGTAGCATTAGCAAGAAGGTAACAGTAGCCGCATACAGCTTCAGCGATGCTGCCGCAAAAGCAATCGTAGCCGCAGGCGGAAAGACACTGACCCTCGAGGGTCTCGCAAAGGAGAACCCCAAGGGAACCGGCGTCAGGATCATGAGGTGATTTGGATGGTTACAGTTATCGACGGAAGGAACCTCATTCACGGCAGACTCGCAGCCATCGTCGCGAAGAGGATCATGAACGGCGAGGAGATTGTCGTCGTCAACGCAGAGGCCATTGTCATCACCGGTAAGAAGGAGAACACCTTCGCCGACTTCAAGGCAAAGGTCGACCGCGGAGACACAACCAAGAGGAAAGGACCATTCTACCCCCGCAGGGCAGATCTCCTCTTCAAGAGATGCGTCAGGGGAATGATTCCCTGGACATCCACGAGCGGAAGGGACGCCTACAGGAGACTCCATGTGTTCGTCGGAACCCCCAAACAGTTCCAGGAAGCAGAGATGGAGAAGCCTGAGGGAGCAGTCAAGAAGATCGGCGGTTACTACACAACCCTGGGAGCCGTATCCAAATACCTGGGTTCCAAAGTGAGATGATTCCATGGTCGAGTGCGTAAACACAAGTGGAAAGAGGAAGACCGCGATCGCAAGGGCTGTCGTCAAGGCAGGAACCGGTAAGGTCACCATCAACAAGGTGCCTATCGAGGTCTTCACACCCGAGCTTGCAAGGCTCAAGATCGAGGAACCCCTCGGTCTCGTACCTGAGAAGGCAGAGAAAGTCGACATCGCCGTCACAGTGAACGGTGGAGGAGTCATGGGACAGGCTGCGGCCGCAAGGACTGCAATCGCCAGGGGACTCGTCCAGTTCTACAAGGACGATGAGCTCGAGGCTGTCTTCAGGGGATATGACAGGACTCTTATCATCAATGATGACAGGAGAAAGCTGCCCAAGAACCCCCAGGGACCCGGAGCACGTGCAAAGAAGCAGAAGTCTTACCGTTGAAGTGATAGCATGATAATACCCGTGAGATGTTTCACATGCGGAAAGGTCGTCGGTTCAGCCTACCCCGAGTACGCAAAGCGCGTGAAGGCAGGCGAGAATCCCAAGGACGTCCTCGACGACCTCGGATTCGAGAGATACTGCTGTCGCAGAATGATCGTCTCCCATGCTGATCTGATCGGCGAGATCGCGCCTCTAGGATAAAACTATCAAAGCCCGTCTGGACTTACATTCAGACGGGTCCCTTATCACAAATCATTTAAACAAAAACAGATTACCCAGGAATATCACCCCGTTCTATCGGGCCCGTGGGGTAGCTTGGTATCCTTCGTGCTTGGGGTGCACGTAACTCCAGTTCAAATCTGGGCGGGCCCACTGTCAACCTACTGGCATACCCCAAAAAAATAGGCTTTGCCGGAATAATTCGCTCGGAGCTTAATTTTTATCGCACCCAGCCGCAGGAGGGGGTACTCTGAAGGAATGTCCCTTAGTGCACGTGTTCCTATGCGGGGTCGACTCCGATCCCAGACTCGGGATGGCCTCCTGGTGCATAGGGTGCCCTCATCTGACAGCGGTAGAACAGTGTCTCGCTCGCATATCCTACCAGCGTGATTTCTTTTTCAGGGGGGCAAGGACATGAGCTGCCCCTTCATGGATTTGGCTTTGATTCTCGACGGATCCCAATGTAAGAGGATCCCGATCTGCCTGAGGACGGGCAGTGTCGGCGATGGCATCTGCGATTCCTGCCCGGAACAGGGCAAAAACATGATTAATGGCATCCGTGATAAGGATGCGACACAACATAATGGGGCCACTGAGTGCGATTTTTCGTTAGTTAGCCCTTCGGAATTACCTCAGGGCCTCTCTCCTCTTTCTTCAGCTTCTTTGTACCTCAGTACGCAAACTTCTATCCCATGCGCCATATTGGCGAAATCACGTTTTTCCACCTTTTTGCGCAGGTATTCTATGATTTCAGGAGGTAACGTCACTGTAAACGACTCTCTACGTCTCGACATGCAACTGAAAAAGTTGCAGAAGGGTTATGCAATGTCAGAAATAAAGCAATTAGCGGCAGCTATGGCTCCGATTCCGGAGACCATGGCCAAGAAGAAGGGCAGTGCGGAGGAACCGGTCGCAGCGGCGGATGTGACGATATCCGCGCCGGGCTTGAAAATTCAGATCGGCCGTGCGGAGATCTACACTTTCATGGAGTTTTCACAGCAACAGATCCATGCGCTGCAGCTGAAAGTGGATTCCCTCGCAAGGGATGTATCGAAGATCCTTTCAGGATCGGATTGACGGAGGTGACAGTATGACCTACGATTATGAGGAATGGGAATAGAAGTACTTCGGCAGCAACTACGCCGAGTTCTGCAAGGAATACGGTCCGGAGGGAGAGGAATGACCGACGATATCAAACTCTTTTTGATGGGGGACTACGGCGAAAGATGGTGCAGGTTCCACAGCACCTACAAGGGATGGGAGATTTGGCGCGAGTGGGATCTCTGCGGAGGACACGGCAGGATGTCATACTTCGGCGTCAAGGACGGCGAGGAGCCGCAGCATGCGAAGATCTCGACGGAATCAAGGACGCGATCTCGGAGGCGGTATCATGAACTGCAACGACTGCCCCTACTCCAACGGTGACGGGGAATCGGCGATCTGCTGCCTCCCGCCAGGTTCGTTCTGCGCGTTCGAGGACTGATACCATGGAGCACATTTTCGTACCCCCCAAGGTCTTGGACAACGGCATTTGCCCGGATTGTCGGAAGAAGATGTCGGAGGTCACGGTCAGAGGCAATGAGATCTACCGTTGCGAGAACCCCGAATGCGAGTTCAATCCGTCATTCTACATCTATCGGGATGCAAAGATCGTAGAGGACTGCTAGTTCGGGCCATTGAGCATCATGGAACAGGGCCACAAGATGGATCCGAAGACGAAGGAGATGGTGCATACAGGATACTACTTCACCATACTCACCGAGGTCACGGATTTCAGCCGCATATCCGAATGCACATCCATTCCAGAGGAGGTGTTGGTCCGATGCTGACGACATGCTGCGTATGCGGAACGAGATTCCACATCCCTGGGGACAGGTCCAGCGCACACTGTCCGTACTGTGAGATGGTTCAGCTGGTCAGTCTCTACGGTCTGAGGGGGGTGCGGGGAATGAGAGATCCCATAATCTGGGGTCCCGATGGGAACCGCATAGGTATCAACACCATATGCGGGCCCGTCCTCGGTCTCCCGCCGGAGCGCATGGCCGAGATGGAGGACACCTCGCAGCAGATCCGCAGGGAGCAGATCGCGGAGCTCGGGGCACGTGCAAAGGTTTCGAGGGAGGTGAGGATGAAGACCCTCCGTGAGCTCTCCGAAGTGTCCCCCAAGCTCATGATAGACCGTCTCGATCAGCTGACCTTTGACGAGAGGAAGCTGTTGCAGTACGCCCTTACAATGGGCGATTCTGTGAATTTGCCGTGGGCGGTATCCAACCTCATCAAGACGAGGGAGCACCGTGACCGTTCCAAGCACGCGACCGAGGTAGCGCTGCACCGCGCGGCCCGCCGTTTATATAACCGAGGTCTCGGGACCGTCGAAAAGCGCGATGATGGGCTGATTTGGTTCTCCGTTTCTCGTGAGAGGCTGCTCTCGGCGATTCGCACGGACATCGAGAAGAGGCGTCCCCCGGCGTCGGAACAAATTAACTTGTCTCGAGGACATTGTTTTCTCCCAATTATCATCGGTTCTCGCATCTGGGCAGTTTACTGTGTGCTTCCTTCTTCTGGCACGAGTTATTTTTCTTCATTCCACACCAGGTCCGGATACTATCAGTACGTGCAGGTCTACGATACGAAGACCAACAGGTGGAGGAACCCTACCGAGAAGGAGGCCACGAGGATGGCCAAGGAGGACCGCAAGCTCTTCACCAACGGTACTAACAAGCCCTTGACGGGGAAGCCGGCAGTAAGATCTGTGGAGAAGAATTGGAAGAAGTCACACATCTCCAGGCTGAAGCTCCACAGCAAGATGGCCATAAACACAGTGGAGGGTTCCAAACCCAAAGAGGTCAGATCCGCGAAGGGATCCAGAAAGGAATCCGTTGGGAAGTTGAAACAGGTTACATGGGGCAGGACCAGAAAGGACCAGACTAGTTTTTACAGCAAGATAGGGATCCTAGGTAAGAGAAGAAGGTGATAAATCATCCGGGGGAGACCCCGGATTTCGAAAAGAAAAACGCAAGTAACTGTCGAACCATATAACCTGTTAACAACAGAATGTTCGACGATTCATGTTTTTTCGTTACCATTTGATAAGGTCTTGGATAAATAATCTTGGTTTCGCTTTATATTCAAAGATTATTCTGCAGGATGATTTGGATGAATACGAAGATACTGAGCATTTGTATGTCCTCGATATTAGCCATAGCATTTCTGGCAGTTCCTATGACATCGGTCATGACAGATGCTACTGCCGGCGATGACGTATCGAAGGATTATGAGCAATATTTCATCGATCGTTTAACTGATTCAGTAAATGTGGAAAGCTATCAGAATTTGAGTGCGGATGAGCTTGCCATGATATATTGGATATCATATCAAGAATTTGCGTCTTCAAAGCACGCGAATCCCAACGACTTCATCGACATTTATGTTGATGCAACGGTCGCTTATCTGAACGGATCGCTGACCCTCCCTGAGATAGTCTCTGCGCCTGCGGACATCGATAAGGTGACAGTGACCGACCTATCTAAGGGAGGAGTAACGAAGTTCGAGTCTTACAATTGGGGATACAGGCTATATTTGAGCAGTGTCGATATGAATGCTATCTTAGGCTCAGGTCTATCAGGGGCGGGTTTAGTGGCATTCTTCTTATCATTAGGTACCGGTGCCGCTGTGGCGTTATTCCTCGCGGGAATCGCTTTAGCCTTGATCGGATCTTACTATGAATATGACGGAATCATCATCGAAGTGAGAACCGGGACGCCTATTGAGATATTTGGATACACCATAGTTATACCGCAAAATCCCCCCATCGTGACTGTCTACCCCCAATGATGTTAAACATAAGGTGAAGAAGTATGAAAAGACGGTTATTTCTCGGGATTGCCTCTGGGATTATGCTTTTAGTGCTTATTCTGGCATATGGCTGCTATTACCTAGGATATGTTACGAGTGAAGAAATAATTTGGTTTCCCGCCGTGTTTATATTCATTATCCTAATCCTTACTGTCATCAGGGAGTATCTGGAGAAGAATGGAATGCTTGAGAAATGATTCTCACGCAAGTATATTGGTTGTAATCAGATCCATAAAAAAACAGGTCCGGTTCCCGGACCATTTTAATAATCTTCACCTGTTCAAGCGTACAGGAATGCCTCATGTTTTTTGACGTATGACCTATAGTCGTCAAGAACAGGGCTGCAGGAGAACACGATTCCCCTGTCAGGTGCGTTGGGAATACAAAATGTAGAGGCGGCCGTCGGCCACCTCTGGTTGGGTTTCAGAGCTTCACGAGGCTGGTGCCTTTCAGGGTTATTTCCTGTGTTTCGCCAGTTGTAGTTTTATAGAGGACATTGTTCGAACCGAAGTAGTGTGTTTTGACCACTTTGCCGAATTCATCCTCGTAGTTTGCTTCTTGGACGGTTACCTTCTTCTTTCCGAAATCAGTGTCGATTGTTTCGGAGTATTTCTGACCGTATGCCACTTTATACTTCTCTTCGAGGTTCTTCTGCTCATATTCATATGACACAAGGGCGAGGAATTGAGTTTTGGTAAACTCCATGCCTGATTCAGTCTTTATTTTCTCTCCATCGATGGATTTGATGACGAATTTTTCGGTCCTATCCATGTTCTCGTCTTTGACAATAGTTATGGTACACAGATCGCCATCCAGATTCGATACAGTGATTGTGGTTTCGAAATTCGAACCTAAGGTGCTCTTCGTCTTTGTGAAAGAACCGTTGGTGACCACTTGTTCATCGAGTGTCTTTGTGAGATCCAGGTTCGTGTCCAGCAATTCTACGCTACCTGTTCCCAGAATTGTTTTATTGAAGGTCTCTTTGTATTTAACGCCAGATTTCGGTTCGATATACATTGCGAATTCGCCGAATTCTGCACTAGTCTGTTTGTAAACGTCACAAACGACATTCTGTCCTTTGTAGTTTATTGTCTCTGTGCCGGTCTTTTCAAATCCTTCTGTGGTGACGTAAAGGAAGTTAGCCAGGAAATAAGCGACCTCGTAGTCATCATGAACTTCGGTGTCTTCACCGTGTGATGATATCTCGACTTCGACGTAATCGCCCACTTTCAAATCTGTTCTGATGCTGTCGCCGCTGTTGCCCAGCAGGAAATAGGCCCCTACTCCAGCCACAGCGATGATCGCAACTATGATAATCGCTATGTAAGATGATTTCATAATTGTCTAGCACATTAGGTAATTAAAAAGGTAATTACAGGACAGTCGGAATTTTTACATCAGACCAGTCGGTTGGTTATAGCATCCAGTAAAGCCTTAGGAATTATACTGCATCCGTCACAGGTCTTTCGGGAATCTGGTCTGTTGATATGCATCAGATGTTGGGGATGACGGTATAGGTCAGTACGAAATAGACCAGGAACACGACCCCGACTACTCTCATTACTGTCGGTATCTCCGATTTCTTGCCTGTGAGCACCATTCCCCAAAGATACACCATGGAGCCGAGAGCAATCCCGTCAGTAATGGATCCGGCCAAGTCCATCATGAAGATCGTTGTGAATGCTGTCGCCAGGGATATGGGATTCAGTCGGCGCCGTATTGCTCCTTGACAGGTTCTGCGGAAATGTATGCCTTGAGGTAGATCAATGCGAGAATGACGGTCAATATCGCTCCGATGACCATGGATGTTTCGTAATCAAGATTCAACCCACGGTTCCAATTGAGGATGAACGAGGACACGATCAGGGTCATGAATATCGCGGGAGCGGCCGTCACTATGGAATAGATCCTCTTCTTCGTCGTCTTCAGCAGGAATGCAGTGCAAACCCAAAGTGTGAGACACGCTAGGGTCTGGTTCAGCCATGACATGTAATACCACAGGGAATGGAAGTCAAGCAGGCATAGCGCAATCATCACGAAAGCCGTGATGAGTGTTATGCCCAAGGCGATTTTCTTGTTCTTGGAGTCATATCCCCTGTCATCCTGTATTATCAGTCTGATGGCTCTGATGGCGGTATCCCCGGAGGTTATTGGACACACCACAACGCCCAGCACAGCGAGGATCCCTCCCACCGTCCCCAGAAGGGAAGTCGAGATCTCATACACCACGCCCGATGCGCCCCATTTCGTCAATGCATCCGATAGCGATTCCACATCTGGATAGAATGCCAGGCCCGCTGTGACCCAAATCAGTGCGATGAATGCTTCCATGATCATGGCCCCGTAGAACACCAGGCGGCCATCCTTTTCGTCCTCTATGCATCTGGCCATCATCGTGGACTGTGTTGCGTGGAATCCAGAGATGGCTCCGCAAGCGATGGTTATGCACATATCCGGCAATACGTTCGTTCCCTGGGGATGCAGATTCTCCAAGGTCATCTCCGGGAGGTGGAATCTGCCGGCCACCAGTCCGCCGAAGATCATCACGGCCATACCTACCAGAAGGATCCCGAATACAGGATAGATCTTTCCGATCACTTTGTCGATGGGCAACAGTGCCGCTGCGACGAAGTATAAGGTTATCAAGGACAGCCATATGAACATAGGCAGATCCGTGAGTGACACGAGGAGGTCGCATGCGCTTCTGGCCATCATTGCCGATGCAACGACCATCACGACTATGACCAGTATGAGTGCGACATATCCGAATTTCTTACCAAAATAGATCTGGACATTTTTCGGCAGGGACTTCCCATCGTTACGGAGGGACATCATCCCCGATATGTAATCGTGGACCGCTCCGCCCAATATGGAGCCGAAGATTATCCAAAGGAAAGCGATCGGCCCCCATTTAGCCCCCATCAGAGCACCGAAGATAGGTCCCGTACCAGCGATGTTCAGGAGTTCGATCATGTGGTTCTTCCACGTCGGCATCGGGACGTAATCCACGCCATCGTTCTGCGAATATGCGGGGGTAGTGGTCCTGAGCGGACTTAGAATTCTTTGAAGGACTCTGCTGTAGAAGACGTAACCGAGCACAAGCGCGATTGCCCCTACAGCGAACATCAACATAGGGCGGAAAAATTTAATCTAATATATAAATGGTTAATAGGGGTGCGGTCGCCCGCGCCTCCTAACATCAGCGTTTCGTGATCAGACCTTTGGCGGCCAGGAATTCGGCGCAGAGGACAGGTCTCCTGCTGCTCCGCGCAGGGTATTATGGGACAGACCTACGAACTTCCAGTCGTAGATGGAGTCCTCTCTGAGCCTTCCCACGGTGACGCCCATCCCGTGCTCGTAGTTGGTGTCCATCAGGGCCTGGGGCCTGTTGTCCTCCTCAAGGTATTTGATGAACTGTTTCGGAGCATTGGGCAGGTTGAGGTCCTGGGGTTCTCCCTTGAACTTCTCCATGGCCTTGATGGGGAATGATCTCCATGCAAGACCTCATTTTCATCATGAAATCTGCTATCTTTGCTCATGTTACATCCTATCGTCTCGGACGATCCGGATGCGTCCTGCCGGTCTATCACTGTGTTTGTTTATCACAGATTTCCATTCGATTGCTGACTGTCTGCATTTAAAGAGGGTGTAGTTGCCCAAACAGGTTCACGCCAAGGTTATGGCCGGAAGAATCGTTTGAATAACGACCTTTCTTGACTTGCTGGCCGTATAGGGTGTGAACCTGGGCGGGCCCACTTAGATTCACACCATCAGACATTGATTCTGCATCCACACAGATATTCCAGGAACTATGCGGCATTTAGGATAATATTCAGTCAACGTTTGTCGTGTCCAAGTCCACATGCACCATGGATCCGTCTATGTCGCCGTTCCTGCAGCAGACCGCATAGCGGCAACCGTCATTCACATCGTATTCGGCGAAGCGGTATTCGGAACCGTCAACATGTTGCTCGACCGTAACAGCATCCCCGAGATCGATCCTGAAGGAATCCAGAGGGAGCCTGAATCCCAGACCGGTCGCCTTCATGAAGCTCTCTTTGAGTGTCCAGAAGCGATAGAACAGTTCATGCCGTCTGTTGGGATCGGTCTCTGCCAGGATCATATCGTATTCCGAACCGTAGAAGAATCTCCTTGCGACGTTCATGTCTATCGGGGAGATCATTTCTACGTCGCACCCTACATCGTGATCGGATATCACGCACATGACTCTGTCGTGGGAATGGGACAGGTTGAACCTGATGTCGGAATTCCTGATGTACGGCTTACCGTTCTCGGTCTTGTCGAATTCGAGCGAATCAATGTCTTCGCCCAGATCCTCGAGTCCTCTGCGGAGCAGCAACCATACGCCCACCGATAGCAATCTGTCCTTCTCAAAGACGAATCTGTCGGCCTTCTGCTTCCTGAAATCGGGGAGTCCATTATAATATCTAGAATAGGCGCTCTGATCTCTGAGCGAGCTTGTATCCGAGTAATAGGTAACGGTCTTCAACGAATCTGAATCGGAAATACCGTATAAAGAATGGAAGTGCCGATGCACGCACCGGCATAGGTTTCAGCGTTTGGAGATGAGGCCCTTGGCCGTCAGGAGCTCGGCGCAGAGGACGGCTCCTCCGGCGGCTCCGCGCAGGGTGTTGTGGGACAGACCTACGAACTTCCAGTCGTAGACGCTGTCCTCTCTGAGCCTTCCGACCGTGACGCCCATCCCGTGCTCGTAGTTCACATCCAATGTGACCTGGGGGCGGTTGTCCTCCTGGAAGTACTTGATGAAATGCTTGGGTGCGCTGGGAAGATCCAGGTCCTGGGGCTCTCCTTTGAAGGATTCCATCTTCTTGATGAGCTGCTCCTTCGTCGCCTTCTTCCTCAGTTTGACGAAGACGGCTGCGGTATGTCCGTACAGGACGGGCACGCGTATGCACTGGCTGGTGATCTTGGGGGTAGTTGCTGGAACGATCTCTCCGTTCTCGACCTTTCCCCAGATGCGCAGGGGCTCTCTCTCGCTCTTGTCCTCTTCTCCGGAGATGAATGGGATGACGTTACCGAGCATCTCGGGCCAGGTATCGAAATTCTTTCCGGCCCCGGATATGGCCTGGTAGGTGGTGACGATGACCTCGTAGGGCTCGAATTCCTTCCACGCCTCCAGTACTGGAGTGTAACTCTGGATGGAGCAGTTGGGCTTCACGACGATGAATCCCCTCTTGGTGCCGAGGCGCTTCTTCTGAGCCTCGATGACGGATACATGGTCGGGGTTGATCTCCGGAAGGATCATGGGTACATCAGGGGTCCACCTGTGTGCGCTGTTGTTGGACACCACGGGGATCTCTTTCTTAGCGTAGTCCTCCTCGATCTTCTTGATCTCGTCCTTGGACATGCTCAGGGCACTGAACACGAAGTCGACCTTGGAACAGATGTCATCGATGTCAGCGACGTTCTGGACCATCATGCCCTTGACCTTCTCGGGTATGGGGGTCTCGATGCTCCAGCGTCCGTTCAGAGCTTCCTCGTAAGTCTTTCCCGCAGAGCGCTCGCTAGCTGCCAGCACGACTATGTCATACCACGGGTGATCCGCAAGCAGGGACACGAATCTCTGCCCCACCATCCCGGTTGCTCCCAGGATACCTACCTTGAGTTTCTCGGTCATTTCAACCAGATCCTTATCAGGATTACAGGGCGGTGTAGGCGGGGCGGGATATAATTGTTTTCGGACTCACTCGGATTTCTTTCCTCCGGTCATCCTGGTGACCAGATACAGAACCACGATGATGATCGCGAAGACGATCGGTATGATGATGCTGTCCGCGTACCTGTACACGATGATCGCTCCGCCAACGGCTATGAAGAGGAACCCGAAGAGTCTTGCAGCACCGGCCTCATTGGTGCCGTACATGTCGTTCTGGCTGCTCCTCGCGAACGATGAGAGCAGTTCGTACACACCGAACACCAGTATGGGCAATCCGATGGTCCCCAGCAGTTCCTTGGTGAGATAGTAATAGATGAGTCCCGCGACTATTGCCAGAAGGATGGCCGCTCCGGTCATCGCACCCCAGTTCTTAGAATCGTTCTCCGACATGTTTCCACCTCAGATGTTTGCAGTCCAGTATCTACCAATATAGATATAATCTATATCCGCCGGAAAGTTTCACTTGGTACCGAAGATCCTGTCGCCCGCATCCCCCAATCCTGGAAGGATGTAAGCATTCTCATTCAGTTCCCTGTCCAGGGCGGCTATGTAGATCTCGACGTCCGGGTGGTCGGCATGGATCCTTTCTACACCTTCCGGGCAGGCGATGATGCACAGTAGCTTCATCCTCCTGCATCCGTGCTCCTTCAGTTTGGTTATGGCCGCGGACGCGCTCCCTCCGGTCGCGAGCATGGGGTCCACGACGAAGACGAGTCTATCCTCTATGTTATCCGGAAGTCTGCAGAAGTATTCTTCAGGCTGATGGGTGATCTCGTCTCTGTACATTCCTATGTGTCCGACCTTGGCCGCAGGATAGATGCCCAGGATGCCGTCGACCATTCCCAGCCCCGCACGCAGTATGGGCACTATGACTATGGAATCTCCTTTGACCACAGTCTGTCTGCATCTTTCCAGCGGGGTCTGTACCTCGATCTCCTCGGTCGGAACATCATTGAAACCCTCATAGGTCATCAGTGCGGATATCTCCGAGACCAGGTCCCTGAACAACTTGTGATTCGTATCCACGTTCCTCAGCATCGCGATCTTGTGGCGGATCAGCGGATGGTCCAGGACATGAACGTTCGGATAGCTCATCATATGATTGGCTCCTCATACCCAAAGCACATGATTCGGTAAAAGGGATTCGTCAGATCTCGATGTCTTCGAAGGTCTTAGACGTCTCTTGCTCCTTCTTGTGCATCTTGATCTTCCAGTATTGGTAGGCGGATAGCGCTATGATCGCTATGATCCCGACGACTATGTGCGAGATGGTATCGAGCTTGTTGGGCGTCATGATGACTATCACGATGCTCGCGATCCCTGCCAGTATCAGCGGGTTGATCGACGAGTAGAACTTCTTCATGTCGTCGTCCACGATGCTGGAGTCGCGCTTCTTCTTTCCCGATGAGATGATGTACATGACCAGACGGATGTTGTCCATGATCTTCAGCGCAGGGAACAGCAGCACCAACAGGTTGGTCGTCATAATCAGGACCCTGGCCCAGTGATCCCCCATGCCGGTCTTGTTATCAAGCCACCAGCTGAGCGGGTCGTATATGTGGTAGAACACGACCACGACGATGGCCATGAGGATGACGTTGAAGTAGATGGTGGTGACACCCCTCCTGAACAGGTCGGCGGTCCTGGACGACAGTTGGCCCAGGATGCTGTAGAATCCATCCCTGAGCATGTTCAGGCTGCCGATCACCGATTGCACCGGCTTCGGGCAGTGGGTGACGGCACCATCGTACGCCCTGTCGGAGTACTTGCTCAGTATGGGTAGGGCGATCATCGATATCAGGGCCGCACCTATCACGGCCGAATAGAATGACTGGTCCACGACTCCGTAGTCCAGTGCCTGTTTCGAGATGATGAATGCGAACTCTCCCATGGCGCAGAGCCCCACGGCGGCGACGAACCCGTTGCGGCCTCCCTCGTTACCTATCCAATATCCGAGGTAGACGCTCGCGGTCTTGAACACCGCGAATGCGGCGAAGATTATGAACGCGAGGATTATGTTCTGCGACAGCGACCCCAGGCTGACCTCCATACCGACGGATATGAAGAACATGGCCATGAACAGGCTCTTCAGCGGATCCACGAAATGCTCCACAGCCTCCTTCGGACGTGTCGTTCCCACGATTACTCCCATCAGGAATGCTCCGATCGCAACCGACAGCCCCATCTTGGAGGCGGCCAGTGCAAGCGCGAATGTCGCGCCTATGCACAGCAGGGAGATCAGTTCGTCGTTGGATCTCTTGTAGAACCAGTTGATGATGCGCGGGAGGAGCATGAGCCCGAGGGTGAAGCACGCGATCATGAATATGGCAATCTGGACGATCAGCAGGGCCAGAGCTTCGCCGCTCATCTCGCTTCCCTGCAACATCGGGGTGAGGATGGACAGCATGATGACCTGCCCTATATCCTCCATGATGACTATCAGCACCAGCGTCTCGATGTGCTCCCTGTCAAGTTTCCCCTGTGATTTCAGCACGGCCATGACGACAGCTGTACTCGAACCGGATATTATGGCACCTAGGCAGATGCTTTGGAGCATATTGAACCCCAGCAGTATACCTACGACCGTTCCGCCCACGACCATCAGAGGGAGCTGCACCAGCGCTACGACCAGAGCGAACCTCCCCTGGTCCTTCAGTTTGCGCACGTCGATCTCCATCCCTATGGAGAACATCAGCATGATCAACCCGATGTTGGAGAATATCTCCACGACGCTCTCTCCCTCTTCGGACAGATTCATGAAGTTCGCGATGACTATCCCTGCCGTCAGGAAGCCGATGAGGGCGGGGAATCTGAGTCTGCTCATCACTATGGATAGAAAGGCTGCAAGGATGACCAAGGTCGCCATGTAAGAAATGAGCATAGTCTCTTCCATAGTTCGCACTCTTCAAGCCAGACAATTTTTTTCATTTATATGCTTTTTATGTTCGCAGGGCCAAATACTATGCTGATGGAGGAGTCTCACCCATGAAGTTACATCCATCAGTATAAGAGTAGATTGTTAGTAAAATTTAATGGATATATCATCCACTGGGACATCTGGAATATAGCTCTCTTTTCTCAATTCTTTAAGTAACCTTTATGTATCCATAGCGATATTTACACATATGGCACTCTTTAGCGCTAAAAACGCAGGGCTGGCGTTCATGATCGCCGCCATATTGTCAATTATTGATGCTGCGATTGCGGTCTATATTGGAAGGGACTACATCACACCTTACATTGTACTCGCCGTGGGATCGGTAATTTGTGCTCTCCTGTACTTCGTGTATGGTAACAAGGTTAGGACAGGAGTTATCTCGGACAAACCCCAGATTCTCGCAGAGTATGTGAAGATCGTCGGAATTGTAACAATCATCGGTGCAGTCTTCGCAGCGATTTTCGCTTACATGCTCACAGGAAGCCTTGGAGCATCCCTGACCGGACTCCTGGTCGGAATCATCTTCGGTGTAATCATCCTGATTATGGCGATGAAGATCAACGATGGAAAGCAGACTACTGGTGACAAGCTCATCTGGATCATCCTCCTGATCGCCTTTGTCATCCTCTTGCTCGCTTCTATCCTCGAGATTATTTCGGGTATCGTTACAATCACCGGAATCTTCAGCGGAATCTGTCACCTGATCATCTACTCATTCATGATCCTGCTCCTCATCGACGAGGATGTCAAGTCTGCAATGGGTATCTGAGAGCACAGCAAACGAACATTCACGAAACCCTTTAACCGCCTCCACTTTCGGAGGCGGGATTTCTTTCTGGCCTTCATTCTTGTGCAAAGTTGTTCGGTTACCCCTCCCTCTGAGATTTTTAAACCGACTCCTTCGTGGACGGCACGTGTCGCAGGAGCATGAGATCAGGGAGATAATGACAGGTGCGCTATCCGAACTCGACAGGAGCTTCAGCAGATATGATACCGGGAGGGTGATATCCGGTAACAAGATACCGTCCTACAAGGATGTGGTCACCAGGGAGGATCCACTGAGGCTCACGCAGAGGGTCCTGGTGAATCCGATCATGATGTGTCTCGGATACTCCTCGCTGTTCTCGGGGGACGTGTTCGACGGGAAGGTGCCCGGTATATCCATGGCCACCGTATCCATGAATTCCGTGCTGTCCTCCGCATCGTCACGCGTGTTCACCACCATGAACGCAGACGGGTCCAAGAGAGGCATAGCGACCGATGGATTCCGCTGGGTCCTCGCGGTCCGCAGGGGATGCGTGAACAGGATATGCGCCATGTCCGATCTGAGGCCGTACTACATCGAGGTGCTGGACAGGGACAGGTTCCGTGCGGCCGTCCCGGAGGACGATGATGTCCTGACGGAGTTCGTACAGATGTTCGAAAACACCCATCGGTAATCTTTATTTTCTGACGCGTGTTCGTGAGGGCATGAAGGTCGGAAGTACGGTCCTCATCGCCGTTCTGGCATCCGTCATAGCCGTAGTAGCTGTGGCGATAGTCATCATGTCCTCCGACCATACTGATACGCCAGTCGATCCGGATAAGCCGGTGTATCCCGCCGGGATATCCTTCGACGAGAGGACGGGCACTCTGCGTTCATCGCGGGCCGTCGATTGGGAGATCACATCCGAACTGCCGATGTTCATCGAGAGGGAGACCAAACAACACTCGGGGAACAGCGTCAAGCTGGAGACCGGCCTCTATACAGTCAAGGTCGGCAGCGACGAATTCAACGTCATCGTAGGCGGTACCGTCCACAGGGACGTGAGCTACGAGTACTTCCACAAAGGCGAGAAGTTCCCCGTGAGCGTCGGGTACGATATCGACATATCTGAGCTCTCCAAGCTCACTATGGAGAACCGTGAATGGAATAGAAACACCAACTACGAATTCATGGACGCCCCCAGACTCGCATACGTGGACGACACCGTCCGCTCCATAGAGGCGCAGCTCGCGACCCGTTTCAAGGAGATCGGTGGTTCCGTGGACGACAGGCAGGACTATGCGGATTTCCTCGCAGGATTCGCACAGCTCGGAATAGTCTATCCGGAGAAGATCTACAACATGGCGGATTACAAGGTATGGGGACTTTCGGAGTATTGGGCGCTGAGCATCGAGACGCTCTACCACATATGCGGGGACTGCGAGGATTCGTCAGCCGTCGCATGCGCTCTGTTCGTAGCGGCAGGATACGATGCGGCCATGGTGGGCGTGCCCTATCATGTCACCGCAGGAGTGCATCTCGATTCCTTCGTTCTGAGGGACCCGGACGAGTTCGCATCCTACAACAGCCTTTCGAAACTATTCGTTCCCGCCAGTGCACCTTCCGTCGTCGAGGGGGATCCGCAGGACATAATCTATTACGGTGTCGACACGACAGAAGGTCAGGCACCGGTCGGCTACCTTCTGTCAGGGTCCGCGAAGACCCTCGGCGAGAAGACCCTTTACTGGGGAACGGCAGGGTTCTATCCGGTGAGGACTCAGACCGACGACGGCGGGATCCAGGGCCCATCGTAAGTCCTTGCATCCGACAGTACTAATTCCTCCCCGACATCCAGCACCATAAGGTCGTGCCCTGCTATCGTGCGGATCCCTGTGGCCTCCTGAGCCATCGCCGCCTGCTTCTCGGGGTCGTTGCGTATCATCACCACTCCGAGGTGGATGAATATCGCCAGCTCAGGTTTCACAATATCGATGAAGCTGATCGCGTCGTCCGTGCAGAGATGGTACTTAATCCTGTTCCCTTTAGGTGTCGTCACAGGCAGCAGGAGCACACGGCTCCCGATGTACTGCTTGGCAATATCCTCGGTGAACTCGGTGTCGCTCACATACGACACCAGGCCGTTGTCTGCATGGAAGACGAACCCTACGTTGGTGGGGTCGCTGTGCTTTGCACACTTTATGTCCACCTTGAGACCGTCCACATCTAATGTGTCGCCGGGCCGGAACACATGGCATCCTTCCACGATCCTCCGATGATACGACGATATGCACGGTCCGAGGCCCTCCTGACCTTCCAGCACCGTAGGGGAGCCGTAGATGTGCCCCCTCCTCTTCCATCCGCCCTTGGACATCCCCTCCGCCACGCACTCGGCATCGGAGTAGTGGTCAGGGTGACAGTGGGAGACGATCAGCGAGGATGTGTTGCAGAGGTCGTAACGGATCCTCTGCATCTGCACCAGGGCCCCCGGTCCGGGGTCCACGTTGAGCATCCCTCCGTCGTGCTCTATGAGCATTCCGCCGGTGGATCTGACCTGATACATGGTGGTATGTCTTCCTCCACCTGTTCCCAAGAATGTTATGCGGAAAGTCATATGCAACGGAATATCGTTCAATGGTTATGAGCGTGACGGCTACTTTTTATCGGAGTGCAGGGATGCATGGATTATGATAACAGCCATTCGCAACGCATGGATCGTCACCCAGGATGCCAAGAGGAGCATCATCCGCGGTGATGTGGTCATCGACGGCGAGAAGATCGTATCGGTCGGCCCGGAATACAACGGCACGGCGGACAGGGAGATCGACGCAACGGGAGACATCGTCATGCCCGGAATGATCAACACCCATACACACGTCGCGATGTCCGTGATGAAGGGAGTCGTAGATGATGTGACCTTCCCCGATTTCCTCGACAAGGTGTTCAAGATCGATTCCGACAGGACAGACGAGGATCTGGACATCGGAACGAAGATCGGGTGCATGGAGATGATCCGCAGCGGAACCACCACGTTCATGGATCTCTATTACTCCGAGGACGTGATCGCGAAGGCTACACAGCAGGCAGGGATAAGAGGGGTTCTGTGCTGGTGCTGTCTCGACGAGGACAAGACCACGCAGAAGGGCAACCCTGTCCAGAACTGCAAGAATTTCCATTCCAAGTTCAAGGACGAGAGAAAGATTGTCCCCGGAGTCGGTCTTCAGGGAGTATATGTCTGCAACGAGGAGACATGCGTGCAGGCCAAGGAGTTCTCCGACGAGGTCGGTGCACCGATGAACCTTCACCTCTCCGAGACGAGAGGCGAGGTCGCAGAGCACAAGAAGCAGACCGGGATGAGACCGGGCGAATGGCTGTCGGAGATCGGAGTGTTCGGCCCCAGGGCTGTGGCCGCACATTCCGCATGGCTCACAAAGAGGGAGGTCGCGCTCATGGGCAAGTCCGGGATGTCCATCGCATCCTGTCCGGTTTCCAACATGAAACTGGCAACCGGTGGCGTAGCGCCGGTACCTGAGTTCATGGAAGCAGGGGTGAACGTCTCCTTCGGAACAGACGGGAACACCACCAACAACACTCTGGACATGTTCGCAGAGATGAAGACTCTCGGGCTCCTGCAGAAATCCAGCAGATGGGACCCCGTGGTATGTCCCGCACAGCAGCTCCTGGATTTCGCGACGATAAACGGAGCGAAGGCGGTCGGGATGCAGGACAAGATCGGATCGATCGAACCCGGAAAGTACGCTGACCTCATCATCCTCGACGGAAAGGCCCCTAATCTGAGGCCTCTCCTTCCGGACAACATGATCGCCAACATCGTGTACTCCGGAAACGGACTCAACACCAAGACCGTCTTCTGTCAGGGAGACATGGTGATGGAGAACGGCAACATCCTGACCTTGGACAAGGACGCCATACTGGACAAGTCCGAGGATATCTGGAAGACACTCTGTCTCAGATGAAACACCAATCCGGGCCAAGCGCCCGGTTCAATCATTTTTGTGGAAATCGCCGGTGTCTATCGATACCATCTTCTTCTGCTCGTCGGCCCTGATCTTCTCCATCTTGGCCGCGATTATCTTGTTGAACTTCTCCAGATCGATGGCATCGTCTTCCCTCTCGATCGCGGTGTAGAGCAGTTCAGACTTCGCCGATATGGTCTTGCGGTTATAGAAGAACAGGACCACCAAGGCAATCGCCAGGACGACGATGTGCTCCCACAGGTCGAGACCGTTGGGTACGATGATGAGGATCGTGATATCCACCATGAATGAAAGCAGCCATGTGCTCGTAAGGAGGAATATCTCCAGCAGGCTGAATCCCATCTTGTTGTGGCGTTTGTAATTATGGCTCGACAGTTCGGCCATCTTCGCGATGTACTTCAGATGGGTGAACAGCTTGAACGTAGGTATGTAGAGCAGAATCAGGTTGACCATCAGGATGATCAGGTTCCACACCCATCTTTCGGCAGGGAAGTACATCATACCCCAGTCGGTGACATACGGCGCGATCATGAGCATGACGATCTGTACCACTGCGATGAGGGCGATATAGAGGTAGGCGAAGAGCATGGAATCGTCGATCTCATTCCTGGTCTTCCTGTTGCTGAGGGACAGTTTGGAATAGAATGCCACCTTGGTACTGTCCACTCCGCCAAGGAATCTGAGGATCGGTTTGGGGACGATTCTCCTGGTGGCATCCCATCTCGAACTGGCGTTGTTCGATATGAGCGGCAGCATCAGCATGGATAGGAGTGCGGCCCCGACTATGGAAGTATAGACTCCCTGAGAGAACACGCCGTAGTCCAAAGCCTCCTTGGCGATGATGAATGCGAACTCTCCCATGGCCAGGAAACTGATTGCAGACTCCAGACTGCTCTTCGGATCGTTGTTGGCCAGCCAGTATCCGAGGAATACGGCTACGACCTTCAGGGCCACGAACAGGACCAGCAGCCCCAGGGTGAGAACTATGTTATCGGCCAGCGTGGTCAGACCGATCTCCATTCCGACGGAAATGAAGAACATGGCCATGAAGATGTTTTTCATCGGCTCGATATCGTGGAGGATGTCCTTGCTCCTCCTGCTTGCGGCGATCATCATACCCATCAGGAACGCACCGATAGCGACGGACAGTCCGACATAGTTGGCCAGGAACGCCATTCCGAAGGCCAGTCCGACCGAGAAGATCACCAGCACCTCCGATGAGACGTTATCCGAAATCCAGTTGATTATACGGGGCATGAATTTGATCCCGATGAACAGACTGACCACCATGAACACTATGATGCTGACGACCATTGCGGCCAATGCCCCCGGGTCCATGGCCGAACCCACCATCATGGGGGTGAGCATGGACAGGATAATGACCTGAGATATGTCCTCCATGATGATGACGAGGATCAGTGTATCGATACGGTCCTTCTCTAGGCGGTTCTGCATCTTCAGGACGCCCAGGACGACCGCCGTACTGGAACCGGCCATGACCGCTCCCAGACAGAGGCTTTGGAAAGACGACAATCCGAACACGCCTCCGAACACCATGCCTCCCAGCACCATGAACGGAATCTCAATGAGAGCGACCTTTATCGCATCCATTCCCTGCTTGCGCAGTTTCTTCAGATTGATCTCCAGACCAATCGAGAACATCAGCATGATCAATCCCATGTTGGACAGCATATCGACGACGGCTTCGTTATCCGCCGTTATGGTCAATGCGTTCGCAATCACGTTACCTGCGAAGAGGTATCCGACCAGCGGGGGCAGCCTGAGCTTGTTGAAAACGATGGAGCACACTGCCGCAACCAATAGAAACATGGCTAGACTGGTCAGTAGCACTATCTCATCCATCGTATCCCGGCGAAAATACGGGAGTGAACAAATATATAAATTCGTAAAATGGGCCCTTTTTTCTTACGATTTTTAGAGAAGTCCCCAAAGAGTCAGAATGGGCCTTTGCGATCCTGTTCCTCTCTGACGTCGATTCTGACGGTATTCTTTTCCTCCTCGCTCTTCCGGATATCGATCTTGCGGTTCATCTCCTGCATGAAATCGCTCTCGCTGACATCGTACGGCATAAGGTCCTCCCCTTCACCCATGGCGGATTCGTCCTTCTTACGGAACATCTTGCGGTTCATCAAGAGCAGCACGACCAGCGCTATGCCCAGGACTATGAAGTGTTCCCAGAACCCGATGTCGTTGGGTATGATGATCAATATGGTCATGTCGGTCATCAATGCAAGCAGCAGGGTATTGGTGAGGTAGAATCTGCTCTGCAGAGCAAGTTTTCCTCCGACCCCTCTTTGGATCTTCACCGAATCCATGGATGCCAGCCTCTGGATGACCTTGAGGTTTGCGAACAGTTCGTAGAGCGGCGGATAGAGCGCGAACAGGTTGAACACCAGCAGGACGAAACTCCAGATGATGGGCTCGCCTCCGAAGTATTCGGACGCCCAGTCCCTGATGGGAGGGGTGATCAGGATGAAGATGATCTCTATGATGATCGCTATCGTGACCGAGAAGTATGACTTGTTCATGGTGGTGCGCAGTTCCTTCCTGGTCTTCTTAGAGGATTCAGCCATGCGCTGGTAGAACGTATCCCTAAGCGAATTGATCCTGGAGAATCCGGCCATGACACCGGCGGGACATTTGTTCTGAGCCGATTCCCAGATCTTGACCGATGAGCCGGACAGTATCGGGAGCACGATCATGGATACCAGGGCGGCCCCTACGACGGATGTGTAGAACGCGTTATCGACCACGTTGTGATCCAATGCCTGTTTGGCGATGATGAATGCGAACTCTCCCATTGCGCACAGGCCTATGGCGGAAACGAATCCCAGACGGGAGTCCTCTCCTCCTATCCAGTATCCGAGGAACACGGTGCTGCTCTTCAAAGTGGCATATACGATGTAGATGATGGCGATGAGGCCGATGTTGGAGGCCAGTGTATCAAGGCTGATCTCCATTCCGACGGAGATGAAGAACATGGCCATGAAGATGTTCTTCATCGGCTCTATGTCATGGGCGATCTCCCCGCTCTTCCTGCTCGAGGCGATCATCATACCCATCAGGAACGCACCGATGGCGACGGACAGTCCCACGAAGTTGGCCAGGAACGCCATTCCGAAGGCCAATCCAACCGCCAAAATCACGACGACCTCGGAGGTGACGTTATCGGCGACCCAGTTCACGATACGGGGCATGAACCTAAGTCCGATGACGACGCTGACGATCATGAATGCCATGATGCTCACCACCATCGCTGCGAGTCCGCCAGCATCGAGTTCCGTTCCGGCGAGCATCGGAGTGATCATCGAGAGAATTATGACCTGTCCGATATCCTCCATGATCGTTATCAGGACAAGCGTCTCTATGTGTTCCTTATCAAGGCGGTTCTGAGTCTTGAGCACGGCCATGATCACGGCGGTACTGGAACCGGATATGATACCTCCCAGACATATGCTCTGCAACATGTTGAATCCGAGCATTCCGCCTGCGATCACTCCGCCGAGGACCATCAGAGGGAGCTGTACCAAGGCGACCTCGATGGCGAACAACCCCTGCTTGCGCAGTTTCTTCAGATTGATTTCCAGACCAATCGAGAACATCAGCATGATCAATCCCATGTCGGAGAGGATCTCCACCACGGATTTCCCCATCTCATTGATGCTGTAGAAATTGGCTATGAGGATCCCGGCCATCAGATAGCCGATCAGAGGCGGCAGCTTGATCTTGTTGAAGACTATCGAGCATACTGCTGCCAGCAAAAGAAACATTGCCAAGCTGGTCATTAACAGTATCTCGTCCAATCGCACACCTCAGATAGGTATGGGTGGTAATGATAATAAAATGATGTTAAAATCGGACGCGGACCTTTCCGGGCCCGCATCCGAATGAGTTTGGGAAATGAACAAGTCAGAAGCTCGCGATGAAATCATCGATCTTCTTGGTATCGCCCTTGACCATTTTCTTCCCTTTGGTGATGTAGATATGGTTCACGATACCGAGCTCGGTGGCGAGTTTGTCGGATTGCTTCTGTCCTTTCTCTTTGTCGTACATGCAGCAGTCATAGAACGCCGTCTTCTTCGTGGAGATGGCTTCCTTGTTCCTGAGGACGTAGTCTACGAGTTCCTTGGGCAGTTTACCTGCCCTGACCCTTCCTCCGATGACCACTGTGTCGTACGGGCCGAGGTCCACGGAACCGGCATCGGCAACGTCGACCGCAGTTCCTTTGGTCTTGTTCGCGATGTATTCCGCAACGGCCTTCGTGTTTCCTGTTGAGGAAGCGTAAACAACGATTGTCGTCATAGCTATCTTTCCCTTAGTCAGGTGATTATAGTTCGATCAATCCGAAGGTTCAGAAACTCCAGTTGATGTTGCCCATCTGTGCGAAAATCGCGGCGAATACCAGGAAATACAGCACGATACCGACAACTATCGAGATCAATGCACCTATTCCGGCCATCTTCGCGTCCTTCGGTCTCTCGTTGTACCATACGATCCAGAGGATGATTCCTACGATCGGGATGATGAAACCCAGTATCGCCCACAGGATGCTACCCTCGTCGTTGACGGGCTTCTTGTAGACCATCTCTTTCTGCTGAACGCCACATTTGGGACAGATGACGGCATCGTCATCTATTTCTGTTCCACATTTTCTGCAATATGCCAAAACGCTACCTCCCATTCTTATTGACAGGATTAATCCGGATGGATTCTTAAAAAGCTGTCGAAAATTCGAATAAAGATTCGAACCAATGGGGCGCGGGTACATTTTATTACCTTTTGCCCCATTTCAGGGGACGAAAACGATCCCGAAACGGTGGTTCCCAATGTACACGGACAAGAAGATTTGGATTGCCAGCAGTGACAAGAAAGTGTATCTGTATCCCGAAATGGCCAACAGGCACGGCCTGATAACGGGGGCCAGCGGAACGGGTAAGACCGTGACCCTCAGGGTCCTGGCGGAATCGTTCAGCTCGGCTGGAATACCCGTGTTCTTCTCCGATATGAAAGGGGATGTGGGAGGCATCTGTCAGCCCGGCGACGATACCGAGAAGATGCGCAAGCGCATCGATAGGTTCGGGATACCGGATTTCAAGTTCACGGGATTCCCTACAAGGTTCTGGGATGTCTACGGGGAGACCGGACATCCCGTGAGGACGACCATGTCCTCCATGGGCCCCACTCTTCTGGCAAGGCTGATGAATCTGTCCGATGTCCAAGCCGATGTGCTCACAGTCGTGTTTAGGATATGCAAGGACGAGGGCTGGGATGTCATAGACACCAAGGACCTCAGGGCCGTGCTCCAATATGTCAACGACAACAAGGACCAATACGTTTCCGAATACGGTACCATGTCCACCCAGAGCCTCGGTGCGGTACAGAGGTCCCTCCGTTCCCTGGAAGACGAGGGAGGGGATATTTTCTTCGGGGAGCCAGCTATCGATATCGAGGATTGGATGAAGACGGACAATGACAGCAGAGGATACATCAACGTCCTGAATTCCGAGAAGCTCTCCAGGAGCCCCAAGCTGTACGGGACTTTCATGATGTGGCTGATGCAGGAGCTGTTCGAGAGGCTGCCGGAAGCAGGGGACATAGACAAGCCGAAGCTGGTGTTCTTCTTCGACGAGGCGCACATGCTGTTCTCCGATGCACCCAAATCCCTGGTCCAGAAGATCGAGCAGATGGTCAAGCTGATAAGGTCCAAGGGTGTGGGGATCTACTTCGTATCCCAGAGTCCATCGGACATCCCCGATTCTGTCCTGGCCCAGCTGAGTAACCGTATCCAGCACGCACTCCGTGCATACACTCCCGCCGAGCAGAAGGCCGTCAAGGCCGCCACCGGAGCATTCCGCGCCAACAAGGCGTTCAAGACAGAGGAGGCGATCATGGAGCTCGGAGTAGGGGAAGCGCTCGTGTCGTGTCTCGACGAGAACGGTACCCCCGCCATAGTGGAGAGGGCATTCATCCTCCCTCCGCAGAGCCGCCTCAAGGCATTGGACAGGGCAGGATACGACAAGGCTGTGAAGGCATCACCGTTCGATAAGAAGTACGGCAAGGCCGTGGATCGCGAATCCGCCTACGAGAAGATACAGAAGCTCAACGAGAAGTCCAAGAAAGAAGAGGCCAAGAAGGCCAAGACCGCAGCCAAAGCACCCGCCAAGAAGACCGCTCCAGCGAAGAAGAGCGCCTCAACGAAGGCGGCGGAGAGGGCCGTCAACAGGGCAGCGGCATCCGCCGGAAGGACTCTGGCCAACGGTCTGCTCAAGTCTTTGCTGAAGAAGTGATCGTTCGATGTGGACCGGCATCGAGGTCCTGTATCCGCTGCAGGAGTTCAGGCTGCAGAACCTCTTCTTGGAGGATGTCTTCGTGGCGATGTCCTCCAAGGTTTTCTATCTGGTGCTGCCACTGATGGTTATCGCGGCGCTCTATTGGTTCATAGATAAGCGCCAAGGCGAGATAGTCGGAGCATCATATGTCGCATCCATGCTTATGGCAGCGGTCGTCAAATACGGGTTCGACCAGCCCAGGCCCTGGGATCTGTCAGACAGGATACAGAAGGTGGAATCGGCCAACGCCGTTGGCCCATCCCTCCCCAGCGGGCACACTGCTGCGGCAGTATCGTCTTATGTTCCGGCCGCCGTATTCATGAGGAGACGTCTTCTGGCCGTGGTATTAACGGCAATAACCGTGCTCGTGATATCAGCAAGATTGGTCCTATGCGTGCACACTCCATTGGATATCATCGCAGGCGTTGCGATCGCCGTAGCGATCTTGGCAGTCACTTGGTATTCCATCGACTGGTGTTATGGGGACGACCGCAGGTATCTGGCCGTCAATTCAGCATATATCGTGATCATCACAGTCTTTGTTCTGATATCCATATATGTCTGGAACGGGGATGTCATGTACATCCTCGGGTATGTCGCTTATTTCTACGGCATGATGGCAGGCAGGATACTGGAGCGCATCTACGTCAGATACGAGATTCCTGAGTTGGGTGTTAAGGACAAGGTTGTCAGATACATCGCAGGGATGGCCGCCGCCGGAGTGCTTTTGGCGATCCCGTTGGCGATATCCCCTGATATAGGCAGAGTGGTCGGGGCGTTCCTGGTGATGCTATGGATATTCCTGATATATCCCAGGATCATGATGTCATTCCCCGCATCCGGAAGATGAGTTCGCGGGCACATGGCCCGCTTATGAAGGACCTCATTCCGGTCTTATCCTGACGAATCTCTCCACGGGAACGACGATTATGCGTCCGTCGCCCGGCTTGCCAGTCTTGGCTGCGTCGACTATCGCATCTATCGCCTTGTCAACCTTGTCGTCTTCCAGGACTATCTCGATCTTTGTCTTCTCCAGTTCGTCGATGACGATCTCCCCGGCCCTCGTGGTGAACTTCAGCCCGGCTTGGCTTCCTCTGCCGTATACATGCGTTATCGTCATCCCGTTGATCCCTTCGGCCTTCAGAGCATCCTTCACTGCCTGTATCTTTTCCGGGCGTATGACTGCTGCTATCATCTTCATCAAATCACCTCACATGTAAGCGTTCTCTCCGTGCTCGATCAGATCCTGGCCCACGAGCTCCTCTTCCTCGGTTACGCGGACCCTCATCAGCTTGGACAGGCACCAGATGATCGCGTAGGATATCACGAAACAGTAGGCCAGGGTACCGATAACAGCGACAATCTGTCCGACAACCAGGTCTACCGAACCGTATATCAGGCCTGTTTTACCGCCTGAAAGGGCGGGTATGGCAAACAGGCCTGTGGCGATCGCACCCCATATTCCTCCCACACCATGTACGGCGAACACATCCAGAGCATCGTCGAACCTTCCTCTTCCCTTGGTCCATCTCACCGCGAAGAAGCATAGTAGTCCGGCAACAGCACCGATGAACATCGATTCGGGCATACCGACATATCCTGCAGCCGGTGTGATGCCGACCAGGCCGGCTATCGAACCTGCGATCATTCCGAGAACACCCACGCGTCCGACCACAAGATACTGGACGGCCGCCCAGGCCATCATGCCGCATCCTGCCGCCGCCATGGACATGATTACTGCGCGGACCGCGGTACCATCAGCAGCAAGTGCGGATCCTCCGTTGAATCCTATCCAACCCACCCATAGCAGCGCGCACCCCAAGAACGCCAAGGGTATGTTGTGCGCTCTGGATTGGCGGACCCTCTCGCTTCTGGGTCCAGCGAAGACCACAAGGGCTATGCCTGTTATACCGGCGCAAATGTGGACCACGGTTCCTCCGGCGAAGTCCAATACAACCAGATACTGGTCGAACAGTCCGCCTCCCCAAACCCAATGCGCCATCGGGGCGTACACTAGCACAGACCAAACGACCAGGAACCAGACCATGGCTGTGTATCTGATACGTTCTGCACATGCTCCGAGGACAATGGCCGCGGTCACGAGGGCGAACATGCCTTGGAAGAGGGCGAACTCCATATCGGAGATTCCGGACGTCGTATTCTCGGACACACCGTTCATGAACAGGCAGTCCAAACTCCCAATGAGCGTACCGTTGCCACCGAAGGCGAGCGAGTATCCCACTGATACCCAGGATATGGTCATTATGCCGATTGCCACTAGGGTCTGTGTCATCATCGAGGACATGCTTTGCTTCCTCAGCATACCGCCGTAGAAGAAAGCGATCCCGGGTACCATGATGAACACCAGAGCGGAGCTCATCAGTATCCAAGACACATCACCTGAGTTCCCAGTCACGGGCCTGGGGTCGGCAGAGACCGATCCCGAACAGACAGTAATAGCGGATACGGCAGTCACTATCGCCAATATCCCTGTCAGAGTCTTTATCCTCATCTTACCACTTCTTCCGGACAATCCGGACGAAGCATAACAATAGCATCTGGTATTTGAAAAAGGTTGTTCGGTTCTTACTATTTGACCACTCGATTGACCGAATCTTGAGCAAACGGACCAGTGCAGTTCATTCAAGTATCGACAGTGAACAAATTTTGGATGAATGTAACATAACGGACAATTCTCAAAGCCCCTTGATAATGCTGCAACTCATAGTTAACATGACTTAATAGGAAACTATATTCATTGGTTGGAAGCCTAATATTTGAGAGAAGACACGTTAAGATTCAATACGGTGAGAAACTATCTCTCATAAGGTGTCCAGTCGCATCATGTCTCTTCTGATGTATGAAGCATAGAACTATTGAAAATGCTCCATTTGGCTGATAAAAGGACAAAAAACACGAATAATCTTTTAATAAAAAGAAGTTGGATATACGGTCCAATCGAATAGATCAAATGTGATTAATTTCGATAAGATGCATCGAGGGTATACAGGTCCCGAGATGCATACCATTGGATGGTGAAATAAATGCACATAATGGAAGGTTTCCTTGACCCGATGTGGTGCGCTGTATGGTTTGTTATAGCGATCCCCTTCGTGGCCCTTGGAGCCAAGAAAGTCATGGAGCTCGTTCGCGAGCACCCTGAGCACAAGATGACAGTCGCTCTCGCAGGCGCATTCATCTTCCTGCTCTCGTCTTTGAAACTCCCTTCCGTCACAGGATCGAGTTCACACCCTACAGGAACAGGATTCTCGGCAGCACTCTACGGAGTCTCCGTCACCGCATTCCTCGCAACTATCGTACTGATCTTCCAGGCACTGCTTCTGGCACACGGAGGCCTCACAACCCTCGGAGCAAACATCTGTTCCATGGGAATTCTTGGACCCGCGGCCGGTTTCCTCGTCTGGAGGCTCCTCGTCAAGGGCGGAGTCGGACTGGCAATCAGTCTCGCCATCACCGCATTCCTTGCCGACTGGGTTACATATGTTGTAACAGCGATCCAGATGACACTCAACCACGGACAGTCGATCGAAGCATTCATCAACTTCATGTCCAACTACGCAGTCACGCAGATCCCCTTGTCGATCGTCGAGGCTATTCTCTTCTTCATGTTCGGTGTATACCTCCTGAGGAACAAGCCCGAGGTCTTCGACATCAGCGATGCGGTCGCAGCAAAGGCAGGTGCTTGAAATGGCAGAGAGTAAGACAATCTACATCGCAGGTTTCGCAATCATAGCGATCATGGTCGTCGTCGTCCTTGCTTATGGAGCAAGCCAGAACTTCGAGTTCGGCGGAGCTGACGATGGAGCAGAGGGAGTCGTCGAGGAAGTCGACCCGGGATACGAGTCCTGGTGGTCCGGAATCTTCGGAGACTACGAGCTCCCCGGTGAGACAGAGAGTATGCTCTTTGCTCTGCAGGCAGCAATCGGTGCAGTAATCATCGGTTACGCTATCGGCAGATTCACCAAAAAGGATTGATGACAATCATCCGAGCGGGCCCTGATAGAACTGACGGGCTCGCTCGAAACCACTTTTCATAAAATCGTCGAGTCTTGAATTATCATTCGGCGGGTTTTCCGTCGCCTGAAGTTTGATACATCCGTGATTCGGCATCGTGCAGTCCCCCTGCATCATAGAAAACCGCAGCACGGTGAGCGGATGTCTGAACAAACTCAAATGGATACATTGGCGTACAGTTCAAGAATGGTGAACTGGTCGCCCCTAGGCAAACTGATACTGGTCATTGCTATATTGATAGTGAATATCACAGTAGACTCATTATTGGTCACTTTCGTGACCTTAGGAATAGGGTTGGCTCTGATGGCCTACTCTACGAATTTCAAGATCCCGTTCTTGATATTCCTGGCCATCTTGGAAGCCTTCGTAATATTGATTTTCGGCGCAGGAGTTATTTCGGTTAACGGAACTGACAGCACCCAGGTGATTTGGGATACGGATTTCCTCTGGATGCACTTCCACATGACCGTTGAGAGTTTCAACAAAGCTTGGCTCATCCTATTCAGAGGCACCGCGGGAATCGCAGTCATGCTCGCATTCGCGACATCCACGCCCATTCCCCATATGTCCCTCGCCATGAAGCAGGTCCACATGCCTCCTGAATTGATCGAGATCGTCGTCCTGATCTACCGTTATGCATTCCTTCTCCTCGAGAGGATGGAGGCGATGTGGAACGCGGCAAGCAGCAGGATGGGATTCAACGGAGCCCGTACATACATTAACACAGTGGCGGCAATAGCAATCGGAATATTCATTCAGTCCACGAACCTGTCCGACAAGTCGCAGATCGCCCTGGACTGCAGGAACTATCGCGGTTACTTCCCGGTATTCAGCGAGCCTGCCAAGATGAGCATCAAATGGGTGGTCGTCATCGTCGCTCTGGCAGTAGGCGTCTATTACTTCGGAAGGTACACCGAGGGATGGATCGACATGGCCCATATTCTTCTGGGGGTGTGAACGATGTCATTGTTGGAATTCAGGAATCTTACATATTCATACAATTCAAGGCAGAAGAAACCCTCGCTTGACAACGTCAGTATCAAGGTGGAAGAGGGCAGGCGCACTGCCATCATCGGTGCCAACGGTGCCGGAAAATCAACAACATTCTACAGTTTCAACGGGATCTTCAAGCCTAACGCCGGCGAGGTCCTCTACAGGGACAGGCCATTGGTATACACCAAGGAGGCCCTCAGAGAGCTCCGTAACGACATATGTGTCGTCGTCCAGAATCCGGATGAGCAGATATTCTCATCCACTGTGGAGAGCGATGTCGCGTTCGGTCCCATGAACATGGACCTGCCGAGAGAGGAAGTGGACAGGCGCATCACTAATTCATTGGAGATGGTCGGCATGTCCGAATACCGCATGCGTCCCTCCACCCAGCTGTCGTACGGACAGAGGAAGCGCGTATCCCTGGCAGGAGCATTGGCAGTGAGGCCGAAGGTCCTTATCCTGGATGAGCCCACCGCAGGACTCGATCCCCAGATGTCACGCGAGGTCATGGAGCTGGTGGACGAGCTGTGCTGCAGCGGCACCACGGTCATAATCTCTACCCACGATGTCGATCTCATCTATTCATGGGCCGAGGACATAATCGTCCTGAACCACGGGGACCTCATCTATTCCGGAGAGCCCGAGGGATTCTTCTCGGACGCCGCGAAGACCGCATCGGCCGGAGTGGCCAGACCACACACGTTCTCGGTGAACTCATATGTTTCCAAGATACGTGGAAAGGAAGAGGCACCATACCCCAGGACCAGCAGTCAGTTCGTTGCGAAGATGGCGCCCGAGGGCACCGTAGGCGGAAAGATAAGGCTCATACCCGTACAGGATAAGGCCGAAGCTGTTCAGACCAGCGGGCACGTCGGCGTATACGGTTATGCTGCGAAGAAGGCTCTCAAAGAGGCCGACATATCCGCAGATTACTTGTTCGATGCGCTGGAGATGTGCATGCAGGATGCGGTCAAGGGCCTTGATTCAGTGCTCTACTGCGATGCGACCATGTACGACATGGCGAAGGAGCGTATCGAGGCTTTGGCCAAGTTCGGAGTGAAGGCGGAGGTGGTACAGTGACCGAACAGAGTCTGCTCGAGACCCGCAATATAGTATATTATTACGAAGGGAACAAGAGTCCCTCGCTCAACGATGTCTCGTTAGTAATCAAGAAAGGGGTCAAGACGGCCATCCTCGGAGGCAACGGAGCAGGAAAATCGACCCTGTTCTACCACCTCAACGGTGTCGTTAAGCCTGCATCCGGTGTCGTGCTGTACAGGGAGACCCCGCTTTCCTACAAGAAGAAGGCCAAGAGGGAGCTCTGTTCCCACGTCGCCGTCGTTCTTCAGAATCCTGACGACCAGATCTTCGGTCAGACCGTAAAGGATGATGCCGAGTACGGTCCCAAGAACCTAGGTCTCCCGCCCGAAGAGGTAAAGGAGAGGGCCAAGAGGGCCCTTGAGCAGGTGGGTCTCTGGGAGAAGAGGGATCAGGTCCCTCTCCAGCTATCCTACGGACAGAGAAAGAGGCTTTCGCTCGCCGGAGCGATAGCGATGAAGCCCGATGTGCTCATCATGGACGAGCCCACGGCAGGATTGGATCCGCAGATGGCCCTTGAGCTCATGGAGCTGGCAGAGCAGCTGCACCACAACGGGATGGACATAGTCATGTCCACTCACGATGTGGATCTCGCGTACATGTGGGCGGATGAGATACATGTTCTCAGGAAGTCCGAGAAGATCTATTCCGGACCTCAGGAGGGATTCTACGCAGATAGGGACCTATCCTATTCAGCAGGACTTCTGGCACCCGCGATGTTCCAGATTAATACCACTCTGGCCGCAATGCGCGGTGAGAGCCCGGCACCGTATCCGCGCACCGAGCCCCAGCTCGTCGCCAAGATGGCCCCAGGAAGTAAAAGGGGAAAGATGGAGGTCATCGTATCCAAAGGGGATTTCGATCAGTCCTATATCGACTCCCTGAGCGCCGAAGGTAAGATAGTCGGAATATACGGAACCGAGACCCGCAAATACATCTCAGCCAACAACCTCATGGTGGACTTCTTCTTTGGAGGAATCGAATCCTGTCTGTCGCAGCTGCTGAACGGAAAGGATACCGTGGTGGTATGCGACCCCGACTGTGTCGAGATCGTCGAGGGCAAGATTAAGGACATGTCCGCTTTCGGTGAGCCAATAGACTATACCGTGACCGATTCGTGACACGAATCGGATAACAATTCAGGAATGGTGTTATTCCTCCTGTAAAGGAATAACACCTTTCCACTTTTCTTATCACAACGTGCTACCTTTTCAGCAATCTTATTCATATTGTATCACGAAAGTCTGATTGTTATACGCATCGGCTTGCCGGGCGAGAAACCGATATAATCTGACACATAGTCCTTCCATGCCGATAAGATGGCCCTCCAATCAGGTCTATTGAGTGACGGTTTCAAACGTTTAGTGTTACTGATCATAGCTGCCATTTCAGCAATCACCTACTTCGTAGATGCTGGTCCTGTAACGGAATACATTCCATGGATCCTCTATCCGCTCTGCGGTCTACTCGCGATATGGCATATCGCATCAGGAGTTGTCTCCAAGGAAGAGGTCGATCCTGATGCCTTCGTGGCAGTCATGATGGCCTATGTGGTGTTCAGAGGGGACCTGATGATCGTGGCCCTTGTGGCAGTCATACTCCTCGTGTTGGACTTCATAAAGGATGATGTGAAGAGTTCTCTGTTGGTGCTGCTCGTCGCTGGTGTTTCACTGGTGATCTCACTGGTCTATCCCGGTCATTTCCCGTCGGATCCCGCATGGATAGCAATTGTTCTTTGTGGTGCCCCCATTATCTGGGACGCGATAACCGGACTGATCCTGCACCATGACATCAAGGCCGACGTCCTAGTGGCGATCGCGATCATCGCAGCGCTTTACTTGGGAGAATGGTTCGCTGCGGGAGAGGTAGCACTCATCATGGAGATAGGAGGATTCCTGGAGGACTTCTCCGCAGCCAAGGCCAACAAGGGTATCGAGGCATTGCAGAAGATGTCTCCCAAGACCGGAAGGCTGGTCAAGGATGAGAAGGAGACCGAGATCCCCGTGGAGGAGATAGAGGTAGGACAGATCCTGAGGGTCCGTCCGGGCGAGGCTGTTCCCGTGGATGGCAGGCTGGTCGCAGGAGAGACCTCCATCGACCAATCCGTGATCACCGGCGAGTCCATGCCCGTGGATAAACTGGTGGGCGACCAGGTGTTCAGCGGTACCATCAACCAGATGGGTACCTTCGACATGGTCGTCGAGAAGTCATCCGAGGATTCATCCTTCCAGAGGATGGTCGGGATGGTATCTTCCGTGGATGCGGAGAAGACCCGCATGGTCAGGGTGGCCGACAAGTGGGCCACCTGGCTCGTGGCGATAGTCATGGTACTGGCCGTTGTCACCTACTTCGTCACCAAGGACATCTATCGTGCGGTGACCGTTTGTATAGTGTTCTGTCCATGTGCATTCATCCTGGCCACCCCAACCGCTGTCGTGGCCGCAATCGGAAACCTCGCAAAGCGCGGAGTGCTGGTGAGGGACGGGGATTCACTGGAGAGAATGGCCGAGATAGATACCGTAGCCTTCGATAAGACCGGTACCATAACCGAAGGCAGGCCCAAGGTCATAGAGTCGTCGTTCGTGGGCGACAGGAACGCTTCGATCGGATTGGTCGCTTCGGCGGAATCCGGTTCCGAGCATCCTCTGGCCAAGGCATTTGTGGCCTTCGCGGACAGCGAAGGGATTGGACACTCCAGGCCCGACGCTTTCAAAATGAGCGTGGGGCGTGGCATCGAGGCGACCATAGACGGAAGGGTCGTCCTCATAGGGAACGCAAGGATGATGGATGAGGCCGCTGTCACCATCCCGGCTGACGTAATCCAGCGTTCCGAGGTGCTGTTCTCGGAAGGGTGCACTGTCGTGTTCGTTTCCGAGAACGGTACTTATTCCGGTTTCGTGGCCTTCTCCGATTCCATACGTCAGACCTCCAAGGACGCAGTCATCGGATTGAACGGCGCAGGTGTGAAGTGTATGCTACTGACCGGTGATAACGACCGTGCAGCGGCCCACATGGCCGCAGAAGCGGGAATTAGCGAATTCAGGTCGGAATGCACCCCGGAGACCAAGGTCGCCGCCATAGACGAGAGGCAAGGGTCGGGCGGAAAGGTCTGCATGGTAGGGGACGGTGTAAACGATGCTCCGGCTCTGAAGAAGGCTTGGGTCGGAATCGCGATGGGTGCATCGGGAACCGATATCGCAGCCGATGCTTCGGATATGGTGCTTGTGAAGGACGGTCTCGAATCGATGCCCCATCTCGTGGGCATCGCAAGGAAGATGATGGGCAAGGTGAAGTTCAACATCACCTTCTCGCTGTGTTGGAACTTCTTCGCCGTAGCACTGTCCATGATGGCAGTCCTGGGTCCTGTGACCGGTGCGCTTGTCCACAACATCGGTTCTGTAGCAGTAGTGGTGAATTCGGCACTGCTGCTGATCTACGGAAGGAAGTGAAACGCCCTCGGAAGCCCCTCAGGGCCTCCGGGATTTGTTTCTTCTCCTGCGGGATCTCCGATATAAGATCGGCGATTGTGGTCTTGGAAAGATCCGCCTGCATGGATTCCAGGGCCGATGAGAAGCGGGAATGAAGCATACTGTGTATCTCGCTCCCGACAGGACAATACGGGTTCTCCGGATACATGTTGTACACCGAATCCACATCATCGTCCTGTGTGGCCTCGAAGACGTCCCTGAGGGTGATCTCATCGGCACTCCTGCCGAGTTCGGTGCGTGCGTTCCCCTTACCGGGTCTCAACAGGCCGGCCTTGGACAGTTTTGCGAACACATTCCTTACTATGACCGGGTTGCAGCCTATGCTCTTAGCAACCATGCCGCTGGTTATCTTGTCCTGGTCGAAGAAACCTATCACCAGAAGGGTATGTATGCCCACCGAGAATTGGGAATCTACGTGCATATGACCTCAGGGACGGAGGAACGATTTGCATTCGCTGTAGAGGTCGTCCGTGGGCTGAAGATCCGCCCAGCCGTCCTCCGCCACTTTGATTTTGAGCCTGGTCTTTTCGGCAACTTTATTCAGGTCCTTCTCGAAATCCTCCCTTTCCCCTATTCCAGTGTCCAGCTTCAGTATGTATTCGTAGCCGCCCAGGCTTAGCAGCCACCTCATGTAGCCGTCCCGTCCCGGCTCTATCCCCAGAGCCTCCCTCATCTCATCCGTAAGGCTGGCCTCGGTAGCCGCTGTGTCGGCCTGATCTGCCGCCATGAACTCGTCATAGTTTGAGGCCATGGCAGGGAATATGTACAGGTGCCCGGTGTACTTCTGTTGCATCTCTGTGTATTTCGGTCCGCCGGCAATGTTCACACCCACACAGTCATGGCAGAGGTTCCCGCATTTGTCGCGGAACATGGCCGAGGGCTTCATGCCCTTGCTTTCGCACCATTTCGGAATATCCCAATTGTAGTTACCGCATGTGCCCAGATAGAATCCGATGCCGTCCACATAGGGCTGCATATCCGCAGCCAGCTCCTCTACGGTGGATTTGAGCTCTTCCGGCCTGGAATGAAGCCCCAGGTTGATCATGTAGATCAGTATGGTGTACTTGCTGTCATCCAGGGTATACACCCTGGAGACGATATCGTTCCAAGCTACGACGGTGAACGGTATGTCGGCTTTGCTCAGTTTCCTCTTGATGGACTCGTTGTGCTCGTTGTCGATGACGATGATGTTCTTCTCTTCGGGATCCTTTCCGAGGCTGTAAACCAGGTTATCGTCGACCATGGGGCATACGATCAGCCCCAGTATTCCGTTTGTCATAAAAATTATTACAATCTATCCATTGATAAAGATATCGCGGTAATATCGAGCAGCAAGTATTTTATTAACTTTTAATGAAAAATTTAATAATCATCCGAAGGAGATGCACAAAACGATCCCATGACCATAGTCAGCGTTTCATTGAATGACGAATACACCGAGACACTGGACTCCATCCAGGCCGCTTACGGCCTGAAGGGCAGATCCGAGGCGATGAGGATCGCCATAGATGCCGCCAAGAAGGAGATCAAGGAACTGGACTCCATAGACGGTATGGTGGAAGGTGTCCTGATAATCGTCAGAGGGAATCACGCAGACCCCTGGATGATACAGATCCAGGCGAAGTATCAGCCCATAATCAAGACGCAGATGCACTCGCATCTCATGGACCACAAATGCCTGGAGGTCATGGTCGTGTCGGGGGAGGGGTCCGTTCTGAGAGAGATGATATCGGATATCCGGGCCGAAGGCAAGGCACTCTACGTCAAATTCGTGAAGGGATGAGGGGTCGGACGGGTAAGAGTCCGAGGTCCCCGCCGTCAGTCGTTTATGTCAGCCTTAGGCGGCCTCAATCCCTCAATGGCCGTTCCAGTCTTTTGACAGTAGTCCCATAGTGCCGCATGTATGGCCTCTTCTGCAAGCAGGGAACAATGGATCTTGACCACCGGCAGACCGTCAAGAGCCTGCATCACGGCCTTGTTCGTTATCTCCATAGCCTCCTGCACCGATTTCCCTTTGACCATCTCGGTAGCCATGCTGCTGCTCGCTACGGCTGCTCCGCAACCGAATGTCTTGAACTTGCAGTCTATGATGATGCCGTTCTCGTCGATATCCAGGAATATTCTCATTATGTCACCGCACTTGGCGTTGCCAACGGTACCGACACCAGAGGGGTTCTCTATCTCCCCCACGTTCCTGGGATTCGTGAAATGGTCAATGACCTTATCGCTGTATTCTCCGTCGTACATGTTCACACCTTCTGTTTCTTCATGAAATCGTCATACAACGGCGAGAGGGACCTCATCGTATCCACCGTCTGTTTCAGACAGTCCGCTGCATAATCCATCTGTTCCATCGTGGCATCCTCGGGTATGGATATCCTGACTGAACCATGGGCTATCTCGTGCGGCAATCCTATGCTCAGGAGAACGTGCGACGGATCCAAGGAACCGGAAGCGCATGCGGATCCGGTCGAGATGTACACCTTCTTCATTCCGAGGCTCATGAGCATCGATTCTCCCTCGATGAACTCGAAGCTGAAGTCCGCATTGCTGGGCAGTCTCTTATCCCTGTGGCCGTTCAGTCTGGAGTACGGGATCTCCCTGAGTACGCGGTCTATCAGATGGTCGCGCAGCTCCACCATCCTCTCAATCTTGTTCTCCATGTCCGTGCAGGATATCTCCGCGGCAACTCCCATCCCGACGATCCCGGGGACGTTGGTGGTTCCGGCCCTGCGGCCCTCCTCCTGCTCCCCTCCGTGCATGAAAGGAGGGAGCCTGATGCCCTTCCTTATGTACAGGAAGCCGACACCCTTGGGCCCGCCGAACTTGTGTCCGCTGGCGCTCAGCATGTCTATGTTCATTCCTTTCACGTCGAGGGGGATATGGCCGAACGCCTGCACAGCATCGGTGTGGAAGAGGATCCCCTTCTCATGGGCGAGCTTACCAATCGCGGCTATCGGCTGTATGGAACCAATCTCGTTGTTGGCGGTCATCACGGATATCAGAACGGTATCGGGCCTGATGGCCTTCTCCAGATCATCCATCCTGATTATTCCGTCTCCGTCGACGCCGACCCTCGTGACCTCGAATCCCCTCTTCTCGAGGTAGTAGGAGGTCTCCAGTATCGCGTGGTGCTCGATGGTCGATATGATCAGATGCTTTCCCTTGCTCTCAAGCATCTCCATGCCCGATATCAGTGCCCAGTTGTCTGATTCGGTCCCTCCCGAGGTGAAGTAGATCTCACTGGGTTCGGCATTGATGCACTCGGCTATCTGTTCCCTGGCCTTCCTGACCGCGGCCCTGGGCACCCTTGATTTCGCATGAATGCTCGAAGGGTTAGCAAATTCATCCATGAAGTACGGAAGCATCGCATCCAATGCCTCCTTCCTCATGCGCGATGTCGCAGCGTTGTCCAAATACACATCTTCCATTCTTTCAGCCTCTTATCTTTCCGTTCTTCAGATCGTACGGGGTCAGCTGGTAAACGTAGTAGTTCAGCCAGTTGGTGAATACCATGGTGGAGTATGTCCTCCAGTTCAGCACAGGGTCGAATCTGGGGTCATCGTTCGGATAGTAGTTCAGCGGGAACGCCGGCGTTATACCCTTGTCGACATCCCTCTGGTACTCGTTGGCCAGAGTGTTGACGTCGTATTCCATGTGACCCGTGATGAAGATCTCCTGGTCGTCCGATATTATGATGGCTGGGTCCCTGTTCTCATCCAACGCGGCTATCTGGAGCCTGGGGCAGGCGATGATGTCGTCTGCGGATACGGTGGCGTATCTGGACTGGGGGACCTTCAGGGTGTCGTCGATCCCTCTCATCAGAGGTTCGCTCGGCATGAGGTTCCTGTACTCGAATATCCCCGCCTTCTTCGCCGGCAGAGCATGCTTCTCGATCCCGTAGTGATAGTACAATCCGGCCAGCGACGCCCAGCAGATGTACACTGTGGTGGTGGCGTGGTGCTTGGACCAGGCCATTATATCGCAGAGCTCCGGCCAGTAGTCCACCTCTTCGAATTCCTTATCCTCGAGGGGGGCTCCAGTGACGATCAGGCCGTCGATGTTCCCATCCTTGATGTCATCGAACGTCCCGTAGAACTTCTCCAGATAGTCATGGGAGGTATTCTTGGATTCATGGGTCGCAGGGATCAGCAATGTGATGTCTATCTGCAGCGGCGTGTTGCTCAGAAGTCTCATCAGCTGTATCTCGGTCTCCACCTTGGTGGGCATCAGATTCAAAATCGCTATTTTCAGAGGTCTGATGTCCTGAGAGGTGGCTCTAGTCTCCTTCATCACGAATATGTTCTCCTTCTCCAGGGCGGAGAAGGCGGGAAGTCCGTCAGGGATGTTTATCGGCATTCTTTCGACCTATCAGGCACATTCGCCATTGCCTATTTATTAATTCCTACCAATTTAGTAGGTAGGTTTTAAATGGATGAACGCATTGTGCATCTCGGTGAACCAATGACTACACCGAATGAGTACAAACTTGAGACTTTGCAGGTACATGCTGGTCAGGAGAAGGCCGATCCTGCGACCGACTCCCGTGCTGTACCCATCTATATGACCACTTCATATGTGTTCAAGGATTCCGCGACCGCGGCAGGACGCTTCGCCCTCACGGAACCCGGGAACATCTACACCAGGCTCATGAACCCCACCTCCTCCGTATTCGAGGAGAGAATTGCAGCCTTGGAAGGGGGAGTGGCGGCTCTGGCCACCGCATCAGGCTCCGCGGCCATCACATATGCAGTCCAGAACATAGCCTTGTCTGGAGACCATATCGTGGCTTCCACCAACCTATATGGGGGTACCGTGAATCTGTTCGCGAATACGTTGAGGGAGCAGGGTATAGAGACCACCTTCGTCGACCCTTCGGATCCGGAGAACTTCAGGAAGGCGATCAGACCGAACACCAAGCTCCTGTATACCGAGATACTCGGCAATCCTAACTCCGATGTGGCGGACATCGAGGCCATATCGAAGATAGCCCACGAGAACGGGATCCCCTTGATCGTGGACAGCACCTTCAGTCCGCCGTCAGTATTCAGACCGTTCGAGCACGGCGCGGACATCATAGTGCATTCGGCGACCAAGTTCATCGGAGGTCACGGTGTGGCGATGGGAGGGGTGATAGTCGACAGCGGCAAATTCGATTGGGCGCAGAACGACAAGTTCCCCACGCTGTCGAAGCCCAACCCCTCCTACCATGGAATAGTGTTCACGGACGCCGTCGGCAAGGCGGCATTCGTCGTCAAGATCCGTACCACGCTCATGAGGGATCAGGGAGCGACCATCTCGCCCTTCAACTCGTTCCTTCTGCTGCTTGGACTGGAGACCCTGTCCCTGCGTACGGACCGCCATATCGAGAACGCATTGAAGGTAGTTGATTTCCTGAAGAGCCATCCTCAGGTGGAGAAGGTCAACCATCCATCTCTCGAGACGGGGGCCAAGAAGGCGCTGTACGACAGATACTTCCCGAAGGGAGCAGGATCGATCTTCACGTTCGAGATCAAGGGCGATGCGGCCACGGCGAAGAGATTCACCGAATCGCTGAAGCTGTTCTCGCTCCTCGCGAATGTGGCGGATGTTAAGTCGCTGGTGATCCACCCCGCATCCACCACCCACTCGCAGCTCGACGAGGAGGCGCTGCTCGCATGCGGCATCAAGCCCAACACAATACGTCTCTCGATAGGGATTGAGAACATCGAGGACATCATAAACGATCTGAAAAACGGTTTCGAAGCAATCAAAGAGTGATACAATGCTCTATACATCAATAGACCAGACAATTGGCGGAACACCTCTGGTGGAGTTCAGGAGGATAAAAGGGGAACTCGGTCTGAAGGCAAACATCTTCGGAAAGATAGAGATGTTCAATCCCGCGGGATCCGTGAAGGACAGGATCGCCAAGGCCATGATAGACGAGCTGGAGGCACAGGGCAAGATAAACAGGGACACGGTCCTCATCGAACCCACATCCGGGAACACCGGCATTGCGCTGGCATCCATCGCGACCGCAAGGGGATACAAGATCAAGATCGTAATGCCGGAGACCATGTCGGTCGAGCGCCGCAAGCTCATCAAGGCATATGGCGCAGAGCTGATCCTCACAGAGGGTGCAAAGGGAATGAAGGGAGCTGTCGCCAAGGCGGAGGAGCTGTCGAAGGAGATCCCCAATTCGGTGATCCCGGGACAGTTCGTCAACCCGGCGAACCCGGAGATCCATTTCAAGACCACCGGTCCCGAGATATACAAGGACCTGGACGGGAAGGTGGACATACTGGTCGCAGGAGTGGGGACCGGAGGCACCATCTCCGGAGTCGGCAAGTACCTGAAATCCAAGAACCCAAACGTGAAGATCGTAGCGGTAGAGCCCAAGGGTTCCCCGCTGCTCTCCGAAGGGAAGACGGGACCTCACAAGATCCAAGGGATCGGTGCGGGATTCATCCCTGATACCTTGGACACCAAGATCTACGACCAGGTGATCGCGGTCGAGGACAACGACGCATTCGTGAACGGAAGGCTCGTTGGAAAGACCGAGGGCGTGCTTGTCGGAATCTCCGCAGGAGCGGCCATGACTGCCGCCATACAACTGGCCAAGGATCCCGCGAATGAGGGTAAGAATATAGTGGCGATACTTGCCGATACGGGAGAAAGATATCTGTCCACAGCGCTATTCGAGGAGTAAAATGAGCTACTTGGTATCCACGAAGGGGAGGTATGCGTTGCGCGTGATGTTGGATATGGCAGAGCAGGGCAGCGACGCCATCGTCCCCCTCAAGGATATCGCAAACAGGCAGGATCTGTCAGTGAAGTATCTCGAGGCGATAATGCCCAATCTGAAGGAGGCAGGTCTTGTCACCGGTGTGGCAGGCAAGGGCGGCGGTTACAAGCTGTCCAAGCCTGCCGACCAGTATACGGTCGGTGAGATCCTCAAGGTTTCCGAGGATCAATTGGCCCCGGTGGCCTGTCTCAACGAAGGATTCGTATGCGCGAAGGCGGATACGTGCAAGACCCTACCAATGTGGAAGAAGCTGGACGGTGTAATATCAGATTATCTCGACACCGTGAAGCTGACGGACCTCATGCGATCCGTTCAGGCAGTTCGAATCCCAGGGCGAGGTATTCCTCAGCAGAGAACCTGTGGTATGTGACCTGCCCCAGTTCCTCCGATATGCAATAGACATCCTCGTCCATTCCAGGGAACACCAGGACCCAATCGAAATCCATGCATCCAGATTCACTGATGATCGAATCGGGATAGGCCTCCCTGATGCGTTTCCTGAACTCACTGATGGAGATGCGGCCCCTCGTCAATCCGATGATGTCCGTCATCGTTCTCTTGGCAGGCAGCTCGGATATGCGCTTGCAGTCCTCCTCGGGGACCGTGATCCTAAGACGCCGCGGCATCTGTTCAATGATGATGTTCGGGAACGCTTCGGAAGAGGCCTCGAGGAACTCACTTCTGACGATTTCGTAATTCCCTTCGAAAGGATAGTACAGCGAAACACTCCCGAGCGAATCGCCTATCTTCAGATTCATCTCCTGCACAGAGGTGATCACTCTGGACAGGAGCTCCTTGCCGTTCATATAAACCTATAAAATTAATAGGTATTTAGAAGTGCCTCCTATGCAGTCGGACGTCAGACCAGTGAGTTCAAAGTTTTGAGCTGACTCTGAACAACCCTTCATGTCCGCGCGATTCTGCCTTCGCATCCACCCTCTGCATGTACCCCGGCGGGCGCCCCATCCGCGATAAGGTGCTAGGGACCACTCGTCGAGATGCACCAGGAGCGCCTCCGTGTAGTCCCTGTGACACAAACAAACATAAGCCGCTTTTTTGATGGAATAAAACTGTCAAATTCCGGAGATGCTGGATAAGACGGTCCCCGCACCCTTATCATAATAAACGGTTTCTGCTCAACATGGGCTTCTTCGAAGCAAGTCTATTATAATGAGGGTATATCGGTAATAGTATGGGAAGCCCTAATCCGGACCTCATCGGGATCCTGTCCGATACCGAGGGACTGAAGCTCATTGGCGTTGGTGAAGAACGTGCCACGACTCTGTTCTGTGGCGAAAGCTACCGCGGATATCCTTGTTTTGAATACACATTGCCGGAAGGATACGATGCGGACTGCGTTTCGGAAATCTGTGCATTGCAAATCATCGCCTGTAAGGATGCTATCGCCGTATCGACAGAAGGGCACGGGGTGCTTACCGTATATCCCCCGGGAGCCAAAGCGAGTACCGCAAAATTCGTCCTGAAAGGGGGTTTCGGTCTGGTCAGAAGATCAGGTTTCAAGATCCTGAGCAGGCTGACATCCTACGAGAATTACTGCGAGGATATGATGAAGAGGCACATCGACAAGAATACATGGTACATCGCAAACTTGGCTGTCGATCCGCCATATCAGAATAAGGGCCTGGCCAAAAGGATGCTGAATCCTTTTCTCAATTATTTCGACGAGACCGGGTCCTCCGCATATCTGGAAACTCATTCCGGATCCAATGTACCCTTCTACGAGCATTTCGGTTTCGAACTGGTAGAGACCGGAAAGCTGCCCGGTACCGATGTGACGCATTATGCGATGCTCAGAATGCCCAAGAGCTGAATCCAGAACGGAAACGCATCTGGTCGGGTCATGCTTCGACACAGGTGTAACTATTCTCGAGAATTTTTGAAAACCCTGCAATTGCATTCTATGAGAAATCTGGATAAGGATGGTCCCCACTCCCTGATTTGGAATTTATGTCTGGTACTTCTAACTAATCAGAGCAATCATATGACCACGACAACGTTTGTAAGACATCTGTTTAACCAGTTTTTGTAACCAAAAGATCACAGCAACCAATGTTTTTGAGGTCAGATAGATGTGACCGGGATGGCATACACATCCTTCTTCACAGGATAGGGCGTCTCCGTCATGCATACGATGCAGGAAGGTCCGATCTTGTCCTTCGTTTCCCCCAGTCTACCGAATGCATTGACATCGGAAGCATCCGTCTCTATCCCGCCTTTGCATTCTATGAGATTTATCTCTCCGTTCCTTTGGATTAGAAGATCGACCTCGTTCCCGTCCGAACTGCGATAGTAGTAGAATGCGGCATTCTCCTTCTCGTTCGTATAGGTCTTGATTATCTCATTGACGATGTACGTCTCCGCCATGGGGCCCTTCAGATAACTGGCCATCAGCGTATCGGGATCCGTTATCCTGGCGAGATAGCATGCCAGACCGGTATCGCGGAAGTATATCTTCGGGCGTTTGGTCACCCTCTTCACAGTAGAAGCGCCGTTATACGGCTGCATGAGCCTGATTATCTCTCCTGCCTCCAGTACGCTCAGCCATTCCTTCAGGGTGCGTGAGTTGATGCCTGCTGAGTTGCAAATCGTACTCTCCACCAATTCCTGCCCTGTAAGGGAGGCGAGGACCTGCATGAAATTGAAGAATTTGTGCTGGTCCCTTAGATTGATGATCTCCATGACATCCTGTGCGATGTACGTGTCCACGTAATCCGCATAGAATGTGTGTGTCTTCAGATCTCTATTGTCGTAAAGTTCAGGGTAACTCCCGCGATAGATGTCCACATATACCGATGACATATCCTTCTCGATCTTACGGGAATTTGCCGCGATAGGGTCGGGGATGAAAGGTCTGTTCTCACGGCCCTCGATCTCACTTATGCTCAGAGGGGACATACGTATTATCCCTACTCTTCCGGCCAGGGATTCGGAAATGCCCTCCATGAGCTTGTATGCCTGACTTCCGGTGACGATGTACATCCCTTTGCTGTCTTTTCTATCGAATACCGCCTTGTCGACGGCGGCTTCTATCGAATCGAAGAGATTCTTGGCTTTCTGTATCTCGTCTATTATCAGCGGGGTGCCGTGTATCTTCAGGAACGCATCGGGGTCCTTATTTGCCAATTCCCTTTCCTGTCTGTCCGCCAGTGTGACATAATTGATCCCCAGGGTCTCGTGTATCTCTCTGCACAGGAAGGTCTTGCCGGTCTGTCTAGCGCCTGTTATCAGCGTGACGGGTTTATTCCTGATGCTCTCCAGTATGTGCGGATAGATGGTACGAGGGATCATATTGAGGAATAAGGGATATGATTATTTGAAAATTTTGTATATGACTACAAGATTTTCAAAATACAATTGCATCATCATAGTTACAATCGATTAACGATTAAAACGAAAGACGGGCGATAGACATATTACAGACGATAATGGAATAAGTGGTCCCCACTCCCTGATTTGGAATTTATGCCTGGTGCCTCAAAGCGGGGTACTTAACGCTGACCCGCAGAGGCATCATCCGTATGCCCGAAACCGAATGAATGGGCTGTCAGTAATTTGACGGACGGTGTTTGTCGCCCCATTCGCACATCCCATCGAGGAGGGGAATGAGCGATTTACCAATATCCGTGAGCGAATACTCCACCTTCGGAGGGATCTGAGGGTACATCTCCCTATGGATCAGGCCATCCTTCTCGAGTTCCTTGAGTGCGGTGCTAAGGGTCTTGTCCGAGATGCCGGAGATGTAGCGTTTCATATCGTTGAATCTGACGGAACCGAACTCCATGAGGGTGTACAGGATGGTCATTTTGTACTTCCCGTTGATCAGGGACAGGGTGTAACTGAAACCAGTATTGCACAGGTTCTCGTCGGAGATGCACCTTTCCATATAACTCTCCTCATAGTAAGTATATGTCATTATAGTTAGTACTATACTTAATTAGCAGTAAGACTTGCACCAATATATGAGGTCTTCTATTGAAGAGTACAAGGCGGTAGAGGAAGCGGCAAAAAAGTTCACCAGGAGCGTAGCAGAAGGCAACAGCGCCTATGCGAAGGAGCTGTTTACCGACGATGCGGTCCTGTTCGGATTCCTCGACGGGAAACTGGAACACGGTTCCATTGAACAGTTCTATCACAATGTGGATACCGTCCCCGGCGGAGAGTCCTTCAAGTCGAGGATAGACGTCGTGGATATTGAGGAGAATCTGGCCGTCGTCCGTGTTCTGGAGGAGGGATGGGGCGGGAGGATTAACTTCACTGATTATCTCCTCCTGCTGAAGATGGGCGGAGAATGGAAATGCGTCGCCAAAGCATATAACCAGAATTCTGATACCATAAAGAGGGAATGAAATGAAGAAGGAATTGGGATCGTTACCTGCAATCTGTCCGATGCCCGTCCTCATAGTCTCGGCCTATGACGAAAACGGCAAACCGAATTCCATGAGTGCCGCCTGGGGAACCATCAGTCAGATGGACAAGATCGTATTGATGATTGATGAGGACCACAGGACCACCCAGAATGTCCTTAGGACCAGGGCATTCACCGTCAGTCTCGCAGACAGGAAGAATCTTGTGCCTGCGGACTACGTAGGTGTGGTGTCTGGGAACAAGGTCCCCGATAAGTTCGAGCGCTCAGGACTCCACGCGGCGAAGAGCATACACGTGAACGCGCCCGTCATGGAGGAATTCCCCGTGACTATGGAGTGCGAACTGGCCGAGATCGTGAAGACGGAGACCATGTATGCTGTCGTGGGAAAGATTGTGAACGTTCTCGCAGACGAGGAGATCCTGGATGACAATGGGAAGATCGATATCAGCAATACCGAGTTGCTGATCTTTGACCAGTTCACCTGGAACTACAACGTGGTCGGCGGAGTCGTCAGTAAAGTCGGGCAGGCGGCAAAGGAGCTGAAGTAATCGGTTATTTATCTGGCGGGACAGGGAGCCCGCCCCCAACAATCCTCCTTTACCACACTCTTTCTTTGACAAGCAGCCCCTCTAATCACGGGTGTAACTGGCACATTCGCCCTACAAAGGTGTTTTACAAGTCCGGATGAACATACGAATCACGATGGATATACCGGACTGCTCCAAGCTCATACCGAATTCTTATCCATCAGGAAGTCAAGAAGGTTGATGTGTAGGTATCCTTCATCATCATACCACCTGCCCAGGGTGTCCATGCGGACCATGATCTTCGGGAACGAGTCTTTAATGTGACGCAAAGATGACTTCTCCTGACTCATCTTTTCATCGTCGGGGATGGAGAACGCGGATTGTATGTACAGATATCTGCCACCTTTATTCACGATGAAATCCACTTCCTTACGTTTGCGAACCAGATTGCCGGATTCATCCTTTTTATCCATCGTCACCATGCCCACATCCACGTTGAATCCGCGGTTGATAAGTTCATTGTAGATGATGTTCTCCATGATGTGTGTGGATTCGATCTGTCTGAATCCCAAGCGGGCGTTTCTGAGGCCGATATCCTCGCAGTAGTATTTCATGGGGTATTTCAGATAGTTCCTTCCTTTCACATCGTATCTCTTTGCTTCCGAGAACAGAAACGCATCCTTCAGGTAATCGATGTATGTTTTGACGGTATTATTGCTGACTTCTTCCGGTACCGTGTTGGCGATGTTCGAGGGATTGGTCAGAGAACCAATGCTGGAGCACAGGACGTCTATCGTACCTTCCATCACATCCATCCTTTCGATATGGTGTCTCTCCTGAATATCCTTCAGATAGGTCTCCGAAAAAAGATCCTTGAGATATTTCTCCTTGGATTCATCCGAATCGATGGAAAGGATATGCGGCATCCCGCCGTATCTCTGATAATCATCGAATGCTTTCATCCTGTCTCCGCCTACCGCAGAATAGTACTCTAAGAAGGATAGGGGGTGTATACGGATCTCATCACCGCGCCCGCGGAATTCCGTAAGGACGTCCGTGCTGAGCATCCTGGAATTGCTGCCGGTCACATAGATGTCCAGATATCCTAGTTTCATCAATCCATTCAGGGTATCGTAGAATGTTATGTCACCGCCCTCTTCATCGTATGGATTCTTTATCTTGGGGACCATCTGTATCTCGTCTATCAGGACGAATCTCCTTTTTCCGTCCTTGCAATTGGACTCTATATGCTCATACAATCTTATGGGATGGCGCAATTTGGCGTTTGCAATATCATCCAATTGAACTTCTATGATCTCATCTTCCTTTGTTCCGTTGAATAGAAGGTATTCTTTGAACAGTTTGAACAGTAAGAATGATTTACCGGAACGCCTCAATCCAGTTATCACCTTCACGGAATCATTCCACATCTTTTCTTTCAATCTGTCAACGTAATAGTTGCGTTCTATCATCATGATATCACTGAGATGTAAATCATTTTTCGTATCTACTTTTCAATATTAATTGCTTGATATATATAGTTATATTGAGGAGTAAGTCACATATTTGACATACTTCTAACCTGACTTTGACACACCTGCGCGATAGCGTCAGCTGACAAAAACGGAAATCGACAGAATTTGACAGTAGCCCAAGACCCCGCTGCGCGGGGTCTCAAGCTGCTGATTTCACCTTATTTGC
>Ga0079305_1000485_pt1 | contig 84140 bp, 79 predicted proteins | sample LMS_cellobiose_e_FD_79183 | JGI IMG/M metagenome (GOLD analysis project Ga0079305, IMG submission 79183) | Rumen-fistulated moose microbial communities from Alaska, USA - LMS_cellobiose_enrichment | ecosystem: Host-associated > Mammals > Digestive system > Stomach > Rumen fluid ...
TGGTACAGGAAGCTGGAATTCATGTCGTCAATATTTAAATGGTGGTACATCTAAATATATAACGATACCGGCTTCCTTTTTAGTGGATTTTCCTACCCGACCAACTCAAAAAGCGGAAGAACCTTCTTTATATAATCCGATAAAGACGCGAGTGCAAAGAGACGATAGCTCGCTCTAGGCCGATGCCGATTAGCGTACCAAGTCGGGATATGCCCAAACTAACGCTCCCTCTCCGCCTGAACGCGCTTCATTGCCTCATCCAGGCGCTCTTCATACGCCTGCTGCTCAGCATGGCGCTTGCTGCCTCCTGCAGGAGTAAGAAAAAGGTAACGGAAAAACTGACCGATACCTTTGAAAAAAACCTTTTACTGACATAGCTATAATACTTTTGAATCATACATACTCGATGCCCATACCCCTTTTAGGATTGATTTCAACAACTTACATCTTACTTCTAACATCTGACATCTCCAGTATCCCTTCCTCTTCATGCTCCACAAACGGCCCCTCTTTACATTCAAAGATAACACTCCCTGACTCTAACGACTCCAGCTTATGCCACACATTCTTAGGGATGTCAACCCCATAGTTGCCACTCTCTTGACTAAGCATCACATCTTCTATGATAGAGCCATCATCATTGTGAGTAGTCACCCTAACATTGCCTCGCAGGATAACGAAAGACTCATCCTTCGTCGAATGCCTATAGAAATGTATTTCCGCCCTGACTCAAGGTACTCCCAACTATGCCACTGACCTATATCAAAGATTGGGACTCCAGGGTACATATCTATCGTTATTCCCAAACGGATCAAAGAACCGTCCCCTGATCTCCGATCTCTTTCTATCGTTATTCCCAAACGGATCAAAGAACCGTCCCCTGATCTCTTCCATCGTCTCTTCCACATCGTGAATCTTTAACCATGAACCATGAACCCCGAACCAAAAGTGTCACTCCCCTTCAAAACACTGGCCTGATAAAAACCTTCGCTGGGAAATCCTTGTCTAGCTTTTGCAAGTCTTTCTCCAAGCCACGGGGATTACGGATAAAGCCTTCGGGATCATACACAAAACAATATAGACATTTGCAGTCCTTGTGCTGTTTGTAGTTGGCAATATCAATAATCAACTGTTCCCCCAGTTCCTTATCCTTCAGTGCTTTCCGTGTCATCTTCACTTCAATGGCTATTTCGGAGTCTTTCAGGAGGAAATCCATCCTTTTGGAGCCACCCGCGTATGAAGGCGTCCACTCCTCTGGCCTTACATCTTCAAAATGAAGTAACAATAGAGAATTCAGCAAGTCTTGAACATCATATTCATCTTTGATAGAGAGCGTATCCCTGTTATCATGCCTTCTTTGTAGCTGTTTTGCCACGGCAAAGAATCTATTGAATATATTCTGCAGCTCACCTTCGTAATCCACATCCACATTGTGTGGCTGCACATCACGGAAAGCCTTAAGGATAGACAAGCAAGCTGTGCAATGATAAGTATCATTATTCGCCCCTACATGCAGCTCAAAAGTCTTCACTTGCGGATGATGAGGATAATACTGCTGAAGGAACATAAGTGCTTTTCTTCTCCAAGGGTCAAAAAGTTCCATGGGAACATATTCACCTATCATTCCTTCTGCTTTTCGTGAATACACGCGCTCTCCTTCTGCTATCAATTCATCTATTGTCATAATGTTATGTCTTTTAACCATTAGCCATGAACCAAGAACTGTGAACCATAAGTTATTCACCCCGTACCGCAGCATGCAGTCCACTCCGCAGCACGCCCCCAAAGAACCTGATAGAATCCAGGGGGAATATCCTAAAGTGCCGCAGCATATCACTCAATCTGCCCCAGCAAGACTTAAACTTCCTCCAGAAATAACCTTGAACCCTTGAACCATTTGAACCTTGAACCAGCTTATTATGCCCAAAGTTACCCACTTCCAGCACAAAAGCATTTATCCTGGCGGCCTTTCGCGACCACTTAGCATCATCAGAGTACAGCGGCATCGCTTCTTCAGGCATCCCCAGATACTCAACAGCATAAGCCGCAAAGGCATTCCACTCACTCATAATGCCCATTTCATCCAGGCGGAACGACAAACCAGCAACATCAATCACATCCTTAAACGTCCACAACAACCGGCACCAGTCACAAATCTGCCTCAGACCAATCCCTTCAAAAAAGAAATGGTGCAGGATATGTGTAAACACAAAAATGATATCATTATCTGGTGATGGCAAAAAAACTTGCGTTCCTCCGTTATCCCATGTTCGAACATTCATGCCATAGAACACATCCTTCTGAACCTCATCTATCCCTTTATCCACTCGCTGCGATAATCTGCTATGCAGTGTCCCATGCAGTTCCACCACCCAGCCTTCGATGGTCATTCCAACATGCTTGAAATGGGTATACTCAGTCTCTACATCCGTAGCCAGCGGCACCAGCAACTTTTTCGCCTTCTCGTAGTCATCCTCATTCAACAGCAAATCCACATCCCCACATGCTCTCCACAACGGCTTTTCATAACACTGAGCAATCCCTTGCCCCTTAACCAGCAATGCATAGATGCCAACATCCTGCAAGCGCTCTATCAGCTTTGCCACAAACGCATTCATAGCCCTGTTCCGCTGCTCCAGCTGAAGCGTCTGCCCTACAATCTGCAAAACATCCTCTTTCGGGAACTTCGCGTCTGTCACTTGGTCAAGTCCGGCGGCAACAAGTCCTACCACAGATTGCTCCTCAGCGATCCGGCATATCTTTCTCAAATCAATGGCGTCAAAAATTGAGAGCCGTGTCTCTTTTTTCCAAAGACCGGCTCTCAATAGCTCAAAGAACGTCTGCTGGTTGTTGTTAAGACACATCATACAAGTATATCAGCAGGGCTCTGGGGTTCATACGGCCCATCCTTCACTTCCAGAATCACAGAACCAGATTCTAACGCTTTCACTGTATGCCACTGTCCGCACGGCACATTCAATGCTACGATCTGGCCGTTCGGGGTCAGTTCAATTCTTTCAGTGCATATCCTATCCAACTCATCATAATATTCCCAAACCAGCCGTCCTCTCAGGCAAACTACTGTTTCGGATGTTTTCTGATGCCTGTGTATGGGAACTATTGAGCCAGGTTCAATGGCATTCAGCATCCGCTGACTTTGGTCTTCCGATGAATTCCTTAAATCCAAATTCATCCTTAACCTTGGCGATGTTTTAGCCTCTGCCGTAAGTTTATCCATTAACCCCTGTGTTATCTTCATTTCTTCAAACTAGCTAAATATTCTTCGTGCAAATGATAATACTTCTTCATAAACAGCACATATGCAACAGCCAGAACCAATCCTGCCATTACCAGATAAATCCAATGGGCCAGCACAGTGTCAGGGCACAAATAGATAAATCCCAGCGATACAGCCAACTGTCCGATCGAATAAATCATTGTCACCGTCACATGTCCCATCTTTAGTTCATTACTCATCAACTGGAATGCATGTTTGCGGTGTGCCTGACCAAGGTTTTCATGAAGCATGATGCGGTGGAAAATTGTCAAACCACCATCGATACCATAAAACAAGAAGAACACAATGTAAGTAACATCACGTGTCGCCAGCATCAGTTTACCAATAGCAAACAGGATGATAAAAGCAATCGCTATGCTACCCACATCACCGGCAAAACACTTTGCCTTACCTTTGGGGCGCATATTAAAATAGCTGAACACTAGAATACCAATAATGGCAACAATCAAGTAGGATTGCTCCATAAACTCCATATTGGTATTCAGTAGTAATATAGGTATAAGCATAGCCAGCCCATAACCTGCCGTGATGCCATTAATACCATCCATAAAATTGATGATATTCGTTGCTCCCACACAGAAGAACAGTGCAATAGGAATCACCCACCACATACTCCACTGCATCATGCCAAGACTCCAGAACATCAGCAAGAATGCCACAATCTGGACTGCCATACGTAGTGAGTCCGGCAATGAATGAATATCATCCACAAAACTGATTCCTGCCACCATCAGCAGCCCAACGAGAAACGGAATATAGCCGGTAATATCATTCCCCTGCACCAACATTATCACCGCCCACGCAATAATGGAAAGCGTAAAAATCACGCCTCCACCACGCAGAACTATTCGCGAGTGTGATGACCGCTCGTTGGGTTTGTCAACTATGTTAAAATGGTCTGCTATCTTAAAATAGACCAGCTCAGCAACCAGCAATATGACTGCAATACTTATATATCCCCACATTATCTAAAGCTTTCTAAAGTAACCTTCAATCCCTGTCTTGCATCTACAGGCATCTTCTTCACACCAAGAGCCTTCTTAATTTTGGCGTTCGATGAAATGTAGCTCTCCGTCAGTTTGCGCAACCGTTCCGGATTCAATGGCAGATGCAACCATCCACCCACCTTGGCCACACCATTCATCATTCCCTTGGGGAGTTTCCAGATATGGGCTTTCTTGCCTAGTGACTTGCAAATTTCCTCAATCAGTTCGTTGGTTGAAAGAGCCTCATCATCACCCATATTGTAAATGCCAGACGGAGCATCTTTTGTCAAGACGCCATCCACCGCAAAGCAAATGTTTTCAATGCTAGTAAATGTCCTGCGGTTCTCAAACGCGCCGAGCGGCCAGGGAATACCCTTCTTAACAACATTATAAAGAAGATTTAAATTACCTTTATTGCCTGGTCCGTGAATCATGCAAGGTCTAAATATATACCATTGCTTATCACCTTGAATCTTGAATCTTGACTCTTGAACCGAATCTAAAATGTAGCGTTCCGCTGCAATTTTAGATTCCCCATAAGGGCCAACGGGTGAAGGTACAACATCCTCCGTCAGCACACCATCCACCTTGTCAGCTGCAGCCTTAGCCGTACTAAAGAACACAAACTTCTTGATGCTTGGATGCTCACAGAAATAATCAAAGATCTTGATGGTCAAGTCTCTGTTCACCTTGAAATAGACATCCGCCACCGTCTGGTTCTTGGTATCATGTGCCTTACCTGCCAGATGGATGATGGCATCCACTTCCGGGACATTACCTGCATCCAAATCATCCCAAGAGTAGGTCTTGGCAACACCTTCCTTTTTGGGGGCTATGATGTCAAGACCATAAATCTCATTTTGGGGTGCCAAATATGTTACAAGATTAGAGCCCACAAATCCGTGAACTCCGGTAATCAATATTTTCATAAAAATTAAATCTTGATGGCATCAAAAGAGCTCTGGATGTGTCCCTTGGATGATGCACCGAATGTAACGCTCTGAAGATTCAGACTATTAATGTAATCAAATGACTCCTGAACAGAAATAGAACCGGATGCCAGCACATTCATAGCCATCAACTGATACTTGCTGGGGTCATTTTCTGCAATAGCCTTCTCATAAGCCTCTTTGGAAGGATGCATATTGAATCCGGCCGCATTGATAGAAGAGCAAATCACCACTTCGTCAATCCCCCACTCATCCAGCTTGCTCTTCAGGTAAGGCATGTTCAGAGTAATTAAACCAGGATTGCACTTATACTTCTTACGTACATACTCGCAGTAATGTTCAAACACATCTTTAATATTATAGCCCAGCAACAGGTCTGTGATGGGGTTCAACATGAAGAAAGTGTTTACATTCAAACCTCTGAAAATCTTGAACTCTACATCCAGCAGCATATCCATCATCTTCATGGCATCCTTGGTCAGCACAGCACTTGCACCCTTACCAATCATGCTAAGCACACCACCAGCAGAATTCCCCTTAAACAGAACTTCGCTGATGGCAGGGAAAATACCCAACTCATTCACCATGTTGGCATACTTATGAGGGTAAGGCACAGAAGGATACCATACCAAATCCCCATACTGTGACTTATGGTCACGAAAATACTGGCATATCTCCTCTGCACGGTCATTGCTGTTCAGCATCACAGCCTTCACGCCACAATCAAAAGCGTCATCATATACCTTCAGGATGTTGTGCACATCACTAAAGCGTTTCAACATTTCCTCAGCCTTCTCCTGAGAACGGTGATTGATTCCAAAAAACTGATTGTCACCAAAAACTATCTTATCTATCTTCTCCATGGCTGCATTATTTTTCGTTGTTCTCAAAAATAGTATGAATCAGTTCCTGGGTCTCTGCGGCCTCACGGAATGAACATCCTGTTGATTTCTTATTTGCCAGCACTGCATCTGCAAAGGCATAAAGCTGGTTGGTAAAGCTGGTGCCACGAACATAATAAGGGCACGGATCTGGCAACATATTCATAGGTGTGGAAGTCCAGCCCTCCGGCAGATTAAACTGTTTGTTCTCCTCGCGGAGGAAAACTTTCAAACCGTAGAGGTCTGCCTGTATCTTACCCTTGGTTCCGTGGAAGTCCAGCTTCAGCATGGGTTTTCGGTAAGTATAGTCGCTCCAGTTAACGTGAATTGAGCAAGAGGTGGTGTTATTATACTGAACATCCACAGAGCATACGTCCTCAACACTATCAGAGTAAACCTTGTTCAACAGAGAGCCATACACCTTGGTCTGTTTGCCAAGGAAGAAGTTCATCAGGTCAAACACGTGGCTACCCATCTCGTAGGTGGCACCACCGCCGTTCTCGCGTTTTGCACGCCAGCCCTTGGCAGGTTTTGCACTACTGATTGTCGCACTCAAAAACTGAGCATTCACATGGCAAATATCACCAATCAAACCAGCATCAAGGTATTCCTTAACCTTGTTGAACACCACATCAAAACGGTAAACATAACCCACCTGATTCACCAAGCTCTTGCCCTCAAATAGGTCTGCCAGTTCAAGTGCCTGTGCGGGAGATGTCGTGAATGGTTTTTCACAAAAAACTGCAATGCCGTTCTCACCTGCAAGCTTACAAGCATCATAGTGGAGAATTGACGGTGTGCAGATTATTACCGCATCCACAAGACCACTATTCAGGAGATCTTTGTAGTCCTCAAACATTTTTACTGCCGGCAAATACTTCTTAATCATGTTGAGCATAGTGCTCGACGTGTCGGCTATGGCCGTCATCTCCACTGCCGGATGCGTGTTGATGATGCTGAAATGGGTCAGTCCCATACGGCCAAAACCGATGATTCCGATTCTTACTTTTTCCATTATAATTAGCTATTTATTTTATTAAATCTTCATCTATCCAATTCGCAATCGTTTCAACAATGGTATTACAGAAGTCATACTGCCGTGGTTGAAACCCATTAAGTTTTCCCCAAGCATCCTTCAATGATAAAGTTCCATCTAAAATATAGCCATCTTCAGAAAGTTTCTTAACCAATTCGGTCTGGTGATCATCGACCATCTCGTTGTATTTTTTAAGTCTTGCCACAGCAATTATCTTCTTTCCTTTTTTGATAGCACTAAATAATGCTCCACTACCAGAATGAGTAATAACAACAGAAGCTTCAGAGATATAGTTCTGGAATTCCGTCTCGTTTACCATCGAGAAACATTTAAATCTATCCGTTTGGAAATCGGTATAACCAATTTGAGCCACAACTGGCTCTTTAATCTCACCACTTATAACCAGTTCTTCTACCATAGTTAACATACGAGTAAACTGGTTTTTTTGAGTTCCTAAAACTACAAAGACCATATCAATTATGCTAATATTCCGTAATACTCTGCTTTTTCACCATACACCTCCACCATCTCAGGCCATTGAACAATAAGTTTGTCGCAGAATTTACTAATTTGTTTTCCTGTCCTTGTGGGTGTATATACTTTAGCTCTTGATTCTATAAATATTAGTTTAGAACCATATAGTTTTCCGACTATATACATAGGTAATGCAAAAGCCGCCCCAGTTGAAACAATATATTGTGGTTTAATACGTTTCCATATTTTTCTACAGCGCCATAAACTTTTTAGAAAATTCCATAATCTATAGTCCATCACATTATAATTATCCATACTCATAGCTTGAGCATAACCTACAAAATCTTCCTGAGCATTCTTTTTCTCTGTCAAGATATAACTATCATATCGTTGCATCAGAGGCTTTAACTCTAACATCTGAGAATAGTGTCCTCCTTTATTACACACAAAAAGGACTTTTTTGTTTGATTGTTTACTGTCCATATTTTATTGTTTCGTTAATTCTCGCATCTTTTCTATGAAAGAACTTGTATCATCAATAAGGGTCATCCAATCAACTTCGCTTTCACTTTTCATATATTTGCAAAGATCCTCATACTTTATTGATTTAATAAAGTTAATAATGCTATTATCATCATCTGCTTTGATAGCATATCCTGCATTTAACCTTTCAACCTGTTTTTCAAGAAATGTCCCCTTACTAACAACTATAGGTGTCTCAAAAAAAACTGCCTCATATAATTTGTTGGGTTCAGCTACTCTTACATTCCAAGATGTAGTATCGTAACAAGATATTACAATGTCAATGCTATTATAGATCTCCGGCAATTCGACAGGATTCACAAAAGGCCCATGAAGGTGTATGTTTCCCATTGTCTTTACAACATCTACATTACTGGGGACATCTGGGTCACCAAAAAAATGAAATTCATGTTGCGGGAAATGCCGCCCAACTACCTCTGCAAAACGAATGATTGTATTAGGATATCTAATAATACCCACAAAGCCAAATTTAATATGATTTATGTCTATCGTCTTTGTTTTTACTTCTGCTTTCTTTTCAGCATTAAAGAAACGGTTGTTAAGCTTATTAGGAACAACTAAAACATTATCAGGTCTTCCTTCCTTTCCAAATGTATAATCTACAAAACCCTCTGAAGTAAAAACCGTGAGCAATGAACGTCGTATAGTCCCCTTATCGATCCATTTAAAAAAATTGCGGAGTAATGGTTTCTTAAAATACGCGCCAAAAATGTCTGCTTCTTCATAAATCGTCCTGCGGTTTCTGAATATCCAGGAGAAGTTTCCCATTTCTGCACTGAAAATATAGAAGATGTCTTTTTTAGAATTTTCTTTTTTTATTCGCTTTAGCGTTTTAATAAAGCAAGTCACCTTCTTAATCTTGGGATCTTTCTTGTCTCTTTGTATTATCTCTGTAACAGGGAATGAGATAGACTGCAGATTTTTACTAAAAATCCCAGAATCAAAACCATATACCTTAATTGGTATTCCGGCTTGGTACACCGTGTTAATCCTTCTTATCACTCGAGGCTGCTGTAGCTGAGGAGCTATAAAAACAATTGAATTTTTCATTTTCTACTTTAAAAAACGACACATCATCGGCATAGAAGCAGTATTAAAAAACCGCTAATAATGGACATACATTTAACAATAATACACATTTAGAAAAAATAACGCTTAATTACAATAATTGGCTTCTTCAATATCATTTCTTATAGATTCAAATGATCTGAATACTCGTTCTTTCAAAACATCATACCGTGTTGTCGCAGACAACAACTCACGGTTCTCAATAATTTGTTCTTCTGTAAGCCCTCTATCAATATTTTCTTGTGTTAAATCTTTCTCTATTGTAAAAACATGAAATCCCTCTTTTCTAAAAAAGCTATAGCCAATAGACGTTTCTGGCAAAAATACCATCGTGCCATTCCATAAACCCATTCTAATATTTCCAGCAGCGGATTGTCTTTCGGTATTATAAATTGCAATAGAAATCGAAGACATGAAGCTGATATAATCATCCTTAGGCATAAAGTTCATAAGAGGAACAAAATTATCCCCAAAACACTTGTTGCCAGCCTTACATACAGAGGCAATATAGTGCTTACTCGGCCCATAACTTAACGGTACGACTATTTTTCTATCGTCCAAATTCAACTTATTCAATATATTAAAAACATTCCTATGATTACATATTATTGAAGCATTATTCCCTACTTGAATATAATTTCCCTTTGGGAGTATATCCTTATAAATATCCTCTTTCCTATACATTTTTTTTGTAGAGGGTGAAACATAACTCCACGACACTTGTTTTGCCCTAAAAAAAGAATTTAACTTCATTAAATCATATTCAACAGGATACACGCCAGAATAATAATCTATACGATTAATGGCAGGTTCAAAAGCTCTCCTTTCTTCATTATTAAAACATAAAGCCCTCATTAAAAACTCTTTAACAAACCGTTTTGAATAGAATATAATTTTATTAGTAAGGTCAAGCGTCTGTGGCTTAATCATGTTTCTTATTTGAATCAATGGAAACTGTGGATAAGTATTATTATATATATCATATCCCAATGAAAACCATACTACTTTTATTTTTTTATTTATACTCTGAATAAATTTGCATGGTAAAGATAGTAACCCATGAATTACAATCACGTCACATGATTCAGGATTAGAAATAATATCCTTCAACTGTGCGACACTAATCGTGTGAATTGTCCCCAAAGATATATATTTAAAAGATTTTTCGTCTGATAATATATAAAAACTATTCTCCAAAAAATCAAATTCTTCCAGGAAGGAAATAGTTCCATTTACAAATTTGTCATCTCTTATAAAATGCACAACTTTCATGACAATTGATTTTTTTTTACCTAATATCAGTATAGTTCCAAACCCATTTAAAAAATAATTCAAAAAGTGTTCTAAATCACATCATCATTTTTTTAGTCCCTGCTTATAGGAATCTAATGCTTTCTGATTAATTATCAGAAAAATCATAAGCCAGATATATACATCGACATACATCCATGCTCGTTGCATGAAAATAGCAAGAGCAAAAACAAAGGCACATACTCCAAACATATTCCGAGACCTTGCAAATGAGAAAACGAGCGTGCACCAGCCTATCAGAGAAGTTCCTACATACCCAGAGTAGATCAAAAGATAACGAAAATCCGACATAATAAATTCTGCATCAAACGGATTTTCGCCAAAGAGTCGAGTTTTAAGACCCGAATGAAGAAACGAATCGTACGCCATAAAACTTAATTCACTAGCTCTTCCATCCAACAAAGCCATCCATCCGTCATCTTCCACACTTTGAAGTGATTTTTCTAACAACCTTTCGTAAAAAATACCAATTATATCATTTTTAATAGATTGCGGTGCAAAGAGAAACAAGATTACAATACTCCCGATAACACCTACGATACTTAATAGAGGCTTAAATACTTTTTTCTGCTTAACTGCACAATACAATTCTGTCAACAAAAAAAACAAAATAAAATTGGGAGAAAGCGTCAATATACCACAGATTATCAGCCAAATGTTTCTTTTATTTTTTAATGTTTTTTCCGTGAAATAAACAAATCCAATGAAAAAAATCCAATGCCCACCTTCTCTCAATGGTCCACACGCTCTGTAGAAGGACAATGATGTGTCAGTAGCAGGAATACAAAACAGGCCATAAAAGTAATTAACAATGCCACCGTGTTCTTGAATGTAATCCTGTGGTGGCAATATAATATGTGGCAATGATACCCATATTCTAGTAACGACTAATAATTCTACAAAAATAGATAAAACAGAATAAAACAGGACAAATTTCCTAAAATAACAATACATTTGCGAAAGGGCGGAACTGCGCCAAAACACCACACAGATAAGGGGAAGGTAAGTAAATGCAAGAAAAACACTTGTTTTGGTAAGAACCATAAAAAAGGTTAATACTAACAGAGAAAGACACAGAATACGCCGTTCTTTAGTAAAGGTTAAGCCATGATGCCCCTGAAGGAAAAACGTTGCTACACAAATGAATAAAAAACCTATAAAGTTTCTGATAAAACTACTCTCTATAAACCATGTAAAGCAGGCATCAATAATAAATATAAACCAAACCATGCCGCATAAGGCAGCAATTTTATCGGCACTTGAAATAGATTTTTGCATCTCAATACCCAACCAATTATAGAAGTTATAACTTGGATATTTGAGGTATCACCATCAAACTTGTCCTCAGTACCATTGTTGCCCAAGTAAGCCCCAATCCAAATGCGGAGCATACGAGAGTAAGCGGACGGTTTTGCAGTTCTTCGTGAAGGTTGTAAGTCATCAGCATGGGTACGGAGGCACCGCCAAGATTGCCGAACTCCTGAAGGTCATAAGGCACCTTTTCCAAAGGTAGCTTTAACTTTTTCACAATACGATCGACAATCAGTTTATTCGCCTGATGAATGAGGAAATAATCCACGTTCTCTGTATTTAGTCCGTACTGCTCCATCAGTTTCTTAATGCTGATGGGCGGGCGAGAAATAGCGAAGGCAAACACGTCCATACCGTTGATAAGCGTATCTTTGGGGGCTCGGACGATGCCGTTTCCGAAATCCTCTTCAATGAATGACTCCGGCGTAATGGGATGGCGGAAGCCTCCATGAGGGGTCATCAAAGCCTGATAGCCAGAACCGAGGGTGTTGAAATCGATGATGATATCTTCTGCCGAGGGGTCGTATTCTAGCGCCATCGCCGTACCACTGTCTCCAAAAAGAGGCACACGGCTCTTGTCTTTCATCGAGCCCATGCGAAGGGCGGTATCTCCGACCAGCAGCAATGCCCGCTTCACACTCCCTGCACTCAACAGGTTGCCCGCCACGTTGATGGCGTAAATACTGCCACAACAACCCATGGGCACATCAAGCACAAATGTGGAAGTCGGAAGACCAAGCCTATGCTGCAAGATACCAGCGGTTGGCGGAGTCTTGTAGTCCCCCGTCACCGAAGCAAAGATAAGCACATCAATGCTCTCTTTCTCCCATCCAAGGGCAGCAATGAGTCTTTCGCCAGCATCAAAGCAGAGGTCGGAGGTACAGACATCGTCAGGTGCGATGTAACGGTTTTTAATACCGACAGTATTGTCAAAAATATCGGCTTCTTCCTGCGTGAAGATCTCATAGTCTGCCGTTTTGACAGCATGGTTAGGCACAGTGCCCGTAACGCCACGTAAGGCAACATTCTTTATTTCCCAAAGAGCCATCTTTCTCAGTTAAGAATTAAGGGTTAAGAGTTAAGAATTAAAGGTTAAGAGTTGACCATAACCTCTTAAATCTCTACCTCGTACTTAGACAGGATAGCCTTTGCATTCTCGTAGGATGTGAATTCAAGGATATCCTCTGGATCCAGCATAATGTCGAAGGTATCTTCTACAGCCGTTGTCAGGCTCAGCTGACGGACACTATCCCACCCTTCCACATGCTTGTTGTCAAAATTCGCTCCTAAAACCGAAGCATCAGCGGAAAAAACCTCCGCAAAAATGTTGTTCAATTTCTCAAGATTATTCATTGTTCTTTTAATCGTTTAGCGGTTAGCGGTTATGGGGTTTCGAAAAACCGGTTAGCGATTATGGTTTTCGGATTAGATTTTCCGTCAATCATTTATCTGCTTTTTGGAATGTAGTTCGTAGTCCCGACAACTGCTTCCCGACAATATTAATTAATTCTTTTTCTTTATTAAGTTCATCCTTTGTTATGTAATTCAAATCACAAGCAATATCGAGTTGGCATAAAGTTTCCATTAGCGAACCGTAAGCAATCTCTATAAATCGATTTTTCTCTTTTAAAGTAACATGCGAAAGCCTTTGACAGCAACTAAACGCTAACCCTTGACCGCTAACCTTATCACTGATTAATCACTTTCCCTGCTTCATTGCGCTGGATTTTCTCCACCACTTGAACTTCGATGTTTTTATGAAACAAGTGCGTCTTTTCTTCGATAAAGGCTGGAATCTGTTCTGCTATAGCAGCGTTCGTAATGAGGATGATGAGTTTCTCGTCATTGCCCTTGCAATAGCAGTCGGTATCAAACGCAGAAAGAATCATCTGCTCCACCTCGTCAAGCCCGATGCGAAGTCCAAAGATTTTGAGGAATCGTTTCATACGTCCAACAATAAAATAGCACCCGTCGGCATCACGTCTTGCCAGATCACCGGTGTGCATGATGCCGTGGTTTTCGTCGCCTTTAGTAAGGTCTTCAACCGAATAGGCATAGCCCAGCGTAACGTTCTCTCCTCGATAGACCATCTCTCCCGTAGCCTCTCCATTGAATGTTTCGTTTCCGTCGCTATCAACAATGGAGAGTTGTCCGCCCGGCTCTGCAATACCAATACTACAGGTTTTCTCAAGAGCCAGTTCAGCTGGCAGATAGGCCATTCGAGCCGTACACTCCGACTGACCATACGTAGCTATGAATTGTTTACCTTTATCCTTGGCATACTGAGCCAAAGTCTGGAACATCACGGGAGTGAGTTTTCCTCCTCCCTGCGTGATGATGCGAAGGTTGGGCAAATCCATGCGGGTAAAACGCATCTTCATCAGCAGCTCAAAACTATATGGAACTCCCGTGAAGCTGGTAGCCTCTTTAAGCATGGACCAAAAGCCTTTGTCCAGGAGCGAGCGACCCGACAGCAGGAGCGTAGCCCCGGCCTTCAGATGGGAAGCGATGACCGAAAGCCCCATCGTATAGTGCATAGGCAGGATGGCCATGGCTCGTTCATCGGATGTAAGTCGGAAGAGGTTTTTTACGTTTTCTGCATTTGCCTCAATGTTCCTCAAACTATGACGCACCAGTTTCGGGCTTCCCGTGCTACCGGAAGTAGGAAGCAGGAGTGCCAAATCGGGATGCATCTCCACTGGGCCGTAGCCGGTCTTCACCAGTGAATAGCCATGGGAAGCAAACGTTAGTTCAAATCCCAGTCTCTCTACCATTCCTTCCGGAATCCACATATAGGCGGGACGGTACATATCCCGCAGATTGGTGTAAAGTCCTTCCTCGGTCTTAGCACTCAGAATCAGTGGAACTATCCCGTTGGAAAGACATGCGGTATAACCCAGAAGTGATCCATTGCAATTCTCTGCCAAGAGGAATATCAACGACCGCGGTGTAAGATGCTGGGCAAACTCTACAGCGAAATCACAGATTTCCCCGTAGGTCAATGCCTCGCCACTGTCGTCAATGGAAGCAACCCTCTGCCGTTCCTTTAAATCTAAATTTAAAAACATTTTCAATCCGAAATGGTTTATACACAAGTCCATTATCCCGCACAGAAATCACAGAAATCACGGAAATACTTGCAGACGCATGACATACTACGGTCTTTTTTTGTGTGAGTATTCAATTGACTAAGCGAGTGATTGCTAAAAGGATGTTGTCTGTGTTGAAATTCACGAGGAGTCCTACTCTCTTGTCCATCAGCCGTAGATATGTAAGTAATTGCTTGGAGAACACTTTCTTCATTTCCTCGACTGATTTGAGTTCAACTATCACCTTTTCTTCAACAAGCACGTCAAGCCGAAGCTCTGTTTTCAACACTTTACCTTTATAGGTGATTGGAACCTGAACTTGACGTTCTACTTTTAATCCACGTTGTCCCAACTCAAAACACAGAGCCTCTTCATAGACCGATTCCAACAGACCGGGCCCAAGAACTTTATAAACATCGTAGATAGCACCACGAATCTCGTATGTTATCTCGTTCTCTGTCATCTAACGACAGCACTTTTCTGTGCTTTCTGTGCTTTCTGTGTGACTATATGGATGCACATCCATCCACGCCAAGCACATGACCGCTGATATACGATGCACGGTCAGAAGCCAGGAAGGAAACGGCATTGGCCACATCCTGCGGCGTGCCGAGACGACCAAGGGCAATACGGCTGATGCGCTGGTCTATTTTATCCCCGCTGGCCTCATAGAGTTCTTCAAAACGTTCCGTTTTGATGATACCCGGAGCTACGGCATTCACACGGATTTGCTGCGGAGAGAGTTCCTTAGCAGCCGATTTGGTGATAGCAATGACGGCTCCTTTGGTAGAAGAGTAAGCCACCTGCCCAGGAGAACCCACAACACCCGTGATGGACGCGATATTCACAATGCTTCCACCACCGGTACGTGCCATCAGGCGAGAAGCTATCTGTATCATGTCTATCACAGCGAAGACATTCACAGCATACATCTTCTCCAGTAGCGGTTTCGTCACCATGCCCAATTTCTGGTTGGCGATGATGGCCGCATTGTTCACCACCACGTCAATCCGTCCTTCTGCCTTATAGACTGACATCAGTCCTGCCTTCAAGGCAGCCGAATCAGTCACATCAAAACAGATGGGCACCACCTTGGTTCCGTTACGTTTTGAACAGTCAACAGCCCATTCAGGCATATCACCCTCCTGCAGATCGTTAACATAAACGACTGCACCATCTTGGGCAAACTGCTCTGCTATCACACGCCCTATCCCTCGGCCTGCGCCTGTGATAAGAGCGACTTTATTTTCTAAAAATCTCATTTGTTTGTTTTTACCTCTTTTCTATTCCGCTTGCCATTACCGCAAACCGTTAATAAGAAGCACTCGTCATGAGAGCGTCATTCCTCCATCTATCTTCAACGCCGTTCCTGTAACGAATGAAGATGCATTAGAAAGCAAATAGGCTATGCCAAAGGCGATGTCAGAAGGTTGAGCAAAGCGGCGAAGCGGATAGTTCTGTACTTCTTTCTGTTTCTCTTCTTCGGTGAACCCGCTGATAAGGGAAGTCTCCACCATTCCGGGATTTACGCTGTTACAACGGATTCCCTTGGGGCCGAACTCCAAGGCAACAGTGCGCATGAAGGCATCAATGCCACATTTGGTGGTTGCATAAATAGCATTGCCTGGTGAAACACGATAGATGCCTGCGGCAGACGCCGTAAACACAATAGAGCCACCTTTGGCAATCTTCTTTTTCTTCAAGAGAGTCCGAGTCAGCAGGATAGGGGCATTCAGATTAATCTTCTGAATCCGAGTCAGCTCATCTTCCGTAATAAACTGTGTAAGTGTCAACTTCATCACACCCGCATTACAGACAAAGCCGTCCAGCCCAGGACAAGCATCCACAAGCGAGGCTAATTCCTCAGCATTAGTAAGATCAGCCTTAAATGCAAGATGCGACTTTCCATTACCGCATGGCGACAATGTCTCCAATGCAGCCTGTAAAGCCTCCTCGCGAATATCCGTCAGGATGACACGTGCACCAAGCTGGGAACAGACACGCCCCACCTCACTGCCAATGCCTCCGGCACCTCCGGTTACCAGAATCGTCTTTCCTTCGAGAGAAAAGGGGTTAAACATCATCCTTCCACTTTTGTTTTTACGATATTGAACAAGTCTTCAATCGTAACAGAAGCCTTCATCTCATTTGCTCCAATTGTCACGCCATACTCTTCGTCAATCATAGCAATGATGGAAAGAGCTATTAGTGAAGAATACTCTCCAAGTTCATGAAACACCGTTTCCGGGGTAAACACACTCAGTTCTGTGTCATCGAACTGTTCTGCAAAATGCTCAATAAAATCTTTAATTTCCATTTCTTATTCTTTTATAAATACTTTTTCCATGTCAACTTCTACAATATCCGTATTCGGGAAAGTATGTTCAGAAATGATTCTCCCTCCCGTTTTTAGATGATAATTGAGAAGTGCAGCATCCGACTTTCGTATTGCAAATCGAAGACCTTTTGTCTGGTTCTTCTTTAGAAATTGCCGTTGCCGAAGCATTAAATCAATCCCTACATTTGAGTTATTCTGGTATTCTTTCTTTATACATAAATAAGTTGAGTAGGAATAGTCTGGATACGGATTATAATATAATGCTTCCACTCCAATCCATTCTTTTTCTTTTTTTGCAACGAACATGGTAGCATTTTTTGTGACTTTCTTTGCATATTCCTCCAAGTTAACTCGGGAACTTAGTTTGGGAGTAATAAGGTTATCGGTCTCTTCCAAAAATGTAAGAAACTCATGGAAATCCACATTACCAGGAAAATAGGTATAATACTCAATTACATCCATTGTAAAACGCTTTTTTTTTATTTTCACCGTTGTATTACATCTAATTCTCTTTATGAATTAAATGTTTGTACATAGCAAAGGCTATGCCATCCTTCAATCTGCGTTCACCCACCATACATCCATTGCAAATAACGATAAAGCCAAATTTTTTTTGGGGGTTGAAATACATAGCACTGTGTACTCCATGAGCATTTCCCCAGACACCAACGACGGGTACTCCATTTAAAATGCTTTTATTATTGAAAAAACCTAAAGCATAAGTTGTGTCAGTAGCCATTGGCCGACGCATTTCCAGCTCACTCTTCTTCTTCAAAATTCTCTTGCCACGATATTTACCATTATTCATGTGCATCATCATATACTTGGCCAAATCAACAGCAGAGATTTTCATACCCCCTGAGGGAGAAAAGGAGCCTGTGGTTATCTGTAGTTTGTAATCACGCAATTGCTTCTCATAAAATGAATAGTCATAAATCAGCGAGTCTTTGATAAAATCTTTTTTATTCTTGTCATAGCGCAAGGCTTTTACAAGCCTAGTGCTGTCTATCTTTGTTAAATTGTAACTTGCATGTAGCCCCAAAGGCTGTGTGATATGCTTATCAATATAGTCAATAAACCTCTCACCTGTCACCCCCTCAATTATGCTCCCTAACAGTTGATAGTTGAAATTACAATATGAGAACTTTGTCCCAGGAGGATAATCATTATAGCACTCTTGCCATCTTTTTCCTGTTTCGGGATTAATCTGATCGTACGTCCAACCATATAGTTTGTCATTGATGGTTGAACGGTGGCTCATAAGCATTCTAACCGTAATGGGAATCTCTGGGAATTTGGGGTTTAGGACCCTGAAAGGGAGATACTTGTTTACATCATCGTCCAGTCTCAACTTCCTCTTCTCTACTAATTGCATGATAGCCGTACTAATAAAAGTTTTTGAAATGGATTGAACCACAAAGATTCCATCGGAAGGTATCGGTTCACGTCGTGTCAAATCATTATAATCCGGATTATACCCAAAAGTTTGTGAATATATTATCTGATTATCTTGAACAGCAGCAACACTAACACCTATGGCATTATGTTTATCCATAATACTCCGTATCGAAGCTTCCAACTCCTCATGAACAGCTCCGATATCGGAAAAACTCCCCCAAAAAAGGCAAATGGCAAGGAACAACCTTTTCATTTTTCCAGAATTACATGCAGCCAGTCTGACTGGTGCGTAATAGCATGCTCAAGCTTTTCAGCGGTTTGGAATTTTAAAACAAGTGTGCCAATGGCATTGTTTGCACCTTCAAAAGATTCCACCTTGTCACCCTTCTCCACCCAAAGGTCCTCTTCCACAATCTCAGCCGGAAGTTCTTTGCTTATATCAAGATGATCAAACACGCCACTTTCATCAGCATGCAGAATAATCTCTGCCCAGTGACCGTTATAAGGTTTCTGCTCAATCGGTTCCAAAATAGGGTCACCAACCATCGCACGGGTTATGGCTGTAATCATGTCTACTCCTGTAGCATAACGAAGCATTTCACACAGACGGTTTCCGCCTCCCCTTGGAGTGAGCTCCATGATGTAAGGCTTTCCGTCCGGAGCAACACGAACCTCAATGTTATAAACAGAGGTCTTCATCCCCAGCAGAGTTATGAGCCGCTGTATCTCAGAAGTAAGATAGGCCTCTTCTTCTTCCGAAAAAGTCGATGGCCAGCTATAGGCCGCCGGGGTATATGGGTTGGTGGCTTTAGGATCGAAACGCTGGGCGCAAAAACTGACAAACTTCAGCCTACCGTTCTCAGAAAAACTGTCTGTATCTGACGAACAACCCTTTTTCTCAATGAACGACTCAACGATAACGTTCCCTTTAATAGAATGTTTAAAGGCGTATTCAAGAGCCGGTTGTAACTCTTCTTCTTTATCCACACGTGTCACGCCTTTACTTCCTGCAGAGTCCGTGGGCTTGACAATGACAGGATAATCGTACCAACTGAGGTCTGAAAGAGCTTCTTCCACGGAAGAAAAACCTTTGGCTTTGGGGACGTTAAAACCATGCTTGGTCAGAAATGCACGAAACTTATCCTTGTTCTGGAGAATTTCAACACTTTCGAATGGCCCGAAGCTTGGCAGTCCCATCTCATTCTGCACATACGAAGCGGCCACCACGCCAGGGTCACAAGCAAAGGACATAATACCGTCGACATGAAGTCGTCTCGCTTCTTTTAGGACGGCCTCCTTATCAACTATACTTACGTTACAAAACTCATCACTCCACTTGTGAGCGATATTATCAGGCAGATAGTCTGCCGTAATCACATAGTACCCCTGCTTGTGGGCTGCATCTATCACTGGCTTCAGGTAGCGTAAGCCGCCAAGAAGCATCAATCTCTTCTGCGCCATTATTTCACAATCAAGCTAATTATTCGTTCCAAATCTCCTTCGCTCAGCTCGTGGTGCATAGGTAAACAAATCACCTCATTAGCAATCCTCGTTGCCACTGGCAAGTTCTCTGGCGTTGCGCTGGGCAGTCCACGATAGGTACTGAAGGTGCTTATGAGTGGGAAGAAATATCTGCGTCCCAACACGTTCTTTTCCTTCATCTCAAAATAGAGTTGGTCACGGGTTTTTCCATATTCCTCTGCATTGATGAAGATTGGGAAATAGCTATAGTTGTGACGCACTCCAGGCATATCATCGAAAAAGCGGATACCTGGAACATTACGCAAAGCCTCACGATACGACTGCGCTACCTTTTGCCGTTTAGCAATAGCATCATCTACTTGTTTAAGATTCAAGAGACCATAAGCTGCACGCACTTCATCCACCTTGCTGTTGATGCCAGGAGCTACAACCTCCGTCTCCCCAGCAAAGCCGAAATTCTTTAAATAGTCTATACGCTTTTTTGTCTGCTCATCGTGCATCACCAATGCACCGCCCTCAAGCGTGTTATATACCTTAGTAGCATGGAAGCTCAATGTAGACATATCCCCAGCATTCAACACACTTTCACCATCCACCTCAACGCCAAAGGCATGAGCTGCATCATAGATGACCTTTAAGCCATACTTGTCTGCGATCTCCTGAATTTGCTTTATCTTAACAGGCTTGCCGTAGCAATGTACTGGCATGATGGCCGTTGTCCTTGGAGTGATAGCAGCCTCAATTTTGTCCGGATCAATGCCACAGGTTTCTTCTTCAATATCCACAAACACGGGTTTGCAACCATTCCACCAAATGCTATGAGTGGTGGCCACAAAACTGTAAGGCGTGGTAATCACTTCGCCGGTGATACGCAGCGCCTGCAATGCGGTCAGCAAAGGGAGCGTACCATTGGTAAACAGACTGATATATGGCACTTTCAAGTATTCAGCCAATGCCTTTTCCAATCGCTGATGGAAAGAGCCATTGTTCGTAATCCACTTACTCGCCCAAATTTCTTTGAGCATCACATTAAACTCATCAAGATTGGGAAGTAACGGAGAGGTGACAGTTATTTGTTTCTCTGACATTTTTATTTATTATTTGTTCCTTTTATAATTCAATATGTATTGCTTAACCATTCCCTTAACCTCCATATACTCTTCCATCTTCGTTCTCTCGCATACACCAAAGAAAACGACAGTGCCGACTGCAATCTGTAAGGGTAATATAATCCAATTAGAAATAGGTAAATACTTTAAGAAAAACATACTTAAGGCTATTAACAAACCTATTCCGAAGGAAGGAATGATGTCCTTCAACTGCATCCATGATGAATATCCCAATTTTTTTCCTGTATAATAACTATTCAAAAAGAATGATATTATTCCAGTAACAATCGTACCTGCCAACATCCAATAAATATCTACAAAAACTCCAAGACAGATTGGCCCAACTGCAATAATCTTCTTTACAATTTCAAGGTATAGATATATATCGGTTCGCCCTTGAACCTGTAGCATATTCAAATTAATAGCATGTAAAGGGTGAAGAGACAGACTTAAACATATCAATGGTAAGAATGTGGCAGCCTGATGCCACTGGGGGCCGATGAGGCAGTATATCAAAGGGTCAGCAACAGCGCCCATTGACATCAATATAATAGTTGTCACGAACATAGTTGCCTTTATAATCCTACGATAACCATTCACCATCCTTTCTTTTTCATCCTGTACCTGTGATAGCACGGGATAGCTCACCCTCTGAACAATGCTTGTAATGTTGCTGGAAAATATTCGTGCATACTCTTTCGAACGAGTATATTGGCCAAGGGTTGCGGAATTATAGAATTTACCAACAACCATCTGATAAATCTCTTTCCAAATATTATCAAGTAGTCCACTCAGAAGCAACTTCCATCCAAATCCCCACATATAACGCAGACTATCCAGACTGAATCGTAGTTTTGGCCACCACTTATTGAATATCCAAAGACAAAGAGAATAAATCAACTGACGAGACAACTGTTGAGCAACTAATGACCATACACCAAAATGAAACAAGGCCATCACAATTCCAGTAATGCCACTGCATACAGCAGATATAACAGAAGCTTTTGTTTTAGTCTTGAAATCTATCCGACGGCTTAGTATGGTATTATGTACAATTGAGAGAGACTGGATGATAAGCAAAAGCCCCATTATTCGCACCAATTCAACTAATTGCGGTCTCTCAAAAAACTGCGCTATCCATGGTGCTCCCATGAAAAGTAAAACAAACATAAGCACGCTAACCACAAAGTTAAAAAAGAAAAGCGTACTATAATCATCGTCTGTGACCTCCTGCTTTCTGATTAAAGAGTTACTAAATCCACTATCTACAACACCCAATAAAACCGTTGTAAATATCGTAACAATACCGATAAGGCCATATTCATCCGGGGTCAACAGACGTGCTAAAACAAGGCCAACAATAAATGTCACGCCTTGCCCAAGAAATGCATCTGCCGCACTCCAACCTACGCCATGTATAGTTTTATCTTTCAGAGATATATTAGCCATGAAACTTAAACTGGCTCTTTTAAAGAAACTGTTTGTTCAATGCCTTCTCACGAAAAAAATTAGAATTCATTTCTTCCTTCATTTCATCAATTACCTTCAGCAAATACTGCCCATATTGGTTCTTCAGCATTGGCTTTGCCAGCTCTCGCATTTTTTCCTCCGAAATCCAACCATTGCGATAGGCGATGCCTTCCAAACAAGCAATCTTCAAGCCTTGGCGTTTTTCGATAACTTCGACGAAGGTACTTGCTTCACTCAGACTGTCATGGGTGCCAGTATCTAACCATGCAAAACCACGACCAAAAACCTGAACCTTCAATTCGCCATCTTTCAAGAATTCCTGGTTGACCGTGGTGATCTCCAGTTCGCCTCGAGCTGAGGGCTTGATGTGCTTAGCCACGTCAACCACCTTATTAGGATAGAAATACAATCCAACTACTGCATAGTTACTCTTTGGTTCCTTCGGTTTCTCTTCAATACTGAGGCAATTGCCTTCTTTGTCGAACTCTGCTACGCCATAACGCTCTGGATCAGATACCCAATAGCCAAAGACCGTTGCTTTTTTATTCTTTTCTGCATCTTCAACGGCCTTGCGAAGTAAAGTAGTAAACCCACTACCATAGAAAATATTATCACCAAGCACAAGACAAGCACTGTCATCGCCTATAAACTTTTCACCAATGATGAATGCCTGTGCGAGTCCGTCTGGCGAAGGCTGCTCTGCATACTCAAAGTTTACACCGTAGTCACTACCGTCACCTAGCAGGCGCTTGAATCCAGGCAGGTCGTAGGGGGTTGAGATAATCAGAATATCTCTTATTCCTGCCAGCATGAGGGCACTGATGGGATAGTACACCATCGGTTTATCGTAAATAGGAAGCAACTGCTTGCTTACACCCTTGGTGATAGGGTAAAGACGGGTGCCGGAGCCTCCGGCAAGTACAATTCCTTTCATTTCCTATAATATTTATATTTACTTCATTCAAAAGGACAGGCCCGCTATTATTGAACCTTTTCTCATGAGAGACAGGGGGTATCCCGCCCCTTATGTTTGAGGCATCAGGCTGTGCGGAATACCTTTCTGCCCAATCGCGGCTCCGGCTGCGCGTAAGGCCGTAAGCCGCAAATATATCTTATCTCTTGACCATCATCTTAGCCAGATGTTTCATCATCACATTTATGGTTCAGGATTCAAGGTTCATTGTTCATGGTTCATAGCGAACAGTTCCCTCTCCTTTATAATACTCTTTTTACAAGCAATATCTGTATTCTATACCTTTAAATTAACACTTCACCAATAAGCATAATTGCTGCTCCGGTATATTGTTTGCCATCATTCTCTCGTTTATCTACTCGCAGCTCGCCTGCGGGTAAAGGGCGGGGCGCTTGTTTTTTTAATCACAAGGAGTGTTTTCTTACCAAATGCCAATAATACTTTCCCAACTCTGTTAGTTTGCATCCAGTGGATTCCATAGCGGCATAGTACATATACTTTGTACTGACAGGTTCGACAAAACCAATTCTTACTAATTCCTGAAGTTTTTTCATTACCTCCACATGCTGAACATCTGCCTGCGGTTCTTTTAGCCCTTGTACCTTATCAGGAGTATTGGTCTCTTCATATGAAGGATCTAAAGGATGGGTGTCATCAATATCAGCAAACAGGTTAATTAAGTCATTTATAACTCCTATAGGAACTTTGGGGGTTATTCTCTTTATGGGCACAAATTCGGTTGCATTCGTTTTAAAAACAGGACGCTGCTCTGTAGCTGTGAAGAACCTATCTACATAAGCATACAAATTTCCAATTGTGATATTTCCCAAATAATCAGCTGCCGCACCATTTAATGCCATACACAAGGCTTCAGTAAAGACACTATGTCCAGCAATAGGATTAATCTTAGCTCTCTCATCACCTTTACATGCAGAAAGAATTGTTATCCCTGGGCGTAAATCACTATTATCTATGTCAATGCTGTATCTTCCAAAGTCACCGGCATGACAACAATCGAGGACAATTACCTTGTTCTTGGCAGGCGAGCGGTTTACAATATCCATGATACTGCGCATTTGGAGACCGTTATAATAGCCACCACTACCCGCCTCTAACGGGAATACTATCTCAGAACCTGTAGAGTTCTCACAACCGTGTCCCGAGAAATAAAGTAATGCCACTTCATGATCTCCAGCAAACAGCGACTCTATCTGCCCCATGGCAATTCTACCTGATTGCACATCGCAAAGAGTTTCAATCTCAAAATTCTGGGAACCATCCCCATTGACCGCCAATACATCACGTAGCATCATCACGTCTGCGACACATCCATTTAACGTGTTGGGCGCGGGGTAATTGTCAATACCTATAAGTAGGGCGCGTCTCATAAAGTATTATCCAAGTCTTCTAATGGCATCAACAATACTTTCCGTGTTCCATCGGACGCACTCATTGGCACGTAGTTGTATTACAGAGGACACGTTAACCTGTCCCCAAGGGATAACACCAAGGATGGGTTTATGTTCTTCCAAAGCAGTATCGAGTTCCCACTTCATCCACTCACTGTAAGATGCATAAACACCTGCCATACCTATGACCACATCAGACTCACGAATATGCTTTCTAATGACTGATTTCACATAAGCAGAGTTCTGGGAATCAATAGGGTCGTGGGGAGGGGTTTCCAAGAAGTTAACGTGGAAATAACCTCGATTTTCAAGAAGCCTTCTAAGACTCATCAAATCTGACACGTGGTCCCAACTGTGACTGATAAAAACACTATATATTTTAGCCATAATCCTAATGGTTTATAAATGTACCAAGAAAAATGGGAGATTCAACACCATTGACCTCTCTATATACAAACATGTGATAAGAGGAATTGGGTTTAATAACTGGATAAAGTTTCAGATACTCCTGTTTACTATAAATACTAGTTTCACTTGCAAAGATTGGTAATATGGCGCACCTCTTCGTGTGACCATCAACAACACCGAGTTCCCACGGCATCCATCTACTCATTACGGCATTTGGTGACTGTGCATAAATCAAAGACCTACTGTTCTCAAGGCGAGCTCGTATCTTCTTTGCTGTATCAATTGTGACATTAGACCTATTAAGGTCTGGGTCAATAATGAAATCAACATATACCTTAAAGCCCATCTCTGTCAGCTCATTGTAAACTCCTCGAATAATATCTTTATCATTGATGTTATAAGAAATGAAAATATCAAACTTGGTGTTAATATCCCTTCCTGCCGTTGCACTGAAGTTGCGTTGACTCTCATTCAAACTGGCCCGATAATATCGGAAATGAGATTCTGTAAAATATGCCATACCTATCAAATCTTATTGTTCTTAACTAACCTCCAATAGTATTTACCAAGCTCAGTTAGAGTACATGTCTTGCTGTTCATGGCAGCAAAATACATATGTTCTTCGCCTACTGGCTTAACAAAGCCAATGCTTTGGAGTTTCTGTAACGTTTTGAACATGCCTACGTTTTCCTCCTTTGCATAAGGCTCAACAACCTTATGTTCTTGATTGGGGTCATTGGTAAACTCATAAGATGGGTCCAATTGAATTGCGGTATTGTCTGCTGCAAAAAGATCTGTTAGCTTCAAGATCTCTGTTAAAGGGACGTTTGGAGTGACCGTCTTAATCGGAGCAAACTCTGTCACATTTGTTTTAAAGATAGGGCGTTGACCCCAGGCTCCAAAAGCACGGTCAATATATGCATAGACTCCTCCCATAGTGATATTACCCAAGAAATCAGCAGCTCCGCCTCTTAAAGCCTCACATAACTGTTCAGTAAATATTCCATGGCCCCCCATCTCCATAGCGTATTCATCCTCCCTGCAAGCAGTGAGAATCGACACGCCAGTTGACAAGAGACTTCCCGTCTCTTCAAGCTTATATTTGCCCATATTGCCAGAGTGGCAACAGTCAAGGATGACAATTTTGTTTCTCACCTTTGATGCATTTACCACATCCATAATGTCTTTCATCTGAATGCCTTTGTAATAGCTGCCTGTTGTGCGAATATTATCAGGGAATACTATTTCCGCGCCTGTATCATTGATAAACCCATGACCAGAAAAATACAGCATTGCCATATCACTGGTGTCGTTAAACAGTTCCTTAATGGCATCCATCGCATTCTCAGAAGACTGCTCGTCTGACATCAGCCTAACACTAAAATTAACCTTTCCGTTGCTATTACGTTCAATAACAGACTTCAGACTTTTTATGTCTTCAACACAGCCTGTCAATTCATTACCATTAGGGTAATTATTGATTCCTATCAGCAATGCTTTCTTCATCGTTATATCATTTAATCGCACAATTCTTTAATAGCATCTGCTACTGACTTCGAGTTCCAACCTACGACTCTATCAGCAGCATCCATAACAACAGAAGAGATTCTGGAAGCTCCCCAATATTTGACAGCAATAATGGGTTTATCATATTCTTGTGCTATCTCTATCTCCTTGTTAATCCATTTGCTATAAGAAGCATAAACGCCAGCAAGGATAATAACACAGCTACAGCCCTTTATTTGGGCATCAATAGCCTCTCTAAGTTGTTTGTCTGTACCATTTGTATGAACTGGATCATCCTTTGGCACAGAATGGTTATAATACTTTACTCCCTGCTTATCAAGAAAGTCAATGATGGAATCATACTGATTAGAGTAGTTCCACGAATGTGAAATAAATATTCTATACATTATTATAATTAATCTTTTATAAATGCTCCACGAAAACGCGGATAATACTTCCCTTTGCTTTCAATCACCTCCCCGAACAACTGCATCTTCCTTCCATTGGGGACTATGAAAGCGTCCGTAATTGCAGTATTAGCCTTTGCTGCCTCCAAACGATAATGCTCAATGATGTTAGCCAGACAATAGCATAAGAAGATTGAATGAAGAAACTTATCTTGAAATGCATCAAAAGACAGCAAGGAATCTTCGTATTTCTTAATATGCCTTGACCGTAGGTGGATTGTTCGTGAATGCTCGTCTATATCGAATAGTGAGTGTGCAAAGCTATTACGGATATGACTGGAATAAGATGACTCTATAATTTCGCCCAACTTTAGTTCTTTCTCCTTGAGCGGAGTTATAACCTCCTCCTTCATCACTTTATATGAAAGGCCGTCATCCAAAACCAATTCCCAGTCATACGGCTTTCCAGCTATCATTGTCGCAATACGATAAATATCCTTAAGAAATCTCTGCGAATCCCACAAATGGGAGTATATCATCATCTCAATGTAAAGCTTGTCAAGTCCATACTTATCTGTGTAATTCAACACACTCTTACGATAGTTTGCATTCAAGTAATTCAAATAGAACTGCTGCCGTGTTTCATCGTGATAGACATCCATTGCGTCATCCATCACGTATTTCGACTTCCCTACACGTTCAAGCATTGGCTCGACACCGCCACGTGCTATCAATAAGCAGTAATTGGGCTGCGAGGTCTTAGCAAGAACGACCAGTGCTTCTTCAATTGCACTAGCTATCTCTTGTTCTATTTCATGCAGCAATGCCATACGTTTATTTTTGAACATTCAGAGTTAAGATATGTTATCCTCGCATTCCTCGTTCGTGCTTGGCACTCCGGGCCACCTCTGTTCTGGCAGGCAATATCGAACTGCAAACTCTCGTTCCACCTGTGCTGCCAGATATCCTTTATGGTTTAGATGTGATAAACACCCTCCAACGGGCAAATGTTATGACAATCATTAGATGTATGATGTTTGATGTATAAGGTATGATGTTATTTGCTGGTTCCATTGGACTTATCCAACTTCTTGCAACAATGTGTAAGCAGCTTTACAAGTTCTTCGCAATCGTCATAGAGGCTTTGGAACTCAACGTCTGTGAGATAGTTATTGCGGTGAAGCAGTTCCAACCAACTCAGGCTTTCACGCACCTCTTTCAAGGCTATATACGACTTCGACTTGAAGTCTGCCTTACTTATGGCGCTTATTGCCTCGGCATTAACTATGTTGACTTCTGTCACGACTCGGCAAAGTCGAAGCATACTTCACTCTGCTCTCGCTGCTCCAGAAGTTGTTTGGCACTGATGCTAGTGCCTGACCTCAGCAACTGATTGCAGAGTGCTGAAATGGATTGCAAATACACAGGCACAGCCTTCTCATAAACCCGTTTGCCGCCTACCATCTTATAAGGCGGTTTGGCGTTTGCGGCTTTTCTTAGGAGGTAGTCATTAAGCTTAATGACCCTATCTCCGAAGGCTAAGCACTTCTCGTGTATTGCATCTCCTATCTCAGACATCTTACATCATACTTCTTACATAATCTTAGATATGATAAACACTGTCCAAAGGACAGATGTTATGACAATCTAAGATTACCTTACCCTTCAGCTTATCCCAATTCTGCTTAATATGGTCGTGTTTAACCATAATGACAACCATATCAACCTCGCTCAGGAACTTGTCAAAATCCAGAATCTGATTCTTGACAATTTCCTTCTGAGTGAAGAAGGGATCAAAGCTCTTCAACGGACGTGCAAGATGGCGCTCCTGGATATCTATCATCTGAAGGGTAGGACTCTCACGTACATCATCTACATTCTCCTTATAAGTGATACCATAAAGGCCAACCTTGCGGTTGTCAGTAATGCCATTTTCTTCCATAATCTCGTGGATGCGCTCCAACACAAATACTGGCTGGTAGTCGTTGGTCTTCATAGATTCATCAATCACCTTAGCAAGCTGAGGATAGTCACCTACGAGGAACCAGGGGTCAACGGAGATGCAGTGACCACCAACGCCAGGGCCGGGCTGCAAAATGTTTACACGGGGATGCATATTGCAAATCTTGATGATTTCATACACGTCCATATTGTCGTGGCGACAAATGCGGCTAAGCTCGTTAGCGAAAGCGATATTAACAGCACGATAAGTGTTCTCTACCACTTTAGTCATCTCTGCCGTGCGAATGTCAGTAACAACAATCTCACCTTGGCAGAAAGAGGCATAATACTGCTTTACCTTCTCACCAATCTCCTTTGAGTCTGCGCCAATGGTGCGGTTGTTATGTAGCAGCTCATACACCATATTGCCAGGGATGATGCGCTCAGGAGCGTGAACAAGGTTGATATCCTCACCAATCTTGAAACCGTTGGCCTCAATCACAGGGCGTACGAACTTATCAATGGTGCCGGGAGAAACTGTACTCTCTACAACTACGGTAGCGCCCTTGGGGCATACCTTCATCACTTCTTTTACGGCTGCTACTACATAGCAAGCATCCACCTTCTTACTGAACTTGTCATAAGGGGTAGGAACGCTGACAATATACATATCTGTCTTCTGATACTCGGTGGTGAACTTAATACCAGATTTTACGGCTGCCTGAAAAAGTTCATCCAGACCGTCTTCCTTGAAGGTAGTCTTACCTGCGTTGAGGGTTGCAACTAGTTCTTTGTTATAATCGGTGCCAATTACTTCAACACCATGCGACGCCATCATAAGGGCAGTCGGAAGGCCAATATAGCCCAGTCCAATTACGTTAATCATATCGCTTTTAAAATTTATTCAAATTTTCAGTTTAAAATGTTCAAAAGTTCAAGGTTCAAGTTTACTTGACCTCATAGCGGTCAACGGCTTCTCCATTCAGAGCACGTACAATGCGGGAGCATGCTTTGCCATCTCCATAAGGGTTCACGGCTTTGCTCATCTTCTCATATGCTACTGCATCATCGAGCAGGGTGCTGACCTCGCTAACAATCAGGTCGTGATTGGTGCCTACCAAATGTACCGTGCCGCTCTTCAATGCTTCGGGACGCTCAGTAGTGTCGCGCATCACCAGTACAGGTTTGCCAAGGCCAGGAGCCTCCTCCTGAATACCACCTGAGTCGGTGAGCACAACGGTGCTCTTCTCCATCAGGTAAACAAACTCCAAGTATTGCAAGGGCTCAATGAAGAAGAAATTCGGATAACGGTTCACGGTTAAGGGTTCACGGTTCACGGTTTCTTTCTTCTTCAACACTTCCTCTCCAAAAACTTCCGCAATGGGCTTGCGCACATTGGGGTTGAGATGCATAGGATAAACAAAGTCCACATCAGGATACTTCTCGCTAAGATCCTTCATGGCGGTTACCATAGAAATGAAGCCGTCACCGAAATTCTCGCGGCGGTGTCCTGTTATCAGGACTAACTTGCGAGAATTTCTAGTTCCAGGTTCCAAGTTCAAAGTTTCAGGTTCAAGGCGACTGATGTCGTAGCCTGCGGCTCTGAGAACGTCCTCTTGCTCTGCGGCAAGTTTGGGGTCGTTCTTGAGCTTATCCACCACCATGTGGAGGGCATCAATCACGGTATTTCCGGTGACAAAGATTTGGCCGTGGGCCTTTTCTTCCTGAAGGTTCTTCTCGCTGAGTGGCGTGGGAGCAAAGTCGTATGTAGCAATGCGTCCGGTAATCTGGCGGTTCATTTCCTCCGGCCAGGGGCTGTAGATGTTATGTGTACGCAGACCTGCCTCCACATGCCCCACAGGAATCTGCTGGTAGAAAGCTGCCAGGGCAGCAGCCGTGCTGGTGGTGGTATCACCATGCACGAGCACTACGTCAGGCTTGCACTCCTTGAACACATCACGCATACCCGTGAGTACACGGGCAGTCACGTCATAGAGGTCCTGTCCTTGCTTCATGATGTTCAGGTCGTAGTCGGGCTTCACATCAAAGATGGTGAGCACCTGATCCAGCATCTCACGGTGCTGTCCCGTCACACATACTATCGTTTCAAACTCTATAGGGTGCTTCTGGAACTCCTTTACCAGAGGGCACATCTTAATAGCCTCTGGGCGCGTTCCAAACACTAACATTACTTTCTTTACCATTGCACTAATTATATTTCGTTACTATTCTTATTATGTTTTGTAAATTGCTAAATTCCAGCAAGTGGCGTAATAAAAGGGGAACCCAAGTCGTTCCGTTTCTTTATTTAAAAGCTATATATACCGTTTTGCTATGCAGATATTATTAAATTCTTGCAGAGATTGGATAAATTCACCTGCATTCAAAAAATAGCTGGGATAAGCTTCCTGAATCTCCTTCATATCGGATACAGCTACAAGCACAACTGCAGAATTAGTATTATCTATTGACTTCTCAACTTCAGAGTAATAGTTGGTCGCTTCTTCTAACCTCTCAGACCGGAAATGCCTCAGTTGAAGCCTCTTTTCTACAAACTGAATCAAAAGAACAGCATATCCTTCCCGCAACGTGTGCTCTTCAGAAATACGAACAGCACTTACCAAAGCCTGTAATTGATCTAAAAACCTGTATGTTTGCTCCAACTCGGCATACTTGATGCAATAATCCCTTTCCGTATAGTCCCTAAAACCCTCTACTACAGGCATTGCTTCTTTTTGTGCAAAAATAGCACTCGAAATTTTGAAAAACTCCAGCCAATTCGCATCTCCTATACTTGCTTTTAAAGAAGACTTCGTAATGAGTTCTGCCGTTTCCACAGCCATTGCCCAATCATGCTGTAAACGAGTCCTAATTTGCAACTCGACTTTCAATCCATCGTATTCGGAATTGTCACTTACATATCTGTATGCGAAATGAATGCTACGATATCCACTCTCTTTGGGTTGAGCTACATAATCGTAAGGTTTCCTATCCGCAATAAAATGATTTAATGTTGCATTCCCAATAATCTTTTGCGCTTTAAGAAGAGAGGGTATATCTTCGAAAACAAAACGCGCACCCCCAATATCCTGAAGGCCACCTAATCCCATTCCCGGATTGTGCCTCAATTTAGCAATAATTGACGTCATCCGCTTAAGCCTATGCGAAGAAAAGGCCGCTACTACTCCTTCTTGAGCAAGAATATGTGTAATTTCACTCACTAACTCTTGCAAAGGATTCATATGCAGTTTGCGCCAATCATCTACAACGAGATTTGCATCCGTATATGGGAATCCTGTTTCTGGACCAGCCAACAATGTTTTGCCAGCGGTATTTATTTTGTTTCTAGAATATTTCATTTTTAACGATAACGTTAACGATAACGATAACTACTTTTTAACGATAACGTTAACGATAACGATAACTACTTTTTTGACGATAACGTTAACGATAACGATAACTACTTTTGAACGATAACGTTAACGATAACGATAACTACTTTTGAACGATAACGATAACGATAACTACTTTTTGACGATAACGTTAACGATAACTACTTTTTAACGATAACGTTAACGATAACGATAACTACCTTTTTTAACGATAACGTTAACGATAACGATAACTACCTTTTTTAACGATAACGTTAACGATAACGATAACTACTTTTGAACGATAACGTTAACGATAACGATAACTACTTTTTAACGTTAACGATAACGATAACTACTTTTGAACGATAACGTTAACGATAATGATAACTACCTTTTTAAACGATAACGTTAACGATAACGATAACTACTTTTGAACGATAACGTTAACGATAACGATAACTACCTTTTTTAACGATAACGTTAACGATAACGATAACTACTTTGGACGATAACGATAACGTTAACGATAACTACTATCAACGGTAACTACAGATCCTTGCGGATTGTTGAAATCAAACCATTTATCTGGCGCTCTATCTCAGTGAGTTCATCGATTGATGAATTATACCATTCAAGGTTTACATATCCTACATTCTTTGCAATCAGCAACTGGGTTTCCACTTCATAAGCTGAGCCGAGAGCAGTATCGAGAAAATGTGCAAATTCTGCATCTGATGGTTTCGCTGAACCCTCTGCTATATTGCTGCTAATACTAACCACGGCACGCTGAAGCTGGTCACAAAGACCCTTCTTTTCAAACCAAGGCATCTCGGAAGTTACTTGGTAAACCTTCGATGCATATACAACCGCATCTTGCCATACCTTGTAATTCCTGAAATTTCTTGACTTCTTGTCCATGATATAATAACGATAACTACCTTTTTAACGATAACGTTAACGATAACGATAACTACTTTTTAACGATAACGTTAACGATAACGATAACTACTTTTTAACGATAACGATAACTACTTTTTAACGATAACGATAACGTTAACGATAACTACTTTTGAACGATAACGATTGAGGGCTGAGGTTTGAGGGATGAAGGAAGAGGGATGAAGGTAGAGGTTCAGAAGCGTCTTTAATTGAAATCTATATCTCGAATAATATCTGGCTGATTGGACTTTAATGTTCTAAACTCGCATCCCGATTTCCTGAAATCAACTTTTGCCCTTTCAATGATAGAGTTACCTGTATTGGCGGGTATCCTATTGCCCATTACCACTCTCGCTTTCTTAAAGGAACAGATGGTACCCCTTAAACAGCGGATTACTTAAAGTGGCTTTCAGTTGCTGGATTGCATGAGCAATCTTTGTTCCTTTCAACTCTACGAAAATCTCTCCCCACCAGTTGCTTGCGACTTTTACCAATACAACTTTGTCACACTTCTCCGTATCATTATCAGGAATTAAATATCCGTCCACTTGAAATGAGCAACACTCTTTTTTTGTTTTTAAAAGGAGAACATACGTCGCATGATGTTCCTTTAGACTAAGCTGTTCGCGCAAAACGGTCTGGTTTTCCGAAATGAAATGACGGCTCGCCAAACGTTCATAAAGAGTCTCCATATATAATGTCATTTAGCAGCTCAGTCTGTTCTGACAATATCTCGGAAATCTCGTCTAACTTGTCTCCCATGATGAATCCATATTCCTTATCAACAATGGACTCTAGCGTTCCATTATTTGTAATCCAATATGCAGAATAGTATTCAGCAGGCAATATCTCATCGGCATTAATCAGCTTCGTCGCCTCTGCAGGCCTTTCTTTCAAGGCGGCAGCCGCTTTCATCAGGAAATTGAGTGATGTAAGTATATACGGACTATGTGTCGTCATGACCACGCGACTATTGCTTCCAGTTGCCACCGTTGCTCTTTTTATCGATTTGACTATACTTTTCACCATCTCATACTGAGAAGAGGGGAAAAGATTTTGCTCGGGCTCCTCTATATAGAACTGCGCATTCTTGTACAGCAACAATTGGAAAGCACTGCTCAAATCAACCTTGGAAAGATCGCTAATTCCATTATTTGCATCGAGCACTAACCGAGCAACAGCATTTGAAATGTCTTTTTGGCTGATCTTCCTTTCTGCTCCAATTATGCTTGTCATGTAGTCAACAATGACAATAATGGGAAGTGCGGACTGAATACCACTTGATGCGTAGAAAGTCTCAAAACTTCTTCTTTGATTGCGCATAAGCACCATATCCTTATCACTTTTCTCATCATAGTAATAAGCCAGATTGTGGTCAAAAGGAAAAGCTATGGGATGCTCCCTGTCATGGCTTCCTTTTGCCTCGTCAAATTCCCATATATAATTATAAAGAGCATCGTAATCCGAAGACTTATATGCCTTGTTGATATTTTGAATGGCAGAAACCATATTACGCTCTGAAGGTATAAAACTAATTTTTGTATTATGACGATCAGAGTGGTAGTTGGATTTTCTGGTTATTTTTGCATTGCTTTTATCGCCTTCTAACTCAATATGAATACATTCTCCTACATAATCAATATACGAAGCCTCACGGAAAAAAGTATCAGAAAAATGATGGAAGGATTTTATTTCCTTTATAAAACGTCCGTAATGAGTGTATTTTGAGATCAGCTTTTCCCCATCGACCATAATGCGCTTTTCAATCCAGCTGCAAAAACTCATTATTTTTAACATGGTACTTTTTCCTGTGCTCTGTTTGCCTATTAAAAGCATAACAGGGGTCAGTGGAATCGTTCCACTATCAGAGATAGGTCCAATGTTTTTTACATGAATAGATGGCATAATGTAAGATGTAAGATGGAAGAATATGATGATGGAAGATGGGTGATGTATGATGGAGGATATGCTGTTAGACAATGGCGGCGATAAAGTCCTTAAATGACTGACATTTCGTCGAGGTCAGCAACCATTCGTAAGTGGCTTTTGAGAAATCGCTGCAAACAGATTCCACATCGCTTTCCGATTTATCGTAATTCTTTCCTTCGCTTTGTCTTTCCGTACGGAGCTGGTCGCATGGATGGAAGAACGTTGTCTCCGGGTCGGCTTCACCACTTTTCCCACGTAGCCCCAACATCCATGCTTCCACTTCCATAATGGCAAAATGGAACGAAATGTTTGCCGCAACAGGGGACTTGTCTATTTCTTCTTGTACGGCCTTTTTGAATTTCTGATTCAAGTTTTCATCAATGGCGTGATGCTTTGCATGATTACGGTACTGCTGACAATACATATCCCTCAGGCCAACGACAAGGCTGTAGCCCCTTCCGACAAGGCCTTCTGACTGCTTGAGAATCTGGCTTAGCACACGGGCATCGTTGTTGACACGGATGATCAGATAGTAGTTTTCACTCTCCTTTGAACCGAATGCCCGATTGACGGACTCGAGTTTACTGGCATAGAGCGTATAACAATCATAGCCTAAAAGACTTGATTCATAGCCGTACCATTTCAGCAGGAACTCGCGAACAAATATATACTCTGTCTGTCCCTCGACAAATAGGGCTATCTTCCTATTATTCATTGTCCCTTACGTTGCAAATGCCTTGCAATGAAGTCAGAGGAGAAGAGATCGAAGTTGCGCAATCCGGTGAATTCGAAATCCTCGAAAAGTGATGGATTGGTTGTCCTGTTTATGACCTCGACGTTCGAGCCTTCTCTTTGCAGAATATGCCAACTATCCAGACTGACGACATCCATCAGGAAGGAGTCGTTTGAGCTGGTGAACAGCTGTATGTCTTTCTGCGCACAGAAGCCATAGACGTACTTGCCTAGTAGTATCGACCTGTCATAGTCGAGCCCCTCGCAGAAATCGTCTATCAGAAGCATTGAGGGCCTGGGGTCGTCTGCAATGTATGTCAGCAGGGAAAGGGTAAACAGAGCCCTGTACATTCCTTTCGACATTGTCCGATAGAACAAAGGCACGTGGACATTTTCCTCTTCTACGAAAATGAACTTGAAGTTGTCGTTAACATCAAATGGCTGTATCCGATGGATGTGATAGCCAATCTCCGACATTTTCGTTTTTAAGCCGTCTATCACGGATTCGCCCTTGCTCTGAAGTTTATTGATTATATCATAGAGGGCGATTTTATGTCCCACGAACCAGGCTTCAGTCATGTTGTCACCACTGACGTCTATTTCGTTGAAACTGAAGCCAAGCACATTCTCTGCCCATTGAACAATGTCTTCTATAAATGGGAACTGTACGGTGTCCCTGCGCACATGTATTATCAGTTTATTCTCAGGGGCATTTACGGTTTCTCCATTCAAGAGCGATGTTTCTCCGTAACGTTGAATGTATTCTTCTTCACTGTTGTCTTTCCTGACACGAAAGCGCTCTTCTTCAACTTTTCCTTTTTCTATTCTGAAGAAATAGAGATAGGTGCTCTCCCCTTCTTCCCAGACTAATTCAGTATGATAGGAATCAGTTATGGAAAATGGAACAGTCTGTAGTATAACAGATATCACTTCCGACAGCGTGTGAATAATCATCGATTTCCCCGTGGCATTTTTTCCAACAAGAAGATTCTGGCCTGTTATGCTGGGGAGCATAACATGCCAGTCAGATCTTTCATAAGAAAATGACTTCAGCTTCATCATCTGGAAATGTGCTTATTCTTGTAAAACCAAAGAGGATTGTAACGCTTCGCGGTCGGTTGTCACAGGTGGACAATCGGCGAAAAATGCTCTTTTTCTCTTTCGTTCAGACCTTTATGTCTCGGTCGCGCAGTTTTTGCATATTTTCAAGCGACAAAGATACGTACTCTATCCTGCATTTGCAAATAAAAACATTTTTTTCGTTAAAAAAAGAAGAGGGATGAGGGAAAATGTTAGAGGGAAGAGGGCTGAGGGATGTGGTTTGTCAGCCATCAGCCCTCAGCCCTCGGACTGCTTACCTCTTGCCGCGATAGGCGGAGACGAAGGCCATGATCGTCGCTAAGAGCGCTTCACTGTTTGCAAGTGCTTCTTCCGGGGTGTCGTCGAGGACGGCACACAGGAAGCGGAACAGATAACGCTCGGAGACGGACTCGCCGCAACGAAGTGCGGCGGTGGCACCGTAGGGGATGCCATAAGCCTCGAAGAGGTAACGGGAGGTGAACACAGGGTGCGTTGCGAAGAGGGTGGTGATGACTTCTCTTCTCTGGCTCTGGGAGCCAATTAAAAAGACTTCTTTTTGCATAATTATTTGATTTTAAAAAATAATTTGCAAAGAGAGGAATTTTTTTCTGAAAAATGTTATAAACGGGTATAACATTTTTATTTTTTTCTCATAAAGTCTGAAGGTATGAACGCGGTTTTTTTGAACACGGATGAGAGGGATGGAAGAGGGATGATGAGTTAAGAGTTAAGAATTAAGAATTAAGAATTAAGAATTAAGAAATAATTTTTTGAACACGAATTACACGAATTATTGAACACGGATGGAACGGATGACACGGATGGAACGGATGGTGTTTATTAGGTTGATCTGGTTAATCCGTGGTCGAATGAACGGGCGATTGTAAGCGGGGATGTAAAATGATAGCGGGTTGTTATAAACGGGTGTAACACAATGTGACAGTTTTGGGATAATTTTGCGGCGTGATAGAAAATAAATGTGAAATGGAAAAAAGTCTTACAAAAGAGTTCGTCGGTTGCAAATCATACCGAAAAATAATGCAAATGGTGAGGGATTGCAAATCCCTCTATTCAACGCGGCCGGATTGCAAATCCGCCCGAACGAAATGGAAGATGTATGATGGAAGAAGGAAGAGGGAAAAAAGTCTTACAAAAGAGTTCGTCGGTTGCAGATCATACCGAACAATACGGCAAACGATGAGGGATTGCAAATCCCTCTATTCAACGCGGCCGGATTGCAAATCCGCCCGAACGGACGAACGGACGAACGGACGAACAGACGAACGGACGAACAGACGAACGGACGAACAGACGAACGGACGAACGAAGATCGAAGGAAAAAAGTCAAACAAAAAGGGTAAAAATGTCAAACATTTTTTTGAAAAAGTTAAACTTTTTCGGAAAAAAGTCAAACTTTTTTGGGAAAAAGTCAAACAAATTTGAGGGAAGAGGGAAGAGGGATGAGTTAAGGGTTAAGGGTTAAAGATTAAGGGTTAAGGGTTAAGGGCAAATTATGGTTAAGGGTTAAGGGTTAAAGATTAAGGGTTAAGGGTTAAGGGCAAATTATGGTTAAGGGTTAAGGGTTAAGGGCAAATTATGGTTAAGGGTTAAGGGTTAAGGGTTAATGGTTAAGGGTTAATGGTTAAGGGTTAAGGGTTAAGGGTTAAAGATTAAGGGTTAAGGGTTAAGGGTTAAAGGTTTTTAGAGTGAAAAGTGAAGAGTGAAGAGGTTAAGGTTATTTTCGTACGCGGGAGGGGGTGCGCGGGAGATGGATGCGCGGGAAGGGGTGCGCGGGAAGGGGTGCGCGGGGATGCGTGCGCGAGGAAGAAATATGGAAATTAGTTATTAATCAATAAATAAGACAAAATGAAAAAGAAAATGGATGTTCTTTCTGAACTGGAGGAGGGGCTGCCGAAGGCTCCTCAGAACGGGAAAAGGGGTGCGCGGAGGATCAAGCCTCGGGTGCCCACTTATAATGGCGTTGGCCTGAAGACGTACGTCGATGCGTTGGGCAACGAGGTTCCTCTGCCGCTGAGCAATAGCATCATCTGCAGGGCTCCGGCACTGCTGCGCGAAGTGACGGAGCTGTGGCGGGGACAGGGGGCGAACATCATGGCGCAGCAGTTCATCGCCGCCCATGCCGTCATCGGGGCCGTCCTGGACGGCTGCTACGTGCGGCAGCAGGAGAACTCTTACATGCTGAACCTGCAGGTGATGATAGTGGGTGGCGCGGGGGCGGGCAAGAGCCGCGTGGCGCTGCTGGACCGTCTCGTCGAACCCATCGACCGCGAGCTGCGCCTGGCTTACCGCCGCCGTCTGGACAGCTACCGCCGCGAGCTGCAACAGCATGCGCTTGCCCTGGCGGCATGGAAGCAGAGCGGCGGCAAGGAGAAGTGTCCGCTGCCGCCGGAGGAGCCGCTGCCGCGCAGCCTCATGCTGGCCGACGCCACCACACAGGCGGCGCTCGTGCGCTGGTTGGCGGGGAACGACGGCCATCCCTCGCTGATGCGGCACGACGAGCTGTCAACACTGAAAAACGCGCTCGACGACCGCTGCGGCGCGTTCGGCGACATCCTCAAAAAGGCTTTCGACAACGGCAAGCACGAGAAGCAGCTGCGCACAGGCGACGAGGGGTATTACATCCGCCGTGTGGGATTGGCAACGGTGTTCAGCACCACTCCTGGGGTGCTAAGGCAGTTCATCGGGTCTTACGAGGACGGCATGGGCAGCCGCATCATCGGTCACTTCACGGCATCGGAACCGCGCTTCGACGCCGACATGGACGACGAAGAGATGCAACGCTTCAACACGAAAATGGCGGGACTGGCAGAGAGGGTGGAGGAGCTGTGGAGGGCTGTATCAGACTGTCAGACTACAGACTGTCAGACTACAGATAATAGTCCCTCATCTGAGCCATTAGCAGAACACTCATCTGATAGTCTGCTCTCTAAAAAAGAAGTCTGCCGGTCTAAAAAAGAATTCTTCCTGGCTCTCTCCCCCGACCAGCAGGATCGCTTCGTGCGGCATTTCAGGTATCTGCTGAAATACTACGTCGCGCTTGACGACCTGGGTGAGGAGGCCGTACCTATCATCCGACGGCGGGCGGTGGATGCGAGGAGGATACTGATGATATGGAGCGTTTGCCGCAGAGCAGAGGAGATCTACCGCGACCGCGCGGGCATGATCTGCTTCCCGGCCGACGGGCTGATACGCCCTACGGACGAGGATGTGAAAGGGGTGCTGATGTTCGCCGACTACCTGGTCTGCCAAAGCGTCTTCATGCACCGCCTGGTGATGGGGACCGCAGAGGAACCGAAGAACGAGGAGAAGGCCGTGCGGCGTACGCCCTTGGAACACCTGAAGATGCTGGGGGATGTCTTCACGCGCGAAGAGGCCGACGTCGTCGGGAAGCTTTGCGGCGTCAGCCCGCAGACGACAAAGAGCCGCATCGTGCGGTGGAAGGGACTGGGATTCGTACGGGAGGTTGGTGATGGAGCGTATAAAAAATTGAGAATTGATAATTGATAATTGAAAATTAAGAATTGAAAATTGAAAATTAAGAAAAATAGTCTGACACGGTTCTTTTTGAACACGGATGACTCGGATGGAACGGATATTTTTTGAACACGAATTACACGAATTTACACGAATTATTTTGAACACCGATGGAACGGATGGAAGAATTAAGAATTAAAAATTGAGAATTGAAAGTTAGGAGGTAATGATATAAAGTTTCAACAAACATGGAATCAGTGAAATACAATAATGTAGGTTGTTCCAATGTGGGCGGGTGCGGGACGCGGGCGCGCGAGGGGCGGGCGCAGGGTGTGGGAGCGCAGGAGACAACAGCGTATCTGAAGCAGATGGAGGAGCGGATGGTGCAGACGGTGGGCGAACCGGGCGTGCTGGGCCAGTGGGTGGAGTCCCTCTTCCCCAAAGAGCAGGTGACATACGTCTGGGCGCTCTACCGCGTGGGGGCTCTGGCGGATGGGAGGACGGTGTTCCACTACACCAATCGCATGGGCTTCACCATCGACGGGAAGGTGATGGCGTACGGCCCGGACGGACACAGAGTGAAGGAGAGAATTAGTGAACAGAGATCAGTGAACAGTGAACAGATAATAGCGAATGAGCCGAAGACCAAGGTATCATCTGATCACTGTTCACTGATCACTGATCACTCCTCCCCTCGAAAGGCTGGGGGAGGCTTCGTCACGTGGCTCCATGCGCTGGAACGGCTGGAACGGCCTCTGCCGCTACCGCTGTTCGGCGAGCACCTGCTCCCTACCCTACCCTTCGCACCGGTGTGCTTAGTGGAGAGCGAGAAGACGGCTCTCATCGCCAAGCTTTGGCGGCCGGACTGTACATGGCTGGCTACGGGCGGGAAAGGGAACTTCACGGCCGAACGGCTGCAGCCGCTACGCGGACGACAGGTGTTCGTTTGGCCCGACGAGGATGCCCTGACGGAATGGATGGGGAAGGCGGCTGAGCTGGGCCCGCATCTGGACATCCGGTTCGAGTTTCCTCAGGGCTACCTCAGATAGCTTCGCGAAGGCTCGGCAAAGGCGGACCTGGCGGACGTGATAGTGAAATTATAAATTAAAAATTAAGAATTAAAAATTAGGGTAATAGATCTGAACGCGGTTCTTTTGAACACGAATTACACGATTTTTTTTGAACACGGATGGAACGGATTGAACGGATGGGTTAAGATGGATGAGGGAAGATGAACGATGGACGATGGAAGATGGAAGATGGATGAGGGAAGAGTTAGGTATTAGGAATTGAGAATCAACAATTAATAATTTAAGCGTTTATTAATCCAATGAAAACAAGCAGTAAGAAAACAAAGAAAGTGAGTGTGAAGAAACTGGTTAAACGGTATGCCACGACACGCAGTGGACGAAGGGGCATGAGCTTAGCGGAGTGGCGACGGCAAAACGAATGGCCGAGCTTCGAGGAGTGCCTGAGGACGGGAGAGAACAGGATAAAGCCAAGTGATCCGTACGGGAAAATCCGTGGTCTGCATCCGGAGGACGCAATGCTCATCGCGCAGCTGTGGGAGGAGTGCGGCCACCGCGGCATCTCCATCCGGACGCTGGCGTGGATGTACTTCCCCGATGCGGAGAACACGCATTGTGCCGTCGCGCAGCTGTCCTACGAGATGCGGTGTTGCCATGGGCTCGTCGAGAGGTTGGAGATGCTGCACCACCCGAAGCACTCGAGCCGGTTCACGTGCGCACAGCTAAGGGCGATATTCCTGCTGTACGGAAGCCCGGGCGCGTAGCGCTTGCGCTACGCGCAATTAGGAATTAGGAATTAGGAATTGGGATGGAAGAAGGAAGAGGGAAGATGTATGATGTAAGATGGATGAGGGATGAGGGAAGAGGGTGGTTATGAGCGTGGTTCTCTTTTGAACACGAATGGAACGGATGACACGGATCTTTTTTGAACACGAATTACACGAATTAACACGAATTTTTTTGAACACGGATGGCGCGGATTGAACGGATGGAAGATGGAAGATGGATGATGGATGATGGAAGAAGGAAGAATTATTCACGGATATTTTATGGACATTCACGGACATTACACGTAGCGTCGCAGACAGTTTTTTTTTAACGCGAATGTCCGTGAATGTCCGTGAATGTCCGTGAATAATTCGTGCAATTCGAATATTCCTAATTGCGATTTTTTTGAAAAAAATCGCCAAGCGTGCAGCTGTCAATCAGTTTTTGAACCAGTGTAAGTAAGCAGGGATACCATCTACTTTCACCACAGCACTTGGGCTTGTCTCTCCTGTTACCGGATTATGTGTATAGAATCCCACTTCATCTTTACCATTGATTCCGAAAACAATGAGATTCTTGTATATCTCCACGGCTCCACCGTAACTCGAAGTAAGAGGTATCGGCAGTTTCTTCACGGTTTTGGCGTAGAGATCCGCTTCAACGCTGATAAGAGACTTGTCTTTGAACCAGTCCGGCGCTGCAGGATTTTCCCAATAAGCAGGGATGTCCATCGTAGCATACAGTTTTCCGTTGCCGAAATACTTCCATTCTATCATCCAAACCGTTTTACCCGATTCACCTTCAATCGTTTGATCGTTGAGTACCCAACTGTAGGTAGGGTCGAACTCTTTTTCGCCTTTCTTGATGCGCAGTATGCCCGTTTTATACTCGGGGTTCATGCCGTAAGCCCCTGAACAAAGCAGATACATGTCGCCTTTCTCATCTACAAACAATTTCTCCCCGTAGTTATAAGAGCCGACACCGATGCCGCTTTTCTTCTCATAGATAACTCTTTCAATCTCGTCTGTTGCCGTATTGACAACCGCCAGTTCTATCTGAGGCTCTGTTTTCGGCAGGAAAGTCATATCCGTCTGGTTCAATGTCATGTATAGCAAACCCTCATGAACAAATGGAGCACCAAACATGGGAACGGTCAATCCGGGTGCAGCATAAGCGGTAAAATCAATTTCACCACCGGTCAACTTCATTGTTTGTGGATTGAAGACCAGAAGTTTCCCTAACATCGTTACTAAATACGCCTTTGTATCGCTGGCAAAAGCTATGTTGGCGGGAGTAGCGTTTAGAGGAACGGGCATCACCGCCTCTTTGACAAGCTTGTTTCCTGTGCGCTTCCACTTTGTCACCACGTTTTCCTCGCCTTGTGCTCCGAAAGTAGGGAAGGTATAGGCATAGCTGCCGTGGCATACGGGGATTCTTCCATAACCGACCTGAAAGGCATTCTGATGGGTTATTTTTTTAGGAGACATCCCATCCATCAATTGTATCCACCCCGCTCCTGTTTGTCCACCGGGATTAGCAAGCATCGTGTAAATAAAAACATCTCCTACTTTTACCTCCGGTTCAGGAGTAGGAGGTTCAACATCGTTTTTCTTTTCACAAGCGGAAAAAAACATGACCATGATACTCATTAGGAGGAGTATAGCTCCATTGAAAATCTTTTTCATCTTCTTTTTTTTTACTGTTTGACATATTGTTATCTATTAGTCTCTATTTCAAGACATATCTGATTCGGGCAGTAAGAGCCCTTCCGGGAAGCGGGTAGTTGAATTCGCTGAAGACACGTGCATCGGTCAGGTTGGACACTTTCGCAGAGAAAGTCAGCGCACCGTTCATAATCGAATACTCCATTCCCAAGTCGAGCATAAAAGAGCGGGGAATACGTTTCTCCTGATGCTGGCTTACTTCAAAATCAAAGAAGTATTCCTCAACGAAGGAGCCGTCGGTAAAGATTCTCATATTCTGTCCCTTGCCGCCAAAAGGGTTTTCTTTGTGAAATTCCAATCCTGCGTTTGCCATGAGGTAGGGTATGTTGGGCATGCGCAAGCCCTTGGTCGGATTGGGCACGCCGCTTGTCGGTTCATACTTACGTGTGTCCCGAAGGTCTTGGAATGTGACATTGGCATATCCGTAAAGCCAGCGTGTTACATCGGCTTTCACTTCTGCTTCGATACCAAGCGAACGCATCTCTCCGAAATTCGTATATTTGCCCTGCACGAAATTTTGTGTGTAACGTATCATGTCCTGGAGATATGAGAAGAATCCGTTCACTTCCACTTGCAACAACCCTTTGCCCGTCTTTTTGTCATAGAGTAATCCGATGTTGGCATTGGTTCCCCTTTCCGGTTTCAAGTCTCCGGAAGGAGCAATCAGGAACCCATTTCCGATAAGTTCCTCATCTGACGGGAGCCTGACATCGTATCCAGCAGAGAATTTACCCATCAGCACTTTGGTGAATCTGTATCGCAAGGCTTCACTGATGCCCCAACTATGTTGCTTCATATCCACTTCTTTCGGAACAGCGTTCCAGACGTCTCCTATTTTCGTATCCATGGAGTAGTAGTAACACTTTCCGGTCAACGTATTGAGCAGTCTGTCCCGAGGCGATTTGTATTCATACCCCAAGCCCAACACCCAGCTCGTCATGCGGCTGTCGAAATTTATCTGTCTTCCCACGGCCTCGTCCAACAGAGGGTCGGAAGGCTTGCCTGATGCCCATTTGAACATGGAGTTCAGGTTTACGGCATGCTGCTCGTTGATGATATAGTTCAGGTTGGTTTTGTTGCCGACATTGTGTTTCCGTATCTCCATCAGCGAGGGTAACACCCCCAGCTCTCCGCCATAGGCTGACACGGGTGGATAGGGATTCATGTCCCAGTCGTAGCGGACCCTGGCCGAATCCGTAAAGTTGTATCTGGAATAAGCGTAACCGGTACCGCAATCAAAATCGAGTCCTTCGAAAAGGAAGTCCTTTTTCTTCAGGTCTATTCCGGCATTGTAGGCACCGGCACGCGTATTGGCCGAACGTATGTTTTCGACGATACCCTGTATCTGCTTTTCGTTCCTGATAAATTCAAGTTCCAGTTCCATTTCGTCAAACCACCATTTGCGGGCCTTCATCGAGACTCCACCGCCTAACTGGTTGAACTTGTCGTGGTCTCTTTTCACGAACTTTCCCTTGTTTTGTGGCAGTTCCATCCGGTAATCATTGTCGGAACGGGTGTACATCAATGCCGCTCCCAATTCAATGCCTTGATTGACCAGATTACGTTTGAAGACGGAACTTGCCTTATGCGTATTGAAACTTCCGAATGAATACGACGCATCCAAGTAGCGGGGAGGATATTCTTTTATCACGATGTTTACCGCGCCACCTACGGCAGAACCGCCAAACTTGGCAGGAACAACACCTTTATATATTTCAATGCGGTCGATCATATCAATCGGGATGTCATTGATATCGATGAAATCGGAATTGTCATTCATGGGCACTTCGTCGATGAAGAAACCGATACGCTTGCCCTCCAGGCCGCGGACGGACAAGCGGGACGCGCTGCCTACCGCTCCTTGCGAACGGATGGTGACGCCTATGGTTTTGGCAAGTATATCTTCCACGCTGTTCACCGTACCTTGTAGCTGGCTCATACTGTAAACCGTCACCGGCATTGCCTGTTCACGTATCTGGCGGGCCTCGCTCTTGCCCATCACAATCACCTCTTCGAGCGATTGGGATTGGGGTTTCATGCGGATGACAGTGTTCCTTGCACTTTCTTTGCCGACGGTCACTTTCTTTACGGCTGTCCGATAACCCATGTATTGAACGGTGAGCGAATAGGTGCCGAAAGGAATATCGGAAAAGGAGAATTCGCCATGCTTGTCGGACGCTTTTCCCTTATTCAGCTCCTCGATAAAGATGGTTGCACCGGGCAGTGGCTCTTCGCCTGAATCGTCGATGACCACGCCCACAATCCCTCCGCCTACTGTCTGGGCTGAGACACTGGTACTCATGAGCACCAGTGACAAAAAGAGATAACGTATTTTCTGTTTCATTGTCATGTTTTTTTAATGTTTTTACTTTTTTATTCAAGAATCCCATACAAAGGCGTGTTACCTCTTTGGGTATCTGCATAATCGAACTTCATATATGAAAGTTTCGGAGTGCAAAGGTCGGGGTATTCTTTTGAAGCCACAATACCTTAAAATGATGATTTTTATATGAGGGAACCATGGTTATTCACGGATATTTTACGGACATTCACGGACATTACACGTAGCGTCGCAGACAGAATTCTTTTAACGCGAACGGATTATTTGAACACGAATCACACGAATTTACACGAATTGTTTTGAACACGGATGACTTGGATTGGACGGATACCTAGAGTGAAGAATTAAGAGTTAAGAAACATCCATCATACATCATACATCATACATCTTCCCTCCTCATTCCTAATTGCGAAATTTTTTTCAAAAATTTCGCCAAAGCGTGCAACTGTCAATCTGGCGTCGGGAAACGGTTGTACCTTTGCACCGTCAATGGCCAACGACACCGTTTTCAATTCTTAATTATTCACTTTTAATTCTTAAAGCTTATGCCTATTATGTATCAAGTCATCAAATGCACCAACCCGAAGGGTAGCGAAGGTGTAGAGTATGCCACCAACCGTGCCAAGAAGACGGGCGACTACGACTTCAAGTTGCTGGCCGATGACATCCAGTTCGCCACCACGGCCACCAAGGCCGACATCGTGGCCGTCCTCACCGCCATGAAGGAGTTCGTCAAAAGCCATCTGCTGCAGGGACAGCGCGTCATCCTCGACGAGCTCGGCACGCTCCAGGCCAAGATCAGCAGCAAGTGCTTCGCCCAGTCCGCCATCGGTTCGGACAACTTCGATCCCTCCTCCTACATCAAGAAGGTCGGCATCCGCTTCCATCCCGACATCGAGCTGATGAAGCACATCCGGATGTTCAAGAGCCTGAAACGCGAATCGTCTGACCTGATGGACTAAGCGACGAGTTTTCACCACGAATTTCACGAATTGCATGAATCAGCTGAACACAATGAGTAGAGAACAATGGAAACAGTTGCTGCAGTTTTTGGTGACGGTGCTGACCGCCATCATCGGCACCTTGGGGTTGCAAAGCTGCTTGTGATAGGACTGGTAGCCCTGGTGTTGGTAGGGTGAACATGATGAGAAGGGGCGAGCATTTTGGTGCTCGCCCCTTTGTTATAAATGCGCATCGGCAGGTTTTTGAACACGGATGGCACGGATTGAACGGATGGATGCTACACTGATTTCATCCGTTAGATCCGGTTAATCCGTGTTCGTTTTTCAACGCGTATGACTTGGTTTAAGCGGATAGAGCCTGAAAGATAGGCATGCGTCGAAAGGTTTTTGAACACGGATGGCACGGATTGAACGGATGGATGCTACACTGATTTCATCCGTTAGATCCGGTTAATCCGTGTTCGTTTTTCAACGCGTATGGCTCGTTAAACAGATCGAGTTTTATCCACTTTAATAGTTGATCTGTAGGCAGGTTATCATGTTCTGTGGTCAGCTAAATCACTATGCGTTCCATCTCGAGTTCATCATGACTTCCAAAGTTATAGAGCATCCCCAACTGAAATGCCGCTCCATTGATAGCATAACTCAAATCGCTGTATAATAACATAACACGGATACTATTTCTTTAAACTTTAGTTTTCCTCTTTTGAACGCTGTTCTTTTTCGAACACGAATTACACGAATTGTTTTGAACACGGATAACTCGGATTGAACGGATGGATTATAGTCAAGAGTTAAGGGTTATTCACGGATATTTTACGGACATTCACGGACATTACACGTAGCGTCGCAGACAAAAAGAAGATGGATGATGGAAGAGGGAGGATGTAAGACGGAAGGGTTATTTGGGCATATCGCCTGACCAGCCGCGACCGAGGTCCCCATGCTCGTCGTACACGAATTCGAAGTATGGCAACGAAAACTCTTTTTCAATGAGGTCTGTCAGCTCAACCAAGATAGGTTCGGCCCAATGACCTACTAAGACAATGAACTTGTCGATGTTCCACGCCACACGTCCGCACGGCACTTGTGTATAGTCGCCCGTAAACTTCGTCTGCTCATGCCTGGCCTGGGCACGGAAATACTCCTTTGCCCATATCTGGCGGTGCAGCCTTGGATAGTTGATGAACGGGACACCCTTTTCTGCCGCATCCTCCACCATCTTAGGCGTTATCTCCTTCTTATGCACTCCGAAGAAACGGTGCTCTTCCGGGTCGTACCAAAAGATGCCAACGCAAGGCATCTGCTCATCAAATGCCTTCATATCGGCCATCTGGGCATTATGTTCTGCGTCCGATAGATGTGTCATGCGTCGGCTTCTTCCAGCTTCCACCACTCGGGCCACTTGGAGCCTTGCTTCTTCAGGAAGTCGAGACCTAAGACGCTGCCGACAGCCAACACACCACCGAGGAAGGTCCAGATGATGAGGGTCTTCATGCGGCTATTGGAACGTTTATTGGCAACAACAATGGACTTGACAACGGAGAGGACGGGTTGGTCTTCCTTCACCTGCATCTCGGCCTGCATATACTGCTTCGACATCTCGGTGAAGAGGGCGTAGGAGAGGTTATAGTCGGCCATGAGCTGGTCGCGGCGGGTTTGGGCGGTGGCAGAGAGCGTGCCACGGTTGGCATCGTTGAACTCGGCAAGCGCCATCTGCTTGGCTTCATAGTCACGACGCACTTCCTCATAACGGCCTTGCATGTACTCGAGGTTCTGCTGCGCTTTCTCTATCTTGAAAGCCGTGATGTACTTCTCCAGGAGGTTGAAGACGGCTTCGCACAGTTCGGCAGCCGCCAACTTCTCCCCCATCTGGCACGAAAGGGTCAGGTAGCCCTCTTTCTTATCCACTGATACGGAGATCTGTTCAAAAAGAATATCCAAGCAATCGTACTCATCATCTGTAAAATACCCTATACGCGTGACATGACTAGAGCTATCTGAATTACTGTTCCCTACAAATTCTTCTTCAGACTGAGACATAAGTTCCCCCAGTAAAACGAAAGGCCACCCATAAGTAAAAGTATAAATAAAAGAAGGAACTGTCATTTTCTGATAGTCTGGATTCATATAAAAATCGAACAATGTTACGGGTTCCTCCCAATCCTCGAAATGAATTTTCGTATAAAGCAATTCTTTCTGTAAGTCAGCATTTTCCATCAACTGAGGATAGATGAGCGGAGAGAGCGAGGAGCCACTTTCCAAATCCAGCATGCTCATACCCGCCAAGGCAGCCAACGAAGAGAGTGAAGAGGACTTCTTGGAACCCATCTGGGGCACAAAGGTACATGAAGAAGTATAAACAGGCCTTCCAAAAAGGGCCATAAACAGTCCCAGCACCATGAAGCAGGCTGTGACGATGATAATGTACTTGCGCTTGCTCCACAGACGCTTTACCATCGCCATGATGTCGATGGAAGAACCCTCGCTTTCTTCGTTTTCCAAATCGCGATATTCGTCGTTATATTCTTCTTTTTTCATAGGAGTATGTGATTAAGGGTGGTTCTATAAATTAGTTCTATTATTTTTGGATGGCCTGTTCTCTTGCTTCGTCGTTTTTCGTTTTTTTGTGGAATCTGCGTGCTTTTGCCTTGAACCATAGCTTGCTATGCTTCTTCGGCTGCAAGCACGAATCTTCTCTCAAAAAAAATCAAAAAACGACTGAAGCTAATTTATAGAACCACCCTTAACGGTTAATCATCGTCGTAACAGCGTAAATCAAGTAAGCCAGCGAACTGGAGGAAGTGACAAGAGAGGCTATTTCCGTTGCGGAAAGTGGACTACGATCTCTTTCTCCCTTCTCGGGTACCACAATTTCCATGCCAGGTTCTGCCTTGATGCGGCCTGTCCGACGTGTAGCTACCTTGCCATTCATATAAATAGCATACACCTTACGAGGAATGGCATTCTGGGTATAACCACCTGCCTGACGAATATAATCACGCCAAGAACTCAGCCTGTCATAATTCACTGTATTCGGATAGAATACTGCACCTGAAATCTTCACTGTGTTATTCAACTGAGGAACCGTCACGATATCTCCCGCACGGAGCACCACGTCCGCTTTAGAACCCGGATGCTTGAGGGCTTTTTGCAGGTCAATACCGATATAATAGCGGTCTGTCAGTGCGTTCAAGTCGATGGTGTCACGGCCCTCCAAATTCTGGTTAGCAATAGACACCGCCAAGCGCTGGCGAGCCACTTCCTCAGACGTCAGCACACGTGTCAAACGAGCGCCCTGTATCCACGCCTCGTCCGTGAAGCCTCCGCAGTCGGCGAAGACATCGGAAAGGCGAACCTCCGGCTTGTCAATGACATACGTTCCCGGCGACATCACCTCACCATGAATGGTGACATGCGTCTGCGGACGGAAATAGGTGAGACGACGGACGGAGATAATGTCGTAGGGCTTCAACGCCATGTGGATAATGTCCGGGTTGTCCTCCAGGTTATACACTGCCACCGTACCCCGCTCACGGCCACCACGGCTGGAAATCTGGATGTTTGTCTTATCCGCGCCATTCGAGAAACCGCGAGCCATAAGAATGACATCCTCAAGGGTAATGCCCTCGCGATAGGTAAACGTGCCGGGATCCTGTACCATGCCATTGATGGAAACCGTAGCGTCGTCTTGCAGTTCGCGAAGGCTGTAGATACGGATATGGTCGTTACGCATCAAGGGGATGTTGTTCCGGCCTTCCAAGGCATCGTTGACATTGAAGGGGATGATGACGGGAATGCCATTGTGGTCCATACGGCTAATCTGGCCACGGTCGGTGAGGGCATCCTCGCGGAGGCCACGGGCCAGCAGAATGACATCGGCCACCGTCATGCCTTCATTAAAGTCGAACGAGCCCGGCTCCATGACATGGCCCGAAATGGAAACGGTGAAGTCCTGAATGAATTCATCTTCGGCATACAGCCTTACACGGTCTTCACGCACCAGATCAATCTGTTCCTCGCCTTTGAGCACCTTCTGCAGATCGAAGGAGATAAAAATGGGCAGACGCTTTTCATCCAGACGTGTAATCTGGCCACGGAGCTCATAGGCATCTTCGCGCAGTCCGCCGGCGGCCTTGATGAGGGCGGCCACGTCCTTGAGGCTGCCGCTGATGGCGTACGAGCCCGGGTACATGACGGGGCCGGCGATGCTGACGCGGTTGTCGTAGAGGTCGGGGTTGCTGCGTACGGTGACGACATCGCCGTCCTCGAGCTTGAAGCTACCGAACTGTCCTTCGGGAACATCGTAGGCCTGACCGGTCGCGGAGACATTGCGGCGGACGACATGGACGCTGCCGCGGTCGGCATGGGTGGAGAAGCCGCGGGCGTAGTCGAGCAGTTCCTTCACCGTCTGGCCGGGCTTCAGCTCATAGCGCATGGGACGGATGACGGCACCGTTGATGGTGACGATGTTGTTATAGGCATCGACGGTCAGCAGGTCGTTGTCCTGCAGGCGGAGGTTCTCGTCGTACTTGCCCTTGAAGATGAAGTCGTAGAGGTCGAAGGTGGAGACCTTCTTGCCGTTGCGGTAGAGGTTGATGTTGCGGACGGAACCCGTCGTGCGAACGCCGCCGGCCATGAAGATGGCGGAGGTGATGGACGACAGGGAGGGGATGGTGTACATGCCCGGGGTGACGACCTCACCGAGGATGTTGATGCCGACGCCCTTAATCTTTCCTACCGAGAGGCGGAGGAAGGTGTCGCCGCTGCCGTCCTCGCGCAGGCCGGAGAAGATGCGGCCGAGTTCGGAGAGGAGCAGCTTTTCGGCGTTCTTGATGTTCAGGCCGTTGAGATAGACGGGGCCGAGGTTATCGACATTGATGGCACCGTCGTTGCCGATGGTGGCGATGATGTGGGAGACCGTAGCACCCCAAAGGTCGATGATGACCTCGTCGCCCGGGCCAAGGACATAGCTGGCGGGAGCAGGGGCATTATAAGAAGGAATGATGCTGAGTCCCTTCGAGGTGAAGTAGTCGTGGCCATAGATATTGGAACGTTGCTCTTCCTGAACCACAGGAACAATCTCCTCCACCACCTCATCGGTCGTGGCTGTCGCCGCAACCACCGTTGAGGTGACAGGAGCAGCAACAGGGGTCGCGGTTGTTGTCACCGTGGTCTTGCCCGATGATGACGTCTGGTTGATGTTGTGGTTGAGGACCGCATTAATTTCCGAATCGGTATAGCCGTAGGAGCGGGCCATGGACTTGGCAGCAGAGATCTCCGCTGCGCTCTGGGCGCTGGCGATGGAGGTTGCCATCAGGCCGAGCACCGTGAAAAGCATTAAACGGGCTTTCATATTGTACTGAACTGTTTTTTCGTCTAAGTGTTAATAATAAGTTTAACCAAAATTGGGACAAAGGTAAGGCTTTTATTTTAGAAGGGAAAGGAAAAAGAGGAAAAAGATGGTTTTCGGCCATAAAATAGGGAAAAAGCGAAAAATTGTTTCAGAAAAATTTGGCTGTTTGCGCAGGAGTTACTACCTTCGCGGCAGAATAAGTCCTTAAGAGGCCGTGTCGGTGTGACTGGGAAACTCATCAAATTCAATCAAACACCGAGGTAGCTTCACCCATCCAATGGCGGGCCACGCCTGCGCAAGTCTTAGGATACTACGCGGGTAACCTTGAGTCGGTGGATTACAAAGGAGGGAGAGCACTCAAAACCTGTACTTCGGAGTTTCATCGCATCAACCAGACGGGCCTCTTTCTTTTTGTGCAAAAAGAAAGAGGGAGTATGATGTATGAGGGAAGAGGGATGATGTAAGATGGAAGAGGGATGATGTAAGATGTAAGATGGAAGATGTAAGATGGATTAGGTATGAGGGATGATGGAAGTTATGAGCGCAGTTTTTTTGAACACGAATTACACGAATTATTGAACGCGGATGACTCGGATGGAACGGATCATTTTGAACACGAATCGCACGAATTTACACGAATTTTTGAACGCGGATGGCTCGGATGGAAGATGGATGATGTTAGAGGGAAGATGGAAGGGTTATTCACGGATATTTTACGGACATTCACGGACATTATATGTAGCGTCGCAGACAAAAATCCTAATTAACGAATCCGCTATAGCGGATTCGTTTGGGTTCTGTGGTGCCGAGGCGGCGGAGCTTGTTCTCTTCGTACTCGCTGTAGGTGCCTTCGAAGAAGAAGACACGGCTGTCGCCTTCGAAGGCGAGGATGTGGGTGCAGATGCGGTCGAGGAACCAACGGTCGTGGCTGATGACGACGGCGCAGCCGGCGAAGTTCTCCAGGCCTTCCTCGAGGGCGCGGAGGGTGTTGACATCGATGTCGTTGGTGGGCTCGTCGAGCAGCAGTACATTACCCTCCTGCTTGAGCGCCAGCGCCAGCTGCAGGCGGTTGCGCTCGCCGCCGGAGAGGACGGCACAACGCTTCTCCTGGTCGGAGCCGCTGAAGTTGAAGCGGCTGAGCCAGGCGCGGGCGTTCACCTCGCGGCCTCCCATGCGGAAGGTCTCGTTGCCCTGGCTGACGACCTGATAGACGGTCTTGGTGGGGTCGATGTCCTTATGCTGCTGATCGACATAGGCCAGCTTCACCGTCTCACCTACCTCGAAGGTGCCGGCATCGGGAACCTCCAGTCCCATGATGAGACGGAAAAGGGTGGTCTTCCCTGCCCCATTCGGGCCGATGACGCCCACGATGCCATTGGGAGGAAGCGTGAAGTCGAGTCCTTCGTAGAGCAGCTTATCGCCGAACGCCTTGCGGACGCCGTGTGCCTCGATGACCTTTTGGCCGAGGCGCGGGCCGTTGGGGATGAAGATTTCCAGCTTCTCCTCGCGTTCCTTCTGCTCTTCGTTTATCATCTTATCGTAGGAGTTCAGACGCGCCTTGCCCTTGGCCTGACGGGCCTTGGGCGCCATGTGAATCCACTCCAGTTCGCGCTCCAACGTCTTGCGGCGTTTGGACGCCTGCTTCTCCTCCTGCGCCAGACGTTGCGTCTTCTGCTCCAGCCACGAGGAGTAGTTGCCTTTCCAGGGGATGCCTTCGCCGCGGTCGAGTTCGAGAATCCATCCGGCGACATGGTCGAGGAAGTAGCGGTCGTGGGTGACGGCGATGACGGTGCCCTCGTATTGCTGCAGGTGTTGTTCGAGCCAGTCGATGCTCTCGGCATCGAGGTGGTTGGTGGGCTCGTCGAGGAGGAGCACGTCGGGCTTCTGCAGGAGCAGGCGGCAGAGGGCCACGCGGCGACGTTCGCCGCCGGAGAGCGTGGTCACGGGCTGGTCGTCGGGCGGACAGCGCAGGGCATCCATCGCCCGTTCGAGACGGCTGTCGAGATTCCATGCATCGGTGGCATCGATGACATCCTGCAGCTCGGCCTGACGGGCGAAGAGCTGGTTCATCTTCTCCTCGTCCTCGTAGTACTCGGGCAGACCGAACTTCTGGTTAATCTCCTCGTATTCGGTCAGGGCATCCACGACGGGCTGCACGCCCTCCATGACGACTTCCTTGACGGTCTTGGATGGGTCGAGCTGGGGGTCTTGCGGCAGATAGCCTACGCTATAGCCGGGTGAGAAGACGACCTGGCCCTGATAGCTTTTCTCCAAACCGGCGATGATTTTCATCAGCGTCGATTTGCCGGCACCGTTCAGGCCGATGATGCCTATCTTGGCGCCATAGAAGAAACTGAGGTAGATGTCCTTGAGGATGGTCTTGTTGCTACCCGGGTAGGTCTTGGAGACGCCTACCATGCTGAAGATGATTTTCTTGTCGTCGGAGGGAGACATTTTTTAAAATTAAAAATTAAAAATTAAAAATTAGGAATTTATTTAGTTAAGAATTAAGAATTAAGAAAAATAGTTTTGCGTGAGGATTTTTTTGGGGAGTTCAGGAGTGCAGGAGTGCAGATATATGAACCATGAACCGTGAACCCCAAATAACCATGAACCGTGAACCAAAGTTTTTACCAGGAGTAGTTGAAGCCGAGGGTCAGGTATTCCTTGAACATGAAGTACTTGAGCTTTTCGTCGGGCTTGCGGCTGTCGTCGAAGCGGGCATGGAAAAAGAGCGTCGCGGACAGGTATTTGCTGACCTGGAAGTTGAATGTGTTCTCCCACTCGGTCTGTACATAGTGATGACCCGAGTTGCCGGCATTGAACGGGGTGTAGTAGAAGAAGCGTGTCTTGTAGGAGATGTTCTTCGTGATGGGATAGTTGAAATCGACGGTCACCTTCGTACCGTAGTCGCGATAGAAATGGTGGAAGGTGGCTTCGGTCTCTCCCTTACGCTGTTCCTTGGGGATGTAACCGCTCTTCTGCAGGACGGAGTCGTTCATGACGTAGCGGAAGTTGTAGGTGATGGCACCGATGTTGATGGAGAGGCTGCCCTTCTTGAAAGACTTCGCCCAGTCCATACCGAGGGAGAACTGTCCGTAGGAGGGAGAGAGAAAGGTCGATTTCAGCGTCTCGTCGCCGTTGTACATATTCATCATCTGCGTGTAGGCCAGCAGCTGTGCCGAATAGTTCCAGTTGCGGATGGCCTTCAGCTTGAGGGTGGAGGTGAAGCGGAGGAGGTCGGTATTGGACTGGAGCTTGGTGCGCCCCTCTTCCTCGGACTTGTAAAAGTTGTTCATGTAGAAGCCCACCTTAGCCTCCAGACGGTTGTTCCAGGTCACCTTCTGCTTGTCGTTGTAGTTGGCATCGAGGACGAGGAGCGACATGATGTTGACGTTGGACGTTCCGCCCTGATACCAGTTTGTAGAGAAGTAGTTCTCGGCCCACTGGTTGGAGAGCGAACCACCTGTCTTCCAGAAGTTCGGCTTCTTGACCACCATGTCGGAGTTGGCGGCTGCCGTGACGGGCGCCAGCGTGGCATCGCCGGTGGGGACGTTGAGGGCTGCATTGTCGGCCGACTGCTTCATGGTCTCGCCCGAGACGCTGGCGTTCTCCATCAAGCGCGACTCGGTCTGCTTCACCTTCTCGGGGTTCTTCAGGTAGGAGAGCAGCAGCAGGTGGTCGAGCTCGTCCATCAGCTCGAGGTCTTTCTCGCCAGGCAGGTCGATGCTGGCGGGCAGGCCGTCGTCGGTTGCCGTGGAGTCGCCCGCCAGCGCCAGCGCACGCTTCATGGGCGACGTGTAGAGGGTCGGCGGCGCAATGAGGCGGAAGAGGATCGGGTTGATGTCATCGACATCGGGGATGGAGTCGGGCAACGGCAGGCGGTTGGTCTCTATCAGCCGCGAGACAATCAGTTTGTACTTCTGCACGAGGAAGGAGTCCTGCGTAATCTTCGTCCCCACATCGGCCCGCAGGGAGGCGATGGCCTCTATCAGGGCGGAGTCGGTAGAGAGTGTGCCGGGAACGGAAGTGTCATCATCAACGGAGGCGGCTGACAGGGTGGCAGGGAACATGCCTGCTACGATGAATGCCAGGGAAAGGAGGATTTGTTTTTTCATATACCTTTTTTAAAATAGGGTTAGGGGGTTAGGGGACTAATGGGAGTAATGGGAATAATGGGAGTAATGGGGCTGATGGGGCTAATGGGGCTAATGGGACTGATGGGGCTAATGGGACTATGGGGCTAATGGGACTAATGGGGCTAATGGGGCTGATGGGGCTGATGGGGCTAATGGGACTGATGGGGCTAATGGGACTGATGGGGCTAATGGGACTGATGGGGCTAATGGGACTGATGAGACTGATGGGATTAATGGGGTTTATGGGCGCAAAAGTAATAAAAAATTTCTTAGATGCTTCATAAATTTTAGAAAATATACTAATTTTGCAGCTTGTTAAAAAAAACGGCTCGTATGAAACTCGGTTTTGACAACGAAAAATACCTCCGCATCCAGTCGGAGCATATCAAGGAGCGTATCGCTACATTCGGCGACAAACTCTACATGGAGTTCGGCGGCAAGCTGTTCGACGACTACCATGCCAGCCGCGTGCTGCCCGGGTTTCAGCCCGACAGTAAGCTGCGCATGCTGATGCAGCTGCGCGACGATGCCGAAATCATCATCGTCATCAGTGCTGTAGATATCGAAGAGAACAAGGTGCGCAACGATCTGGGCATCACCTACGACGTGGATGTGCTGCGGCTGCGCGACGAGTTCATCAGCCGCGGGCTGCTGGTGAGCGCCGTCGTCATCACCCACTACAACGGTCAGGGCAGCGCCGCCGCCTTCCGTGCCCGACTGGAACGGCTCGGCATCAAGGTGTATTACCACTACATCATCGAGGGCTACCCCACCAACATCAACCTCATCGACTCTGACGAGGGTTTTGGCAAGAACGACTATGTGGAGACCACCCGTCCGCTGGTTGTCGTCACCGCCCCCGGTCCCGGCAGCGGCAAGATGGCCGTCTGCCTGAGCCAGCTCTACCAGGAGCACAAGCGCGGCGTGAAGGCCGGGTATGCCAAGTTCGAAACCTTCCCCGTGTGGAATATGCCCCTCAAGCACCCCGTCAACATCGCCTACGAGGCTGCCACGGCCGACCTGAACGATGTGAACATGATTGACCCGTTCCATCTGGAGGCATACGGGGAGACGACCGTCAACTACAACCGCGACATCGAAATCTTCCCCGTCCTGAACGCCATCTTCGAGGCCATCTACGGCGTAAGCCCCTACAAGTCGCCCACGGACATGGGCGTCAACATGGTGGGCAACTGCATTGCGGACGATGCCGTATGCAGCGAGGCCTCGAAGGCCGAAATCATCCGCCGCTACTACACCGCCCTGTGCCGTCTGGCCGACGGCACCGGCACGGAGAACGAGGTCAACAAGATTGTGCTGCTGATGAAGCAGGCCAAGATCGGCATCAGCGACCGCCGTGCCGCGGTGGCTGCCCGCGAGCGCAAGGAGCGTTCAGGCGTGCCCTCGGCAGCCATTGAGCTGGCCGACGGCACCCTCATCACCGCTGAAACCAGTCCGCTGTTAGGCGCATGCGCCGCCCTCATCCTCAATGCCACCAAGCACCTGGCCGGCATCGACCACGAGGTGAAGCTCATCCCGCAGGAGATGATAGAGCCTATCCAGAACACCAAGGTGAACTATCTGCACGGACGCAACCCCCGCCTGCACACCGACGAGGTGCTGGTGGCGCTCTCCATCCTCAGCCAGCATGACGACAACTGCCGTCGCGCACTCGGCTGCCTGCCCTTGCTGGACGGCTGTCAGGTGCACGTCACCGTCATGGTCAGCGAAGTGGATAGGAAGATTTTCAAGAAGCTCGGCATCGGGCTGACCACCGAGCCGGTGAAGAAAAACTGATTGAGAATTACGAATTAAGAATTCACAATTTACCATTCGCAAATAAGAAATTCCAATTCGCATAAGTAAATCGTAAAAACGTACATATAAAAGTGGATACAAAGAAAAGTTCAATTATCGGATGGGTTCTCATCTTCGCTGTGATGGTGGGATTCTTCTTCCTCAATAAACCTTCAGAAGAGAAACTGGCCGAGCAGCGTCGTCTCGTGGCCGTGCAGGACAGCCTTCGCAACCTTGAAATCGAAAAGGCCGCTGCCGAGGCCATGGCCGAACAGGCCCGTCTTGTGGAGCAGATGAACGACTCCACCAGCGCCCTCTACGGCACGGCCGCAGGCGAGGAGCAGCTCTTCACCCTCCGCAACAGCCAGCTGAGCGTCACCATCAGCAGCAAGGGTGCCGCCGTCGTCGGTGCCACCCTGGCCGACTATAACGACCAGCAGGGCCAGCCCATCGAGCTCTTCGACAAGACCGACCGCAAGACGGCCTTCCTGCTTGACGGCAAGGCGGAGAACATCAACACCGCCAACCGCTACTTCCAACCCGTCAGCCAAACGGACAGCACCCTTGTCCTCCGCCTCAACACCAACGGGGCTGGATATCTGGACTTCACCTACCGTCTGCTGCCAGAGAAGTACACCCTCTACCTGACCGTGCAGGCCACAGGGATGCAGAACTTCTTCCCCTCGCAAATGAACCAGATGGGCGTACGCCTCAGCCAGCGCATGCGCCATCAGGAGAAGGGCTACTCTTTCGAGCAGCGCTATACCTACCTCTCCTACCGCGAGACGGGACATAACCCCAACCACGTGAGCGAGATGAAGAACAAGACCATTGAGCTGCCCGCCGTTGACTGGGTGGCCTACAAGAACCAGTTCTTCAGCACGGTGCTGGCTGCCGAGCAGACTTTCACGGGCGCACGCCTCAGCAGCGTCATCTACCGCGAGAACGACCCCAGCAGCACCCGCTACACCGACACCGACACGGTGCCGAACTTCTACATGAAGTATCTGGAATCGCAGATGAGCACCGCCTTCGACCCCACCGGCGCACAGCCCTCGCGCTTCCAATACTACATCGGCCCCAACCACTTCAAGACGCTGAAGGCCGCCGGCAAGCTCTCCACCAACGGAGAGAACCTGCAGCTCGACAAGCTCGTCTATATGGGCTGGCCGGTGGTGCGGCTGGTCAACCGCTACATCATCGTGCCCCTCTTCGACTTCCTCACCCGCTGGGGCATGAACATGGGCATCGTGCTGCTGCTGCTGACGTTCATCGTGAAGATGGTGGTGCTGCCCTTTACCCGCAAGCAGTTCATGTCGTCGGCCAAGATGCGTGCCCTGAAGCCCCATCTGGACGAAATCAAAGAGAAATACCCCGACCCCGCCGATGCCATGCAGATGCAGCAGGAGCAGATGCAGGTCTATTCGAAGTATGGCGTCAGTCCCATGGGCGGCTGCCTGCCGGCATTTATACAAATGCCCATCTGGATGGCCCTGTTCTTCTTCATTCCCAACGCCATCGAGCTCCGCCAGGAACGGTTCCTCTGGGCCAGCGACCTCAGTGCTTACGACGATATCCTGAGCTGGCCGGGCCGCATCCCCCTCTTCGGCGACCACATCTCCATCTTCTGTCTCCTGTTCTGCGTCGTCAACATCCTCAACACCGTCTATAGCATGAAGACGCAACCCACAGCGGGACAGGACCAGAGTTCGCAGAAGATGATGAAGTGGATGATGTACCTCATGCCAGTGCTCTTCCTCTTCACCCTGAACGGCTACTCCAGCGGCCTGAATTACTACTACTTCATCTCGTCGCTGATGAGCATCATCATCATGTTCATCATGAAGCGCACCACCGACGACAGTAAGCTCCTTGCCCAGCTGGAGGCCAACTACAAGAAGAACCAGCAGAACCCGCCCAAGAAGTCGGGTATGATGGCTCGGCTTGAGGCCATGCAGCAGGAGCAACAGCGCCTGCAGCAGGAACAGCAGCAACGCGGTATGAGGAAGAAGATGTAAGAGGGAAGATGTATGATGTAAGAGGGAAGAGTTTTCGTTTAACGTTTAAGGTTTAACTAAACCAAACCCGAAAACCTATCCCAATGCCTTCAGCTGAAGGATCATAGCCGCCGGGTCGGGGGCATGGAAGACGGTGGAACCGGTGACCAGCACATCGGTGCCGGCACTGATGAGTCCGGGAGCCGTTTTCAGCGTCACGCCACCATCGACCTCCACCAATGCTTGAGAACCTGTACGGCTGATGAGGTCGCGGGCTTCGCGTACCTTGTCGAGCGAATGGGGGATGAAGGGCTGTCCGCCGAAGCCCGGATTGACGGTCATGACAAGCACCATGTCGATGTCGCGGATGATGTCCGTCAGCATGGCGACGGGAGTGGAAGGGTTGAGGGCCACGCCACACTGCATGCCGGCAGCATGGATTTCGTAGATGGTGCGGTGGAGATGGGTGCAGGCCTCGTAATGGACAGTCATCATGTGGGTGCCGAGGGCGGCCACCTGAGCAATGTAGCGCTCAGGGCGCACAATCATCAAGTGGACGTCGAGGGGTTTGCGGCAGGCTCCAGCCACCGCCTCCAGCACGGGAAAGCCGAACGAGAGGTTGGGCACGAAGCTGCCGTCCATGACGTCGAGATGGAGCCAGTCGGCATCGGAGCCGTTGACCATGGCAACGGCATCGGCCAAGTGAAGGAAGTCAGCAGCCAGCAGAGAAGGAGCGATGAGCATCTTTATGAATTAAAAAATAAGAATTAAGAATTAAGAATTCGTTTAACTTTTAATGTTTAACGACCGCGGTGACTTCGTTAATGGAAAATGGAAAAAACTTCAATTATCCATTGTGTCAAAGGCGCCAGACGTATTCGTTAAACATTAAACGTTAATCGTCAAACCATAAGAAATACGAACTTAGCTGATGGGGGCTGACTGTGCCGCAGCACGAATGGCATCGACCACCGATGCAGAGGGCTGCAAAGGGCGCAGGTTGCGCAACGAAAGGCGGATGAGGGTTCGTAACTGGGGATTGGAGGGAGTAGATGTTTCGGCCATAGGCGTTTGGGAGTTAAGAGTTAAGAGTTAAGAATTAAGAATTAAGAATTATAAAACAAAAATTAAGAATTAGGAATTCAAACTTGATGATGGGGTTGAAAATTGGTTCTGTCGTTAATAGGAACGAAAGGAAGGCGTTTTTTCGTATATGAAGGAAGTGATTTTTTTGCAAAAAAAGATTTTTAGTGGTCGCGAACAAAAAAACAGACAAAAAGTTTGGTTCGGAAAAGAATTTGACGTACTTTTGCAGCGCTTTTCGGAGCACATGTTGCGAAAGCAACGTACATGGTGGCTATAGTTCAGTTGGTTAGAGCGTCAGATTGTGGTTCTGAATGTCGTGGGTTCGAGTCCCACTAGCCACCCGGAAGGAATGAGGAGCAAGTGGCTCGGCAAATTGCCGAGCCACTTGTCTTTTGTACGCTTATTTTTGACGGAACAGCAGCGGGGCAAGCTCGTGGAGGCTGCGTCGCCAGGTGAGGAACTCGTGGGCCGTGCCGGGCGAGACGTAGCTGACGGCCTTGATGCCGGCTGCATTGAGCGCGTCGGCAGCCTGACGGACGCCGTCGGGGTTCTCCTTGCTGCCACAACTCATGAAGACAAGCTGCACCTGGCCTTTGTCCTTGATGTCGGCGGGAGCGTATGTGCCGCCGGAGAGCAGTCCGTAGTAGTTGAACACCTCGGGACGGCGCAGGGTGATGAGACGCGTCTCGAAGCCGCCCATCGAGAGGCCGGCCATAGCCCGATGGCGTTTGTCGGGAAGGGTCTTGAAATGGCTGTCGATGTAGGGGACGAGTTCGTCAACAAGCACCTTCTCGAAGTCCTCGGCCGTGAACTCGCGCAAGCCGCCAAAGCGCACCTCGTTCGTCATGCCATAGGTCATGACGATGATGAACGGCACCGCCTTGCCTTCGGCCAGAAGGTTGTCCATGATGAGACCAGCCTTGCCCTGGCGGAACCACGATGTCTCGTTCTCGCCCCATCCGTGCTGGAGATAGAGGACGGGGAAGCGCTCCTTGGCCTTCGCCTCGTAGGTGGGAGGCGTATAGACCCACGCGGTGCGGACGCTCTGCGTGCTTTCCGACCAGAAGAGCACCTCCTGCACACGTCCGTGCGGGACGTTCTTCAAGGCATAGAAATCCTCGTCGGGAGCAGGCACCTCAAGTCCGCTCTCCCAGCGGGTGCCGCCGAAGAAGTTCTGTGCGCCGGGGTCGTTGAAGGTACCGCCGTCGATGGTGAGGTGGTAGTAGTGGAAGCCGGGATCCTCGGGGGCGGAGGTCGTAGCCGTCCAGACGCCGTCGGCATCCTTGCGCAACACCGTGCCGCCGCGGCCGATGGAGCTGATGACGGACTTGGCCTGCGGAGCCACCACGCGGAAACGGACATAACCCTGCGAATTCACCATGGGGTACTGCTGACCGGGCTGGTTGTAGGATGAGGGGCGGAAGTCCTCCTTGATGACGGCATTGTCGAGGGCGGGGTCGAAGTTCTTCACACGGTCGTAGGCCGCCTTGGGCTTGTATTCGGAATCGAACAACAGGGGATAGTTGGCGGCGCCGAGCCACGAGTCGCGGTCGCCGAGGTTCCAGAAGGTGACGCAGTCGAGGTCCTTGGCATGGCGGCGGAAGACGCGGAAGATGCGGTTGTACTGGTCGGTGAGCATGGTCTTCTGCCAGTCGGCGACGTTGCCTGCCCCACGGCTGAAGCGGAGCTGGCCGCCCATCTCCTCGTTCACCCGGACATCGAGCTCGGTGACATGGACGTGCGGGACGATGGCCGCATAGGCCGTGATGGCGGCATCGATGTCCTCCTCGCTGGGGCCATAGACATTGTAGTGGCCCTGCATGCCGAAGCCGTCGATGGGCACCCCGTCGGCAATCATGGTGCGCAGCATGGTGCAGATGCGCTCGCGCTTGCCGGGGTCGCACTCATTGTAATCGTTGTAGAAGAGCAGGGCGTTCGGGTCAGCCTCGCGGGCGTATTCGAAAGCCTTGCGGATGAACTCGTCGCCGGCAATCTCGTACAGGGGCGACTGGCGGTAGATGGGGTCGCCCGGGCGCTGGCCGTCGGCAATGGCCTCGTTCACCACATCCCAGCAATAGACCACATCCTTATAGCGGCTGACGATGGCCTGGATGTGGCTCTTCAGGTTGCGGAAGAGCACCTCTTTCTTCACCAGATTGCCCTTGGCGTCCTTGTACATCCACTCGCCTATCTGGTTGTGCCACACGAGGCAATGGCCGCGCAGGCGGATGCCGTTGCGGCGGCAGAAGTTGGCGATGCTGTCGGCATGGGCCCAGTTGTAGCTGCCAGCCTGCGGCTCGGTGGAGGCAGGCTTCATGTCGTTCTCGGCTGTGATGCTGTTGAACTCCCGCAGGATGAGAGCCTGCTGCTCGGGGACGGTGACGTTGCGGATGTTGACGGCAACGCCCACCTTGAAGTAATCTTTGTAGGCATCCTTCAGCCCGGTCTGGGGCTGAGCGAATGCCGTAGCTGCGACGAGACCCAGCATCGACGATGCAAAGGCACGGAAAAACAAACGTTTCATAGCTGCGTGATGTTAAGTGTTATTAAGTGGTTTTATCTTTGTCGGGTGCAAAGATACATAAAATTTGTTAATTCTACTCTTTCATGCAACAAAATGTTGATTCATTCCGTCTAATTACCGTTATGCAAATAGAACTTCACAACGTACACAAGACCTACGAGGGTGCACAGCCGCTTCACGTGCTGAAGGGCATCGACCTCAGCATCGAAAAGGGAGAGTTTGTCTCCATCATGGGTGCTTCGGGTTCAGGGAAATCCACCTTATTAAATATACTGGGTATCCTCGACACTTACGACGAGGGTGAATACATCATCGACGGGCGCCTCATCAAAGGCCTCAGCGAACGGGCGGCAGCGGGCTATCGCAACCGCACCATCGGCTTCATCTTCCAGTCGTTCAACCTCATCGGTTTCAAGACGGCGGTGGAGAACGTGGAGCTGCCGCTGTTCTACCAGGGCGTCAGCCGTCGGCGGCGTCACGAGCTGGCCATGAACTATCTGGAGCGCCTCGGGCTGAAGGACTGGGCCGGGCACTACCCCAACGAGATGTCGGGCGGGCAGAAACAGCGCGTAGCCATTGCACGGGCGCTCATCACCCATCCGCAGATTATCCTGGCCGACGAGCCGACAGGAGCACTCGACTCCAAGACCTCCGTGGAGGTGATGGAGCTGCTCGGACAGCTGAACCGCGAAGAGGGCGTGACCATCATCGTCGTCACCCACGAGAGCGGCGTCGCCAACTGCACCAACCGCATCATACACATCAAAGACGGCATCATCGGCGAGATTGAAGAGAACTCACGGCATAATGCCTCGACCTTCGGCACGACGACGATTATGAAATAAGGTTAGAGGTTAGAGCTATGCACGATTTATTCACAGAAGTTTGGGAGAGTGTCCGCCGCAACAAGCTGCGAACTTGTCTGACGGGGTTTGCCGTGGCATGGGGCATCTTCATGATTATCGTCCTGCTGGGCGCCGGCAACGGACTGCTCGGCGCCTTCAACCAAGGGGGTATGAGCTTCGCCTCCAACACCATGATGATGGGCGGAGGATGGACGTCGAAACCCTACGACGGACTGAAAGAGGGACGACGCATCCGCCTCGAGACCACCGACATGGACTTGCTCAGCAAGGAGCCGTTCTCCCACTATATCGACCAAGTGACCACCAGCCACACGCAGAGCGGCTACACCATGACCTACGGACGACGCTACTTCAAGAACGTCTCGCTCAGCGGCACCTTCCCCGGCTATGCCGACATGAACCGCATAGAGATGCTGGCCGGAAGGTTCATCAACGAGGCAGACATCCGCGACAAGCGGAAGGTCATCATCCTCTCGCACCTGATGGCCAAGAACTTCCTTGCCGGCAGCACGAACTACGAGAGCCTGCTCGGCAAGCGGGTGAAAGTGGGCACCTTTTCCTTTCAGGTGGTGGGTGTCCGCCGTGCCGAGGAGAACACCGACGACCGCGACCTCTACGTCCCCTACTCCACCATCCGCACCATCTACGGACTGGACAACCGCATCGACAACATGACCTTCACCTTCCACGGCCTGGCTACCGAAGAGGCCAACGAAGCCTTCGAGAAGGAGCTGAAAGCGGCGGTAAACACCGCCCACCGCGCTGCGCCCGACGACGAGAGCGCCACCTGGATTTGGAACCGCTTCATGCAGAACCTGCAAATGGAGAAGGGCGGCAACATACTGCGCACGGCGCTGTGGATTATCGGACTGTTCACGCTGCTGGGCGGCATCGTAGGGGTGTCGAACATCATGCTCATCACCGTCAAGGAACGCACGCACGAGTTCGGCATCCGCAAGGCCATCGGCGCCAAGCCCTGGAGCATCATGAAGCTGATTGTGGCGGAGAGCGTCACCATCACCGCCTTCTTCGGCTACATCGGCATGGCGTTAGGCATGCTGGCCTGCACGCTTATGGACAAGACGCTGGGACAGTCGTCCATGCAGGTGTTCGGCGAGAGCATCCGCCTGCTGGTGAACCCCACCGTCGGCATGGACGTGGCCATAGAAGCCACACTGGTATTGATTGTTGCCGGCACCCTCGCCGGTCTGGCCCCTGCCCGCAAGGCAGCCAAAGTACGACCCATTGAAGCACTGAGAGCAGAATGAGACTGGACACCGATACCTTCCGAGAGATTGCCGACGCCCTGGTGCGCAACAAACGGCGCAGCCTGCTCACCGGTTTCGGCGTGTTCTGGGGCCTCTTCATGCTGCTCTTCCTCATCGGCGGAGGAGCCGGGCTGAAAGAGATGCTCTCAAAAAACTTCGTCGGCTTTGCCAACAACACTGTAGTGCTCATCAGCTCCAACACCTCCAAGCCCTACAAGGGACTGCAGGAGGGACGCTACTGGAACTTCGAATACCGCGACGTGGAGCGTCTCCGCGCGATGGTGCCGGAGCTGGATGTGGTGGCTCCGATGATCAGTGCCTGGAACGGCAACGTCGTCTTCGGCTCCCACTCCTCGTCGGCCGGCGTCAAGGGCGTCACGCCCGAGTACGACAAGGTGGAGACGAGCGTCATGAAGTATGGCCGCTACATCAATCAAGTCGATATCGACCAGGAGCGCAAGGTATGCGTCATCGGCAAGGACATCTACAACGAGCTCTTCCCCGACGGCGGCGACCCCTGCGGCAGCTACGTCGAGATGGGTGGCATACACCTGCAGGTCGTAGGCGTCGATTTCAACTCGGGCAACATCAGCATCAACCAGCGGGCAGCACGCTCCCTCTCCATACCCTTCAGCGTGGCAGCCAAGCTCTACCACCGAGGGAACAACGTCGATATCATCTGCCTCACCGGCAAGCCGGGCGTGAAGATGACGACATTGGAAAAGCGGCTGCGCGACGTCATGGGCCGCCAGCACCTCTTCGACCCCACCGACGAGTCGGCCATGGTGATTCTGAACACACAGCAGATCTTCTCCATCGTCGATAACCTGTTCCGGGGGCTGAACTTCCTCATCTGGCTGGTGGGGCTCGGCACCTTGCTGGCCGGAGCCATCGGCGTGAGCAACATCATGATGGTGACCGTCAGGGAGCGCACCGTCGAGATTGGCATCCGCCGCGCCATCGGAGCCCTGCCGGGCGAAATCCTGTCGCAGATTCTCATGGAAAGCGTCTCGCTCACGCTGATAGCCGGCGGCTTCGGCATCGTCTTCTCGGTGCTGATGCTCAGCGGACTGGAGGCCATCACCAAGCACCAGGCCGTGTTCCAAATCGGTTTCAACACCGCCATCGTTGCCGCCCTGCTGCTTACCTTCCTCGGCGCCCTGGCCGGATTGGCTCCCGCCCTCCGCGCCATGAGCATCAAACCCGTGGAAGCCATGCATGACGAATAGAATGAAGAATGAAAAATGAAAAATAAGAATTGAGAATTGAGAATTAAGAATGTAGAGTAAAGTATTCACCATTTGAAACGATATAAAAACCCCGTTCGAAACAAAATAAACACCACAATAAAATGAAACGATTCTTCAGGTACATTCTCTTTGCCCTCATTGCAGTGGTCATCATCGGAACCTTTGCGTTCCTCTTCAAGAACTCCCGTCCCAAAGCCGAGCAGTACAGCGAGCTGACGGCCGTGCGGAAGGACATCAGCAAGAGCACTATCATCACAGGTAAAATCACCCCACGCAACGAGGTGAACATCAAGCCTCAGATTAACGGCATCATTGCCGAACTGCTCAAGGAGGCCGGTCAGCAGGTGCAGAAAGACGAGGTTATTGCCCGGCTGAAAGTCATCCCCGACATGAACTCGCTCAGCTCGGCGCAGAGCCGTGTGCGTCTCTCGGAAATCAACCTCAAGCAGGCCCAGGTGAACTACGACCGCGAGAAGGCACTCTTCGACAAACAGCTGGTGAGCGCCGAAGAGATGGACCAGGTGACGCAAAACCTGGCGCAGGCCAAGGAAGAGCGTGCGGCAGCGCAGGACGCCCTCGAGGTCATCCGCGACGGTGTGTCGCAGTCCAACGCCACGTCGTCGAGCACGCTGGTGCGTTCCACCATCACCGGACTCATCCTGGACGTTCCCGTCAAGGTGGGCAACTCGGTCATCCAGGCCAACACCATGAACGACGGCACCACGGTGGCCACCGTGGCCGACATGAACGACCTCATCTTCGACGGCAACATCGACGAGACGGAGGTGGGCTCGCTCGTCGAAGGCATGCCGCTGGTCATCACCATCGGCGCCCTCAGCGACTACCGCTTCGACGCCACGCTCGAATACATCTCACCCAAGGCCGTGGAGAACAACGGCGCCAACCAGTTCGAGGTGAAGGCGGCCGTCAAGGTAGCCTCCGACCGCATGATACGCTCGGGCTACAGCGCCAATGCCGAGATTATCCTTGAGCATGCCGAGCAGGTCGTCACCCTGCCCGAGAGCGCCCTTGAATTCAGCGGCGACAGCACGTTCGTCTATTGCAAAACGGCCGACAACTCCTATCAGCGTCGTCAGGTGACAACCGGTCTCAGCAACGGACTGGATATTGAGATTCTCTCCGGCATCGAAGAGGGCGACATCGTCCGCGGACCGAAAATCGTCAACGTTCCGGACAAGACGGCTGAAAATTAGGAATTGAAAACAAGGAATCAGCAACCACAATTCATAATTCTGCTTATGGCTACGTATTTCACGAATTATACAAATTCTTGGAGCAGCGAGCGCAGAGATGTGCTTGCACAATCTCTGCCGAGTCGCGACAAGAAAAAACGAATTAATTCCTGGAGCAGCGAGCGCCAAAGAGGATACGCGGCATGTCGCGTTGCCTCCATGGCTCTCGCGGCACTGTTTGTCTTCACGTTATCTGCCACTGCCCAGAGCGAGCACAGCGGCCCGTGGTCGCTACAGGACTGCACCCGCTATGCCCTCGAGCACAACATCACCCTGCAGCAGAGCGGCCTCAGTGTGCAGCAGCGCGAGAACGAGCTGGCCGGCGCCAAGGCCCGCATGCTGCCAGGCGTCAGCGCCAGCGGAAACGAGTCCTTCTCCTTCGGCCGAGGCCTTACGTCCGACAACACCTACGCCAACCACTCCAACACCACCATGACCTCGTTCAGCGTCGGTGCACAGATGCCACTGTTCGAGGGCTTCACCATCAAGAACAACATCGCCCTGAGCCGCCTGAACCTCGAGGCAGCCACCATCGACCTCGAGAAAGCCCGCGACGACATACGCGTGGCCGTGGCGCAGGCGTATGTGCAGATTCTCTACAACAAGGAGATTCTCGGCGTAGCCCGCAATCAGATTTCCGTTGACTCCCTGCAGGTTGTCCGCCTCACCACCATGCTGGATGCCGGCAAAGCCTCCACGGCCGAAGTGAGTGCGGCCGAAGCCACGCTGGCCCAGAGCCGGCTGACGGTGGCACAGGCCGAAGGAAACCTACGCATCGCCCTCCTCGACCTGACGCAACTGCTCGAGCTGACGTCGCCCGAGGGCTTCGACGTGGTCCTTCCCGACGTCAGCTTTCTGGAAGCCACCGACCTGGCCACACCCGAAGCCATCTATGCCGAGGCCATGCAGGTCAAGCCTGTCATCCGCAGCGAACAGCTGCGCCTCCAGGCCGCCGAGAAGAACATCGACATCGCGCGGGGCGGCTACTACCCCAGCCTCTCGCTCAGCGGCGGCGTCGGCACAAACTACTACTCCATCATGGGTGTGGAAGCGCCCTCGTTCGGCTCGCAGCTAAGGGATAACTTCAGCCCGTCGCTCTCCCTCTCGCTCTCCTTCCCCATCTTCGACCGCTTCAGCACACGCACCAACGTCCGCGCAGCCAAGCTGTCCCACATGAACCAGCAGCTCCAGCTCGAGAACGCAGGCAAGACGCTCTACAAGGAGATTCAGCAGGCCTACTACAACGCCCTCACCGCCAAGAGCAAGTACGAGAGCAGCATGGCAGCCGAGAAGAGCGCCTCTGCCGCCTTCGACATCATGAGCGCAAAGTTCGAGAACAGCAAGGCCAGCATCACCGAGTTCAACGAGGCCAAGAACCGCCTCGTCAGCGCATCGTCCGACCTGGCCCAGGCACGCTATCAATACCTCTACCAAGCCCGACTGCTCGACTTCTATCGCGGACGGGACATCGTGTTTTGACAATGGACAATGGATAATGGATAATTGGAGGCAAATCTGATTTTTTTCTCCTTTATGACACAGAATTTGAAAAAAAGTGCTTATCTTCGCACACTCATTCTGTGCCCATGCAAACGAACCCCACAAATGGCAGTGCCGACGAGAAGCTTCTGTGGTTGAAGGAAAGATACAACCATTTCAATGCGCTGTGCTTCCAGAACACGCTGCCGCAGATACCCATCCGGCTCACACGGGCTAACTCGTTCGGCGGCAAGCTGCAGTACAGGCGCATGCGCCGTCTCTACGGAAAGGAGCTCCACACCGACTACGTGCTGGTCATGGACATCAGCCACGACCGTTCCGACGAAGCCGTGGAGGACATCCTGTTGCACGAGATGATTCATTTCTATATCGAGCACCACCACATCAAGGACTCCTCCACCCACGGGCGCATTTTCCGTAAGATGATGGCCGACATCAACGAGCGTTTCGGCCGCCACATCACGGTTTCGCTGAAGGAGCAGGCTGCCGAGGCAGACAAACGCATTCGCACTCATTGGGTCTGCCTTGTCTCGTTTCGCGACGGGCGGCAGGGAGTCACCGTGACGGGGCAGACGGGGTTCCCAATCATCCACAAGGCGTTTCTGTCCATCGACGAGATTGCCTCTACGCAGTGGTACATCTCGCAGGACCCTTTCTTCAACCGCTTTCCCCACGCCCGCACGGCCAAGGTCTATCACGCCGACAGCGACAAGCTGGCGCAGCACCTACAGAGCGCCAAAGCCCTCCGCTACGACGGCCACCGCTGGCTCATCGCCCCCACCCCCTAATCCAGATAATCCAGAAAAACCAGAAATTCCAGAAAAAACCAATTAATCCATCAACCCTCATTTCAATGAAAAAGCTCCAATTCCTCCTCTCCTGCCTGGCTTTCACAGCCAGCCTTGTCGCCCAGAACGACTACACCACCGAGCGCGACATCCCCTACCACACCGATGCCGACGACTACGCCGCCGAACGTTGTTACCTCGACTTCTACTACCCCACAAATGTCCCCGACTTCCCCACCATCGTCTGGTTCCACGGCGGCGGGCTTGAAGGCGGCGGCAAGGAGATTCCCCGCGAGCTGCAACGTGCCGGCATAGGCGTCATCGGTGTCAACTACCGCTTGCTGCCCCGCGCCAAGGTGGAGGACATCATCGACGACGCCGCTGCTGCCGTAGCATGGGCCTTCCGCGAAGTGGAAAAACGCGGCGGCAGCGCGAGACGCATCTTCGTCGGCGGGCACTCGGCCGGAGGCTATCTGACCGACATGGTGGTCCTCGACAAGAGCTGGCTGGCCAAATACGGCATCGATGCCGACAACATCGCCGGCGCCTTCCCCTACAGCGCCCAGGTCATCACCCACTACAACGTCCGCAAGGGGTCTGGCGTCGGACCGCTTACTCCCCGCCTCGACGTCACCGCCCCGCTCTGGCACGTACGCCCGCTGCCCATGCCGCTGCTCGTCCTCTCGGGCGACCGCGAGCTGGAGCTCTACGGCCGCTACGAAGAGCAGGCTTACTTCTGGCGCATGATGCGGCTGAACGGCAACGGCGACAACGTCCTGCTCTACGAGTTCGACGGCTTCGACCACGGCTCCATGCCCCTGCCCGCCCACAGCGTCGTGAAACGCTGCATCCGCGCCGTCTGCAAAGGAGAGACCTTCACACGGTGAGATAATTGGGGGTTTGTTGGCGCTCGCTGCTCTGTTTGTTATGATTATCCACAATCGTACTGTTTGTCCTTCATTTTTCATTTTATTTTTGCGATTCTCTTTTTTCTTTTCTATTTTTTCCCTATCTTCGCGCCGATAAAGCAAAAACAACCTATAACAACATCATAAAAAAGCAAATGCCACTATGGACAATGAACTATTGAAAGAGGTACGCCTGCGCGCTATGGCGTGGCTGACGCCTGCCTATGACGAGGCCACACAGACAGAGGTGAAGAACATGCTGGACGCCGACGACACAGCGCCGCTGGTGGATGCCTTCTACCGCGACCTGGAGTTCGGCACGGGCGGCCTGCGCGGCATCATGGGCGCCGGCACCAACCGCATGAACATCTACACCGTCGGCATGGCCACGCAGGGCCTCGCCAACTACCTCCACAAGGCGTTCCCCACGCTGAAGCTGATCAGCGTCGTCGTCTGCCACGACTGCCGCAACAACAGCCGCCTGTTTGCCGAGACGGTGGCCAACATCTTCTCCGCCAACGACATCAAGGTCTATCTCTTCGACGACCTCCGTCCGACGCCCGAGTGCTCGTTCGCCATCCGCCATCTGGGCTGCCAGAGCGGCGTCAACATCACCGCCAGCCACAACCCCCGCGAATACAACGGCTATAAGGCCTACTGGAACGACGGAGCCCAGGTGCTCGCTCCTCACGACAAGGGCATCATCGACGAGGTGGGCAAGGTCCGTGTCGAGGACGTGAAGTTCAAGGGCAATCCCGACCTCATCGAGATTATCGGCGGCCAGATGGACTTCGACTACATGACTGCCGTCAAGGAAGCCATGATAGACCAGGACGTCATCTTGCGCCAGAAAGACCTCAACATCGTCTATAGCGCCATGCACGGCACCGGCCGCGTCATCGTGCCCCTTTGCCTGCGCAGCTGGGGCTTCCAGAACATCCACCTCGTTCCCGAGCAGATGGTGGTCGATGGCAACTTCCCCACCGTCGTCAGCCCTAATCCGGAGAATCCCGAGGCAATGACGCTGGGCATCAAGCTCGGCACGAAGCTCAACGCCGACCTGGTGGTGGCCACCGACCCCGACGCCGACCGCCTCGCCATCGTCTGCCGAAACAACAAGGGCGAGTGGACCATCATCAACGGCAACCAGACCGCCATGATGTTCTGCTACTACATCATAAAGAACAAGATTGCCCTGGGTCAGCTCAAGCCCACCGACTTCCTCGTGAAGACCATCGTCACCACCGAGGTCATCACCCGCATGGCCGAGAAGAACAACATCGAGCTGCGCGACTGCTACACCGGCTTCAAGTGGATTGCCCGCGAGATTGCCATCAGCGAAGGCAAGCAGAAGTATATCGGCGGCGGCGAAGAGAGCTTCGGCTTTCTGCCCTTCGACAAGGTGCGCGACAAGGACGCTCCTGCCTCCATCTGCCTCATCTGCGAGATTGCCGCCTGGGCTCGCGACAACGGCATGACGCTCTACGACCTTCTCATGCAGATCTACATCGAGTATGGCTTCTCGCACGAGGTGACGGTCAACGTCGTCCGTCCGGGCAAGAGCGGAGCCGACGAGATCAAGGCCATGATGGAGAACTTCCGTGCCCATCCGCTGAAGGAACTGGCCGGAGCTCCCGTGGTGCTCACCAAGGACTTCAAGCTGCTGCAGCAGACCGATGCCGAAGGCAAGGTGACACCCATCGACATGCCCGAGCCCTCGAACGTCCTGCAGTACTTCAACGCCAACGGCGACAAGGTCAGCGTCCGTCCCTCGGGCACCGAGCCGAAAATCAAGTTCTACATGGAGGCCAAGGGCGTGATGAAAACCCCTGCCGACTATGAGGCTGCCGTCGATGCCGCTATGGTGAAGATTGCCGCCATGAAGAAATCGCTTGGGATCTGATGGAATGAAGCATATCCGTAACTTTTGCATCATTGCCCACATCGACCACGGCAAGTCCACCCTGGCCGACCGCATGCTGGAATATACCCACACCATCCAGGTGACCGAAGGGCAGATGCTCGACGACATGGACCTGGAGCGCGAGCGCGGCATCACCATCAAGAGCCACGCCATCCAGATGGAGTATGAGCACGGGGGTGAGAAATTCACCCTCAACCTCATCGACACTCCGGGACACGTCGATTTCTCGTATGAGGTTTCGCGCAGCATTGCCGCCTGTGAGGGCGCCGTGCTGGTCGTCGATGCCAGCCAGGGCGTGCAGGCGCAGACCATCAGCAACCTCTACATGGCCATCGAGCACGACCTCGAGATTATCCCCGTCATCAACAAGTGCGACATGCCCAGCGCCAACCCCGACGCCGTGGAGGACGAAATCATCGACCTGCTCGGCTGCAAGCGCGAGGAGATTATCCGCTGCAGCGCCAAGACGGGCGAAGGCGTGATGGACATCCTCGACGCCGTCGTCGAGCGCATCCCCTGCCCCGTAGGCGACGAGGAGGCGCCCCTCCAATGCCTCATCTTCGACTCGGTGTTCAACTCGTTCCGCGGCATCATCGCCTACTTCAAGGTCGTCAACGGCGTCATCCACACCGGCGACAAGGTGAAGTTCTTCAACACGGGCAAGGAGTACGACGCCGACGAGGTGGGCATCCTCAAGATGGACATGATTCCCCGCAAGGAGCTGCGCACGGGCGACGTGGGCTACATCATCAGCGGCATCAAGACGAGCACCGAGGTGAAGGTGGGCGACACCATCACCCACACCGCCCGTCCCTGCTCCGAGGCCATCGCGGGCTTCGAAGAGAGCAAGCCCATGGTCTTTGCCGGTGTCTATCCCATCGAGGCCGAGGACTACGAGGACCTCCGCGCCTCGCTGGAGAAACTACAGCTCAACGATGCTTCGCTCACCTTCACCCCCGAGTCGTCCGTCGCCCTCGGCTTCGGCTTCCGCTGCGGCTTCCTCGGACTGCTCCACATGGAGATTGTGCAGGAGCGCCTCGACCGCGAGTTCGACATGGCCGTCATCACCACCGTGCCCAACGTCTCCTACAACGTCTATGACAAGCAGGGCCACATGACCGAGGTGCACAACCCGGGCGGCATGCCCGACCCCACCCTCATCGACCACATCGAGGAGCCCTACATCCGCGCCAGCATCATCACCGCCACCGACTACATCGGACCCATCATGACGCTCTGCCTCGGCAAGCGCGGCGAGCTGGTGAAGCAGGAATACATCAGCGGCAACCGCGTCGAGATTTACTACAACCTCCCCCTCGGCGAGATTGTCATCGACTTCTACGACAAGCTCAAGTCCATCTCCAAGGGCTACGCCTCGTTCGACTACCACCCGGCGGGCTACCGCCCCTCGCGGCTCATCAAGCTCGACATCCTGCTCAACGGCGAGCCCGTCGATGCCCTCAGCACCCTCACCCACGTCGATAACGCCTACGACCTCGGCCGCCGCATGTGCGAGAAGCTCAAGGACCTCATCCCCCGCCAGCAGTTCGACATCGCCATCCAGGCCGCCATCGGAGGCAAGATTATCGCCCGCGAGACCGTCAAGCAGGTGCGCAAGGACGTCACGGCCAAGTGCTACGGCGGCGACGTCAGCCGCAAGCGCAAGCTGCTCGAGAAGCAGAAGCGCGGCAAGAAGCGTATGAAGCAGATAGGCAACGTCGAAGTCCCCCAGAAGGCCTTCCTCGCCGTCCTAAAGCTCGACTAAGTGTAATTCTTAACTCTATCATCCATCTCCATTCTTCCATTAACCATGCGAAACAAAGCTATTTATTCTTCATTTTTCATTTTTCATTTTTCATTATTATTGTTGGCGGCCTGCACCCCCTCCTCCAAGAACGACCAGGCGTTCTTCGACGACAACATCCGCTTCGCCGCCCAGCAGACGGAGTACATGCTCTCGCAAGTCTGCACCCCCGACACGTTCATCAACCCCCGCACGCTCAATGCCGACGGCAGCGTCCGCGGCATCGGCATCTACGACTGGTGTAGCGGCTTCTTCGCCGGCACCCTCTGGGAACTCTATGAGCTGACGGGCGACGAGAAGTGGCGCCCCATCGCCGAACGTTACACCGAGGCCCTCAACCGCGTCCAGTACTATACCGACAACCACGACGTCGGCTTCATGATGGGCGACAGCTACGGTCAGGGACGACGCATCCTTGCCGGCGACAAAGGCTTTGGCTACGGCCCGCAGGGCGACGACGTCTATAAGACCGTCCTCATCAACACCGCCCGCAGCCTCTGCAAGCGCTATGTGCCCGAGGCGGGCGTCATACGCTCGTGGGGACGCATCGGCGGCAAGCAGGTCAGCGTCATCATCGACAACATGATGAACCTCGAACTCCTCTTCGAGGCCAGCCGGCTGAGCGGCGACGACTCCTTCCGCCAGATTGCCATCACCCATGCCGACAACACGCTGAAGAACCACTTCCGCCCCAACGGCTCGTGCTACCACGTGCTGGAGTACGATGCCGCCACGGGCCGCGTCCTCAGCAAGCACACCAACCAGGGCTTCGCCGACGAGAGCGCCTGGTCGCGCGGACAGTCGTGGGCCGTCTATGGCTTCACGCTGATGTACCGCTACACCCGCGACAAGAAGTACCTCGACCAGGCTCTGCGCACGTTTGCCTTCCTGCGCGACCACCCCGACCGCACCGACGACCTCGTCCCCTGGTGGGACATGGACGCCCCTGCGGGCACAGGTTCCCGTACCGAGGAACGCGACGCCTCGTCTGCCGCCGTCCTCTCCTCCGCCCTCTACGAGCTGGCCACCTACGTCAGCCCCCGCCAGCGCAAGGAGCTCCGCGCCTATGCCGACGGCCTCCTGACGGCCCTGGCCTCACCCGCCTACCGCGCCGAGGTGGGCACCAACGGCGGATTCCTGCTCATGCACAGCGTAGGCTCCAAGCCCCATCATGCCGAGGTCAACGTCCCCCTCAACTACGCCGACTACTACTTCCTCGAGGCCCTCACCCGCAAGATGCGCCTCTGAGAACAGAATGTGCTTCTGAGAACAGAATGCGCCTCTAAGGGACGCGTTAGTACCCTTGTTCAGGCGGATTTGCAACTTGTTCAGGCGGATTTGCAATCCGGCTGCGACGAGAAGGGGATTTGTAATCCCCAGCTAAAGGACAGAGCTAATGGTGAGGGATTGCAAATCCCTCTATTCAAAGCGGCCAGATTGCAAATCCGCCCGAACGGCCTTTCGTCATGCAAGAAAGGCCTTATCAAACGTAGCAAGGCCTTTTAAGATGAATCTTCCCTCTTCCATCTTCCATCTTACATCTTACATCATCCCTCTTCCTCATATTCGTTTGACTTTTTTCCATCTCACATTTGCTTTCTATCACGCTGCCAAATTATCCCAATACTGTCACGTTGCGTTACGCCCGTTTATAACAACGCGCTATCATTTTGCAATCCCTGCTCACATATCCGTGAATAACACTTCCATCTTACATCATACATCATACTTCATACATCTTACATCTTCCTTCTCCCCTCTTCCATCAAATTCCTCTTTTTTTCAAAAAAAACGTCTGTTTCCTTTTTATATTCAAAACTTTCCCTTATCTTTGTCGCGTTCTATGGGCAGTACGTATCACTGACGGCCTGAATCCATAGAATCAAGAGAGCGTTCCGCGCTTTCATCCTTTACGTCGAAATCGGCAAAATTTCGAGCGTTTCTGGAAACAGAAACGAGGAATTATTAATTCGTTAATGGTTAATAAAAGAAGGATGACTGTCAAAGACAACGTTCGTCTGTAATGTGCGTGCGCGCATGCGACCCCTCGTCGTATTGCAGCTGCATATACGGCGAGGGGAAGTTGTTATCAGTTCATTTCTTTTATTGGTTTTGCCGAGCCAGACGTAAGATGAGTGAGGACATGTCCCCCGCTTTTCTTGTTTTCCTTATTTAAAAACGCTCCAGCAGGGACGGAGGAGCACCGAAAAAAGAACAACTATGAAAAAGAAATGGTTAGTTTTTTGTCTGCTATGCATGCCAGTATGTATAGCTCCCGCACAAGGGTTTTTAAAGCAATTCTTTAGAGGACTTGCTAAAGGAGCTGTTATAGAGGGCGCGAAAGGAGCCTTTAATAGCGGGGCAAAAGGTAAAGGCCCTATACCTGACCCCAAACCACCTTTTCCATACGATTTAAAAAAGGAACTGAAGCCAAAGGTTTGGTCCGACTCTTCTCGAATAAGAGTAGAAACAATTATTGAGAGCCACTCAAAAAGACAAACAACTATTGAGAGACGCGAAAAAGCACTTTCCAAAACACAAAGTATCAAATATGTGGATAAGGAAGAGATGCTTAACACGTTATTGAAGTATATTGCCGTTGAAAGCGGATCAGAGGAAACCACTGATGGTAGCTACCCAATGACGCCAGGGCAGATTCAGATGGCGAAATTGCTCAAAGCAGATGCAGAAGCACTGGGAGCCAAAGTAACAATGACGGAATGGGGCTATGTCTATGTCGATGTTCCATCAAATGTGAAAAAGGAGGTACCCGTGCTTGGTATAAGTTGTCATCTCGACTACACCCCAGAGGCTCCGGGAAAAGGAATCAAACCAACCGTTATCACGGACTATAAAGGTGGAGACATTATATTAGCTGATGGAAGCGTGATATCTCCGTCGAATCCCGACGGAGCGGATCTGCCCGGACTAATCGGAAAGACCATCATACATAGCGACGGGACAACGTTGTTAGGAGCTGATGATAAAAACGGGTGCACAATCGTCATGTCGTTGCTGAAGACAGTACTGGGCTCAAAGATGAAACACGGTAGGATTCAGATGGCGTTTTGTCCGAACGAAGATATAGGCATGGCTGCCGAGAAGATTGATACAACCTATTTCAACCCTGACATTCTTTTCGATGTTGATGGAAAGGGGGGGAACGAGATTGCAGCTTCAAACTTTTCGGCCAAGGGGATGAAAATCCGTTTCATAGGACATGAGGCTCATGCATCAGTAGCAAAAGAGCAGAAACTGGGGGATGCCCTTGCAGCCGCAGCCACATTCATTGCCGCCGTTCCAGTTCAGCATCGCCCTGAAAACACAGAAGGACGTGAAGGGTATATCCACCCTTGGAACTTGACTCAAGAAGGGTTTGACTATACGGTTACAACCAGAATTCGGTATTTTGACAAAGAAGAAGGAAAACGCTTTGAGGAAATCATAGATAAAGCCTTGGAACAAATAAAGAGGGATTTTCCTAATGTCGGCATAGAGATTCTTTCGGAAGGGTTGCAGTATGAGAATGTGGCATACTCAATGCACCCTGAGTCGCGTGGCGTATTGGAAAGAGCAGCAGCAAAAAGTAAAATAGAGATAAAATTTGTTCCCGAACGTGGCGGAACCACGGCCGCAATGTTTTCGGCCAAAGGTCTCAGGGGAGGCATGAACATCTTCTCCGGCCAGCATAATTGTCATAAGGTTCATGAATATGCCTGTCTCGAAGAAATGATGGATGCCTACATTTTGTTAGTATCTGCTATAAACGAGATAGTACAATTGTAGCATTCTATTCTTTTGGGGATTCTGTTATATGTTTTTGTTGCATTGAATAAAGGGTTATCAATATGTTTACAAATGAAACATACATCAAGCGGCGTAATTCGCTGGTAAAAAAAATGAGACAAGCGGGGGAGAGCGGCTTGATGCTATTCATGGGAAATATTGAAGTGCCGTCGCAGGGCAGCGTGGATTGCAATGGTTATGACTTCCGGCAGGACAGCTGTTGGCTTTACTTCTTCGGGCTCGACTATCCGAAATGGGCAGCCATCATCGATATTGACACAGGAGAGGAAACGGCCTATGCGGACGATTTCAGCATCGACGACATCATCTGGATGGGGCCACAAAGGTCAGTAAAAGAATTGGCCATGCTCACCGGCATAACAAATACGGCCTCATACAATACATGGGATGCAGATGTGAAAAAGGCTATTTCGCAAGGACGACATATACATTTTCTTCCGCCACTACGGTATTACAACTTGCTGCGAATATGCGAAGCAACCGGATGCCCTCCAAGCATGGCGAAGAAAACAGCACCAGGAAAAGGCCTTCATGCCTCAGAATCTTTCGTGAAGTCAGTCGTCTCACTTCGTCTCGTAAAAGAAGAATGTGAAATAGCGGAGATGGACTATGCAGGAGATTTGGGCTATCAGATGCATGTTGCAGGAAGGAAGGCTATTCGAGTGGGAGTGAACGAAAACGACATCTGTGCAGCGATGGACGAGGTGGCGAAACGTGTGGGGTGGGGCCGCTCTTTTACAACCATCCTCACCCAACACGGAGAAACGCTACACAACCATTCCCACAACAAAATAGTCGAACCCGGCAAACTGATGATTATTGACGCTGGCGTGGAGAGTTTCTCACATTATCCGTCCGACCATACACGCACTTATCCCACTTCGGGGGTATTCACTAATCGGCAACGAGAGGTCTATCAAATAGTTTATGATTGCAATGAGTTGGCATTCAGCCTAACCCGCCCCGGCATAACCTATCGGGAAGTGCACCTCGCTGTCGCTCGGAAAATGCTGGAGGGACTTTCCTGCTTGGGCCTTGTCAAAGGAGATTTGGACGAGATGGTCGGTCTCGGCATTGCAGGCTTGTTCCAACCACACGGGCTTGGCCACAATATAGGCTTAGACGTACACGACATGGAAGATTTGGGTGAGGACTATGTCGGATATGACCCAGACCAGTCTCGCTCTGAGCAGTTGGGGTTGGGTAATTTGCGCATGGCCCGGCGTTTGCAGCCCGGCTATATTGTCTCGGATGAACCGGGCATTTACTTTATACCCGCCCTCATAGAAAAGTTTAAGAGAGAGGGTTGGGGATACGATTTTGTCAACTACGACAAATTGGAGTCCTACTATGACTTTGGGGGAATTCGACTGGAAGACGATGTGCTGGTAACGGAGAGTGGTGCCCGCAGGCTCGGAACAAACCGACTGCCTATTGCTCCCAATGATGTTGAGGATTCAATGGCCCTGATGTATGATTATCAAAGGAGGAAGGAATCTAATGGCTTTCCAGAACGGCTGCATGTATAAAAAACTAACATAGATTAGAGTAAAACACTTGACTTATAGAAAATAAACCTCAAAAATATTGATTATGCTAAAAAGAAAGATATTACTTTTTATTTATTTCCTCTTGTTGGCTTCAACTATTGTAATAGCACAAAGTGAAGACCAATGGATTGGTACATGGACTTCAGAGAGTTTCAAGGCTTTAGATAGTGAATCTGAGGAACACGTCTATACAGATTTTCGATATATGATCAAAATCACCAAAAGCGAAGATGGATATTTCGTCAGGGCAAAAACGGTGAAAGTTGCAGACCCAGCATCTGCAATCTATAATGATGCATGTGGCATTAGACAATTTGTCAAAAAAACAGAAGGTAATACCATGTTGTTAGAATCTCGAAGAGATAAAATCCCATTTTATGAAAACGGAAAGATAGATTCATATTCCAGCACGACTTCATATTACAGGTTAACCATTAGTAAAGATTTCTTACATTTTTCGTTCTACAAATATGTAGTTGAGAGCTTTGATAATAATATGAAGTATGAATATACAACGACATATGGTCTCCACGAACAGAATTCTGGTCCATGCCTTGAAAGGGATTTGTACAACGATGACTGGTAATCTGAGTATGAGTAATATTATTATCAAAGAAATAATGGGGATACCGAAAACCATATAGAGCAGGTTAACTAAACATATACGCCTATGGAAAAATGAGTAATCAATTAATGAGTGTACTTTGCAATTTACCAATCATCAAACGTTTAAAAAAATGAAACAGAAATTATTATTCCTATTTATAGCCATTCTTTGCAGCTCCCTGGAAGTTCTTGCACAAAATTCTTCTGACCCAATTGACAAAGAGATTAAGGCCATGAAAGAAGACCCACGCCCACACATTAAGGAGGCAGGTGAAAGGACTGAAAAAGAAATTAAAAAATATAATAAATCGGAGATAGCATCAAAAATAAAAGAGGCCGTAGTCAAACAACAGAGAACTGAAATTGAAAAAGCTTCCAAGGGGCCGCAGAAGGACTATGGAAGCACCTCAAGTTCAAGAGGAAACAGTAGTTTCAGTTCTCAGTCAAAAAGTAGTCCTCAGAAATCAACTGGAACAACTTCAAGTGTAAGTAACACTTCAAACCCTAAGGACTGTAATGATGGTACATGCGAAAAAAAAGCAAATGATTTAAAAAGCTTTTACTCTAAAAAAAAGTAACGATTAGAGCACAGGGGGTAATGTCCTGTGGACACCCCCTGTGCCATAATTGTTGCTGTATTAAACGTTATCTCTTTTCTATTACAGAGAATACTCTTCCGCGAAAAGAAAGAGATAAGTTGAACACTGCTTTTTGTACATCCACAAAACCGTTTAAGAATGAACACGAAACTGTTTTTTCCCTTCCTTTTTATTATATTAACTCATTTCCCGTTAAAAACAAGTGGACAATGTGCTCTCATGGATGATGCTCTTCAAGAGATAATATCAAACGAAATACATCCTACGATCTCCAGCAGGAATTACGATACATATAAAAAAATATCCTGTTATAATCTTTCAAATATATCCGAAGAGGACTTTGTTGTTTTAGGCAGAGGCATGGATTTTTGTGATTTCGCAAAAGATGAACCATCTACCATAGAATGTCAAGTCTTACAAACGACGAATTACGACAACGGAATAATCTGCCAAAGTATTTTCATTAGAACAAAGGAAGGTGCCGCACCCAAAGAGGGGCTACACAATTATGATCTTCAACGACAAAAGACTAGGTTGGAAAATTTATTAAAGGCGAAAGAAGAGAATCTGCAAATGCTAAAAGAACAGCAGAAGATTCTAACAACAGATATTCTGAATGTGTTAGGAGGTGTTTTAGTCGCTGAAATTCCGACACCTTCTGGCCTACCTCATGGATTATCGCAACATTGGGAAGACATTATATCAGAAGCAGCAAATAAGCTTAAAAGAAAAGGTATAAAAGCAGTCAGCAACTACTACGAGATAGACTATGCTCCTTCTGAAAATGAAACAGCAGATTTGGTTCGAGAGATTCTAAATCCTGTTGACAAATACTTGAACACTTTCCACGTTCCCATTGGGAAATGGGTCAAATACTGGGAGGCGATGAAGTTAACTCCAGACGGAGGGATGATAGTTGGAAATACGGCCTCAAAAGTACGCATTTATTTCATGGAAAAAGATTTGGAAGACGAAATTGAAACGATTAAAAAAAGATTGAATAGTATTCAAGAACAGAATGAAACTGAAAAACGCGTTTTCCTCACAAATTAATACAATGCTCTTTTAGGGCACCCTTCACTAAAAGAAACAGATTTCATGAAACTTATCGTTTTTTCCTCATAAAAAGAAAATGGTGAATAAAAAGATATATCTCAGTCCACGACAAATCTTGACCCATCTCTTGGATATAGAGAAGAAAGTAGGCAGAAAAGAATTCAAAATATATACTCCTTCAAAATATAATGGAGGGCCAATTTCGGATGGAACATTGGAAAATGAAGCCAAAAGAATGTTTGAATTTGCGGGTATATACAATCTTGAAATGGATGTTTCGTATGGCAAAACAGCAGAAGGAA